>Ga0210407_10000186_pt1 | contig 76158 bp, 78 predicted proteins | sample IncBWC27MmetaG_FD_150860 | JGI IMG/M metagenome (GOLD analysis project Ga0210407, IMG submission 150860) | Forest soil microbial communities from Barre Woods Harvard Forest LTER site, Petersham, Massachusetts, United States - Inc-BW-C-27-M | ecosystem: Environmental > Terrestrial > Soil >...
CCCGGGCTGATCGTCGCTTACGTAGCGTAATCCCGCCTCCTCCGCCACTTCGACCGCATCTGTGACGATTTTTGGATCGGCAATCTTCTTTTTCTCTTGTCGAGTCATCGTGAACGGCGTCAAGGATTTTTTGTGTCGGGCGTGTTCGAAAGTATCGGAGCCTGACTCAGGAGAAATCGCTCCCGCGCCAACTCAAACTACACCCGAAAAAAGAAGCAAAACATATAGCCTGCGATGAAAGGATCTATCTCCGTAGGAAATCGGCCGCGAAGTTGAGACGACTTTCGGGGATTGAAATTTGTAACTTTGGGACTTGTGAAAGTGCGCGGGTAAAAGTAGAAATCGCCGCATGGGTTTAATTCTTCTTATCGTTGTAATTCTGCTGTTAGTCGGGGCTTTCCCGACAGGCGGTTATGGATTCGGCTACCGGTCGCACGGCATAATTGTGACCATTCTCGTAATCCTTTTGATTCTGTATTTGCTCGGTCGTCTGTAAAGTGCGCGATGCAGACGGATCGTTCGCTCTGCATTGATTTGTGGCGAATGATTGAGGCCAGCGTGTGTGATCACCGCTTCAGGCTACCAGCACGCTCGGCGGACCCACACTATCGCGGCGTTTAATTTCCTCCATCACGTCTTCGCCGATGATCCGCAGCAGGCGCTTTTCGCGTTCGGTCATTCGGCGCGGCTTGACATCGAGGATGCAGAGCGAGCCAATCGGAAGGTTGTTGCTGCGGAGCGGAAGTCCACATCGTCGTCGCGGATCGAGGCCCGGGCTTCGATCCCGCCACGCTTGATCTACAGCACATTGGACCCGGAGGGTTCGGCCTTTTCAACATTCGTGAACGGTGTCCGGCTTCGAAGGTGAATGCAGATCGAGAGCGCTCCCGGGCGTGGCACCCGGATAACACTCGTCGCTCCTTGCTGCCAAGCGCAAAGGTGAGTCAGCCGCTAGATTAGAATCCAGCGCTCTGTAGCTTCGCAGGCTACTTGTCCCCATTTTCGCTTCCAAATCTCAAAATCGGTCTGAATCCACTAGCCAAAATCGGACAACTGGGGTCGCGCGCTTAGATATGGATGAAAATCTCTCCGACTGGTTTCAAAGGGTCGATGTGTGCGCAGAAGTGCTCGCTCACGGTTTCACCCCGATGTGTACTGCTAACTTGTTCGCGAGATGCACAGGAACGAAGGTCTCCACTCCCCGGCGTGCACACGGCGAATGCAGTCAATATGTGGGCAATCAATGGAGTGGCCAGAATCAATTATAAGTGTATCGCGCTGCGTTTTCCGAAATCGGTTCCACGTTTCGTATGCCACACAGTATTTTCAATGCTCGCGTTGACTTACCCACTGCACCGCCAGGCGCGCCACTTGCCGGGCGTTCTCTAAGTCGAGTTTCTCTTTAATGTGGGCACGATGTGTTTCCACCGTCTTCGGGCTCAAGTGCAGCCTTTTGGCAATGGCGCGTATTTCTTGGCCTTTGCCGATTAGCTCGAAAATTTCCAATTCGCGGTCGCTCAATCGTTCCACCGCACTCGCATTGCTCTCGCCGGGACGCTGCGCGAACTTCGCGATGACCGTGGCGGTCATCGATGGACTAAGGTAAGGGCGTCCCTGGAACACTTCGTGAATGGCGTTGACGACATTAGCGAGCGCTTCCTGTTTCATAACGTAGCCCTGTGCGCCGGCTCGAAGCGCGCGCAACGCATAAAGCGATTCGTCATACATAGAGAGAACCAGAACGGGCAATCGTGGAAATTCGGCGCGGATGTTTTTAATCAGCTCAATGCCGTTCGTGCCTGGCAGACTAATATCGACAATCGCCAGGTCGGGTTTCACTTTGCGCAACACGTCCATAGCTTGTGCGGCGGTCTCGGCTTCGCCACAAATGCAGAAACCATCATCGGAGTTGATTAATTGCTCGAGACCTTTGCGAAAGAGCGGGTGATCATCAACAATGACAATCCGTTTCGCGTCAGGTGCTTCGCATTTGGCAGTTTGAGAAACGGACTGTCGGCGTTTCATTTTGGGTCCGGTAGATAACAGGACACGCGCGTGCCGCCGTTTGGCCCCCGCGTCACTTCCAGATGTCCCCCGACAGCTTGCGCGCGATACTTCATAATCCGAAAACCCAAGCCACGCGTTTTGTTTGGTTTCTTGGGCAGGCCAACACCATTGTCGGTTATGCTTAAGACGATTCCCGTTCGCGATCGGGCTAAATGAACCACAATTTCCCGAGCCTGAGCATGCTTGTTGGCGTTGACCACCGCTTCGCGCGTAATCCGATAGAGATGTGCGGCGGCGGTATCATCCTCGATATCAAACGGTTCTTTGATTTCCAGCCGGCAGGGGGTCTTCCAAATTTCGCGGTCAACCAAATCTCGCAGCGCGTCTAAGAACCCGGCTGAATCGACATCGATACGATGTAAACCACGAGCGATATTGCGAGCATCATTCGCGGCGGCGTTTATTAACTCGGCGATTTTTTCGATATCATCCACTTGGAAAACACGATGATCCTTTAACCGCAACGCGGCCGCCTTTGCCATGAACCCGATTGCCGTCAAATGCTGACAAAGTCCATCGTGTAACTCCTCCCCAAGTCGCTGCTGCTCGCGGTCGCTAATTTCAAGGATCTGTCCCTCGAGGCCTTTCCGCCGACTGATCTCACTTTCCAGGTCTTTATTGGCCGCGCGCACTTCCTTCGTCCGTTCGCGCACATGTGTTTCCAGAGAACCTTTGTCTTTTTCTAACTCGATCTGAGCCCGCTTCCGCTCAGTGACATCGTAAAGGCAATTGATTGCTCCGGCGATCTTGCCGCGCTCGTTGCGCAAGGATCTCGGATTGACGATAACGTTCCGGCGCGAGCCGTCCGGTCGCTCGACCAGTATTTCTAGGTCGCCCGCCTCGAGGGTCTCGCCCTTCAATACTCGCGCCATCGGACATTTTGCGTGTGGCATCGAGCGGCCGTCGGAAAAAAATATCTTGAACGAGCCGCAAAATTTCTCTTTCGGATCGTTCTTTTTCGGTTCACGCCCCCACAATTCCACCGCGCGTTGGTTGAACTCTTGAATAAAGCCGTCCGCATCGCACGCATAGACAGCCACCGGGACAAGATCGAACAAGGTGTGATAGCGCAGTTCCGATTGGCGGATCGCTTCTTCCGTCCGCTTCCGCGCGGTACGATCGACATGTCGTTGAACCGCCTGTTTCAGATCGGTTTTCGAGTGCCGCAAACCGGTAGGGGAACCAGAAGGGCGTCTCCTGCGAGGGCCGGAATCAGGCCGTGCCCCGTTGCGCGCCGGCGCTCTTGCATCGCGAGCGGGCTGTTTGTGTCTTTTCATAGTCGCCCTAAATAGTTCGCGGCAGGAGGGATTGTCCGATGCCACAGTTTAACCCAATCGCTCTGACGTTCCTGTCGTTTTTCTGCAGCGTGCCGAAGGCCGCGCGTCAGCGCGATGCACGCCAAACGGCGGAGGAAGATGTCGTCCTCAGCATTAAATCGAAAGGATTTCGAAAGAATTTATGGGATATGCACACCCAAGTCTGTGCAACGGTAAGGATTCTACTGATTGCGCGATCAGTCGGTCGTCCGATTGTAGAAACAAAGGAGACTGATACATCCTTTGGCATGTTGCTGCTGGGCGCGATTTCATTATCTGACACCGATAAACTGGAGGTGTTGCAGCGACTCGATCAATTCCGGAAATGGCGCTCGCTAGACGATAAACGTTACTGCCTCTGTTGCAGCAAGATTATTACCGGATATGAAATCCAGGTGAGCGGTGGCACGCGAGGCATGGGGCAGATGCGCATCACTTGTCCTACCCAAGGTTGCAATTCCATCCCAATGGATTGGGCCCTGCCGACTGACGAAGCGCTATCAAAATATCGCGGCCTTGCCGCCTAGCGGTCGAGCGGCGCAGCACTTGTTTCGCAAAACTCATTGTCACTCTCGAGCGATTAAGCAGTGGATTGAATCTCGGACCTCGCAGAACGCGCGCATAGGAGTTTAACCGACCGCGCAACCGGTGTGCAGCCCGATTGTCGCCTTCTCTCGCCTCGGCATCTTCCTAAGTCCAAGGCGATTCACACGCTACCACGCAACAATCATTTCTTAGGCTCCGACTTATGATAAAACCGCAATTGAACGGCACCCCTGTCGCACAGGCATGCGATGAATCGCTTATAGCGGGAATTACAGACCGGCAGGAACAGGCTCTTACTGAACTTTTTGTCCGTTACGGGCAGCGTCTCAAATCGCTCATCGGCACCGTTTTGCATGAAGAAGGAGAAGTCGATGATGTGCTGCAGGAGATCATGCTCCAGATTTGGGAGAGCGCCGCTCGTTATTCGCCTAAAGCCGGCAAGCCGCTCAGCTGGTTAATGACCATTGCCCGTCGCCGCGCCCTTGATCGTCTGCGCCGGCGCCAAGCTTATTGCCGCGCCAAAGAGCGGTTTGAAAAGGAGCTACCGCAACACTTTAACGGAGTACATCGCCATTGCGTCGTCAATGAAGAAGTAACGCGAACGGATATGAGGCGATTTGTCGAGGAGAAATTGCAACTTCTTCCGCCCTTTCAAAGCGAGGCGATCAGGCTTTCGTTTTTCACAGGGTTAAGCCAATGCGAAATCGCCGCCCAAATGCGCACTCCGCTAGGCACGGTAAAAACTCGCCTTGAGCTGGGTCTGCAAAAATTAACCCAGGCGATGCGACCGTTGCGCCACAAAATCTAGTCGCATGGGAAAGATTTTGGGGGCGATATGGGAAACAAAAGGCCGGAGAAAACGGTAAGTTTGCTGCGCCGGTTCGTCTCCGTCTTGGGGCCGGGCCTCATCACCGGGGCGGCAGATGACGATCCGTCAGGAATCGCAACCTACTCAATCGCGGGCGCGCAGCTTGGCACCTCCCTACTTTGGACGGCGTTCATCACCTGGCCCCTTATGGGTTGCGTGCAGTTTATGTGTGCGCGGATCGGGATGGTTACCGGTCGTGGCCTTGCCGCCGCATTGCGCCAGAAATTTCCTCACTGGCCGCTCGTCGCTGGCGCAGTCGCGTTACTTGCGGCCAACACCATCAACGTCGGTGCCGACCTTGCGGGTATGGCTGACGCCGCGGCTATGTGGACCGGAATCAATTCACATTTTTTCGTTTTGATTTTCGGCGTCGCGATCGCGTGGGCAACAATCCGATTTAGATATTATCAAATTGCTGCTGCCTTAAAATGGCTAGCCGCGGTTCAATTCGCTTACGTCATCACCGCTTTTGTGGGTTGGGCCGCATCCCAAAGAACTTTCTCGAAATCGATACACAGGGGCGAGAGCCTTTTGGGACATTGGACGTGCCTAAATGACTCAAATATTCAGCGAACGAGAGGGGTGTGAGGTGTGCGGGTGATTTTGGCGTTGCAGTGGGCTTGCACTGACCGCGCAACTAGGCTGCAATTTCTACGACTCCATATAACGCCTCCCTCCCTACTATTTCGTTTTCCGTGAGGGCTGCAGCTCTTCACCAGCCAACCGACTGCTGAACGCGGCGATCTTGCCGCCATCAACCACCGCAACGCCGGTGCAAAACGCGCAAAAATGTGCGGAACTGATAGCCTTGGCGAGTAATTGATAGAGCACATTGTAGAAAGGCGCATCCTTGAAATTCTTGATGAATTCATCCACACGTTCACGATGAGGAGAGTTAGCGAGGCGCTCAGGGCGCATCGAATGAGCGAAGTCGTTCCGGATCTTCCTAATTGCGGTTATCGCTTGCTGCAATTCGGCGTCGATGAGCTCAAGTCGATATGCCAAGGCGATCTTGGCCGAGAAGGTTCCTAGCGGTCGGTCGCTATCGAACAATGGATCTGAAGTGGCAGTGTTCGGAACCATCAGTCCTTTGAGAGGCTCTCCAAAACGAAGTCGATGCGTGCAGCGCTGATGATGACCGCGACTCGCTCACCTTCGGTCGCGAGAGTTGCAACAAATTTCGTGATCTCTACTCCATCTGGGGACACTCGCTCGCTTTGCGTTAGGGGCTGCTTCTTCATACGACGATCATTGTGAGTATCATTGAGAGTTTCGGCTTTGGTTTCACTTCATACGATGGAAGCGGATGGGCGGGGATTCGAACCCCGGGAAACTGAGCGCATTTACTGGCCGCCGCTTTACGCCTTTCTCCGTCATCGCGGTTATTCGTCCGCTGACGCACAAGACCTGGTCCAAGGCTTTTTCGCCTTCTTGCTTGCCGAAAAAACGTTGAGCCGTGCCGATCGAGAGAGGGGCTTTTCCTCGCAGAGTTTTTGGAAGCGCGGATCATTCGGAAGTGGATCGAACATAGGATTCGAGCCGAAGGGGGCGCAGGAGTGAGCGGCGAACGCCGTCCGAGAAATTCTCGCTACTGTTTCGGCGCGAGCGAGGCGACGATTTTTTCGAAGCGCGGATCGCCGCGGAGCGGGTCCCAGACCGGGAACAGTTTTAAGGCGCCATAGCTCAGCATGAGCGATGCGGCGGGAGCACGCAGTCCAGCTTCCAGTTGCTGCAAGGCGAGCTCTTTGTCGCCCGCCCACGCTGCCGTGATCGCGAAATATTGAACGACGCAACTGCCGTTGATCGCGTCTTTTTCCAGCGGCGTGAGGGCGATCGCCCGACGGCCTTCGTCCAAGGCCAGGTCTTTCCGCCCAAGAGCAGCGTCGATTAAGCCCAGGACGCAGAGGGCCGGGCCGTAGTCCAGCTGCGTCTGCACGATCTTCTCCTGCTGGGCGCGAGCGGCTTCAAACGCAGTGCGCGCTCTTGCCTCATCTTTGGTCATGCGCGCCAATAGACCTTCACCAAAGCTGCGACTCAGACTAATCGTGAATTCGCTCCAGCATTGATTGTCACCCAGCGCGACGAGCGCTCGTGCGGCCGCAGCCGGATCGCGTTCGGCCAGAGCGCAAAAGAACCAGTTGTCCGCGGCGTTGGCGATCGCGCCCGGTCCTTGCGCGAGGATTGCATCAATCGTCTGGCGCAGCGGCCGAGTGTCCGCTTTCCAGAAGAGGTACCATTCTGCACGATTCGCACGCGTTTCGACGTTGTCGGGCACGATCGCTAACGCCCGATCCAGCGCAGCGATCGCCTCGGCATAGCGCCCCAGGAATTGGAAACTAATCGCGATCTGTTGCAGAGTAAAAAAGTTGCGCGGGTCCAACTCCACCGCGCGCTCCAGGTTCTGCAGCCCTCCCTCCCGCTGGCCGCGCCGCCGCAGAATGTAGCCGGTGAGTTCGAAGAGACGCGGATCATTGGGTAACGCTCGCCGCGCAATCTCCAATTCGGCGAGGGCGCCGGCATAGTCGCGCAGCCCGTAGTAGAGATATTGTCCGCGCGCCAAATGCGTTTCAGCAGCATCCGGTCGCAGCCGGGTCGCGGCTTGCAGAGCCGCTTCAGCCAGGGTAAGCCGGACGGAAGTGTGATCAGACCCACTTACTGCATAAAGGGTTTCGTGGGCAAACGCGAGCTGGCAGTAAGCGTCGAAAAAGGAGGGATCGCGCTTGACCGCTTCATCCAGAAGTTCAATTGCCTTCCGCAGGTCTGACTCGATCGTCGCGCTGAAACCTACCGTGAGGACAAGTGACTTCGCCCGGCTGTAAAGGTCGAAAGCGGCCAGATCAATGGTGGGCGGTTGTTCAATGGCTTCTTTCTCTTTAGGCGAGAGTTTGGCCTGCAAGGCATTGGCGATTTTTTGCGAAACCTCGCTCTCGACCACAAACACATCCTTCAGGTCGCGGTCGTAACTCTCAGCCCAAAGATGGGCGTCGACGCGAGCATCGATCAACTGCACGTTGACGTGCACTTTGTCAGCAGTTCGCTGTACCGAACCTTCCAGGATATTCGCAACTCCCAGTTGTTGCGCGACCGTCCTCAAGTCCTCCGGCTTACTCTTATACTTCGAAGTCGACGTTCGTGAGATGACTTTGAGATCGGCAATGTGCGAGAGCTTGGTCAGGATTTCGTCCTGAATGCCATCGGCAAAGTAAGCGTTCGCCTTATCATCGCTCAGGTTCGCAAATGGAAGAACGGCGATACCTTTCTCCACCACCGGGAGATGGGGAACGCTCGCGCGTTCCAATTCATTGACGTTGGCCTCTGGTCGAGGACGCAGCAGCCGAAATGCGAACAAAACCGCCGCAAGAGCCGCCAGCACGACGGTAATGCTGACAATTTTTCGACCAGTCCGCCGGGTGATCGATTTCCCAGACGCAACATCTTCTGTTCGCCGGACTCCTTCCGGCGTGATCTCGAAAGCCCACGCCAAAGCCAGGGCGACGGGAAAACCGAGGGCGAGTGCGGCGACCAAGACCTTCATGATCCACGCCGGGGCCTGGAAGGTCGTGATCAAAAGAATCGACGACACTTGGATGAGCAGCCAGGCCGCTACTGCATAAGCGACCGCCAATCTATAAACGTTGCGCCGTTTGAGCTCGGCAAAAAACGAAGGCTTATCACTCACGGTGCAAAATTCAATTTTGTGCGGTGTCTCCCAACTGCTCGAACAAACGAACACTCTCGTTCAGTTCCGCGACCCGCGCGTAGTGCTCGTTAACCGAGAGCTTAGAGTAACCGACAATGTCGATGAAGAGGACGTGCGCGATCTCCAGTCCGATCTCTTTTTTCGTTTCGGCAGGCATTCAGGGATTGATCTAATTTACGCGAGCTTCATTATTTACTCCACCTGTGGGTGTCGAGAGCAAAGGCGGAGATTATTCAGTTCCTGTGTCCGAACTTGCCGGAAAAGTTTTCGGTCTATTGTTTCGGTGCGAGCGACTGAACGATTTTCTCGAAGCGCGGATCGCTTCGCAACGGATCCCACAAAGGATTTGTCCGAAAATCGCCGTAGGACGGTCGAGTTATAAATTCGTTACCGCCGGCAGGCCGATCGACTAATCTACTTGGCTCGCCAATCGCAAGGTCATTCTGTCCTATCCAGGCGTAAACGACAGCCAAATAACAAGATTGCGGTTCGAGCCCTGTAGGCTCCGAGATCATCAGATCTCCGAGCGGATTGGACGCGCGTTCATATCGGTGTCGCCAGCCAACGCTCGGATTGAAACCGCAATCCGACCTTGCCACGTACTCGAGTACAGGGTTGATAATATGAACATGCATATCGGGGAACTGGCTCGCAGCGCAAACGTGAATGTCCAAACGATTCGCTTCTACGAGAGGCAAAGCCTGCTGCCGCGTCCGTTGCGAAGTGCAGCAGGCTATCGGGTTTACGATGCGCGCGATTTAGAGCGCGTCCTCTTTATCAAGCGGAATCAGGAACTGGGCTTTACGCTCGCGGAAATCAACGAGCTCCTCCAAATTCACGCTACCTTCGCCAAAATCCGCCGGCCCCTACGGCGAAACACAAAGGAGGTCCAGGCGATCATCGCCATGGGCCACCATCGGCTGGAGACAATCAACCAAAAAATTCGCTTATTGCATGACATGCGACGCAATCTTGCCGGCGTGGTGCAGCATCTAGAAAGCGCCAATGTTGCGACCTGCCCGGTATCAAAACCGGTCCGCAAAAAGACCCTAAAAAAATCCTAAAATTCTCTTTGACCTTATACATAGGTATAAAGTTTAGGCTGCGCTCATAGCTGTGAAATCGCGGGTGCGATTTTTGGTTATGAGAACATGAATCTGGCGGACAATCGGGGGTCGAACAGCATGGACGGGAGCGGCACCGCTCTCCGTGGAAGTGTTGTCCTCCGATCGCCAAAAGTAATCAACCCAGAGAACGCGTCGCGTTCTCGCGATCGCGCTCCTGTGTCTCGTCGGTGTTCATGTCGTGTTAAACGGATCAGCAATCAAATCGAAAGAAAGGATCAAATATGAAAACGCAGTTCTTAGTACCAACAATCTGTTTCGTAACTCTGGCGGTCCTCGCCGGTGAGCATGCGGACTTCTCCGGCACGTGGGAGTTCAGCCCGGAAAAGAGCAAGAACATCGGGATGATGGCGCAAATGAAGATGTCGGCCACGCTCCAGCAATCCGACTCAGCGCTAGATATCTCCGTGCATTCAACCTATCAAGGCAAGGATCAGGAGAGTAAGACTCACCTCGATCTGACCGGCAGCCCAGCGACGAATGAATCGCCTATGGGCGGTCCGAACGAAACCGTTAGCAAGTGGGACGGCAATAGACTAGTCACGACTTGGACTGGCCAGAGCGCGGTCTCCGGCAAGAGTGTAGTCCGGACTGAAACTCGCTCGCTCTCACCTGATAGCAAAGTGATGACAGTCGAATCCGTGCGCGGTTCGAACCCACCACTCGTGATGGTGTTCGAGAAGAAATAGATATGCCTCGCCGGACAATTGCCGCTTCGTTCCTCATCGTCGCAGTAGGCGCGATCGCATCCTTCTATGGCATCAGCCGGGCAAGCAACAAACCGGCTGCGGAAAAGGAACGAATTGTCCACGCCGAACGACGTAAGATCGGCGCTGTCGTTAATGCGACGGGAGTCGTGCGACTGCGAGTCGGGTCGGAAGTGCGTGTGGGTTCGCAGTTGTCCGGGATCGTTAAAAAACTCAACGTGACCGTGGGCTCACACGTCGAGGAAGGCGAGGTCATCGCTGAAATTGACAATCGCATGATCGAAGCGCAGATCGCTGACAGTGCTGCACAAGCCGAACTGGACAGGGCAAGTATGGAGCGGACGCGTGTCAGTTACGAACGCGCGCGCGTTCTCGCATCGAAAAAGGTAATAGCCGCACAAGAAGAGGAGGACCTTCGACTGGCGCTGGGAGAGGCGAAAGCTAGATACGAGAAATCGTTGCGCGCCTGCGACCTGGTGAAAGTCAACTTGAACTACATCAACATACGGGCGCCGATTCACGGAACGGTTGCGTCGGTCTCCACTCAAAAAGGCGAAACGGTCGCGGCGGCGTTCACCGCGCCGACGTTCGTCACGATTATTGCAGACCACGCCCTGCAATTAGTGGCAATGGTCGATGAAAATGATATTGCGACTGTTCAAACGACGAACCCTGTCACGTTCACGGTGGACGCTTTCCCGGCGCGCGATCTTCCTGGTGCGGTCGAGAGTATTGCGCCTAAGGCGACAATCGTATCTGGAGTGGTGAACTACGAAGTCACCATCGCTATTGAGCAAGGCGCCGAGCTCCTCAAACCGGATATGACGGCCAACGTCTCGATCCATACGGCGCAGCACGACGCCTTGTTGTTGCCAGGGGCCGCAGTGCAACACGAAGGCGACCAAACTTTCGTTTACGTCGCCGCCAAAAGCGGACGCGAGCGCAAAGCTGTAGCCGTCGGCCCTAAAGAGAACGGCATGGTCGAGATCAAAAAAGGCATCGGACCGGATGACGCGGTCGTAGTGCCGGGCACTGGAGGCGCCTAACGAGTTTACGAATGATTGAAATCAAAAATATTTCCAAAAATTACTCGCGTGGAGAAACGGGGCTCGTTGCCGCGCTCAAGGAAGCCTCGTTCACGATTGCGCCTGGAGAATTCGTCGTCGTACAAGGCGCGTCCGGCTGCGGCAAGTCCACGCTTTTGAATATTCTCGGGTGCCTAGATCGACCTTCGGCTGGCAGCTATCGCCTGGACTGCAAAGACGTTTCCCGATTAAGCGACAAACAGCTCTCGCAAGTTCGCAATGCGAAGATTGGATTCATTTTTCAATCGTTCAATCTTCTGCCGCGAACGACGGCTGTCGAAAACGTAGAAGTGCCGATGGTTTACTGTGACGGTCGCGTCGATCGCAAGAAATCGCAGTCTGCGCTGGAACGCGTCGGTTTGGGCAATCGCGCCAATCATTTCGCGACTGAGCTTTCGGGCGGCGAGCAACAACGAGTGGCCGTCGCGCGCGCGTTGATCAACAATCCGGCATTGATCCTTGCCGACGAGCCAACCGGCAACCTCGATCACGCCGCAGGCACAGAGATCATGCGCTTGCTCCAAACATTGCACGAGGAAGGCCGAACCATCGTGCTTGTGACGCATGACGCTGCCGTCGCTGCGTATGCCGCGCGTGAAATTCTTTTGCTGGACGGCGTGATTGTGTCGGACCGCTCACGAAACGATTCGCGAGTACGCGAATGTTGAGAGGGGCAAGATGCAAACAACGAAAATTCTCTTTCAAGCGTTGCGAACAATGGGCCGTTATCGAATGCGAACATTACTCATGATGCTTGGAGTTCTGGTTGGAATTTCGTCCCTCGCCGTCCTGACCGCGATCGGCGAAGGCACCAAACGTGAGACGATGCAGCGATTTAAAAACATGATTGGAACGTTCGACACGATCATCGTCCGGCCGGGCGGCGCAAGTTTTCGCGGGATGCCAACGTTGGTCAACGTGCCGGCGACGTTGAAGTTCGAGGACGCGAAAGCGATCGCGAGCGAGGTGTCGGAAGTCAAGGCGGTCGCGGAAGTACAGACGGCTTTCGACGTCGATGTTAAGTACCGCGACCGCCTGGCTTCGCCGGCAATTTTCGGCGTCACAGCCAACTGGCTCGCGTTGCGCTCCGAGGATGTCGCCGATGGCACTTTTCTGGCGGAGGAACAAAATGCTTCTTTGGCACGCGTCGCGATCATTGGAGCTGACGTACGCAAGGAACTTTTTCCGGACGAAGATCCACTGCAAAAAACCATCCGCATTGGAGATGTTCCATTTCAGATTATCGGCCTGCTTCGACCGCGCGGAGCCGGACCAGCCGGAGGAAGTTTGGACAACCTCATTCTGATTCCGGTCAACACTGCAGCACGTCGCTTGTTCAATCGCGACTTTCTAACCATGCTTTTGGTGCAGATCAAAAATCCGGAGCGTGGCGCGGAGGCAAGTGACAAAGTCGCGGCGCTGCTGCGTCAGCGGCATCACATTCGACCCCCTGCGCTCGACGATTTCACCGTCACAAATCCGACAGCAACGATGGCGCAGGTTACACGCGCGCGTAACACGCTTTCGAAAATCCTGACCGGTGTCGCGGCGATGGCGCTACTCATCGGCGGAGTTGTCATCATGAGCTTGATGTCAATTGCTGTATCCGAACGGCGCAAAGAAATCGGCGTCCGACGATCGGTAGGCGCGGCGCGGGCCGACATCGTCATTCAATTCTTGATCGAGGCCGCGCTGGTTTCGCTTGCTGGCGGAGCCGTCGGGGTTCTGCTCGGCTGGAGTGGCATGCAATTAGTGACGCGCATTTTGCGTCTGCCACAGATTCTCGTCTGGCAACCGTTCGTCCTGTCGATCGTATTGTCGCTCGCAGTTGGAATTGCCTTCGGGATTTATCCGGCGTGGTCCGCGTCGAAGGTCGATCCGATCAAAGCGTTGCGTTCCTGAATGAATGCGCGCCGGGTTCAAATTCTGCTTCGCTCGCTGCAGTTGTTGTGGCGTTATCGTTTGCGCTCTGCGTTGGTCATGTTGAGCGCAGCGATCGGGGTAACTGGTGTCGTGTGCTCCGTCAATTATGGCGCAAGCGGAACGCGAAAAATTCTGGGCCAGATACGGCTACTGGGCACAAACGTGCTGATCGTCACGCCCGCAACGAGTCGCCCTGTCGGGGGACGCGCGCGTACCGGAGAGGCGGTCACGACGTTGGTGGAACGTGATTATGTTGCCATTCGTCGCGAAGTTCTCACGCGAACTCGTTCTTCGGCTGTTGTGACGGCATCGTTCTGGATAAAGGCCGGCGATCTTTCAAAAAACGCTACGGTTGTTGGCTGCGAGCCGGATTATTTTCGGATCAAGAATTGGGCGGTTGGTGAGGGCGATTCGTTCGACGTAGCACAGGAGCGCACGTCATCGCGGGTTGCCCTGCTTGGTCGAACAGTTGCGGACGACTTGTTCGGAACTTCTTCGCCAATTGGCCAACGCATCATGATCAATCGCGTCCCATTTACTGTTGCCGGCGTTCTTGCGGAACGCGGCCAGGGTTTGGACGTCGGTAACGAAGACAACCAGGTATATGTGCCGCTTACCACGGCAATGCGCCGTCTGCTGAATGTCGATCATTACAACGCGATTGTTCTCGAAATCGACAACCTCAGCGCAATGGACGCGGCTGCTTTGGCGACTCGCTCGTTGCTGCATCAGACCCACCACATTCGGTTCAATCAACGCGACGATTTTCAAATTCAAAATCAAAAGGCGCTGCTCGACACGCAGCAGGCCGCAGCCACCCGGCTGACGTTTTTTCTGCGGTGGATCGCGGCGAGCGCGCTGCTGGTTTCGGGGCTTGGAATGGTTGGGATCACATGGATCGCAGTCAAGGAACGCACCGTCGAGCTCGGAACCAGGCGCGCGTTGGGCGCGAGTGCGGCGGATATTTTCTTTCAGGTTCTGTTTGAAAGCGCGGCATTGGCGGTTCTTGGCTGCGGTCTGGGATTCGTAGTTTCATGGCCGCTGTCTCGGATCCTGACAAGCTCGCCTGGTCTTCCGGCTGTTTTCGATTTTCAGAGTGCCGCGCTCGCATTCGTCGCCGCCGGATTACTAAATGTCTTGTTTGCCCTGTGGCCATCGCGCAAAGCCGCTTACGTCAGTCCACTCGAGGCGTTGAGATACGAGTGATGGATTCGATTTTCTGGTTGCGCGTGCATGGCGGCGCAACTCATTTTCCAATCGCGCTAGTTTTCGGCGCTGCCTTCTTCGAGACGATCGGACTTCTTTCATCTCCAAGGCAACACGATTTCCGGATTGTTAGCTACTGGCTGCTGGTTTCCGGTGGGATCAGTTCGTTCGGCGCGGTGTTTTCTGGATTGGCCTTGAGTAAATGGACCGTTAGCGGAAAGAGCTTGCTTCTTCAGCATCACCTTTTCGTCTGGCCGGCCTTCGCATTGATTGTCGGCCTAACGAGTTGGCGCGTGGCGGTGGGCCAGAGTCCGTCGCGACGCACTTTCGCCATCTATCTCTCGCTGCTGGCAACTGCCTGTGCGCTCCTTGCGGCAGCAGGTTTCTCGGGTGGTGAGCTCGTTCTTGGTCGTTGACCAGCGATGAAAAAGCTGACTGAGAGGGAGGCGCTTCTCTTTGCATTCATCGTTTCGTGTATCTGCCTTCTCGCAACACTCGGCATCGCATTTGCCGTTGGGACTGCTCTATCTGGCAAACAATCGCAGGTAACAGAATCTCGCCGCTTCAACAGCGAAACAGTAATTCAGGGTCGCCAAGTTTTCGTTATACATTGTGTGGAATGCCACGGCTTCGATGCGCGCGGCGACGAAGGCTCTGACCTTCACAATCTCCGGAGCGGCGATGGGCTGATACACCAAATAATCACCGGCGGCATCAAAGGAGAGATGCCCGGTTACGGAAAAGTGCTCAACGAAGCAGACGTTCGCGCATTGATAGCCTATCTGCGCACTCTCAGGAATTGAGCAGACGGTGCACAGTCAGATGCTTCCATGTAGTTTGTCGGCAATGACGCTGCAACGAGTCTGCGGCGCCATTGCAAACCAGAATTCTTGGACATTGGACACGTCGAAAAAGCGCAAATATTCTGTAAATGTACACGTTTTGTAGATTCCCAGAATATTTGAGTCATTTTTGGCGGCTTCTCAGAATCGCTCCGCGGACGAGTCGTTGTCACCGCAGCACCGATTAAGCTGTTCGCAACAGACTTCATTTCAGAACTTTAGGGTCGCAGCGAACTGGAACAGGTTGCCTTGCACGCGCTTCTCATTACCGAACTCAGGGATAAACCGCGCGTTCAGATCGAGCAGGCTCTTTCCAACTTTTGTCGTGTAGGTAATGATCGGCCCAACACCGAAGGCACGACCACTGAATCCATGGAACCGGTCCGCTGTTGGCCCGCTATCGTCGCTGAGCTGCTCGATCCAGCTACCGATCACACCTATTCCTGCGCCGCACTTGAAACGCTTGATAATAGTTGCTTCCAGATCTGAAAGCACTCCGTTCCGGTATTTGGTCGCCGGATTCTCAGTATAGAATTGCAGTTGCCAGATTCCGGTGAGTTCGATGTTCTGCTTTGGAAGAATTTTTGTGTAAGCGAGCCCAGGAATGACCGTCCAGTTATTTAGGCTGAGAGTGGCCAAACGATTCGGGTCGTAATGGCCCGTCGGCGCCCAGACCGTAACACTTAAAGCGACATGATCGGTCTGACTAATGTGGTAGCTTGCAACGATCGGTGTAAACGCCAGATCAAACAGCCCGAAGATATGGTCTGTTTTGCGCCCCGAAAAATGGGCGAGCGTAGCATTCGCTTCCACATCCACGTAGGCGAGAGGGAAGGAGACGGCGGAGGCGAAGTTCCATTCTTTGCTCGTGGTCGGCCAAATATATGAGATCGCAATAGGCGTGAATGAGACGGCCATGTCGATGCCGAGCGTGATATTAAAGTTACCGAGAGGAATGGCTCCGCTAATCGACCCGGTGTAATAAGCTTCGCCAATCGTCACGGCAAAGCCAGGTTCTGGTGGCACCAAGCCGGCGTAAGGGGCTATAGCCGCGCCGGAAATGGGCCGGCCTAAGGCGCCTTCCACCGCGAAAGAAGATGTGGGTGCGACGAGTGCCGCTAACGCGAAAAGTAGCGTGAGTCTTGTAGCGTTAGCTTTCACATCTGCCTCTCTTTCATGTTCCAATACTAGTTAGGCAAAACCGACTTACTTGCTGCTCCCGCCTTGCTGCAGCATCTCAAAAAATGGAGCTTGGTCTCACGCGCTTTATTTAATTTTCTCGAAGTCACCCAGCGCCCAGCTCTTGTCGAAATAGCTCTCCGTTGGTTCATAGAAGCGGAAGTAGGCGAACCAGCTCTTGCCTGCGACGGTTGGGATCCAGTTGGCGTCAAATCCCGCGGGAGCAGTGGGTCCGCAATAAATGTCGACCGAGTTATCGGCATTCGTCTTCAGTTTCATACGCGACGAGCGGTCGGCGATCTTCTGCTTATTCACCAGCAGCGAGCGCGTGGCCACATCGTAGAGCGTGACTGACCAGAACAATTTCGCCGGTGCGTTAGCCGGAACGTGTAACCGATAGGTGTTCGCGCCATCCAGCCAGTCGCCGGACTTATCAGTGTAGGTGCTGAGGTAAGCTGATGAAGGGCCAGGGCGTTTGGGCGCCATGTCAGGACTTGCGCCGACCGCTTCGTAAAACCACGCGGCGCGTTCATCAAGCAGATTCCAAAAGTTGTCAGGATTATCGGCGTCGAGCTGAAGCGCGTAATGCCAGTGGGTTTCGGGGCGATACATCATCCCGGCGAAACGCCGCTCGAAGGTGTTGGCCCTCGCCATTGCTTCGCCGACCAGCGCGGCCTCGGTGAGGATCTTGGTTTGCCGCGCGTCCGGCTTGAATGATTTCCCCTTCTCGATTCCGAGCGGCTTGAGCATGTCGTGATAGAAAATGTCGCGCTCGGCGATCGGCTCATGCTGGATCACATCGTCAAGGCGTTGCCAATACTGCATTCCACGCGGCGGCATGCCGCTCCATTTTTTTTCTTCAGGCGCGACGATTTTCGGCGCGGGCGGATTGGCGCGCTGGGCATACGGATAGGCGCGCAACTGCGCAAGCAGCGCGGCCGCTTCTTTCGGATCAGTGGCGGTAATGCGAACACCGACGTTGACGTTGAACGTCGGCGAGCGCCGAACCTCAAATCCTGCAACATCGGCCGGTGTCTCCTGTCCCGGTCCGATCAAAAGATATTTCGCGGACCTAGCCGTGTCGGGTAAGGCGTGTTGCCACGCGTCACTTATTCCTCCACGGATGTTGGGTGGCATGTCTATGACAAACGGGCCGGCGGACAGGTTGGCGAAGATAAGATAATACGGTGTCGTGGCGTTAGGCGTGAGCACGCCGAGTCGGTCGTCATAACTGAGTAGCGATGCGATCTCGCCGTTGCCCGCCCCGAAAGACGCCTGTCCTCGCTGCCACGCGTTGAATGAAACCGCTGGTATCGCCCAGAGGTATGCCTGGCAGGCGCGCTGGAAATCGCGCTCGTCATAAAGCTTCTCCACGGTCTCGCGCGTCGGATAACCGTTGGCAAAATCGTGCGTGAACTCCAGCTTGCCGATGCGGCTGTCGACCGTTTTGTCTTCGGCAAGTGCAGACGAGGCAGCGAACGCGACGAGCAGCAAGAAAATGAAGTTTCGTTTGGTTTTCATTATCGCGTTTTCGTTTTATTTCACTTCCTCGATGTCTGGAAGCTTCCAGGTCTTATCGAAGAGTGTTTTATCTGGAGCATAGAAACGAAACAGAACTTCGAACTTTCCCGTCGGGCTCGTCGGAACCCAGTTCGATTCCCTGCCTGCCGGAGCTTTGGGCCTGAAATAAACATCCACCGAGCCGTCGGCGTTTTTTTGCAGCTCCGGATTCTGCGAAGACCGACTTGAACGCGGCAGATGGCGAATCAGTCCATGCGTCACGCGGTCGTAAGCAGTCGCTGACCAGAATTGTTTGACCGGCGCGTTGGCCGGAACGTGCAGGCGATACGCACTGCGGCCATCGAAGGCGTTGCCCAACGCGTCCTTGATCGTCATCAGATAGAACGATCCTGCGCCCGACCGCTTCGGGCTGAAAAACGCCATCGTATAGATGACGCCGCGGGCATCGACGGGATAACTGTCGGAATTCGAAAATTGGGTCTGCAGACCTTTAATCAGCTCCGGCGTCATGGGAAGCGCCCAGCCGGTTCCTTCGTAGAAAGGCGGTGTGAACAACGCTTCGTACTTCGCCTCCAGCCAGCCATGCGCTTCCTTCGCCGCGTCGCCGAGAATTTTTTTCGTCTTCGCGTCCGGACTGAAAGCTTTGCCTTTTTCGATGCCGATGGTCCGGAGCGGATCTATCATGGCCTTGTCCCGCGTCAGCCAGGGCTCGCTCTGCACGATGCGATTGAGTGACTCGAAGAAGCGCGCGTCGTACGGAATGTTCGCTTCGAACACGACGTCGGACGCGTCGATGAAACTTGTTGCGGGGGGATTTGCCGCTTTCGAGAGTGGATACAACTTGATGCGTTTTGCGTACGTGACGGCTTTGGCCACGCCGGCGTCGCCGCCAGTCTGAAGAATCGAGCGTAGCAACGCGTAGCCTTGAAAATTGTCTGACGGCATCGCGATGTAGCCGTTCGGAATTTTCTCTTTGTAGTTAGGCGGTAGGATCAGACACCTGCCACCCTTCCCGTTGTCCACGCCGACCGGGCCAACGTCCTCCAGCGCCGCCTGCCAACAATCCATTACTGATCCAGTGATCGATCCGCCTTCGTCGGCCGGCGGAATCTCGAGCACAACCGGGCCGACCTCCTTCGTGTCAAAGAACGGCATGAAATAGACCGCGTCCGGATTCGGCGTGAGTGTCTGGTTCTTCCAGTCCGATAGCTTCGACCAGTAAACGATCTTGTTACTGCCCGGCCCAGCCTTCGCATCCCGGACCATCGCTTGATACATGAGATCGAAGTTCACCGCCGGCACGCCCCAGATCACAGCTTCAACCGCGCGACGCTCCATCGTGCGCTTGGCCAAGTCGTCGGCTGAAAACTCTTGTGCTGACAACATCGTCGCGCCGAGTGCCGCTACCGCGAAAAGTAGCGCAACTCCTCCGAGCTCAATTTTCATGGAGCCACGTTTCATGTTTTCATCACTCGTTAGGCAAATTCCGATTTACTGACTGCCGAGGTTCTGCTTCATCTTTTCCTTCGCCTGGTCGATGGTGAACGTTGCTGGCCGCTGGCTGGGTGGGAAGTCTTTGAACGTTTTCAGGAACTCACCAGTCAGCGTGCTGCCCGCTAGTAGGACGTAGCCCTGCTCCAGTTCCCAGCCGTAATAAGTGTTGGAGGTGATGTCGGCCTGCTCATATGGGTCGGCGTGCAGGTCGTACATCTTTGGAAGCCGCAGCGGCGTGAACGGCTCGCCCCACACGGCGAGCGTGCCAGGCGCACGCTGTTCCAGGAAAACGATTTTCCAGTTCTCGACCCGAAGGGCGACAATGTCACCGTCGTCGTTAAAGTAGAAGAATCCGCGCCGCGGGCTTTTCTCCACTTGGCCGGTGAGATAGGGAAGCTGGTTGTATCCGTCGATGTGGACCTTGTAGGTCTTGCCCCCAACATCCATGCCCTTCAGAAGTTTGTCCTTCACATCTGGATCACCGACGGCAGCAAGAAGAGTCGGTAACCAGTCATGACCGCTAACGATTTCGTTGGCAATCGAGCCAGGCTTGATGTGGCCGGGCCAGCGGATGACGCACGGCACGCGGAAGGCGCCTTCCCAGTTGGTGGCCTTCTCATTGCGGAATGGCGAGATGGCGGCGTCGGGCCAACTGTTCTTATGTGGACCGTTGTCGGTCGTGTAAAGGACGATGGTGTTGTCGGCAATGCCTAGATCATCGAGGGCCTTTAGGAGTTTGCCGACGTGCCCGTCGTGCTCGATCATGCCGTCGTTGTATTCGGTGCGCGAGGTAAAACCGGGCTTGTCGCGATGCTCTTCGCGCACGTGCGTGAAGGCGTGCATGCGCGTTGTGTTCATCCAGCAGAAGAATGGCTTGTTGACGCCTGCCTGACGCTTAATGAAATCGACGGCGGCGGAGGAGGTTTCGTCGTCGATCGTCTCCATCCGCTTCCTGGTGAGCGGACCGGAGTCCTCAATGGTCTGCTTGCCAATGCGGCCCCAGCGCGGTTGCTCGGTGGGATCATCTTTATCCGAGGCATTGCAGCGGAGCACGCCGCGCGGGCCGAACATCTCCTTGAACTTGGGATCCTGCGGATACGTTCGCCGCTCTGGCTCCTCCTCAGCGTTGAGGTGATAAAGGTTGCCGAAAAATTCGTCGAATCCGTGGACCGTCGGCAGGTATTTGTTCAAGTCTCCCAAGTGGTTCTTGCCGAACTGTCCGGTCGCGTAGCCCTGGGCCTTGAGGAGCTGGGCCATGGTCACGTCGCGGTCCTGGAGCCCGATCGGAGAGCCAGGAATTCCGACCTTGCTCAAACCGGTGCGAAGCGTGCACTGGCCAGTGATGAACGACGACCGTCCCGCCGTGCAGCTTTGCTCCGCGTAATAGTCGGTAAAGATCATTCCTTCCTTCGCGATGCGATCGATGTTCGGCGTGCGATAGCCCATCACACCCATCGAGTAGGCGCTGACATTGGTCTGCCCGATGTCATCACCCATGATCACAAGGATGTTTGGCTTGCCCGCCGTGCTCGTGGCAGGAGTTGATTTTGTTGTTTGCGCAAACGAGCTCGCTGTTGAAAAGGCGAGAGCAACGGCGAGAAGTGCTGCGACAGTTACTTTTATTTTCATAAGTCTGTGTTGGTCTTGTTTTGAGTTGGGAAAATTGTTGTCTGGTCATTGGCGTAAGGCCGACATCGTGCCTGCAGTTGCGACGATCGGTTTGCGGTTCTATCCGAAACTTCCTGTGCGCTTGCGAGCGGCGCAGAGCTGAAGAGCAAGAGCGCCGCGATTGCCCGCGTGATGACTGCGATCAGACTTCGGTCGTCGAATGGTTTCGGAAAATAACCGGCGGCCGCGGTCCGCTCTGTTTGATTGCGAGTGGGCGCTTGATCATAAGCAGTGATCAAAAAAACTGGCGTGTTGATTCCGAGAGCACGCAGCCGCGCGCGAAGCTCGAACCCGGAAAGGCCCGGCGAAGATCTAAAATCAAACGCGGCCGTGGAAGCTGTTGCGGCTCGACTCTGGCTCGCGTCCTTCCCAGCAAGGCCGCACGCTTTTACGTGCCAGTATCTCCGCATGGCCTGCCGATTGTTACCTTGCCCGCCCCTTGGGAAAAGCTTTATTTTTCGGTGGGGAAATCCTTTAACGCGATTGTCACAATAAAATGCCCCGAGTTCCCGACTGGGGGAGCAAGATTGTCCTTGGGGTTTGTAATCGAACTAGAAGTCCACTAGTCGAGTTCGACGTCGCTTTGGACGTTGGACATGCCAAAACGACTCAAATATTCAGAGAATGGACAGTTTGTTGTACATTCACTGAATAATTGATTACTTTCGCGGAAAACTCGAATCAGCCGAATTGACGACAGCCTCTTCGCTACGTTAGCCGGCGAGATCCCAATTTGGACATGCCAAAATGAGAACTCGAATTAGGTCAAAATATGTTGAAGACATCGACATCAGCCAAGCTTTTTGCTAAAGGACCATGCATGCCGGGGAAAGGTTATCGTAAAAAGTCGTCGCAGCGGTCGCGTATTGCCCGGCGGAGGAACTTTTTCCACGGCTGGGTCCCGGATCTTCCCGATCATCGCGATTTTTTCTACGCGGCGCCTCGCAAATTCCTGCGCGCTCTGCCTTGGCAAGTCGATCTCAGAACGAATTGCCCGCCAGTTTACAATCAAGGCAAACTCCACAGCTGTACGGCGAACGCGATTGCCGCGGCCATTCAGTTTGACAAGATGAAGCAATCGCGGCCGGACATCTTCGTGCCGTCTCGCCTTTTCATTTATTACAATGAACGCGCGATCGAACGCTCGATCCATTCCGATAGCGGCGCGCAGATTCGTACTGGCATTAAATCGGTGGCGAAACGGGGCGTCTGTCACGAGCGATTATGGCCTTACCGGATGAGGAAATTTCGCCAAAAGCCGCGGCGAGACTGTTACACCGAAGCAGCAAAACATCCCGCCCTAACTTACCACCGCGTCCGGCGGACACTGCCACAGCTGAAAGCTTGCCTCGCCTCCGGCTATCCATTCATTTTCGGGTTCACGGTTTACGAGAGCTTCCACTCGAAAAAAGTCAGCCACACTGGTCGCGCTTCAATGCCAGTTCGGCAGGAGAAGTGCCGCGGCGGCCACGCGGTTCTGGCCGTGGGTTATGAAGACGCGCAACGTCGCTTCATCGTGCGCAACTCGTGGGGCAGCAAATGGGGAATGCATGGGTATTTCACTCTGCCTTACGATTATTTCATCAACCACCATCTTTCAGAAGATTTTTGGACCATCAGGGTAGTTAAGTAGCGCAGGTTACCAGGGCTAAGGAGCTCGATTGGAAAGCCAATCGGGAGCTGCTCCTCAATCTTTAAATAGTTGCCCTCTACCGCCGATCTGTGCACTCTCGTCAAATCACGATAACGAAAGGAGCTACATCCGTTATGACAAAGAAAAAGAAGAGCAAGACGAAGAAGAGCAGCGGTAAAACCAAGCGGCGTAAGGGCAAGAAGTTTGGCGACAGCGGCCCGAGGCAATAAGGGCAGAGGCCGAATCGCAGCGAAAGGGGGCTTGGCCGATGCCATCGGAGCATCTACGGTCGATTGTTCAATGTTTCCCTTGGACCGTGTTAGCTGATATTCGAAATGATTGGCGGCAGGTGATTGCTAACTGGGCCGCGCCGCGATGGCTAATGACCTTCAACCGAAAGCTGAACTCGAGATCGCCCACGTTCTGTTCATCGACGTCGTGGCGTATTCCACGCGATTGATCAATGAGCAGGCGGCCATCGTGGCCGAGCTAAATCAACTCGTTAGAGAAACACCCCATTTTCGGTCGGCCGAAGCGGCGGGGAGATTAATCCGTATCCCAACGGGAGACGGCATGGCTTTGGTGTTTTTCAATACACCGGAGGCGCCGGTGCAATGCGCCCTCGAAATATGCGAAGCCCTGCGTGGCCATCCGGACATTCATGTTCGAATGGGAATTCATAGCGGGCCGGTCAATCCGGTGCCCGACGTTAATGACCGACCAAGCGTCGCCGGGGCCGGAATCAATGTTGCCCGCCGTATTATGGATTGCGCAGATGCTGGGCATATTCTGCTTTCAAAACGGGTCGCCGAAGACCTGTCGCACTACGCGCACTGGCAGCCCAAGCTACACGACTTGGGCCAAATCGAAATGAAGCACGGGGAGGTCATGTCTGTTGTCAATCTTCATGGCGAGGGCTTTGGGAACTCAACGGTGCCCAGCCGAATGCAGCAGTTCCGCCGCCGGCGCTCCAGCCGTCGTGGCGTAAAGGCACTTTGGGGCACCGGGATATTCATTATTGCGGTCGTTCTCGCCGCTTTTGGGTGGTTTCTTTATCGTGCGGCCTGGGTGCCGGGGGGCATCGGCCGCGGTCTCTCGGATGCGAAGAGCCTCGCGGTATTACCGTTTGACAACTTCAGCGACGATAAACAAGACAGTTACTTTGCGGACGGCATCCAGGATGACATTCTGACAGCGCTTTCCAAAATCTCCGATCTTAAGGTTATCAGCCGCAGTTCGGTCATGCGCTACCGCGAGAACAAACGCAATCTTCCGCAAATTGCACACGAGTTAAACGTGGCGAATGTCCTAGAAGGGAGCGTCCGCCGCACAGGAGATCAAATTCGCGTCACCGCGCAATTGATCGACGCTCGCACTGACACGCATCTCTGGGCCGAGCACTACGATCGGAAGACATCGGATTTGTTCGCGATTCAAAGTGAGGTGGCGGAAAATATTGCCACCCAACTGCGGGCTGCTCTCTCCCCGGCGGAAAAAGCAGCCATCTCCGTGCGCCCAACCAGCAACTTGGAAGCATTCGATCTTTTTCTCCAGGCGAAAGAACTGATCACGACCGCACCAGATACGCCTAACCAGAAGGAGAGTCTTCTCCGAGCGATTCGCCTCCTTGACGAGGCTATCGCCCGGGACGGCCGGTTTGCCCTCGCTTACTGCTGGGCCGCTATTGCACACGATAATTTGTACTGGTTCGACTTCGATCATACCGCTGCGCGATTGGAATTGGCCAAGTCCTGCGTCCGCCAAGCGCTTCAACTCGCGCCTGATCTGGGCGAAGCGCACTTGAGCCAGTCGCTCGTGTCTTATCATGGCTATCGCGACTACGCCCAGGCTCGCCAGCACCTGGCAATTGCTCAGCGCACCTTACCCAATAATGCCCAGGTCTATTCGCTCACCGGATATATTGACCGGCGCGAGGGAAAATGGGACGACAGTTTGCGGAACCTCAGGCGTGCGGCCGAACTCGATCCGCGAAATCTTAAAGTCTTGGGCGATCTTTCCGTTCTGTACGACCTCCTGCGCCGCTACGATGACAAGGAACAATTGTTTGACCGCGCGATCGCAATCAATCCGGCCCAAACCAACTATTGGCAACTGCTTCGGGCGGAGACGGAATTGGAAAAAGGTAACCTGCCGAAGGCCCATCAGCTCTTCGATCAACTCCCGGCCGCCTATGATCCCGATGGGTCAGCTACCGCCGCGCGGATAAGCCTGTTCCTGTATGAAGGAAACACCGAAGCGGCGCAAGCCGCGTTGGAGGCGTGCAAACATGAGGGATTGATTGACGGCACCGGTTCGTTACTGCCACGCAGTTTTTTTGCCGGCCAGATCTCTCGCGCTCGGGCTGATCGGTCGCAAGCAATCGCGGCTTTCAACATTGCTCGCGACGAAATTGGACAAAAACTGCGCGATGATCCGGACAATGGGCTTCTGCGTGGAATCCTGTGTGTGATCAATGCCGGGGTGGGGCGAAAGGAACAGGCTCTGTCCGAAGGACACCGCGCCGTCGAGCTTCGCCCGATCAGCAAGGATGCAGTGGATGGTCCCGTGGCGTTGACCCGCCTAGCCATGGCTTACGCTTGGCTGGGCGAGAACGATCCGGCGATCGAACAATTAGCTTATCTGGCCAAGACGCCTGGTGGGCCCGATTACGGGCAACTCAAGTTCGATCCCGCCTGGGCGGCGCTTCGCGGCGATGCACGGTTTGTGAAAATTGTCGATGGGCTTAAGCCACTTTCGGCCCGGCGTTAACCGGCCGATTCGCCCCGACGTGCAGTTGCTGAGACCCAGAGGGCAAACTATATGATTAAGTACCCAGTGCGACCGAACGATCCGAGATGCATTTGGGACATTGGACATTCAGGAAATTACTCAAATATTCCGTGAAGGTACACGTTTGTACAATCTTCGATGTTCACGATATTACTTTCCTGTTCCAGAGTTGCGAAACCCTGTGTCAGGACAGCTTTTTAGATTTTCGTTCATTGGCTAGACAATATCCAAGTGCTTCGTCATGTGGACGACCGGCAAAGTAAGATCGGCCGCCATCGGAATTTCGTATCGCTCGGCGGAAGAATAGTCAAAGGCGGCGTAAAACGGCTCGCCTGCGAGCGTGGCCACGAGCTCAGCGGAATGGAAACCCGCGGCCTGAATCGCCGATTCGCACGCGGTCAAGATGCCACGGCCAATCCCGCGACGTGCCCATTCCGGATGGACGAAGAAAGCTCTTATGTGAGCTGAATCGCGTTCGGGGTTCAGCAAGGCATCCTCGATCACTCGTCCACTGTCGCCCCCGAAAAGAGAGTTGCGCTTGCTCCAACCTCCGCAGCCAACAATTTGACCGTCACGCTCAACGACGAAATACGTCCCATCACGAATTAGCTGCCTATCCACACCAAACACGGTGCCGAGCGCCGCTTCTATCTGGGCTGGCGAGTAATGCATAGCCTGAAGCGCTCTGACGGAAATCGGGATGAGTGCTTCCAAGGCCGGGATGTCATCCTCTCCTGCCAATCGCAGTCGCCAATCCATCACGATGGCTTTGTTCCACGGCTTTGAACCTGGTAGTTCCGTATGTAAGCGGGCGTTTGTAGGTGCCGTGGTAGTCGAGGATCACTGAGTCGGCGCACCGGTGACCAATCGAAGCGGCAGTTCGCCAGCCCATACCGGCAGCGTATAATCGGCTTCCTCGTCAATCGGCGGACCACTATGGACTTTTGCTGAGGCTTCTGTTAGTGGAATCCGCAGCACAAGAGTCTTTTTGAGCTCGTCCTCACTAGGCTCGCGGACTTCCGCCCAACGTCCGGGGATAACGTGCTCGGAGAATGTGCGGAGCGCTCTTGTCTTTTCTATCGCATCCTTAACGGCGTAGGCTGTCCCGAACACGACGACGGACCTGTAGTTCATCGAGTGATGAAACGCGGAGCGAGCAAGCACAAGGCCATCGACAAGAGTCACGGTGACACATACCTGAATGCCGTCCGCTAAGGCGCGAAGCATCCGGCTCGCTACTGACCCGTGAATATACAGTATGTCTTCAGCTCGTCCGTATGCTGTGGGAATTACGATTGGCTGACCATTAGCGATAAAGCCTACATGGCAGACGAATCCTTCATCCAGAATCTGGTAAATGGTATCGCGCTCGTAGGTCGCTCGCCCAGGTAACCGTTTCAACGTCGTTCGCTCGGTTGGGACAAACGTTGTCGTTCGCTTCATTTCGTATTCTCCGGTGAACTCGAAAATGGTAACAGTTCGTTCATCTCGCTTGAGTAAGATCAATTCGGCGCTGCCAACGTGATCAGGTTTATATCCCCAAGCCATCGAGTGCAGAGGATCTGGAGCGGGAACTGGTCACTGGCTTCGCAGACTGCGGGGGCGGAAAGAATAACCAAGGCTGCACAAGCCCACCTCTGAGTAATAGTACAGTTGGGCCTAAGGTGGAGGTCCACGCTGTTATAAGCATAATGTGCTATTCAGTCTAGCGCCACCGCCGGCGACACTTTGTCCGAAAGTGTAGTTCCAAAGTCCCCTTAATGGGACTGCTTTCCTATCTAGGCCGCAAGATTATCCGCTCAGGTCACTATTCCATAAGAGACGGCAATCACGAACTCGACCAGAAGATGCCTCAACTCTCCTTTAATCGCCACATTAGAATGCCGACAATAGGGAACCATATTATTTGACCTAACATGACCAGGTGTATCGCGTCGGCGTGTCCTGAGACTCCGGCCACAACTGCGATAACGCTCGCCGCTCCCACCAAAAGGCCATAGATTCCTGCGGCCGGAGCAAGCAACCGGCTTTTCACAATTGAAACCGACCAGAGCACAATCGCCATTGCCCAAGCCACGACGAAGATTTCAGCGAATGCCTGATTAAGCAGATCGTTATAGGCAAGGAGGACACGCCACTGCTCACTCACTTGGGGCGGCTCAAAAATAACTTTACGCAAAACAGCCGGCCCGACGAAACCATCGACGGTGGCAGAGGATATCACCGCTGTACAAGCAAATCCAAATACCAAGAGCGCAGCAACCGCGAGGCGGTCAGGCGAAGCCAGGTGGCGCGCGATTGCAAGCGCGCCGAGGAACAAGGCCGCCACGCTGACGATCGCGAGCGCATGCGCGACGACCAGCAGGTACGCTGTGCGGGCGAAATGGTCTGGTGCGAAGAGATCGTGACCAGAGGGGTGAATAAGTAAAGTGATGACGCCGCCGATTGTTCCAACGATTAGTGCTATGCCGCCAATTCGGTTATCTTTCATGCTTGGGAGCTTGAACACCGAAAATTAACTTGTCCATTGCGAGAGACGCGAAACCGGACATCGAGGTGCTCGGTGTCCAGAAACGTGAGTATTTTGAAACGGAAAATCGATCAACGGGTTCGGCGTACGCGCGACCGGCTCGGCGACGCGCTCCTGAAGCTACTCTTGGAGAAACCTTACGAGACAATCACGGTGCAGGACGTACTGCATCGGGCAAAGGTCAGTCGCTCGACCTTCTACGTGCACTACCGCAACAAGGAGGACCTGTTCCTCAGCGATGTTGACGAGTTCTTAGAGGGGATGGCCACAATGCTCTTACGGCGGAAGGAGTCGTCGGATCGTATAGCTCCCGTGCGCGAACTATTCGGCCATATTGCTGAGACGCGCCAATTCTATACTGTGATGGTTACATCAGGCCGGATGCACGATGTTTTTGAGCTAAGCGAGGGGCATTTTGGCAGAGCGATCGATCAGCGACTGGCCGGGCTGCCACGGGCTCGTGCAATCGCTTCGGAGCACCGCGCTGCAGTGGCGCACGCCCTCGCGGGCAGTCTGTTGTCACTGCTCTCGTGGTGGATTCATCACGGCATGCGCGAATCGCCAGCATGCATGGATGATCTCTACCATCGCATGGTTTGGAGCGGCCTCGGCTCCGAGGTCGGTCTTGGGTGCCTCAATTGAATACGGTCCGATCAGTGTCTCACGATGCGCGCCTCGTGACTAACCACTCATAGGAATCAACATATAGGGACGTAGCAACCTCCGACCCGAACAGTACCGGCATCTGAGAATTTAGCGCCTGATACTTCTGCGATTTGCTTCGTCGATGGCTAAGTATTCGTCGCGAGGCGGACTGAAAGTATCGAGCACGCGCGTCTCGTCGATTGTTTCAACGCCGTGCGGCACATTGCTCGCGAGGTAAAATGAATCGCCGGTCACGAGTTCGTGTGGCGTTCCATCGACAATTAATCTCATCCGGCCTTCAAGAATGTGGACGATCTGCTCTTGGGGATGTCGATGCTCCGGCATTTTGCTGCCGGCCTCGAGGCGCGCGAGCATTTGATACATTGTCTTTCCACTGGTCACCGTCTGGCGTTTGATTCCCGGGCAAATGTCGATCCAAGGATTTTCGTTTCGCATAGGCTCAGTTTACGTCACCAACTTTAATCGTGAAATGATAAAACGAAATATTCAACCGCTTGAGGAGGTAAAATGGGGTACATCGAAGCGTTAGCGTTCACTGGCAGCGCGAGCTTCGTAGCTCCGTCATTTGCCGTAGTCTCGCTCTACCGAAGCAATCCGGACCTGATAGTCAGCGTACCAAATGCGCTGTCCAGCACACTGGGCCGTTTGATGCTCGGCGTGCCTCTTCCAGGCAACAATCGCCTCCTTGCTAGCCCAATAGGAAACCGTGATGCCCAGGCCATCTGCACCGTGCACGCTCTCTACGCCAAGAAAACCGGGCTGCGCTCGCGCCAACTCAACCATGCGATCCGCCATGCGCCCGTAACCTCGATCGCCCTCTGTTCGCTGCGAGGTGAAAATTACCGCGTAATATGGCGGCGAAGGCGTTTTGGCTAACGACCTTGCCAAAGTCATAACGTCCCTCCTGCGGCCTGCTTGGGTGGGGACAGAAGGATTTTGTCACGATCGACCGCTACCGTCAGAGTAAATTGGTTTTGCTTTCCTGCATTACGCTCAACCCGAACTAGTCCGTTCCAAATATTTCCGTTCTCATCGGTAAAGTGCCAGAGGCTTTGTGTGGGATTAGCGGATGCATCCTTTTGTCGAATCCACCTAACTTGTGACGGACCGCGCGTCCTTTTGTTACTTGTGATCGTCCGGTTAATGCTTTCGAGAAGCGCAGTATCTGAAGACTCGGTTGTGACTGCCCACTTATTCTCCCAGCGATCAATGCCGCCTTCGCGAGCGAGGGGTATCCAACCTCCGGGTAGAAACTTCACGTCGTAGTCGAACTGCATATATTTATCTGCAAGGGAAGCTCGGACAAAGCGCGAGTCCGGATCCCAATCATATTCCATTCCCAAGGCAGCCATTTGTGCTGTGCCTTTGCCGAATAATCTTTGGATAATGTGTAATGAGCCATCAATGCCGGAAGAGAGACCCGCCGTCGTAATGATGTTTCCATTGTCTACGTATCGCTTATTATCTACAACCTTCGTCTTCGGCGCAGCCTCTTGAAGCTTAGGAATCAAGGCAAAAGTCGTTGTTGCTTCCAGACCATCGAGCAAACCGGCTTTGGCTAGGATTAAGGCTCCATTACAGACGGACATTGTTACAGTTGCCTTCTTAGCTTGATCTTGAACCCAGTTAATAACTTTCTCATCGCTCAACTGCCGCTCCACATCACCGCCTGGAATAAGGAGGACTTCAGGCGGAGGTGCGCTGACAAAGGTATACTTAGGGTTTACACTCATACCCATCGCCGTGGTAATTGCATCGGGTGTCTTTGCCACGGTATATATGTTGAACAATGGTCCTTCGTCACTATAGACATGACCGAAAGTTTCGTATGGACCTGTGTAATCAATGATTTGAACTCCATCAAAGATCAGAATTGCCAGATTTTTGGCGGTCGCCTTTTTCTGCGAGGCGACTTTTTTGGCTGCGGCAGTTGATTGTACTGCCGGCTGGCCGAGGCTGCCGGTCGCGGTAAGAATCAGTAGGGACGTGATTAGATAAATTGTCTTCATATTTCTGTTGATCAGCCTCGCCAAAAGTTACAGTCTTCTTGAGAGTGTCAGCAATGACGGCCATCCGACACTTTCGGCTGATTCAACTTGCTGCACTTCTGTCGCTAGGCACCTTTTTTAACCGGCCATGAAATGTAGAATGATTGTCATGCCGCTGAGTTATGTCAGTTAGCTGTTAGACCTTCACGTCTCGCAAATGGGACGGTGTAATCCCACTTCTGGGAAGGTAACCGATTCGCGATTTCATCGAAGTCTGTGTAAATGATTCCGACGACGACACTTAAGGTTTTGCCTCATTCGAGGCATGGCTTTTGCAATGCATCGGGCGAATGCGGCTTGCTTGCACTTTTGTTTTTGCTCTGGCATTGGCTTGTCACGCTGAAGAATCGGCGTCGGGTCGATGGGAGGGCTCGGCGCAGATTCCGGGGCTCGAGCTGACGCTGGTTGTCGATCTTGCGCAAGATAGCCACGGCTCGTGGATCGGCTCTATCATTATTCCTGGATTGGATTTTAGGGGTGCACCCCTTACCGAAATCGCGGTGAAGGATTCCACCGTATCGTTTGCGATCAAAGCCGGCCTGGGTCTTCAGGCGACACTTAAAGGCGATCTCAATGCAGACGGGGCTCTGACTGGCGATTTCCTGGAGGCGGGCAACACGGCGCCATTCGTTTTAAAGAAGACGGGACCGGCGCAAGTGGAACTGCCGCCAAAGAGTACTCCGATTAGCAAAGAATTGGAGGGCGAGTGGAAAGGCGAGTATGAAATGAACGGCTATCCGCGTCACGTCACGATCAAGCTCATCAATCGCGGTGCGGAGGGAGCTGCCTCGGAGTTCGTCATTGTCGGCAAAAAAACGAATAACCTGCCGGTCGATCTTGTGACGCAGGAAGGCGATTTACTGACGATCGATTCGCACGAGAACGGGATTAGATACGGCTACGAAGGACGTTTCGAGAAAGCGGCGAACGAAATCAAAGGGACAATTATCCTGGCAGAGATCGAATTGCCGTTGGTTTTGCGGCGCGAAAAATGAGGAACGTGCAATGAAGATTTCGCGAAGTATCGCTGCGTTTGCAATCTTGTCAGCGGCAAATGTTTGTCACGCGCAGTCGATGTTTCGCAGCGATGCAAGCCACTCGGGCGTGTATTCGGGACCGGCGCCGCGCCAATTTCATCGCGTTAAATGGAAATTTGCGACGGGCGACCGGATCGTTTCTTCACCGGTCATCGACAAAAAAAGAATCTATTTCGGTAGCGATGACGGAAACGTTTACGCGGTCGATGCGGAGACCGGGCGTCAGATTTGGAAACGCGCAACGAACGGCCCGATCTCTTCGAGCCCGGCAGTGGCGAACGGAATTGTTTATGCAAACAGTTACGATGGAAAGTTACATGCACTGAACGCCGAAACTGGCGCGGCGAAATGGAAGTTCGCCACGGCTGGCGAGCGTCGCTTCGAGGCGAAAGGTATCCACGGATGGGAGCCAAAAAATCAAACAATCGCCGATCCGTTCGATGTGTTCTTGTCGAGCCCGGCGGTCGTCGAGGGTTCGGTTTATTTCGGAAGCGGCGATGGAAATTTGTACGCGATCGACGCCGCGACCGGCGAACAACGTTGGAAATTCAAAACCGGCGATGTGGTACACGCTTCCCCAGCCTACGCAGATGGCGTTTTGTTTTTCGGAAGTTGGGACAGTTACTTTTACGCGGTCGATGCCGCAAGCGGCAAGGAGAAGTGGCGCTTCCACGGCGGAGAAGACGCCCTCATTCATAATCAGGTGGGATTTCAATCCTCGCCGGCCGTGGTGGACGGCGTCGTCTACACCGGCTGCCGGGATTCGAATGTGTATGCGCTCGATGCCGCGACCGGAAAAGAGAAATGGCGAAGTTATAACGAATTGAGTTGGGTGAATAGTTCGCCGGCGGTCACGCAAGGCAAAGTGTTTTTCGCAACCTCGGACTCGAGTCTTTTCCGTGTGGTCGATGCGGCAACCGGCAAGGAGCAAGTTCGACAACAGGCGAAAGCTTACATGTTTTCCTCACCGGCGGTGGCCGGCGATGTCGTAATCATTGGTGTCCTCAATGGGACCCTCGAAGCGCGCGATGTGAAAACGGGCGATCTTCTCTGGGATTATCAGATCGCGAAATCCAAGGAGAACAAAGCGTGGGTGCTAACCGGGGATCGAAAGCTCAACCTTCCTCTTCTTTTTTCCTCGAGCTGGCGAGAGAGCCCGATTGTAGCGGTCGATCGGGAGTTTGGAATCGGAGCCATTTTTTCGTCGCCGCTCATCGCGAACGGCGCGGTCTACTTCGGAAGCACTGATGGATTTTTGTACGCGCTGGAATAGCTGGCGCCAACCGTGGATTACGTGGGTGACGCACACTAAACCTGGAAAAGGGGAAGCAGCTAAGTGCTCGCTTTCCATAGCCTCGGTTGATCTTGGTCTCGTTAGGCGAATCCTCTTGAAGCCTTAGACTTTTACGGGCAACAGGTCCACTACTGACCGCGAAGGTGCGCGAGCCGTGTTCCTCTACTTGGCCTCCAGCCGGCGTGCAGTAAACTCCTTTTTCCCGTAGCGGGTGGTCAGGCCGTTGACGGCGCCTCCCGCATCCCTCAGCATCACGACGTGGCCGAAGAAATTGCGCTCCAGGAAGTCATTCCCTAAGAGCGGAACCACCGGCGTGCGAAGATCGCCCAGTTCCAGGAGCAAGTAGCCTGGTTCGGCAGTCAGAGTGAACTTCGCATTGGGCGCAAAATATTCTGGCCCGTACTGGTACGTGCCTGCGTACGACGCCAGCGTTGATTGCGGGATCGCAGCGGCGTGGACGGGTGGTGGTGGTGGTTGCTGACCAAAGACAATCGCCGCAAGAGCTTCGGCGATCGGATCTTGCGAGACGGTGGAATAACTGTTACTGAGCAGAATAATCGTGACATTGTCGTCCGGAAAACGATCCAGTTCAGCGGCGAAGCCAGGACTGCGACCTTTGCCCGACATTACGCGATGCCCGAGGCGTTTGCCGATGTACCAGCCGTAGCGATTGCCTGGGCCCTCGACGAAGTACTTCTGGCGGGTGGAGGCTTTCAGGACGGCATCAGTGTTCAGAGCGCGGTCGAAACGGTAGAGGTCGTCAACGGTCGAGTACAAAGAGCCGTTTCCCGTCTTGTTTGACCAGTCGAGATAGGGCGCCTTTTCGTAGTCGGTGATGCCGGCGGGTTTGTACCCAGAGGCAGCCAAGGGAATGAGCTGCGAGGCTTCTCCATCGTGCCCGGAATCCTGCATTCCGAGTGGGTCAAAAATGTGCTTGCGGAGGTATCCTCCATAGCTTTCTCCTGTGACTTTTTCCAATACAAGCGCCAGCAGATTGTAGTTGGAGTTGCTGTAGTGGTAGCCGCTCCCCGGTTGGAACCCCAGAGGTAAATTAGCGAACTTGGCAACCAACTGCGGTATGGTGTGAGGGCTGCGGGCAAAGGTGTCGTAGTCAGAGAGATCGTTGATGTCGGGAATGCCGGAGGTATGTGTCAGTAAGTTATCCAAGGTAATCCGGCCACCGTTAGGGAAATCCGGAACAAAACGTGACAAGGGGTCCGCAATACTGAGACGTCCCTGCTCCTGTAACTGGAGGATAGCCGCGGCCGTAAACGCTTTCGAGACTGAGGCGAGATGGAAGCGAGTCTCGGGCGAATTTGGAACCTGCAACTCGTAATTTGCCATGCCGTAGCTGTGGCGAAACAACACCCGACCCTTGCGGGCCACGATCACCGTGCCAGTGAGATTTCCGGTCTCAACGAAGGGCTTGAGATAAGCCTCCAGACGATTCGCAATTTGACCGTCAGGCAGGTCTTGACGGCACCCAATACCGTTCAACAGGAGCACACATGCGATTTGCAAAGCGCGACTGAGCGGTTTCATTCGCGTCCCTCCTGGCTGTTTTTAAGACGAGCGAACCGACTGATGGTAAGCATATGCTACCCGCATCCGTCATGAGACCGTTGACGAAGTGGTGCAAATCGGCCGAGTGAGGGACGAGTTTCTTTGGTATTTATGAGACAGCTTCTAGGAACAGTCCTATATCGCTTAACAAACCTGAATCCGAGTTTTTCCAGCACTCGTTTTGGAGCAGGATTCTCTGCCCAGGGCTCGCAAACGAGTTTCTTCAGATTAAATCGCTCGAAATAGAATTTGGCAGATCTTCGCTTGAATTCCGTCCCAAGACCGGCTCTTCTTAATTGTGAATTCCAAAGATGTAAATGTATAAAAGCCTCGGTGCCATGGACGATTTTGTTGATGCTTGAGTGACCAACCCGCTGTCCTCGAAATGTCCAAACTAGGTAAAACCGGTCCCTTTCCTTGTCTGGTTTCTCATGGTCGACTAAAAGAGCATCAAGCCACTTATCTCTCTGAGGAAGTTTCAAGCAGTCCACACCCATCCCGTGCAAAAATGGCTGGTCGGCTTTATAAAAATAATCAAGCATCAGCTCGTATTCTTCGCGGCTTGAAAACGGACGGACCTCTATTTCTTCAACTCTTTGCATGGGACCAAAAATATTCTATCGGCCGATTGGTTAGCCGAGGCGTGCTCATCCCGCGCGGGTGCCAGGCGGGACCGGCCGCTCGGGCACAGCGAGTACGGGCGTCAGCCCATCAGCGTACCCGATGTCCAATAGCATGCCCTCGGACACCATCCCAGCCATTTTCCGCGGAGTAAGGTTGACCACGAACAGCGCCTGTCGCCCTTCGAGCTCACGCGGATTGGCGGGTTCCCGCTTCATGCCCACAAGTATCTGCCGCGTGTGGTTGCCGAAGCTCACCCGTAGCTCGACCAGTTTGCCGGAGGCCGATACCTCGCTCACCGCTTCGATGGTCCCGACTCGGATGTCAAGCTGTTGCAGCATCTCCGCCGGCACGTCTGCCTTAACCGGGATTGGGGTCGCTATTTCCAAGCATCTCTCCACATCTCGGGATACCAGCGGCCTTCGTCCATCTCGATAAGGTCAAAATCAGTAATGACGCTGCCGTCGTGCTTCAGCCCATATTCCTTAATCATGTCGGGGATAAAACCGTCGGCCTCATCATCGTGCCAGCCGCGCTTGCTCATGAAACTGTTGTAGATCAGCACCTGCTCATCCGTGAGGCGGTGGCCATTAGCCAAGCACCATTCGAGCACCTCCTCATCGGTTTTTCCGTCGAGCACTTGTGCTTTGACGTCTTCATATCGAACCGACAAATACCGGCACGTGCGCCCATCGAACCCTTGGCCGAGCATCTCCCGGTAATCTTTCGAGAGTTTGCCCTCGGCGTGCAAACGAATCTTCGAGCACATCCTGGCAAAATAGAACATGCCGCGGGTTTTGTCGTAACAACCCTTGATTCCTTCAATCTTCATAGTGTTGCCTATTCTCGCTAAAGCGTACAACCACGCCTAACAAGAATAAGATTACCTACGCTACCGAAAGCTAGGCTGAACTGCAGTGAAAGTGATTTAATCATCGAAAATTTAAACACACGCTAGGTAGCCGTTTGCTGGATCACAGTTAGACCTCGCGAAATCAGGCGTTCAAAACGGCTGCACCGAAGAGGATAAGTAAAACAGAATCGGAAATACTACGAGCCTGCCGAAAGCCGGTCGTAATAGGTTACGTCGCGCACGATTTCACCATCTCTGACTTCCAACGCGGTCGCTATCTTTATCGAGAACTTTTGGGGTTCCCTCGCGGGCTTTGTGCCAGATGACGTGCCTTTTATCGTACCGCTCGACACAAATTCGACGAAAACCTTGTTACCGCACGCGACAATATTTTTGACTTCGTCTCTGATGTCCGGCGAGTTTGTAAACAACCTGGAGTAGATTTCTCTGACGCCCTGCTTTCCATGTCTCGGGGCGCTGAGCTCGGGCGAGTCGATTAAGGCACCTTCCGAGTAAAGCGCAGCCATCGCTTCCACGTCGTGGCGGTTGAACGCAGCAAACATACTCTCAACTACTTCCTGTGAAGTCTCTCATCAATGGGTGCTGCGCCGGTATTCTCCTGAACCTTCGCGACGCCCAGACCGCTCGAGCAGAGCGCCGCGATGACGAGCAACGCGCGAGTCATGATAACCCGTGAGTACCTGGAAGCAGAGTATTCCGACAAAGTGATTTCCTTGGAGCTATGTCATGCTCAACTCGGAAACGCCAAAAGACATTAAAAAGACCGTTCGAGACTTCCCTTTTTCTGCTTCTGCTGTTCGAGGTTGGCCTTGATAATCCGCGTCCGGCGCTCACTGCGCCTGTATCTATTTCCGACCTCTTAGCTCTCTGCGGAGAAAAACAACGCTAAACTCTTTGTTCGACCGGGCCGGTGATTCTGCTTCGCGACCGAACCGTTCGCAGCAGCGCCGCCTATGCGTTGACCATTTTCCAGATACCTACTCATGAAGTCTAATGTCGAGCTGTTCTCGCACTTTTCTTAAATGTTTCGGTTTTGTTTTGCCCTAGCGGCACGGATCTGCGGCATAAGAAGGTCCCGGACGTAATGCCAATATGGAATCAGCTCCAGCGCTGAACGCGCATATCGCTCCGCTGCTTTCAGGTCCGGCGTAGTCCGGTTCAGGTTAGACCAAGCAAGACCCATCAACAACTCTGGCTCCCCCCATGACGGCTCCAAGGGATCGCTCGCGCTCGCTATTTGCTTCCGTGATGCTTCCAACCCCTTCTCTAACATTTCAATCGCTTTGGCCTGGCCACCTCCACGCTCGGGAGGAGTGTTCCAAAGAATTGGACCGAGCACCCAAAGGAGTCGGGGATTGTCCGCTGCCGTCGCCTTGGCCTCCTGAACCAGTGGCGAGCTCTGCGCTATCAGTTCCTGTACACGCATCGGGTCTTTCTGGTTTAGATAAATGAGATTGCTGAGACACGAGACCATCCCGACCTTTGCATCGACAAATCCAGGCTCTTTCGCTATCGCATCGCTAAATTCGTCTAGCGCCAGCTTCAGGTCTTGCTCTAGCTCTTTTGGATCAGCGGAGTCGTTAAAACCGTTAGTAGCTCTCCTCCACAAGGCAAAGCCGCGCCAATATCGAATCCGGACAGCCAGTCCTTTGTTTTCTACAAACGGCGCCAACTCCTCGTAGAGGCGCTTGAGCGCGGCGCGGTCGCCCTCATAGTCCGCCCGCTGAATTTTGGCGACGAGGCGCGTCACCGACACACGCACAGGATCATCCGATGCTACAACAGCCGCGGAGATCGATGCAAGAATGATTGCCACCAGGATCGACTGTCGCTTTCCGCTCATTGCCTTTTCCCGGACAAGAAATTGAATAACTGCTGATAAGACCATTCGTTGCCCTTGGCGAAAAATTTGTAAACCTCGTCCCACTCTTTGCCCGTTCCCCAACCGACCATCGACGAGATGACCCGGGTGTGGGTGGAGTCGATGGGAATGATTTGCACGATCTCCTGTAAGTTTTGGTCTTCGGTGCGAGTTTTCTGCGGAAACTGGGCGGTCAACTTCACCTTGAACGTGATCATTTCCTTCTCCAGATAGTTCACGATGCCGAGTTGGATCGTGCCGGGACTGCCGATCTTCGCGTTGGCATCGTAGTGTGAGGAGATTGTGCCGCCGATGCGGAAGTCAACGGTCACCACGGGCGCCGCCCATGCTTTCCAGCCATCGGCTGTTGTCAGTGTCCTCCAGACCTTTTCCGAAGAGGCTGGGACGATGGTCTCGATGCGCAGAATTCTCTCGCCGTTTTGTGTAGTGGTCGAGGTGTTGCGCACCGCTTCAATGGAAGTGCCCCACGCGGACGGCGAAAAGCAAACGACGGCAATTGCCAGGAGAACGCTTGTTGTATTCATCTTCGAAAGCGCTATCGCCAGGCGCCGAGAATGGCGCCCATCGAAACAAACGCCACGATCTGGTAACCGCCATTCACGAGAATGTATGGCCACGAACGATTCTCGAACAACGCGACCACTGCGAAACCCGCTGCCACCCAACCGATGCCCGCCAGCGCGCCCGCAATCATGCCCCACAAGAGCGTAGTCTTCGAATCGGCCAGAAACATCGCCAGATTCGCGGACATCACCAACGCCAGAAAAAATGCGCCGCCGAAGGCGCGGGCTCTATTGAAGTTCTTGACTTCCGCCTCTGTGAAACCGTTTGCTCGCAGCCACACCCCGCCGAATAAAATCGGCGAATACCACAATCCGCCGATGATAAACGTAGATAGGGCAGCGGCGACAACCGCCAGCCAATTGATTTCGTTAAGATTCATTCTTCCATTCAATAGCTGAGCGCCGCCGGGGCGTATTGGAAGAATTTTACCTAGCCGCGGATCGGCACAAAGTTTGGCTCCGCCGGGCACCCGTCCAGAGTTTGAAGTGACTCGCTAGAATTCGCTTTTCTTACAATGTCCTAAAGTGTAGGATCAATGTCATATCGGATATTGCGAATAGAAGAAAGAATTTGCGGAAGGGTCGATGATTCCAAAGCGAATAGGTTTTATAGGATTTGACGGAGTGGTGGCGATTGATCTCGCCGGCCCAGCCGAGGCCTTCGCATGCGCCAAGGTCAAAGAAGGCGAAAACTGTTCAAAGCCTTGTTACGAAATAATCACGATTGCGGCATCAAATCAGCCGTTTGTAGCGGAGTCGGGAGTGGTATTTAAGCCGCAAAAGACTTTCAAAACCGCGCCCCCTTTGGACACTCTTATCATCCCGGGCGGAATCTGCCTCCGCGAGCCGAATGTTAGTAGACTGGTTTCGGCATTCGTAAAGGCGCGGGCCGGACAAACACGTCGCATCGTATCGATCTGCACGGGAATTTACGGATTAGCGTCGACTGGCCTTCTTGCCGGACGAAGGGTTACCACGCATTGGCGCTATGCTCACGACCTCGCAGTTCGTTTTCCAGACCTCCGAGTTCACGACAACGCAATCTTTCTTAAAGATGGACCGTTCTATACTTCGGCAGGCGCGACGGCCGGCATTGACCTATCGCTTTCACTGATCGAAGAAGATTATGGACCGCGTGTGGCGCTGGCGGTAGCGCGTGAACTGGTCGTCTATCTTAAGCGCTCCGGAGGCCAGGAACAATACTCCGAGCCTCTCCAGTTCCAAACGGAGTCAGTTTCACGTCTGTCTGAATTAACCACCTGGGTACTCAGTCATTTAAATGAAAATTTGTCAGTGGAGACTCTCGCCGCCAGGGCGTGTCTTTGCCCCCGACACTTTAGTCGACGGTTCAAGATAGAATTTGGCGCTACTCCAGCTGATTTCGTTGAGCGATTGCGGCTGGGCGAGGCGCGCCGCCGCCTTTCTGTAGGCGACAACAGTGTTGAGAATGTTGGCACGTCGGTTGGGTTCAAAAGCGCCGATGCCTTTCGACGCGCTTTTGAGCGCCGACTCGGCGTTAATCCGAGCGACTACCGCCAACGTTTCGCTACAGGCATAAAAGTGTCATTACCCCGCCAGCGACGAGAGTTGAAAAGGCTCTCCAAGGCCGCCTGAAGGCGAGTAACCTCTCAATCGACTTTGCTGAGCGTCGCTTGTAGTGCGACACGGAAACTTGGCGGAGCACCATTGTTTTTCTGCGGCGCGCTCTTCGCGTCGAGATGAGCCAGCACATTCGCTTGCGTTCGCACGCTCGCGTACGCCTCCGCGTCAATGACAGGCGACTTCCAAAGCTCTTTATTCTCGGTAATCAGCGCTTGAAACCACGTCTCGAAAGGTGAGGCATCGAAATCTTTTCGGTTAATAACCGAAAGCAAAGCGGCGGCCATCCGCGCATCTTCACCCCAGGTAAAAACCAAATGGACAGTACGACACCGTTGCGACACGCCGCTGACAATTCGTTTTTGGTCTTCGGCGGACAGATGTGGGTTGCGCGCGAGAAATTTTAGTAAATCCGCGATGTGAGCGGTGGCGTGTGCCCACCCTTTCACCGGGACATATCCCCGCAGATCCTTTTCCTCCGCGTAACACCGTAGTGCGGTGTCGAGCGTTTCTTTAAAAGCTGTAGCCGACAAAAAAGGCTTCCGCAGATCCTGCGCCGCCAGGATCGACATGTAGAGAGCTGAAAAGGAACGGGCAAACACGGTGTCGTTTTCTGACTCACCAATGTGAGAGATCATCGCCGGCAGCAATTTGCCCCGAAGCGTCTCAAGATGTTCGCCAGTGAGCAAATTGTCATGATAGATCCAGGCCACCAGGGTTTCGTACCCGCACCCGTCCCGCAGCGATGGATCAGTCGAGGCCGCCAGATCTGCTATTTCAAGAGCAAGCGCGCCTGCCGATTTCTGCGACGGCACGGCGAAGTTATGTTCCTTGATTGCCTTCCAAAAAGCTGCATCATGAACGTTACCTGTCGCAGATTGCGACGGCGACGCGGGCAGAAGAGCGACGATCAAGATTGCGCAGCAATGGAGGCCGCTTCGCGTATATACCATGTTGAAAATCTAAACCCAACGCCATTATGTGCGATGCGTCGGTAGGCAAGGCTGGCCAGGAAAGCTCATAACGGTGTCTATTACATTACTTATGCACGCCGTTTGATCCTGCTACGCCTGCTGGCTGTCGACCTTCAAGATAGCTACTCGGCCGACCGCCAAATTTCTTCTCGAAGGCGTGCTGAAAAACGGCAGAGCTTGTAAAGCCGACAGACTGAGAAACAGTGCGAAGCGTCTTCTGCCGCTTCGAGAGCCGGCGGCGAGCTTCATTCAGACGGAGATTCTGCACAAAGTCCCTCGGAGGTTCCCCAAAAACACTCTTAAATACTTTGCTGAAATGGCTGGGACACATGCATGCTCGACGAGCTAGAACCTCTACTGAGAGGTCGGTATGGAGGTTGCGGATCACCCAAGCAACGAGGTCGGAGAAACGGTCGATGGGATGATTGTCGAGAGGCGCGTGATCCAATATAAGCTCCTCCTGATCTTCTTTCGTAAGACGAAGGGCTAACTCTTCTTCTACTGATTGCGCGACATAAGGACCGTAATCTTCCTGAATCATAGCTAACGATAAGTTTACACCTGCGCTAAGCCCGGTAGTCGTGTAGTACGGACCGTCTCGAACGAACGGTTTCCTGTGGTCGATTCTCAGACGAGGAAATCGCCGGGCCAGATCGCCGGCGAATCGCCAATGCGTTGTGACTTCACGGCCATCGAGCAAACCGGTCGGAGCTACTCCATAAATGCCGGTACAGATCGCTCCAATTCGGCGCGTGTCATTCACCCGCTTCAAGATCCACGCAGCTATCTTAGCGCTGACCTCCGGACGTCGAATCCCGCGTCCTCCAGCAATAATGATTGTGTCCAGAACAGGGGCCGTGCTCAGAGTCTCCGGCGCTTCGAACATGAGGCCGTCCTCGGCACGGAACCGATCTGAAAATACGCCGATCGTGCAGATCTCATAACATGGGATGCGACCACCATAACCATCGTCCAAAGCTGCTGCTACAAAGGTGTCAGCTGCGCCTACCAGATGTAACGCGGTAACTCCGTCGAATCCGACAAAACCAATGCGTTTCGGTCTGAAGATGGAAGCACCGTTGAAAGGATTCTTCACTTATGGTGCCAGAATCTCTTGTTGCCTGCGATAAGGCTAGGACATCGAACCGACAAAACCGGCCACGGGGTTGCGCACTCATCGAATCTAACTTTGCCTCCATTGGGGAATGGGACGCCGCGTCGTGGGGCGCGAGCTAATCACGATCTACCGCAACTAAACGGGCAAGGCGTGCGAGTAAGCCCGGCGCAAAGCTTAGCGTTCCGGTCCCCAGGGCTGTCCGATTTGTAAAGCCTCGAATCGAAGACTTCCCAGAAAAACTTCGGTTGTTTCTATTTTTGAAAGTCCTAAATCGTCGGATTTATGTCCGTATCAGACAGTCAGCTGGTTGTCAGTTTAGAATTGGCACACGAACAACCACGGCCTCCGGCAGTGTTCGGATCGCCAGGTTTTCCCATAGACAACGTATATTGCCGAGTGGTATAAGTTTGTTGTCCCACAATCCAAGGATGCGGACGAGTCGCAATCCGCAAAAGGGCCTGATAACCGGCGCAAAGTCGATTCAACGAATGGCACGCTTTAACCTTGATCCAATCTCCGCGAAGACTGACGCGGAAGCGCTTGCCGAGATAATGCCAGAAGTATATGAAGAACTGCGACGATTAGCCGGGAATTACCTTCACGGGGAGCGGTCGGAACATACCTTGCAACGAACCGCGTTGGTACACGAGGCTTATCTACGCCTTGCCGATCAGCGCCAGGCTGGGTGGCAAAACCGTGCTCACTTCGTTGGCGCATTCGCGCGGGTTATGCGCCAGACCCTGACCAACTACGCTGTCGCTCGACGGCGAAAGAAGCGCGGCGGTACAGATCCAATAGAACGGGCCCTTGAATTTTACGACCAACGAAAAATTGACGTGACTGATCTGGATGCGGCGTTGCGGGACCTTGAAACGCTGGATCCGCGACAGGGGCAAATCGTCGAGCTACGCTTTTTCGGCGGTTTGACGGTGGCGGAGATCAGTACGGCGATGGGAATTTCGCCAGCGACGGTCAAGCGCGAATGGGCAATTGCGAAGATGTGGCTCCGCCGAGAATTGTCTTCCAACAGATGAACATTATTCTGCTACTTTCGCGGAATACTTTATGATACAATAGAGGAGATCGCGGTGAGATATGGATCCGCACCGATGGCAACGACTAAAATCGATTCTGGCGGATGCGCTCGAGGAAGAATCGCCCGCGGCCAGGACCGCCCTTGTCGAACGGTCGTGCGCCGACGATACCGCTCTTCTTCGTGAGGCTGAATCTCTTCTAGCTGGGACCGAAGTGCTTCTTCGCAACGCGGCTGATGACTTGGAAGAGTGCGCAGATAATGCTGCCGCCCCGAGCTCGCGAGAGGATGTCTCCGAAATCGGCAAACGTGTCGGAGCATATGTGATCGTCCGCCAGATTGGTCAAGGAGGAATGGGAACTGTCTATCTCGCAGCGCGGGCCGACGGCTATTTCCAGAAGCAAGTAGCTATTAAATTGCTGAAACGCGGCACCGATAGTGAAGAAGTCCTGGGCCGCTTCCGCTCGGAACGCGAAGTCCTAGCCTGTCTCGATCATCCGAACATTGCCCGGCTAATTGACGCCGGCACGACCGATGATGGCCTCCCGTATTTCGTGATGGAATATATCGAGGGAGTACCGGTCACCCGATTTGTCGATGAGAATCAAGCGCCGCTCGTCGCGCGCCTTAACCTATTCCTAAAAATAAGTGGAGCGGTGGAAGCAGCGCATCGTAATTCTATCGTTCACCGCGATCTAAAACCGACTAACATTCTTGTTAATCGCGAAGGAGAACCAAAGTTGCTTGACTTTGGGATTGCGAAACTGATCGGAAACGAGCCGAACGTTCTTGAACAGACCGCGCTTGGCCAGGAGCGACTGACGCCGACCTCCGCTTCGCCGGAACAGGCCCAGGGTGAGCCCGTCACGATCTCCAGCGATATCTACGCGCTCGGGGTGGTGCTCTACGAAATGTTGACCGGTGCTAGACCGCACCGCTTTTCGACAACTGACCCATCCCGCGAGGAGCTCGTGCACGTGATCTGTGACCAACTGCCAACTCTTCCCAGCCTCGCGGTCAGAGACCGCGAGAGACAGCGCCTCCTCCGTGGTGATCTTGACGCCATCTTGCTCCGAGCACTGGAGAAGGAACCGAGCCGGCGCTATTCGTCGGCAGCTGAATTCGCCGAGGACATTCGACGTCACCTAGTTGGAGAGCCGGTGCACGCCCGAGCCGACAAACCAACTTATCGCATTAAGAGTTTCTTTCTCCAGAATCGATCGATTCAGTTCTCCGTCGCGGCCGTCGGTGCCGCCCTGCTAGCTCTCGGTGCAATACTTTTCAGCTCGCTACTTCGATCGGATTTCAAATCGAAAGATCTGCAAGAGGTTCCCTCCGCTTCGCAACATAGTGCTGGGCAATCAATTCCCGAGAAAAGTATTGCAGTGCTGCCCTTTGATAGCTTGAGCCCTGACAAAGAAAACATTTACTTCGCTGATGGCGTTCAGGACGACGTTCTAACCGCTCTTGCAAAGGTTGGCGATCTTAAGGTCATCAGCCGCACTAGTGCGGCCGCCTATCGCGACATGCCAAAGCACTTGAGCAAGATTGGAGAAGAGCTCAATGTTGGTTACGTCGTAGAAGGGAGTGCCCAAAAATCGGGGGACAGGATCCGAGTGAACGCACGACTTATAGATACCCGGACGCAGACTCAGGTGTGGGCTGAGGAGTACGATCGAAGGCTGGATGATCTCTTCGCCGTTCAAAGCGAACTGGCCCAGGCGATCGTGTCTCAGCTGCATGCGAGACTGTCTCCCCGTGAGCGAGCGGCGATCGAAAGCCAGCCGACTACGGACATGCTCGCGTATGACCTCTACTTGCAAGCACGCGAATCGTTCTTCCAAAGCAACTGGCGGAATGCTGTCCATCTACTCGAAAACGCCATTGCTCGCGATCCGCAATTCGCTCTCGCCTACTGTCTATTGGCTGAGGTGCGGCTTTACTTGTATCGCTTCGACAGAGACAGAATTCCCGAACGGCTGGAGCAGGCCAAACAAGCAACCGAGATGGCATTAAAAATGGCTCCGCAGCTTCCGCAGTCGCATCTGGCGAAGGCCCAATACTATTATTATGGATTGCGCGACTATGAAGCCGCACAAAAGGAATTGAGAGCTGCACCATCGCCCAACGCAGATCAGGCGAAGTTTGTTGATTTGGCTGCTTTAACTGAGCGACGGCTCGGGCATTGGAAGGACGCGATCCGCGACGCGGAACGAGCCGCCGAGTTGGATCCTCGGAATCCTTTCGTCATAAATGAGCTCATGGAAAGCTATATGGCAGTTCGGCGATTCACCGACGCTGAACATCTCGCAGACAAGGCTATCAGGACGAGCGTCTCGCAAAACGGGTATCTTTGGGGGCTTAAGAGCCAAACTTTAATTGCAATGGGCCGGATCAAAGAAGCAGCTGCTATTCTCGAAGATTCGCCTCCCGATATAAAACGTTTTTATCGAACCGTAATGGTCGCGATATTCGCGCGCGACTTCGCTCGCGCTTCACAACTGTTGAAAAACGCAACGGCGATGGAAGAACAAGACGCCAATACTTCCTTGCTGAAGGGATTGATCGCACGAGCTGAACTCGATCTTCCGAGAGCAAAATCTTGGTTTCAACTGGCGCGGGACCGAGTAGTTTTGGAATTGGGCCAGTATCCTGACGACCCGGATTTGATCAGCACCCTTAGTTTGGTCGACGCCGGACTTGGGCGCAAAGAGATTGCTCTACGTGAAGCGATGCGAGCGATCGAACTATGCCCCATGTCCCGCGATGCGACGGATGCACCAAGCTACGAAACTGCGCTGGCGCAGGTTTACGCGTGGAGCGGAGAATCCGATGCGGCGTTGTCACAACTCGAGAAGGTTGTGAAGTTGCCACAGGGCCCAAGCTATGGGGAATTACGTTTCGACCCGGCATGGGACGAGATCAGAACAAAGCCCCGATTTGAAAAGATTATGTCTCAGGCAGCTGAGGCTCCGGTTATCGAGTAAAACCTCCTGGACGATTTCCCGGAAAATGTTTTGTCCGTGGAATCGTCGATCCCGGCGCCGCTCGCAAAGGCGAGCGATGTGATGGTTCTGAGCGGCCGTCTTTCCAACGCTCCAGACTAGTAGAGTAGTAGAGACCATTCTCCGCGAGCGTTGTCCCGCGAAGCGACCAGAAGGCGGGTTAGGAGAGCCACAGCGGGCGGTAGCGAAATCCGCGAGCAAATCTTGAAGCGAAGTTGCGCAATTTTTTTGAGCTGTTTCAGAGAGCAATATTGCATTAAGTTGTGTGGAGAGATTTTTCGCTGCTGGATTTGGCTTCGAGCTTCCAATCCGACTGGGCTCGCTTTTCACGCTAAGTCCGGCGGTGTCGCCGCCGCGATGAAAGTTATCGCACTCTCGAGCGGGAGAACACCGAAGTGTGTTGGCATTTTGGGCTTCGACGGCGTATCTCTTTTGGATCTCGCGGGTCCACTCGAAGCCTTCGCCGCGGCTCGGATGGATGCCCCTGACGGAAAAGCCCAACTTTGCTATGAGGCAAGAATTATCGGCGTGACCGGTAAAACCTTTGCCTCCGAATCGGGCCTTGTTTTCAAAACAGAAGATACACTTCTTCGAGCTCGTAACGTCGATACGATTATTGTTCCAGGCGGGCTGACGCTGCGCGCAGGCGAGACATACCGAAAAGTCTCGGACTGGCTCACTGTCCATGCCAATCGGATTAGACGGATTGTCTCGGTTTGCTCTGGTATTTATCCTCTCGCGCAAAGTGGTTTGCTTAATGGACGCACGATCACGACTCACTGGAGATTTGCGCAGGATGTCGCGAGAAGGTTCCCAAAACTGCGTGTCGATCATACTTCGCCGTTCATCAAGAATGGACCGTTCTATACCTGCGGCGGTGGAACGGCTGCGATCGAAATGACTTTAGCGTTGATCGAGGAAGACTACGGTTCGCGCGTCGCTCTCTCAGTCGCTCGCGAGCTCGTGATGCGGCTCAGAGCAGTTGGAGATAATGAAGATTCTGTCGATCCGTTACAGTTCGAGTGCGGACCGATGGATAGACTCGCCGATCTCCCTGCCTGGATCGGTTCGCATCTAAGCGACAACCTTTCCGTCGAGGTGCTCGCAAAGAGAGCATGCGTATGCCCCCGTCATTTCGGTCGTCTCTTCAAAAATTTCTTCCACATCACACCGGCCGTCTTTGTCGAACGGCTAAGGCTCCATGAGGCACGGAACCTTTTAGTGCTTCCTCGTAACAACGTTGAGAATGTAGCGCGCGCTGTTGGATTCAAGAACGCTGATTCCTTCCGACGCGCTTTTCAACGCCGGCATGGCATCAGCCCGATCGGTTATCGGAGGACCTCTCACCGTCGAAGCAGTAACACTTACGACTCACCTCTCTTCGCGGCGTGATCGTCGCTGAGCGGTGAGGTAATGGCTATCTGGGGAAGGGCGCGTCAGGTCCGAAAGCCTTCTCGCGTCAATTTACGCGTGAAAATAACTCCAACACCGTTCAACAGATCATTCCAAAAATGTCGCATACCGACATTGATTCGGGGGAACCCCGCGATCTCACTGAACGTCCGCAATTGTCGGGTTTATGTCCTCACGCCACGCCTCGTGCGTTTGTTAGTTTCCGCGTCAATAAAACAGCTACGGCAGTAATGACGCGGCTGCAAAACCTAACCAAACCCATGGAGAAACTAATGATAAAACACGTGCTAAATAAACTTGGAATCCTTCGCATTGCTTTTGTGGCGAGCGTTGGATTTCCTTTAATTTTCGCATCAAACGCATTCGCTCAGTTGCCGGCTCCGGCAGCTCCGGCACCGGCCGGCGAAGCCACCGCCGAACGCGTGATCGTGACCGGGTCAAACATTCCGACAGCGGAAGAGACCGGTCCGAATCCCGTGGACACGTACCGGCCACAAGACATTGAGAAGTTGGGCATCCGCAACTCAACGGACTTGACGACATTTCTGCCACAGGAAGCCGGCGGAACGGTGAACCTGAATATCGGCAATGGTGGTGACGGGTCTGTCCAATTCAACCTGCGCGGCATTTTGCCTAAAGAGACATTGGTTCTGATAGATGGAAAACGTGTCGCCAATGGCTCGTTGGGCACAGCCGGCTCTAGTGCGGGCGTGGACGTTAACCTGATTCCCTTCCCGATGATTGATCGCCTCGAGATCTTGAAGGATGGCGCCTCGGCTATCTACGGCGCGGACGCGGTGGCCGGTGTGGTCAACTTCCTTTTGATCCACAAATTCCGTGGTCTGGAGATCGGGGGCAGTTACGGGAACACAAACATGGGAGCATCCAATGACATGGGTGAGTGGGAGGCATGGATCAAAGCCGGCACCGGGGACGACAAGACCGACATCGTGGTCATTGCCGATTTCTATGAGCGTACCGGCGGCCTCTTCAGCCGGGATCGTAATCTTTCTGCCAACGGGAATTTCATCCCGTTTGGGGGCATCGATCCGCGCAGCGGGAACTTCCCTGGCCGCATTGGAGGCTTCCGCTTGATCCCGAAATTGTTTTTCAGCGCGAACTCTCCGCCGCCACACTCGGCGCCCAACGTCGCGACTTCTCCGTTCTATATCACACCTGGAGCGCTGGGTCTCGGTGGCCCCGGTTCAGGGTCGGATGGGAACTTCGTCGCCTTTAATTTTGCGGCTTTCACGCCAGCGCTTCCACCGGCCGACCGTCAGAGCTTCTACGGTTCGTTCACGCGCGACCTGTGCGACAAATACTTGGTGGTATTTGCTGATTTTAAATATACCCGCTCGTTTTTCGACGCCTCCCTGGCGGCTGTCCCGTTTACGCCTGATCCATTCAAGATTCCGGGCACAACCGTGGGGTTTAGTCCTGCCGGCATTAGTGTGCCAATCGCGAATCCGTTTAATCCGTTTACGGTCGCGAACGCGACTGTGAATGTTAATGGAGTCCCTGTCCCTGTCACTACGGGGGTTCGGTTTCGCGGCCTTAACGACACCGGTCCCCGAGGTGAGAAGTTCACTTACCAGGATACTATCTTCGACGTCGGGCTCAAAGGTGAGATGGGAGAATTTGGCGATTATTTCAAGAATTGGGACTGGGAGCTGGGTTTCCGTTATTCCCGGAACGAGGGGCAGCAAATATCCGTAGGCGAGGCCAGCCAGCCTGGGCTGCGGGACGCGCTCATGGATACAAACCCGGCCACGGCGTTTAATCCCTTCGGTGGCTTCCTTCACGCCAACACCGCGGCGGCCAGATCCAGAGTTTATGTCAATCTGCAAAATACCGGCGCATTTGAGTTGCCTCTGTGGTATGCCAAGATTGACGGTGAGCTGTTCAATCTTCCCGCCGGACCGGTCTCCTTTGCGCTCGGCGGTGAGTACCACGGGGAGAGGTTCGACCGCACTCGTGACCCGCTCAATTCTACGTTCCAATCAATTGGGTCGACCGACGGGCAAGGCTTCCGGCTGAACCGGGATGTTAAATCCGTCTACGAGGAGGTGCGGGTCCCCGTCACTAGCCCGACATGGAACTTCCCCGGCTTCTACAGTTTGGAGCTGGATTTCGCTGAGCGCGAGGAATGGTACAGCCAGAACAGTTCTACCGTTCTAAATCCGTTTATCGCAGCGGCACACACCACGTATAATACGCAGAAGCCGAAGGTCTCCGTTCGCTGGGAGCCACTCGACCCTAAATGGATCGGCGCGCTGACCTTGCGTGGCAGCGTTACAGAAGCGTTTCATGCACCGACACTAGGGGAGCTTTCGCCCGCGGGAACGCAGAACTTCCCGATTGTCGCCGATCCATTTTCACGGCTCAGCGATCCACAAATCGAGGAACGCATTTCCGGAAATCCCAACTTGCACCCGGAAACGGCCTATGAATGGAGCTACGGGATCATTTACAGTCCAAAATGGATCAAGGGGCTGACCCTGAGCGCTGATTGGTGGCATATCGATATGCGATCGATCGTGACGACCCTCGGCGCGCAAACTATTATCACGCAGAATATTCCCGGTTTGGTATTTCGGTCGCCTCCGCCACCGGGTACCCCACCCCTCCCGAATGGTCAACCCGATCGGGGCGCAATTACGTTGGTTATCGATCCCAACGAAAACCTTTCTGGCGCGATTTTCGAAGGTCTCGACTACGAAGCGATCTATATCCTGGAGTCTTCGATTTTTGGTCACGGGGATTTTGGCAGACTGACGGCCACGGTCAACGGCACCTGGTTGTCCCGGGCTGAGCTTCAGATTCTTCCCAATAGCAAACGGTTCGGTATTAACGGTGAGTTTTTGTCGACGTCATTCACCCTGACCAATTCGCTGCCACGGCATCGGGCCAATTTCAGTCTCTTCTACGACGGTCCGGCGGATAGTTGGCTAGCCGGTTTCGATATTGGCGCAGTGGTCCACTGGATCGCCCAGTACGAAGATGACAATATCTCCCGGGTGGGCAGCAAGCCACAAACGCCAAGAACGATCCCGAAAGGTTCTACCAATGCTGGCCAGGAGTCTCCGCTTGCGCGGAAAGTCGCGGCGTGGACGACACTGGATCTGATCGCATCGTACACGTTCAACTTGCCCCCGCCAACTCCAGCCGAAGTGCCTGGGTTTGCCAAGGATGGCGGTAAAAATGTGAAGATGCGGGATGGCAAGGAGAAAAATGTCATGCCCGTCTCCACCGCCGAGTACAATCCCTGTGGCTGGCGCGCCTGGTTGAATCAAACCACGGTTTCGCTTGGGATGCAGAACGTGCTCGACGAAGATCCTCCGTTCGTGGCCGGCAACTTTGAGAACGGTTACGACGAATCGCTTACCACCATCAAAGGCCGGTTCTATTACGTCCAGCTGAAGAAGAGATTCTAAACGCAGACGGGAACAAAATTCACAGCGGCCGGGCCTTTCAAGAGGTCCGGCCGTTTGAGTTTCTGCTCTGTGTCGCAACCGGGGATCATGCAGAGGAGTGCAAAATGGTGCATGCCGGGCACTCCCAATGTTTCCGCGGAGAGCTTTTACGGATTCTCGTCCCAAGTTTTGGACATTCGACACGCCGAAAGGGCGGAAATCTTCTGAAATGTGCACGTCACATAACGCGCCATTTTTTGCGGTGCGTGCGCGGATCCATCTCCCAAAGTCGCGCGCCGCCCCGGAAAGCGTTGCGATTATCGCCGCGCTCGAAGCCTTCCGGCAACGCATCAAAAAATCTGGCATTGCCTCCGCCCAGAACAACATGATCGGCAACAAAGGAGCGCTTCAATTGCGTAATGGCATATTCCACCTCGCGCATCCAGTCCTTTTGGCCTAAGCGATCCAATCCCGGCTGACCGAGCCATTCTTCAATGATCTCGTGCCGGCGATAGGGCAAATCACCCAGCTCGAGCGGGAGTAAAGTTTTCTCCCAAACCAGTGCGGAGCCTAGTCCGGTACCGAGTCCGAGAAAAAGCATCCGCCCGCCGTGATAACTTCCGAGCGCTTGCATGGCCCCATCGTTGATCACGTGCACCGGTTTACGGAGCGCTTTGGCAAAATCAAATCCTACCCAGCCTTTGCCGAGATGCTTCGGATCCCGTGCGATCCGACCGCCGCGGACTGGCGCCGGAAATCCAATCGAGATCGCCGCAAAGTCCCAACCGCGCACGCTTTCCTTGATCTTTTTGATCATTTCCTTTGGCGTCATTTTCGGTCCGGAAGCAAATTTGCGTTGGTCGCGTGGCGACATGAGCAGTTTCACGTGCGTGCCGCCAATATCGACGACAAGAACTTTTTTCTTCATGATCCGCCGTTGCCTTTGGCGGTGACGCTAATCGCCGAGGCCGACCGAGCGGCTAAAACGCTGCAAGACGCCTTTGCCTTCGGGCTTTGCTCCCGAGCTCGGCGGCCAGCATTCCACAATTTCAAGCGCGACGAAACGAAATAGCGTAAGCCGGGCAAATTTTAAATCGAGTCGTAGATTCTTGGCAATCTGCTGGAGCGACCGGCTCCCGTTGAACTGCGAAGCGAACTGCGCCTCCGCCACGGTCAGCTTGAGATTCTGGACGCGGTCAAAGCCGTTCTTGGTGTAAGCCGGAATTAACGCCGGATCGAAGTTTGCGTGCTCGCCGAGTTCCTGAGACTGAATGAAACGCAAACTTCCCAGCGCCCAGTGGTCCACATCCGGCTCGGCCGGCACCTCGTTCGCGTAGTCCGGTAATTCCTTATTCTGCTCGAACATGAAGCGCGTCCGCTCTCCCGTCCAAAGTTGGGCGAAGAGTTTTTGGCCGTAATGCTGCACCAACTGCACGGCCGTTTCGCGCAAGATCAGTTCCTCTCGGGCGAGGCTAAGGAAGAGCGGGCAGCCCGTCGCCTCCTGTTGCGCACGCGCCTCGGCGATTTTCTCGGCATCGACGCTGACAAGCGTGATCGGCGCTTCGGGGCAATAGAGCTCGGGGTCGTGCGTTGTGGCCAGAACGAGTTCTCCGTTGTGCGTGAGAAGATCGATCGGTTCGTTCTGCCAAAATGAACGCAACCACCCGGTCAATTTTTCTTTCGCGATCGTCTGCAGCGCCCAGTTAAGAGAAAAGAAACTAGTGTCGCCGCAAAAATAAGCGCCTCCTGTGACTGCCTCGTCTGGAAGCTCAATCTTGCTGATCGGATCGATCACCGCGGGTTGCGACCAATCCTCCGTCGGTGGCGGCGCGCTCCACCATTCCTCGGATTGGATCGCGGCTTCCGCGACGACGCTCGTTTCCTCAGAGACAGTTTCTTCCTCCCAAACCGGAGCCCGCTCCGTTTGACTAATATCCTCGGTGGGGGCGGGTCCGATTTCGGCTTCGATTGTTTCCGGTTCGCCAGGTGATTTCGGCATATGGTTCTCCACTGTTTTGATAAGCAAATCCGATGTGAAGGGTTTATTCAAGAATCCAACCACGTTACGGTTGGCAATTCGATCTGGCTGAAGGTCCGCGCCAAAGCCGGACATATAGACCACGGGAATCTCGGCCGTCGCCGGGTTCTCGAGCAACTTGCGGCTTACCTCGTCGCCTTTCATGTCCGGAAGGACGTAATCGAGAAGAATCAAATCCGGCGGATTGTCTCTGCTGGCGCGCAGACTTTCCTCGGCCGTTGGCGCAGTGACGACGCGGTAATTGGCTTCAGTGAGAATTTCTTCCACGAAGCTGAGCAACATCAAACTGTCATCGATTACGAGCACCTTGCGCTCGGGGGAACGCTTGGAGCGGGGGTCAAGCGCGCCCGAAGCGTTGGCGCTTTCATCCGCCGTCCGCATTGCCTCCATAAGCAAAACTTGCCAATCCTGATTGATCGTGCCCGGACTTGGGCAAGCTTTTGCAACCTCCGAGATCGTTCCTCCCTTCCAAGTCACGATCTCATTAAAAGCGGCCAGCCCTTCTTTGCCCGGAGCGGTCGCATGACGCACTTGCCCTTTCTTGAAGAAGACGCGCGCTTTCTCGCCACGTGGCCCGTTGAATTCCAACACCGAAGTCGCGCCGCTCATGCACTTCAACTGAATGATGTCGGAAACGTGCAGGTCGCTCAGCGTCCCACGAAACTTTTCCTCGTCGGCTTTGCTCGAAGGCCGCAGCAATGCCTGGACCAGATCGACAAAATCGCCATGTGGGAACGGTTTTTCTAGAAAATGAATCGCACCGAGACCAGCCGCTTGCTCGCGTTGCGCAGCCAGCTGGACGGCCGTGAGAATAATAGCGCGTGCATTCGGGTGACTCGTGCGCAAGTCGTAAAGAAACTCGTGGCCGAGATCGTAAGTTGCATCAATATCGAGGACGAAAAGATCAGGCCTGGCGCCGAGAACCAAATGTTGCGCTTCTTCCAGGCTACGCGCGATGTCCACGCGCGCGCCGGGCGCGGCTTCCTGCAACGCCGCTGAAATCGCGGAGACCAATTGCTCGTCCGGTTCCAGCACCAGAACCTGCCCGGATTGCGTCGACGAACTTTTAGAGTGCCTTGAGGTCTTCTCCTTCACGATAAAATCATGGTGAAGCCGGCGGTGTTTCTCGCCGCACGCCACGCTACTTAGCAATGCCTGCTTCTCGTCAAATGCAAAGCATTTTTCTTCGTCTTAATCCGAATGGTAGGGGTGGCGCACGGCGCCGCGTCCTTCCCCTTACACCGGAAATCGACGCGCAAGGTCACGCCGGCTGATTTTTCCGCGTTCATTCACCGGAATTGCATCGACAAGAAAAATCTGCTTCGGCGCCTGCCACCCGCTCAACTGGCGTCGGCAAAATTCCAGAAGATCGGCCTCACGAACATCGACATCTGCGACGACGCACGCAGCGATCTCCTCATTTCGCAACGCCGATTCGCGACCAAACACAACCGCCTGGCGCACGCCGACGAAGCGCAGCAAATGCGCTTCGACTTCCGCCGGATTCACTTTTTTTCCCGCGACATTGATTACGTCGGAGACACGGCCAACGATACGGAATCCGTTCGCCGTTTTCGTTAATAGATCGTCCGGAATGAAAACTCCGCGCCCGAGTTTTATTTCGTCCGCTTCAGGAAAGTAACCGTGGCCGACCGCCGCACTGCGCACACGTACCTGGCTCGCCGGCGTTGTTTCATCGACCCACTCAAGATCGACCGCTTTCATCGCTTGGCCGACAAAGCCTTCGATCCCATTCGAGCCGTCGCGATCATAACAAATCCCGCCACACTCGGAGGCGCCGTAGAATGAATGGATCGGCATCTTGAATTTCTCTTGAAATTTCCTCGCCACGACAATCGGCAGCGGCGCGCCAGCCGAAATGCAAAGCCGAAGTTTGGGCAGCGCGGGAATATTCTCCATCTCGCAAAACGCCTGATACAGAACCGGCATTCCCGGAAAAACCGTCGCCTTTGCGCGCGCAAGATCGGCCAGGACCGCGCGCGGTGTCCGGTCACGACTCAGCACCATCGGCACGCCGCGTGCGAGCAGAGGCGTGAGCAGATTGCTGAAGCCGTAGGAATGCGAAACCGGGATCAAGCCGAAGTTCAGATCGACATCAGTAATATCCATTGTGTCGCAAATCTGATTGCAATCGGCCAGGAGTTGTTCGCTGCGGAACCGGATGGCGCGCGGCGCGGCGGTTGTTCCAGAGGTTAATTTCAAGAGCGCCGGAGGATCATCGCCCCAGTCGGGAATGTAATTATCCACCTTGCGAACAAGCAGAACGGTGCTCGCGGCCGTGATTAAACCCGCGCAGTGACAAGTTGAAAATACCGCTGCGCGCGCTTGCTCGCTGACGGTTTGCTCGAGCGGGAGAACGACCAGGCGCTTCCGCAAACAAGCGAGCAGCATCGCTGGCCAATCCTCGTGGTTCCCAATTTGGATTGCGACGACGCACCCGGCGGCGAACAGGTCGATCTTTGCTTCGAAGTCGTGCGCGTCTGCTTCGATTTGGTCAAACGTTCGCGTGATTTCACCACACGTATCGAAGATGGCCGGTGCATCCTTTGAGCGCGCGAGGATTGTTTTCCACGCGACCAGCAATGCGTCGTTCGATTTCATCGCTTGCGCGAGCACCTCAGCGCGCCTAAATTGCGCGCTCGTTTTTGAATATGAAAGCGGACATCCATCCAGAATATTACGAGACCGATATCGTCTGCGCCTGCGGCGCGGTCTATCACACTCGCTCGACGCGTCGTGATATTAAGATCGGCATTTGCGCCGCTTGTCATCCGTTTTTCACCGGCGAGCAAAAGTTCGTCGATACCGCGGGCCGGGTGGAGAAGTTTACGCGCCGCTACGGCAGCACCAAAGCCACGCGCGCCAAAAAAGCTTAGCTGGTCTGTAGCGGCCCCTAATGTTTCGGGGTCGCATTCTTTCGGCGCTCATAGAGCGCCGCTACGGATATGGATTTTGATTCTCTGATCGAACGCAAACGCGAACGTTTCCAACAACTCGCGCGCGAGATCGCCGACCCGCGTCTCTTCGATAATCGCAAGCGCGCCAGCGAGGCCATGCGCGAACATGGGACCATCAAGCAATTGCTCACGCGCTGGGATGAACTGGAAGCCGCGCGGCGGCAGCTGGACGAAAATCGCGAGCTCGCGATGTCAAGCGACGTCGAGATCGCGGCCATGGCCGATGACGAGATTCCGGACCTGCAAAAACGGGTGGCCGATCTTGAGCGCGAAATGCAAATCGCTTTGCTCCCACCGGGCGAGAACGAGGATCGTGATGCCATTGTCGAGATTCGGGCAGGGACTGGCGGCAGCGAAGCAGCGATTTTCGCCGCTGATCTTTACCGGATGTACAATCGCTATGCCGAATCCGCCGGATTAAAGGCCGAAGATCTCGAATCGAGTCCGTCGGAACTCGGTGGCTTGAAGGAAGTGATTTTCCGCGTCTCGGGCGAATCCGTTTTCCGAAAACTTCGATTCGAAAGTGGTGTGCATCGCGTGCAACGCGTGCCGGCGACGGAAGCGCAAGGCCGCATTCATACATCGACAGCGACAGTGGCGGTGTTGCCGGAGGCGGAAGATGTCGATCTTGAACTGAAGCCGGAAGAGCTGCGTATCGAAGTTTCGCGAGCGGGCGGCCCCGGCGGACAAGGCGTGAATACGACCGACTCCGCGGTGCAAGTTTTGCACATTCCCACAGGCACGATTGTGCGTTGCCAGGACGGCCGCAGCCAGATCAAGAACAAGGAAAGGGCATTGTCGATCTTGCGGGCGCGATTGCTGGAGCGAAAACAGCGCGCGGAAGCCGAAAAATATAGCGCGCAACGCCGCGGCCAGATCGGCACAGGCGGGCGCGAGGAAAAAATTCGCACCTATAATTTTCCACAGAACCGCGTGACCGATCATCGCATCGGCCTGACGCTTTATAATCTGGACCGCGTGATGGATGGCGATCTCGGCGAAATGATTCAGGCGCTGCAAGCGGCCGATGTTGCGGAGCGATTTAAGGAGTCGACGCTGCCGGCGTGAGCGTCTCCCCCGGGGTGTCATCCTCAAGTGGCCGCGGCGACCGAAGGATCTCACAAAAAATACGAGCGTGATCATCGACAAAGGTGAGAGATTCCTCGCTCCGCTCGGAATGACAATGCTCGGGCTGGTGACGAAGCTTGTATGACAGTCCTCGAGGTACTGCAATCGATGACCGCGTATTTCAAGAAGCGTAATATCGATAACCCGCGCTTGAACGCTGAGCACCTGCTCGCACACGTGCTGGAACGCACGCGCATGGAACTTTATCTCGAGTTCGAGAGCAACCTCGGCGAAACCGAGCTGGCCACGCTGCGCGAGCTGGCGAGGCGACGCAGACAGGGCGAGCCCCTCCAGCATTTGCTCGGCACGGTGGAATTTTGCGGACACATCTTTCTTTGCGACAAACGCGCGATGGTCCCGCGGCCGGAAACCGAGGAGCTTGTGGAGCTTCTTCAATCCAGCATCCAGCATCCAGTATCCAGCATCGCCGACGTCGGCACGGGCAGCGGCGTTATCGCGCTAAGTTTAGCGGAGAAGTTTCCGGAAGCGAAAATCGTTGCTATCGATCTTTCCGATGAGGCGCTGGCGCTCGCGCGAAAAAATGCAGAGCAACTTGGTTTGAGTGCGCGAATTCAATTCGCGAAAAGTAATCTTCTCCTAGAGGTCGATGGAGTGTTCGACCTTGTGATCGCGAATTTGCCCTACATCTCGACACAAGATCGACATCTTCTTTCACCTGAGGTCCTGCACGATCCGGAGATCGCCCTCTTTGCCGGCGCAAAAGGGGACGAACTAATCTGCGCACTGATCGAGCAGGCGCCGCCGCATCTTCGGCCCGGCGGCTGGCTCGCTCTCGAACTCGGAGTCGGCCAGGCCCAAGCACTCTCCGAGCTTCTCGCGCAAAAAAAATACCACGACATTTGCCCGAAAAACGATTACTCAGGTACGACCCGTTTCATGTTTGCCAGGTATGGATAAAATTCGCATCCACGGCGGCCATCCGCTTTCCGGTTCGATCAAGATCAGCGGCTCGAAAAACTCGGCCCTGCCGATCCTGGCCGCGACGCTGCTCACACGCGAGCCATGCACCATTCATCGCGTGCCAGATTTGAGCGACACGAATTACATGGTGCAAATTTTGACGCACCTCGGCGCGGAAGTGGAACGCGCCAGCGGAACGGTGAGCGTGACGGCGGACAGGGTGAAGTCTGTCGCGCCCTACGACGTGGTGCGCAAGATGCGCGCCTCGGTTTGTGTGATTGGCCCGCTGCTTGGTCGTTGCAAGGAGGCGACGGTCTCAATGCCGGGCGGATGTATCATCGGCGATCGGCCGATCGATCTGCATCTTAAAGGGTTCGAAGCGCTCGGTGCGGCGGTACGTCTGGACGGCGGAGACGTAAAAGTCTTTGCGCCGAAATTGAGCGGCGCCGTGATCAATTTGCGCGGGAAATTTGGCCCGACGGTTCTCGGCACGGATAACGTCATGATGGCCGCGGTGCTCACGGAAGGGACAACCGTGATCGAAGGCGCAGCCCAGGAACCGGAAGTTGTCGATCTTGCAAATTTCCTCAACAAGATGGGCGCGAAAATCCAAGGCGCGGGAACACGTCGCTTGATCATCGAAGGGGTGGCTGAGTTGCATGGTGCGGAGCACGACATCATTCCGGACCGGATCGAGGCGGGAACCTTTCTGGTGGCGGGCGCGATTTGCGGAAATGGCATCACGGTCAAACGCGTCGAGCCGGAACACCTTACAGCGGTCACGAGCGCACTGGAAAATTGTGGCTTTCCCATCGACATCGGCGACCACACGATTTCGGTTTCACCCAATGGCGTGGCCTCGCCGCTTGAGCTTGTCACCGAACCGTATCCAGGTTTTCCGACCGATATGCAGGCGCAGATGTGCGCGCTACTTTCAACGAACGATGGCATCAGCGTCGTCACGGAAAATATTTTCCCACAACGCTATATGCACGTTGCGGAACTCAAACGCATGGGTGCGCAAATGCAGTTGGAAGGTGCGACCGCGGTGATCCAAGGCGTCGATCGTCTCTTTGGCGCCCCGGTGATGGCGAGCGATCTGCGCGCCTCGGCCGCGCTCGTCCTCGCCGGGTTGAAGGCGGAGGGAATTACCGAAGTGGGTCGCGTTTATCACATTGATCGAGGTTACGAACATCTCGATGAAAAACTGAGCGAGCTCGGCGCGCACATTGAGCGTGTGAAAGGAACGTAGCGCAAGCCCGCCGCGGCGAGCGGAAGAAAGGCTAAAACAATGGAAACATCGACATCTTCATCAAACACGCGGACCTGGCCGGTGCTCTGCCACGCCAGCGCTTTAGTCGGATTTTTTGTCCCATGGGCCGGCCATATTCTCGGTCCGCTCATCGTCTGGCTGGCCAAGCGCGGGGATTCCCCTGAAATCGACGCCCATGGCAAAGAGTCGCTTAATTTTCAGATCTCGATGTTGATCTACAACTTGATCGCTGGCGTGCTATGCCTCGTCCTAATCGGGTTTGTGATCCTCGGCATTCTCCACATTTTGAATCTGGTGCTGGTGATCGTTGCCTCTATTCAGGCAAGTGAGGGGAAGCTTTATCGCTATCCGATTACGATCCGGCTGATCAAGTAAATGACGAAGCACAAATGACGAATGAAATCCGAATGCTCAAATGGCGAAACCGTCACGAACACGTATTGCTATCGGGGTTTCGTCATTCCTTCGTCTTAGACATTCGTCATTGTTCGTCTGCGAGCGCTCGCAACGTACTTAGGTTTATCACGTCCTGAGCGAGGTCTTTGCCTTTTGGCGTTTCGAGCACTTTTGGGATTTTGCGCAACCGCCGATCGCGCATGATGAAGCGAAAGGCGTCCAGTCCGATTCGCCCTTTCCCGATGTGTTCATGCCGATCTACTCGTGAACCACGCGTCGTCTTGGAATCGTTTGCGTGAATCGCAACAAGGCGATCGAGACCGATCGTCCGGTCAAATTGCGCCAACATTTTTCGTGTCGCGGCTTCGCTGCCAATGTCGTAGCCGGCGGCGAAAACGTGAGCGGTGTCGAGGCAAACGCAAAGCCGCTGCGGTTCGCGCACGCAACTGATGATGTGGGCAAAATGCTCGAATTTGTCGCCCAGACATGAGCCCTGACCGGCCGTCGTCTCGAGCGCGATCCGAGTCTTCACTTTCGGAATTCCGGCGAGCACGCGGTCAAGCGAGCCGATAATCTTTTCGAGTCCGGCTTCCTCGCCCATCCCGAGGTGCGCGCCGGGATGCAAGACGAGAAAAGGCAATTCGAGCTGGTCTGCCCGAGTCAACTCTTCCGACAAAGCGCGCAATGAATTCGAGTGAAATTGCGGATTGGTCGCGGCCAGATTGATTAAATAGTTCGCATGGGCAAAAACCGACGCCAGCTCAGCACGCCGGTGATTGAGAAAGGCGCGAATTTCCTCCTTCACGAGCGGTCGTGCGAACCATTGCATATTGTTTTTCACGAAGATTTGCATGGCGGTGCAGTTGATCGAACAGGCGCGTTCGATTGCCCTGTGCACCCCGCCGCCGATCGACATGTGGGCGCCGAGGAGAATTTTCGATTGGCGGTTTTTGATTTTCGATCTGGCTGGCGAAGACCGCGACCGACGTCTTGCTAGTTTCATTCAATCGAAAATCGAAGATCTAAAATCTAAAATCGCTTGGGGTGCCACTCCGGTTTCTTCAGGCTTCCTTCACCTTTATATTCGAAAAGTTTGTAAACTGGCGCAAGTACGACACCGGGGCCTTTCGCATTGATCCGCACGTCAAAATCGAGCTTGTCGTCGAGAAAATAGACGTCGCCATGGCCCAGGACGCTGAAAAGTTGTCCGGCCATATCGAGATCGTCGGTGTGAATGATTCCGTCGCTGATCGTAAATTTCGCGCCAGCGGCCCGCGCAACGCTATAGCCGGCACCCGGCACAATGTGATTGAGGATCTCTGAAATCGGCCCGAAGACAGGAATGGCGAAGACATCGCCATTGGTGAGTCCGATTCTTCCCGTGCCACGCATATTGCGTGCGTCGGTGCCCAATCCATCGAAATCATATGCGCCGTTCAACTGTCCGCGCACCGTTCGAGAGTGATAGTAGCTGAAATAAAGATTGGTCAGGCGAGGGAAATCGATATCCGTAACGACGACGCTGGCGTGATAAAGCGGTTTGTCTTTCGCAAGGGAGATATCGGCGTTGCCGCGCACGTTTCCGGAAAAAAGCGCGCCGCGAAGATCTACAATTTGCAACCGGTCGTTCGTGAAGAGAAGTCGTCCAGAGGTCCGATCGAATGGCAAAGTCTTGCCCAGAAAAACGTAGTCCATGCCGTTGGACGCATCGACCGTAATTTCGAGCCTCGTATTCTTGCCGCCGCGAAACTGGTAAACACCGTTTGCAGTAATGTTGGGCGGCTGCCGGAATTTATACGGCACAACCGCCTTCCACAGCGTCGGGTCAATCCAAAAAATCGCATCGACGGGACGTACTGATGTTTTGACATTTGCGACGCGGACTTCGTGATTTTTGAAATCGTAGGTGAAAGTTCCGGTGCCAATGCCTTCATCGCGCGCTACGCGGAAGTCGTCATAAGTGATCGCGCCGTCGCCGAAGTGGATTTTGGCGCTTCCCGAGTTCATCCAGACGCCGCGAAATCGAGTGCGGCCGAGCGCGACGGTGCCCTCGCCTTTCCACGTCTCTGGATGTCGATCCTGGCCGCGGATGGCGAGATGAACGGAGGGCGGACGCTGCCATTCCCATTCGCTGAGGAATTGACTCAGGTCGGGAGGGGCCAATATCCGCAGCGCGCCTGGATTGATTGTGCTCTCGATGTTTAAACGGAAATCCTTTGGCGCATCGAAAAGATCCGCACGGAGCTCGCCGCTTTGATGTCTAAGGCGCACATCGCGGAGCAAGGCGCGCTTGCCATCCCAGGAGAAATCGAGGCTCAAATCGGAGAACGGCGCCGTCTTGTAGGCAAAGCTGCCCGCCGCGGCGTGACCGATAATTTTTAACTGCGGATGATCTTGTGCGAAATTTGCCGAACCGGAGATCTCGACCAAGGGCGGCACGTAAAATGTCGCGTCCGCGAGGAAATCGCCCAGCCCGAAGGCATCGAGAAAAGCTTTTAATGCCAGAGTGCTGCGCGCTTGGAAATTCGCGTCACCGCTTTGCCGGCTCCAACTGGCGCGACCGGCAAAGTTTCCGGCGCCATCTGCCCATTCGCATCGAGTGATATTCAGTTCTTGATCGGCCCATTCCGCAGCCACGAACAAGCTCTGCAATTCATAATTGCCGCGCCGCAGTCGCTCTCCGCTCAGCGTTGCTTCGACGCGCGCACTCTCCATCTCGGCCAAGTCGCCGCTGAATTTCACCTGTAGCCAGGGACGAGCGCCAGGAAATGTGAACTGCCGCACCTCCCCCACCAATCGCTGCAACATCGAGATCCGCTTCTGCCACTCTTCCTCGGAGGCTTGCGGCGATGGCTGATAATTCTCGCGTTTGATTAATTGGCCGGTCGCGGAAATCCGCACTCCGCAAAAAATTCCTTCAGCCTGACTGACGTAAATTTGCTCGGGCGGAAAATAAACGTGGGCGCGGAAATTATTCAGCTGCGCCTTGTCAATCTTTCCTGCGGCGCCCTTGAGTGGCAGCGTGATTTGCGCGTTGCGCACGTCGAGGGCGTTAAGAAATGGCTCATGATGGATGAGCGCGGCGTAATTGATGTCGAGTGAGATTTCGCTGATGAGAGCGAGCGTGTTTTCGCGGTTCTTGTAATCGAAGATCCGCACGTCCTTGGCGACCAGGCCGCGGAACGGATCGAGCGTCAGCCGGCGGACGGACGCTTCGACGCCGCGCTTGTGCAGTTCTTCGACGACGCGGGAACGCCATTGCCGGCCAAAGCCCTTCTTGGCCAGATACAATCCACCGCCTGGCAGGGCCGCGACGGCTAGAATAGCCAGCAAACGCAGTGCGCTCACAAAAACGCGGCGCACGAAAGGCGATTGTCGATCTTGCGCGCGAGCTGGAGTTTGGGATTGTTCGAGAACGGGCGGCATGGAGCTCGTTAAAGCGTTGAAGCGATTGTCGATCTAATGGTTCAACGCTTTAACTCTTTATCGCTTCAACCAACTTATGCTTTCTATTCGCGATCTTCCAGCCCTGAACGCATCGCTCAATCTGGTGAGCACCGTTTTTATCTCGATGGGCTGGTATTTGATCCGCCGCGGAGCGTGGCGGCGGCACATGGCCTGCATGATCACGGCGGTGATTTCATCGACATTTTTTCTGGTTGGTTACATCGTTTATCATGCGCATGTGGGCGAAAAATCGACCCACTTCGCGGCCGGAGGGCTAATCGCGTGGATTTACTTTCCGATGCTCATCTCACACGTTCTGCTCGCCTTCGTCACTCTCCCGCTGGTGATCGTGACGCTCGTCCAGGTTTTTCGCCGTCGCTGGGACCGCCATCGGCGCATCGCGCGCTGGACGATTCCGATTTGGCTTTACGTTTCCGTTACAGGCGTGCTCGTTTATCTCATGCTCTATAAATGGTTCCCGCCGCCGAATCTTGCACTTGGCCAGTAGTTGATGTTTGATCAGAAGCCACGGACGCTCTCGAGGCAAATGAAACTATGGTGACGATCGCAACGTTCAACGAGCCGGCCAAAGCGAAGCAACTGAAGGAGCGCTTTCAACAAGCCGGCCTGCGCGCTGATGTTCATAACGAGATGCACCTGCAACAGGTCGCCTTTATGTCAAAGCCACGGGCAAATGTGAAAGTGAAAGTGGAAGAAAAGGATTTCGAGGAGGCACAACATCTCATGGTCGAATGGGAAGCCACCGATCCGGGCATCGCCTCGGCCCTTATTCGCTGCCCACAATGCGGTTCCTCGAGTATCGAGTACCCACAGCTGACGCGAAAGTTTCTCACGCCGGCAGTGGCAAGCGTTCTTTTCGCACTCAAGATTTTCCAGAAGGAATTTTACTGCGAGAATTGCCACTTCACCTGGAGTCTTGAAGAGGAGCGCGCGTTCTTTCGCCTTTGGCGCCGTTTCTTTCCCGGTCGCGAGTTGGACAAGGGCTAAGGCGCTCGATCATTTGCTTGTCGCATCGGGGGTCGCGTCTGAAACTCATGGGCGACACGATTCGTAGATTGATCGTCGCGTTGTTCCATCCATGAAGTGGCTCTTCGTTTTATTGCTGGCTTTGATCATATTCGGCGGCGCCGCCTTCTTTAGTTATCGTCTTTTCTTCAAACAGGAGATCGCTGTGCGTCACGAGCAGCACGGCGACGTTCCGCCTGAGCCAACGCCGGACATCAGCCTGCCGGAGTTTCAGGCTGCGGCGAAATTACGCCAGGAGGGCAAACTGGCCGAGGCTCGCGACGCGCTGGCCGCGTTCATTCAGGAATATCCCACTGGTCTGCATGTCGAAGAAGCCAAGGATCTGCTGGGTGAAATAAACATCGACGTCCTGCTTTCACGCACTCCCTCCCCGGAGAAACAGGAATACATCGTCAAGCCAGGCGACGTGCTGGCGAAAGTTGCACGTAAGGTCAAATCAACGCCCGAACTGATCATGCGCATGAACAATCTAAGCGGCACTATGCTTCACATTGGCGATCGCCTGCTTGTTTCGCATCCCGATTTCTCCATCGTCATTCAACGCAAAGCGAAACTCGTCGTGCTGCTCGAGCACGGCGCGTTCTTCAAGCAATATCACGTGCGCGATGAAAAACTGGCAGCGAAACAGCCTCCGAAACTCACCACCAAGGTTGCGGAGACGATGGCGTGGAGGGACGGGAAGCGCATTGGTTTCGGCAGCAAGGAGTACATCGGCAGCACCCGCTGGATCCGGCTTGGCGTGCCGGCTTACACCCTTTATTCGGTGGCCGATTCCGCGCATCCGACTCTCGCGCAGCCGCCGCCACCCCAAGGCCTTGGCCTGGCCGCTTCCGATCTCGAAGAGCTGAGCGCTCTTGTAAACAAGCAGACGCCTGTCACCATTACAGACTAGCGAAAATGGAATCGCATCCACTCGATTTTGAAAAACCAATCTTCGAACTGCAACGGCGTTTGCAAGATTTGAAGGATCATTCCAACGAGCACGATGTCGATCTTGACTCGGCAGTTGAGGCAATTGAGGTGAAGATCCACGAAACCCGCCGCGAAATTTATAGCAATCTGAGCGCCTGGCAGCGCGTCCAAATCGCGCGGCATGTGCGACGCCCCTTCGCGCTTGATTATATCGAACGCTGTTTCACCAATTGGATCGAGCTGCGCGGCGACCGTCTTTACGCCGACGATAAAGCGATGCCGAGCGGCCTTGCCATGCTCGGCGCACAGCGTTGCGTGGTCCTCACGCACCAAAAAGGGCGCGATACGAAGGAGAACGTAATGCGCAATTTCGGCTGCGCCTATCCGGAAGGTTATCGCAAAGCATTGCGCCTGATGCGACTGGCGGAAAAATTTGGCATGCCCGTGATCTCGCTGATCGATACGCCGGGGGCCTTTCCCGGCATCGGTTCGGAAGAACGCCACATTTCCGAAGCGATCGCGGTAAACCTGCGCGAAATGATGAACCTGCGCGTGCCAACTATCGCCGCAGTTATTGGGGAAGGCGGCTCCGGCGGCGCGCTTGGCATTGGCGTTGCCGACCGCGTATTGATCCTCGAGAACGCTTACTATTCGGTCATCAGTCCGGAAGCGTGCTCGGCCATTCTATGGCGAGATCGGCGTCACGCCGCCGAGGCCGCTGAGGCACTGAAATTGACGGCGCAGGATTTGTTGAGGCTCGGAGTAGTCGATGAAATCATCCCCGAGCCCGAAGGCGGCGCTCATCGCGATCACGATCTGGCGGCGGCGAATCTGGGCTCCGCGCTCCGGCAAAATTTACAGCGCGTCACTGAAACGCCGGTCGAACAGTTGCTCAAGAAACGCTACGAAAAATTCCGGGGACTGGGCAATTTCACCGAAGGCAAAAGCGCAGCTGCCTCGATCCGTTCGTGAGATGATTCGCAGCGACCGGCGGGTATTCCCGCAAATATTCCGGACTGGCGTTCTTGTCGCGCTCACACAAAGCAGCAGCTTTGCAGCCGCTTTCAGTTTCGAGCGCGACACCTTCGCGTTCCAAAACGCTACCGTCCTCAAATATAAAAACGGGGTTCCTTTTCTGCGCGCGAGATCGAACAGCGACGATCCGCCCAACAAATACACCCGCCGCTGCTTCGTCATGACGCGCACCACGATGCAATTCCGGAAATTCGCCCGGTTCGATCCCCATGGCGCTCCGTTGGACGACAGGCAACTTGCGGCGCGCGTTCGCACGGTCGCGCAGCGCGCGCCCTGGCGCGAATCATTGCCAGAAAATCAGCGCGTCGTTTTTCCAGGCTATGCAAATCTGCGCGAGATGAGCAAAGAGCGCGCGCACGTGCTGCAAGAGAATATCGGCAGCGGGTTCCTAACTTACTTTCGGCCTAGCAATGCCCGGATGTTTTTCCAGCATAGTCAGAAATATCAGGAAAGAACTCACGCCAACCTCGATGCCGCCCTAACGCGCGGCGACCTGTTCGTCGGTTATCTTTCCACCTATCCAAAGCTAAGCATTAATCACGCGGTGCTGTTTTACGCCCGAAAACCAAGTCGTGACGGAAGGCAAATCGAACATTATCTCGTTTACGATCCGAACCATGCCGAAGCGTCGCGGGATTTGACCTGGTCGCCCCAAAACAGTGCCTTTTCCTACGAGAAAGACATAGACTTCGTCGGCGGCTTTGTGCGCGTCTATCAAGCTTACGGCAAGTGGCTCCAGTAAGTTCGACGTTCGACGCTGGAGGTTTTGACGTCGAGCGATGGACATTAAGGGAATGTCTCCTGCACTAAGACTTCCCGTTTTTTGCCGGAAACAAGAACCGCAGCGCTGGATCGACGCGCGCCGCCCAGGCGCCTTCGCTGTGATCGCCCCCCTCGATTTCAGCGTAGATCAAATCGTCGCCTAGCGTCCACCCTTTCTCGATCAAGCGGTCGAGCAACGCCCGTGCGCGTTCCCAGCCTGGTTCGCGCGTTCCGGTGTCGAGCCAGATTTTCAGCGGGGGCTTTTTGTCCAGCTCCTCAACCATTTTGTAAATCACGCAATCATCCCACCAAACAGATGGCGACATGACGATGAGCCGCGTAAAAGCATTCGGGAACCAAAGGCCGAGCGAAAGCGTTAACAGCGCGCCGAGCGATGAACCGCCCAGCCCGGTGAATTCCGCTTCCGGTTTTGTCCGATAGCGAGCGTCGATGTATGGCTTGAGCTCCTCGATCAAAAATCGACCGTAACTGCGAGCTAATCCGCGGCTACGTTTTTTCCGTTTTGCATCGATCACACCGCGCGTCGGGGCATATTCGTGAATGCGATTCTCACCGGTGTTTGCCACTGCCACGATGATCAGCGGCTCCATCAGATTTTTCCGGATCAAGCGCTGCGCCGTTTCATCCACGCCCCATTCGACACCCCCGAACGAAGTTGCCGCGTCGAACACATTTTGTCCATCCTGCAAGTAGAGGACTGGGTAACGAACGCGCCAAAAGCGCCTATAACCGCGCGGCAAATAAACCAGCACGTCGCGGCGATTGCCGAAAATCTTGGATCGAAAGCCGCGATGTCGTTTGATGTTTCCGGTCAGCGTGTGTTTAGGCATGCAAGGCGAGACGCATCGCTGAGGATGTCGATCTTGTCCAGCGTGGCCAGGTAGGGCGATTGACCTCAATCACCTGCACTTGTTATTGTCGACTCTCGATGAACGAACGTTACATCAAATGGTACACGCCCTATTTGAGCCGCGAGTTTGAAATGCTCGCTTTCGGCAACGGGGGCGGTCTCCCGCTGATTTTGTTTCCCACCTCGTTCGGTCGCTATTATCAGAACAAAGACTTCGGACTCGTCGGCTCCGTTAGCGGCTATATCGATGCAGGCAAAGTCACGGTCTATTGCCCGGACGCGATCGACCTCGACAGCTTCTATAACAAATCGATTCATCCGGCGGATCGAATGCGCACGCACAACGCCTATGAAAACGTGATCGTGCGCGACGTGTTCGACCTAGCGAGGCGCGAATGCAATTGCCATCGCGTGGCGGTGAGCGGTGCGAGTCTCGGCGCGTATCACGCCGCGAACATTGCGTTTCGTCACCCCGATTTGGTGAGCCATCTCTTCAGCTTGAGCGGTTCGTTCGACATCAGCTCATTTTTCGACGGCTATTACGACGACAACATCTACTTCAACAGCCCGTTTCATTACCTGCCAAACTGCACCGACCCATGGAAATACAACCACCTCGGCATCGTCATCGGCACCGGCGAATGGGACAATACACGCAATGAAAGTCTGCGCCTCTCCGAGATCCTCAATTCAAAAGGCGTCCGCCACTTTCTCGACGACGGAAAATGGCGCGGCCACGATTGGAATTACTGGCGCGACATGCTGCCCTACTATTTGTCACTCGTGTAACGAAGGATTTATTCGTTCACAGATTTACGCAGATCAGAAAACGGAGAACTCGTTCTCAAAATCTGTGTAAATCTGAGTAATCTGTGGAGAACTCTTTATGAAGAAAATCGGCATTCTTTTTGGTCAGGAGCACAGTTTCCCACCCGCGTTTGTCGAACGGGTGAATCAGAAAACCGGCGGCAAAGATATTTTGGCGGAGTTCGTCAAGATCGACAAGGTGATCCAGGGCGAGCCGTGTGGTTACGACGTGGTCATCGACCGCATCTCGCAGGATGTGCCGTTTTATCGCGCCTGGCTCAAGAATGCAGCGCTCACCGGCACCGCGGTCGTGAACAATCCATTCTGGTGGAGTGCCGACGAAAAATTTTTCAACAACGCGCTCGCGACCAAAATCGGCGTGGCCGTTCCACGCACCGTGCTCTTGCCGTCGAATCAGCCGCCACCAGACACGAACGACAAATCATTTCGCAACCTCAGCTATCCGCTCGATTGGGAAGGAATTTTCAATTACGTCGGCTGGCCGGCGTTCTTCAAGCCGTTCGCCGGCGGCGGTTGGAAAAATGTATATCGACTCCACAATCCGGAAGAATTTTACCGGGCTTACAACGAAACCGGCCACCTCGTGATGATGTTGCAGGAGGAAGTGAAGTTCGATATGTACTTCCGCTGCTACTGCATCGATCAACGCCGCGTCCGCATCATGCCGTACGACCCACGGCATCCCTACCATCTGCGTTATCAAACCGAATGGCAGACGCCGCCGGAAGTTTTGCGAAAGGTCGAGCAAGACGTGCTGACTCTGAATCAATTTCTCGGTTACGATCTGAACACGGTTGAGTTTGCCGTGCGCGACGGCGTGCCGCTCGCCATCGATTTTTGCAATCCCGCGCCCGATGCAGAAGCCGCCTCAGTTGGTCAGGCCAATTTCGAATGGGTCGTGGAAGCAGTTGCCGAAATGGCGATTCGCAAAGCGAAGGTGCACGTGCAGGACCGAAACAATCTCAGCTGGGGCAAATTCCTCCACGCAGCTGTGAACGCCCGCAAGCTCTCGGCGGCGTCCGATTGACTCAAAGAAAATTCGACGGGCGCTCGACGTTCGGTCTCTACCTGGCACGATCCCGCACTTTGTAACTCAATCGCCGCGAGAGCAGCCAGCGCACGCCGAACATGTCGATGGTGGCGCGGAGGGCGCGGTTGCCCAGGCCATACTTGCTTCGACCGAAGCGACGCGCCCGATGATTGACCGGAATTTCGACGAGGCGATAACCCGCCGCCTTGATAAGCGCGGGAATGAAGCGGTGCATGCCTTTGAACGGAATGAGCGCGCCGATGCACTCCCGCCGCATCGCTTTGAGCGTGCAACCGGTGTCGCGGACGCCGTCTTTCGTGAAACGACTCCGCACGAAATTGGCCACACGACTCGTTAGGCGTTTGACAAGCGTGTCTTTGCGTTGCGCGCGATAACCACAGACGAGATCGGCGCCGCGCGAAATTTCAGCGAGTAATTTCGGGATGTCGGCTGGGTCATTTTGCAAGTCGCCATCGATGAGGACCGCAGTCGCGCCGCACGCGGCCTGCAGCCCGGCATAGGTGGCGGCGCTTTGCCCGGCATTTTTTGCGAACCGAACCACTCGGACGTTCGGCGCATTCTCGATTCGCTCGACCGTGCGATCGATCGATCCATCATCGACAAAAATGATTTCATGATCGAGATCACCCAGCGCTGCGCGCAGCTCCGATTGCAAGATCGGCATGCTCGCTTCTTCGTTGAAGAGCGGCACTACCACCGAGACCCGTGGTGAGTTTGTGATCGCCGTCATAGCGGCAGCGTGCGATAGCTCCGACAGAGAAAAACCTGCCACGTGCGCACCAACTTGCCGTAGCGCCGCACTTCAATCGTCCCAACCGGTTCGCTCGACTGAAAGGCGGCCCGGATGTTGTGAGGCACGCGTCCCTTTTCTCCGTCCCGGATAAAGAGCGCACTGCGTCCGACGAATGGATTGATGCCATTCTCCTCACTGTAAATCTCGTCCTCCGGCCGCGGGACACCGGGCTTCGCTTCGACAAATTCATCGTAGCGCGGCCAAAAGGAGAACTGATTGAGCATGTCCTGCGATTCGACAATATAAACTGGCGGATGCCCCGACCCTTCCTGGCGTTTATCGCGCAGATAAAATGAAATCTCCGACGCGCGATCGCGTGCATCAGCGATGAGGAACAATTTATCGCCGAGTTTCCTTTCCAGATCGCCACGCAGTTTTTCCACCGCCGCGGTCGCCGATCTCCAGCCACGCATCCGATCGCTAGGGTCACTCCGCCACAAATGCAAGCCCGCGCTTTGAAGAACGTCGGTATCGAGTGCAATCAGGCTCATAAATAATCCCAGCGCGACAGCGACCGCGGTGCTGCCTCTCAGCCAGGCGCTTGCTTCGATTCGTTCGCGCCAAAAATGAAGCGCGAGCAAGCCGAAGCCCAGCAGCGACAGAGCATCCCAATTCGGCGCCGCCGCTTTGTTGATCGATAACAACAAATAGAAAATGAACACGGGCAATCCAAACCACATCAAAAACAATACTTTGAATTGCTGATTGATCCGCCGCCAACTCCCGATCACACCCCAGGCCAACCCGAGAAAGACCAGTGGCGAGTAAGAAAGAAAATGTTCGCCGAGAAACGTAAGAAGCTTGACCGGATGAAAACCGAAGCCTTGCTCAAGACCGCCGCGCGATCGCAGGTGCGTCAGCGTGATCCAGGCGTGCTGCGCGTTCCAGACAATCGGCGGGACCGCGCAAAGAGCGAAGACGCCGACCAACAAGTATAAGCCGGGCCGCGTAAATTGCTGTCTCAAGCGCGGCGCGAGCGCGAGCACAAGCACAACTGAAACAAGCTCGAGCGCGTTCGTGTATTTACAAAGAAATCCAAGGCCAATTAGCAATCCAGTTATCAGCCAATGCCACGAGAAACGCGGACTCTGTTCCAGCGCGAGCCAGAAGGTAAACATCGACGCCAGCCAGAAAAAGATCGACAACGGATCAATCGTCATTAGGAAGGCGCCGATATTGAAGATCGGCGTGGTGTTGACCGCGAGCACCGCCCAGAGCCCGGCGTTCGCGCTGAACAATCGCCGCGCAAAGTAAAATAACAGCAAGCTCGTCCCCGCCGCCAGCACCGGACTGAAAAATCGTACGCCGAACTCGTTCGCGCCGAAAATCGCAGTGCTCGCGCGCATCACGAAGGCGACGCCTGGGCCCTTGCTGAAATACGCCGGCGCCAGGCGCTCCGACCACATCCAGTAATGCGCTTCGTCGAATTCCAGATCGGTTGTTATAAGCATCGACAATCGAATGGCGGTCAGCGCCATGATAAAGAGCCAGACCGCGCGAGTCGTACTCATCGCGCGGGGTCAAAGAGCAAGCTTGGATGTCGAGCAAGAATTGCCGGCGCCCATTTTCGCGCGGCCCATCGCCAGACCAGTTCAAGCAAGGCGAGAATGAGTAATGTTTCGCCCGCAGCGAGAAAGAAACTTGCTACCACATCGCTCGGCCAATGCGCGCCCAGGTAAATTCGCGAGTAACCGATCGCCGCGGTGATGATCCAATAAAGCCAGCCACGCCTCCGGTAAAAAAGCGTTAAGCACACTGCGATCGCAGTGTTGTTTGCCATGTGTCCCGATGGAAATGATGGCCCCGATTTGTTGCGGTCGGATTGATCGGAATAGCGAATTGTGGGCTTCTTGAAAAGGGTCAGAAACTCCGGATGCGCTTTTTGCAGCACCACCATGCGCACGCTTTGCACCTGCTTGGGACGATGTCGACCCAGCGCCGATTTCAAAAGGCCGGTGAATAGCTCCACGATGGCCAGCGATAGAAGTATGCATAAAACGCACGCACGCGCCTTGAAACCGCCGAAAATGAGCGCGATGAGCATAATCACCATCAGCAGCGGCTTCCAGATTTCGATGTTGCTGATCGCAGCCATGAACAAGTCGAGCCCCGGATTCGTCCATCGTTCGTTGATGAGATAGAAAATCGTCTGGTCCATGCGATTTCGCCCACGATAAGGAGCGGTAAGAGGCGAAACAACCATTGAATGTTGGGTGTTGGACGTTGACGGTTCGACGTCGGACGTTAAAAACAGCATGACCGCGCGTTTTTTTGCTCTTGCTCTTACTCTTACTCCGCTCGCCAACGGCGAGCCCGCTCCCTCCGCACAAGAAATTCTCGCTTCGGTGCGAATGCTCGAAACGCGCCAACAGATGGATCTCCACGGTCAGCTGCGCGACAATGAAACGGTCATTCCGTTTCGACTCATCCAGACTGGCCCCATCATTCGTTATTCGTTTTCGAATCCCGCAGAACAGTTGCAACTGCGCCTCGGTGAAGACAGCTCACGGCTTGACGTTGTCACCGACACCGGCACGGAAACGCTTGCGGCGTCGAAGCTCGACCAAAAAATTCGCGGCACCGGCGTCACCTACGAGGATCTCGCACTCAAGTTTCTCTACTGGCCGAACGCGCGCGTGCTCGGCCAAGAAAACATTCGCACACGCGCTTGCTGGAAGCTGCAACTGCGCGCGCCCTCGCGCCAGTCGCAGTATTCGAACGTTCTTTTATGGGTCGATAAGACGAGCGGCGCGCTCATGCGCCTGGAAGGCTTCGACTGGAACGACCAGCTTTCGAAACGATTCGAAGTCGTCTCTGCGCAAAAGATCGACAATCGCTGGTTCCTAAAACAAATGCGGATTGAGGAACTGGAACCGGGAACGAACAAAGTGCAATCGCGCACTTATCTCGAGATTAAGAAATAAGCTGTAGATGTTTCGCTCTGCGAAAGCGGCGTGGGGGTGCCCATCTCACGTGCATCGCGTCGCTCAGAGAGCCACTTCTACCCCTCCGCGACTCATAGAGCCGTGGTTACAACTGATGTTCATCACGGGCAGCGTTGACGATTCGCGCAAAGCTGCGCGGATCGAGACTCGCCCCGCCGACCAGTGCGCCGTCGATGTCCGGTTGCGACATGAGTGCGCGCGCGTCATCCGGTTTCACGCTGCCGCCGTATTGAATGCGGATGCGGTCGGCGGTGGCATCGTCGGACATCTCGCGCAGGGTGTGGCGAATGAAGGCGTGCGCTTCCTGCGCCTGCGCAGGCGTCGCGTTGCGGCCGGTGCCGATCGCCCACACCGGTTCGTAGGCGATGACCGTTTCCTGCAACTCTTTTTCGTTCAGATCGGCCAAGCTGCCGTGCAGTTGGATCGACAAGATCTTTTCGACATTTCCTTTGTCGCGCTGATCGAGCGTCTCGCCGATGCAAACGATCGGACGCAAGGTGGCCTCATGCGCAGCGCGCACCTTGCGATTCACAATCTCGTCGGTCTCGCAAAAAAGCGCGCGCCGCTCGCTGTGGCCGAGCACGACGTAGCGGACAAACAGATCGCGCAACAACGCCGCGCTGATCTCGCCGGTAAACGGGCCGCTGCGTTCCCAATGCATGTTTTGCGCGCCGACCTTAATGTTCTGCGATTGGCCTAACGATTCGGTGACTTTCGTGATCGCCGTAAACGGCGGGATAATGACAACCTCCACATCGGCCATGTCGCCGATTTCAAGCAGCAGCGATTCAATGAACGCGGCCGACTCCGCCTGCGTCATGTTCATTTTCCAATTGGCAGCAACGATTTTTTTGCGCATGACTAGGATTCAGGAGCTGGAGTATTGGGATGTTGGCAAGAATCAACCCATTACTCCATCACTCCCTGACTTCATCACTCCTTTTCCGTTAGCGCTGCGACACCCGGCAGTTCTTTTCCTTCGAGCAATTCCAGCGTAGCCCCGCCGCCGGTAGAAATGAATGTCATCTTGTCCGCGAGGCCCGCTTGCGTCACCGCAGTGACAGAATCGCCGCCGCCAATGATGGTGATTGCACCCGATTGCGCGAGCGCTTCGGCGATGGCAATTGTTCCTTCCGCGAAATCCGGAATTTCAAAAATCCCCGGCGGACCATTCCACAGGATCGTTTCCGCTTTCGTGATTTCTTCCTGATAAAGCGCGATCGTCGCCGTCCCGATATCGACCGCCTGCCAACCGTCACTCACTCCGTGGTTTGGCGCGAGCCGGCTCGTGTTTCGAATGGCCGCGCCCGCCCGGATTTCCTCCGCTTCCACCAGATCGACGGGCAACAAAAATTTGACGCCGCGCTTCTTCGCCAGATCGACCAGTTCATGCGCGAGATCGAGCTTGTCGGATTCGACGCGACTTTTGCCGATCGGAATTCCTTGCGCCTTGAAAAAGGTATTCGCCATCGCACCTCCGATCAAAATCGTGTCCGCCTTTTCCATGAGCGCCTTGAGCACGCCGATCTTGTCGGAAACTTTTGCTCCGCCCATGATGACGACGAAGGGCTTTGCCGGTTTGTCGAGTTCCTCGCGCAGATATTTCAATTCTTTCTCCATCAAAAAACCCATCGCTGATTGAGCGACGAATCTTGTGATGCCCGCGGTCGAGGCATGCGCGCGATGTGCCGTGCCGAACGCATCGTTCACATAAAGATCACCCAGTTTCGCGAGCGCTTCGGCGAATTTCGGATCGTTCGCCTCTTCTTCCGGTTGGAAGCGGACGTTTTCCAGCAAGGCAACGTCGCCCTCTTCCATGTGCCGAATGATCTTTTCCGGCACGCTCCCGATCGTGTCCTGGCTGAAGATGACCGGACGATGGATGAGTGAATGCAAACGATCTCCGATCGGACGGAGCGAATATTTTTCGACGCGCTTTCCTTTTGGCCGGCCGAGATGCGACATCAAAATCGTCTTCGCGCGGTGGTCGCGCAGATAGTTGATGGTCGGCAAGCTTTTCCGAATACGCGTATCATCGGTGATCTCGATTCTTCCCGCGCGCTCCTCGGTCGGCACATTGAAATCGACTCGCACCAGCACGCGCTTACCGCGAACATCGAGGTCTCGGAGGGAAAGTTTGCTCATTCGTGCTCCTGCTCGTGATCGTCACCGACCCCAGCCACAGAAACCGATGGCTTCCTGGTAGACGTCGAGCTTTTCGTGGTCGAAATAAAGTTTCATCCTCTAAGAGAAGCCGATCACGAGCAGGAGCACGAGCACGATTACTACGAAGCTCTATTTCCCTAGCATCTCCAGCAGTTCCACGCAGCGATTGCTGTAGCCCCACTCGTTGTCGTACCAGCCGACGACTTTCACGAAACGGTTGCCGAGCATCAGCGTCAGTTTGCTGTCGAAAATGCACGAGTGCGGGT
>Ga0210407_10000189_pt1 | contig 75751 bp, 68 predicted proteins | sample IncBWC27MmetaG_FD_150860 | JGI IMG/M metagenome (GOLD analysis project Ga0210407, IMG submission 150860) | Forest soil microbial communities from Barre Woods Harvard Forest LTER site, Petersham, Massachusetts, United States - Inc-BW-C-27-M | ecosystem: Environmental > Terrestrial > Soil >...
AATCCCCATCGTAAGGCGCACCGCTGCTTTTATCATTCCGCGTCTCCAAGGAATCAAGGATGGCGCGAACTCGAAATCACGGCCATCCGAAAATTAGCTTTGTTACCGCGCGACCGCGGCGCGCCAACGCGACGAGACCCGCTGGATGCGTTCGAGGGCGTCTTCCAAAAGGTGCGTCGCGCTGACCAGCGAAAATCGCAGATAATTCTTGCCCTCGGCTCCGAACGCCGCGCCGGCTATCCCGGCGACCCCCGCTTCTTCCAGCAGCACCCGCTGCACTTCCTCCGCGGGTATGCCCGTCTCCTCGATATTCACCCACGCGTAGAACGCGCCGTCGGGCGACTGGCACCGGAACCCAGGAATGCGATTCAGGCTCTCGACAAAAAGGTCGCGCCGCTTCCGGTACTCCTCAACCATCGCGGGTACGGCGTCCGTCGAATCGCGCAGCGCCTCGATCGCCGCAACTTGCGAAAATTCGGCCGTGCAGGTGAACGTATTCAGCACCAGCATGTCCAGCGCGTCAATCACATGCTTCTGCGCGACGGCGTACCCCAGCCGCCAGCCGGTCATGGCAAACGATTTCGAAAACCCGTCAATAATCACGGTGCGTTCCGTCATCCCCGGCAGCGCCCAGATGGACTTGTACTCGCCGCTAAACAATATGCGTGCGTAAATTTCGTCCGCAATCACCCAAAGGTCGTGCTTTTTCGCGAGTTCGGCAATTTGCGCGATCACACTGTCCGTGAAGACAGTCCCGGTCGGGTTATTCGGCGAATTGAAAATCAGCATCCGCGTTTTGGCGGTGATTTTCGCCGCAATCTCCGTCAGGTCCGGCTGAAACTTGTTTTCCTCGCGAAGAGCATAGGGCACGGCCTTTGCGCCCAGGCCGCGCGTGAACGACGGGTAAATCGGAAAGCTCGGATCAGGGTAGAGCACTTCGTCGCCCGGCTCCATCAGCGCCATCATCGCCAGCGCCAGCGCCATTTTGCATCCCGGCGCAACGAGCACCTGCTCCGCCGCAACGTCGAGCCTGCGCGTGCGCTTCAAATACTCCGCAATCGCCGAACGCAGCGGCGGTATTCCGCGCGTCGCCACGTAGCGGTCGCGCCCTTCCGCAACAGCCGCGCGCACCGCATCCACCACAGGCGCCGCCGGATGAAAATCCGGCTCCCCCAGCTCCAAGTGAATAATCGACCGCCCCGCTTTTTCAAGTTCCTTCGCGCGGGTAAAGACCGCCAGGGCGCCTTCGCCCGTCAATTCAGCAATTCGCGACGCAATTTTAGCCATAACCCAAAAATGATATCACTTTGCTGGAATCGAACGTCCGCCGAAGCAGGACGCACCGCAAGCCAATCTGGCCCGTTGCCGTTGTCTGTCAACGATCAGGCTAGAACGCCAACCGCAGCGAAAACTGAATCAGCCGCGGCGTCCCCACCGTCGAGAATATCTTGCCGAATCCACCACCAGCGTTAATGTCCGTCAGCGCCGGATTCGCGAAATTGGCGTGGTTCCAGATGTTAAAGAAATCCGTGGTGAAGTGGAGCCCGACGCGCTCGGTGAGCTGGAAATTTTTCAGTAGCGAAAAATCCCAGTTTTGCTGGTAGGGCCCTCGGTAGGTGTTCCGCCCCAAATCCCCGAACGCGGTTGTACAGAAGTTGGAGTCTACCGCGCATTGGGCGGGATACAACTGCGGCGCATTTTGGAAACTAGCCCTGTTGATATAACCGTTTAATCGCTGATGAATATCGCCGTGCGTATACGCGCTACCGATGGTCGCGCCGTCCGCGAGGCTGGCGGTTACTGGTGGTACGTCTCCAGGACTGATGAAGGCCGAGCCTGCCAGTGCATCAAAGACGGAAAACGGCGTCCCAGATTGAATGATGGTGATACCGCTAATCGACCAATCGCCAAACGCTGTGTGCTTCCAACCATCCGATGATTTTGTGAAAAATGGCAGATCGTACCGGTAACTCACGGCAAGCCGGTGCGGGCGGTCAAAATCAGAGAGCCCACGCGAATTCTTCAAGTCGGCCTCATCGTTGAAAGCAGAGTTCAGCGCGGTGTTGCCGGTCGAGGTTGCGTCGGTGGATTTTGACCAGGTGTAAGCTGCCTGGAAATAGCCCTGACCCCAGCGTCGGGAAACGGTCATCTGCAGCGAGTGGTAGTGGGAATACGCGGCGTTATCAAAAATCTGGAAGCCGGCGTAACCGTTGATTGCAGGAATGGGCGTCCGCAACGGAGCATTGGCGAAGGTGTTTGTGGTGATTGGAGTAGTGACTCCGTTTACGTCGGTAATGTTGATCGGGTCCTGCGGGCTGGCAGATTTTGCGGTCAGATTGGTGCGGGTATCCCGCAAGTGAGTGGCGTGCGTTCCCACGTACCCGATTTCAAGAATCCACTGTTTGCCTAAGTCGCGTTGCAGCGTCAGATTCCATTGCTGCGTGCTGGGCGTGACGAATTTCCTCGGAACCGCCAGCGCGAACAGGTTGGTTGTTGGCACGACGCCGGGGCTCCCCGCAGCGCAGGCAAAATTGCCTCCTTGATTCGGGTCGCCGCCCACAAATCCCTGAAAGGCTGCAAGGCATGGAATAAACGTTGGATCCAGAACTCCGGCAACCGGCAATCCATTGTTAGGGCATCCGGGCGCCGGATTTTGCGAGAAGTAAGTGGAAAAGCATCCCGGAGTGGAAGCTCCAAAGGCAATGGGCAAGAAGGGGGCCTGAAAGGAAAGCTGGTCCGCTGTACCCACATCCTCTCGCACATAGTAAATGCCGTAGCCGGCGCGAATTGTTGTCGTATGCCTGCCTCCAAAATCATAGGCAAGCCCCACGCGCGGCGCTAAGCCGGTGGCGTAGTTGTTCTTGTAGGTGGAATCATTTCCAGAACCCTGCAGGCCCGGGAGTTTGAGGGAGTTGGCGCAGCCTCCATAGATCATCGGGTAGTCACCCTTGGCAGCAAGACTGGGGTCGACGTTGCCGATGTGGCAGGCATCGTCATGGAAGGAGCCGTTGATATCCACGCGCACGCCCAGGTTCAAGGTCAGGTTGCGTGTTGCTCTCCAGTCGTCCTGGGCGAAAAGTCCGAAAATATTCGCTCTGTATTCGTGATTGAATACGCCGCCGCCGCCAAAACTGCCCACGCTCTGTCCGATCAGGAAATTCTGCCAATCGTTAAATCCGTTGGAAGTAGGTCCAAGGAAGATCTGCCCGTTGAATGTCTGGGGGAATTTCTTGTCGAGATTAACGCGGGTGTATTCGCCGCCGAAGCGGAGATCGTGCGCGCCGCGCACCCAGCTCACGTTGTCGACAAAGTTAAAATTGTTCTGGGTCTGGGATTGATTTGCTGGCGGCGTCGGCCCAATCTGGAAGCCGGAAGCACCGAAAGTGAATTTGTAGATTGATTGCGTGATGTTGTTCGACGGCCGGTCGATTCCCAGGTCTGCCGCTGTAACCGGGTTGCTGTTGTTCAGATTGTAATTCAGGCGGACGTACCCGAACCGGAAATCGTTGACCAGCGATGGCTTGAACAGATGGGTTTCCCCGAGGCTGAAAAATCGCGCGGTCACGGGAATATCGAACGGAAAATCCAGGTCGGTGGCGCTGATGCTGCTCTGCAGGGTTCCCCCGAGGGACGCCTGCAATCCTCCCGCTCCAAACGGAAGCAGCGTTTCGGAGTTGGAAAAGAAGAAGCGCGCGCTCAGCTTGTCTTTGCTGGAATTGAATTCGCGGTCCCAATTCGTCGTGAACTGATCGTCGGTATATTTACCGGGCCTGCTGAATACATAGGGCCCGGTTATGTACGCATCTTTGGTCGGGTCAAGGTTGGGGGCAACCCCGGGTATGGAGGGAATCAAGAAACCATTCGCGTCACCGAAGAGAGTCCCCTTCGCTTGAAGCAATTTGAGCACGACCGGGTCTATCATGTTCGCGGTGATCGGTGCAGTCAGCGTGCTAAACGCCTCGGCAATGGTTGTCGCGTCGCGCACGGTGGGAAGCGCCGGCAACCCCGGATTGTTGATCCCCGTGCCGGGCGAGAGAGCGCTGCGTTGCCGCGTTCCCTGATAGTTCATAAAGAAGAATCCGTACCTATCGTTGACCACTGGTCCGCCCAGACTGCCACCGAATACGTTTTGTTTCACAGAGGGCCGCGGTTGGCCGGCAGCCTTGTGAAAGTATTCATTGGCGTTTAGCGCGTCATTGCGGAAGAATTCGTAGGCATCCCCGTGGAATTGCGAACTGCCGGTCTTCAGGACTGCATTGACGTTGCCGCCTCCATTGCGGCCCTGCGTCGCGTCGTAGAGGGACGTTTGCACCTTGAATTCCTGGATCACATCGGGGTTCGGCAGCGGAACGTAATAATTTTGTGCCACGTTGTAATCAGTGGCGCTGATGCCCTCGATCAAATAGTTGTTATTGTCCTCGCGCTGGCCATTCACGAAAATGCGCGTTGTTCCACGACCCAATTCCCCAGACTGGTTCAGTTGGCTCTGCGCCCCGGTACTGAGCGAGAGCAATTGCTGGTAGTTTTGCGAAGCCAGTGGCAGGTCTCGAATCGTTTCCGATCCGATTGTCTGGCCCGTCGTTGCGTTCGTCGTTTCGACAGTTGCGACTTGCGCGGAAATCTCGATCTTTTCCGTCACCGTGCCGGGTTTCAGCGGGATGGTGAGGCGCGTGGTTTCCGTTACCCGCACCTCAATATTGCTGGCCTTTGCTTCGGCGAATCCCGACTTGTTCACCACCACGTAGTATTTCGCAGGCGGCAGCAGCGTGGCTTCGAACGAACCATCCGCTGACGTGGTCAGGCGGCGCACCAAGCTGTCGGTTGCCGCACTGATGATCTGGACGTCGGCGCCGGAGACTGCTCCGCCGTTCACATCCACAACAGTTCCACTAATGGCTCCAGTGGCGCCGCCCTGCCCAAACGCCGGCTTTCCACCAACTAGCCCCAGAATCAAAGGAAGTAATATAAGTACGCGTATGATTTTCAACATTTCCCACCCCCAGGAGTGTTTCGAAATCGCGAATCCGAACTTAATCGAAATAATCTTCGTCTTGCCCGCAGACGCAGGCAGCCACGGTTGCGAGGAAGAAACTCGCCTCATGGAACTAACAACGCACTTGTAGTTTTCTGGCTGTCACGTTAGTTGGTTAAACGCTCTATTGTCAAGGACTTGGCAATCATAATTTCTTATGAATGCGATTCGGGAATCTTATCCGCTGCCAAACCTCCCCGCCAGTCCACGACTCAACACCCCGACATCACCCCTCTGCCTTTCTTTCTCTATTCTTTTCAGCAACGCAACGTGGCAGACTGACTTACCGTCTAACTGTATAGACCCGCGCATTCGAAAGAGGTTTGCCATGGCCCGCCGACTTTTTCTTCTTATATGCGCGATTTCCCTTCTTGCTCTGGGTGTTTGCTCCGGGGCCCTCGCCGTCAACAGCCACGCCCGCATCGTTCGCCTCAGCCTGGTGCAGGGCGACGTGCGCTTCGCCGCCAACTTCCGCGATGATCCCCTGACCGACGCCAACGCCGGTTGGCAGGCGGCTCCCCTGAATCTGCCGATTCGGCAAGGATATGTGGTCGCGACCGACAACGGCCGCGCGGAAATCGAATTCGAAAACGGCGCGATGATGTTCCTGGGAGCGAACTCCGTCGTTGAGTTCTACGATCTCTCCCTGAACGACGGCAGCCGGATTACGCGCCTGGTGTTGCGCCAGGGCACATCTACCGTTTACGTGAATCCCGCGAACGGCGACTACTTCAGTGTCACCGGCGGCGACTTCACCGTCGAAGCCACAGGCCGCACCACGTTTCGGCTCGACAATTTCGACGACGGCAGCGCGGTGAACATCGAGCGCGGCCGTGCGAATGTCTTGCGCAATAAGAAAACGATTCCGCTCGACAAAGGCCAATCCCTCTCCGTGCACGCGGGCGACTCGCCCGATGAAGTGATCGGACGCGCCGCGGACACCGACGACTTCGACCGCTGGGTTTCCGGCCGCGTGGACAGCGTTACCACCGCCACGAACTATTCTTCGCAATATGTGAATTCGCCCAACTATTCCGCGGGCTTCGGCGATCTTTACACCTACGGCTCCTGGTTCCCGATCGGGGGTTACGGCAACTGCTGGCGGCCTTTCGGAATGAGCTTCGGTTGGTCGCCCTTCAGCTATGGCGGCTGGTATCAGGATCCATTTTTCGGCAATACGTTTATCGGTTCTGCGCCGTGGGGCTGGTTGCCGTATCACTATGGCGGCTGGATTTTCTCGCCCATCTACGGATGGGTGTGGGCGCCGACCGGCTTCGGCCTCGGCGGCCCCGTTTACTATCGGCCGGTAACCGCCGTGTGGGTTCGCAATGGCGGCACGCTCGGGATTGTCCCCCTGCATCCGGGAGACAAGCCGGGCAAGACCGCACAAAATCTGAGCCAGGGAATTTTCCCGGTGCAGAACTCGCAGGTTGCGCATTCGACTTTGGCTGCAGGCACGGAAAAATGGTCGGTGCTGAAGAATGGTTCCAGGGAAGCGGTTTCGTCGAATCTTGCTACAAGCGAGCCGCCTTCGCGGGTGTCGCGCACAATCGTCGCCGGCTCTTCGGGGAGCCGAGTCGTGACCCTGGGACGCGATTCTTCGATTTCCTATGACCCGCATGAGCATCGTTACGTGAACAGCGGAAGTTCCACAACGAATCCGTCAACCGCGACAAACCCCGGCGAAATGCGCACGGAAGCCACGCGCACCAATGGCGCACAACCCGTTACAAATGCAGGCAACGGAGCCGTGGCTCAGGCTCCAACCTCAACGCGCGCCCCGGGAAGGCCAAACGTTCCGGGATCTCCCGCAGTACCGCAAGCACCGTCAAGTACTTCTGCGCGGGGAGTAGCTCCGCCCCGTGCGCCCGCGGTTCCAGCGCCAGCACGAAGCGGGGGCTCCTCATCGGGATCCGGAGGCGGTTTCCCATCCTGGTCAGGCGGCAATCGCAGCGGTGGCGGTTCAGCAGGATCGTCGGCCGGTTCGGCTGGCCACCCGTCGTCCACAGGTGGCGGCGGACACCCTCACTGATACGCAGCGATTCGCCTCTTCGTTTTTTCTGGCGCTGAACTAAGCGAAAATCATCCCTGCATAACCCACCACCGCGTCCCGGTCGCCGTTCACGTCACCGGACGTCGCATAGCGCACCAGCTCGCCCCGCTCCACACCGAGCTCCTTCATCGCCGTAAGCATCACAACCGCCGGCCCCAGCCCGCACATGGAAATTTTCTCCTTGCGGCACACATCGAATAATCCCCTGGCGTCCACAGCCTCCATCCGATCGATCGCTTTCGCATCTTTGATGCGAGTCGCTTCGTCTGGCTCGTAATGATTCATGTCGGACGACGTCACCACCAAAATCTCTTCCGCGCTTTCCTGAAGCACGCGCGCAAGCCCCATGCCCACCTCGTGCAACTCTTCGAACTGCAACGTCCCCACAGCGATGGGCACAAACGAAAAACCCGGATCGAGGATTTGCAGAAAGGGAATTTCCACTTCCAGCGAGTGCTCGCGGCTGTGCGCCACGCTGTCTTCCCGCAAAGCAGGGCAAGACGTTTTGACGTGCTGCGCAAGGGCTCCATCCAGCGGCACGTCGCCCAGTGGAGTCCGCCAGGCGCCTTCGGAGAGGATGGCCAGGTCTTCGCCCATCGGGGAATGCCGCACTCCCAGAACAATAATCCTCTTAGGAAGCGTCATCCGTGCAAACACGGCTCCCGCGACTCCGCCCGAATAGATATAGCCGGCATGCGGCACCAGGCAGGCGCGGACGCGCGTCTTTGGAATCGCGGGATCTTCAGCGGAGAACTTTCGAATCAGGCGGGTCAATTCACGGGGATCAGCGGGATAAAACTGCCCCGCAACGGCAGGCATACGCAACATTCAACCCTCCGGGATCAGAGGGGCTTCGACGGTTTGCCTTTGAACCTCACGACCCTGAGCGACTGCGGGTCATACTCCAGCTTGACCTTGTCACCATATTGGTAGCCGCCCTTGTCGATGATGACTTGCATTTTTGCGGAGGCGGCTTCACTGAGCGGAAATGTCTGGATGCTCAGGTCGTTGCCCATCGCCTTCACGGTAATCTGCACGCTGTTGGCGTTCAATACGGTCCCTACAAACTTCGTCAAGCCGGTCGGTTTTGGCTTCGGCTTCACAGCAGCGACGATAATCGGGGCCACTTCGCTGGCGATGATTGGCCCTGTGACGATGGGATCTTGCGCCGTTGCGCGAGAAACTCCCACCGTGCCGAGTAGCACGAAGGTTGCACATGCGATTTGGATCTGAAGTTTCATTCGCTATCGTCGGTGGCAATCCGCAGCGATTTCAAAAATCGCACGTCCTGGGGCGTCATGGTCAGGCGCGCCACGGCCTTCCTGTCCGCATCCTGATCCATCGATTCCTGGTCCACCTGGATTCGCAGCGATTCCAGGAAGCGCCGATCCTGGGTGGTGATGCGCGGGCCTTCTTCGGCTTGGCCGTCGCGCTTCGCCAAACCGATCGTTGCATCAAGCTTCAACACGATGTCGTAACCATGCGCGCGCACTCCTGCAATCGCCCCGGTAATTCTGTCGGATTCAGACACGGTGTCGTTGATTGCATGTCCAAGCTCGCGCAAGAGGTTTTTGAGATGATCGTCGAGTTGCAAGGGCGGCTCCCCAGTACTTCAATCCTGATTCTAGGCCTACCTGTAAAGCGATACAAGTTGGCTTCTCGTGCTTGTCGTCAATCTGTTCATAGTCCCAAACCTGTCCTTTTGGCCGGGGGCCGGCAGGGAGCATGTGCGGGTCTTGGGTTAAACTGCATTGATGCCCACGCCGTCGTCAATTGCCCTGGCCCCGAATGAACCGCGCGGTTTTCGCCGCCTGTGGCGAACGGTGAAGCAGATTTTTCATGAGGTCGTCGGCGCCATGTTCGCCGTGCTGGCGTTTGGCTGGCTCAACTCCGCGTTCCGCGCTTGGACCCGTGACGTCGCTCATTGGCTGATCGTCTTGGCGGTGGGCGTCGCGGCAATCTTCGTCGCCTTTGCGATCAGTTCCTTTCGCCGCTCCCGCCAGCTATAGTCTTTAGAGACCGGCTGGATGGCCGGCCACTTTTCTCCTCGCTTCGAAACGGGTTCGTATGTCCGATCACAAAACCAAATCGAGCGCTCCCGCCGAACGCAGACCGCGATTCACCACACTTTCCGGACTCCCCGTCGAACGCCTGTATTCCGAGGAATCGCTTGGCGACTGGAATCCGGAAGAAGCATTGGGCTATCCCGGCGAATTTCCGTATACCCGGGGGATTTATCCAACGATGTACCGCGGCCGCTTCTGGACCATGCGCCAGTACGCAGGCTTCGGCTCTGCCGCCGAATCCAATAAGCGTTATCGCTATCTGTTGAGCAAAGGCCAGGCCGGCCTCTCGGTTGCGTTTGATTTGCCCACGCAAATCGGTATGGACTCCGATCATGCACTGGCGCTTGGCGAAGTCGGCAAAGTCGGCGTGGCCATCGATTCGCTCGAAGACATGGAACTTCTTTTCGACCAGATCCCACTCGAAAAAGTTTCCACGTCAATGACCATCAACTCGACCGCTGCAATCTTGCTTTGCCTCTACGTCGCGGTCGCGAAGAAACAGGGCGCCGACCTGAAAAAACTTTCCGGCACCACGCAGAACGACATCCTGAAGGAGTACATCGCCCGCGGCACATACATCTATCCCGTGCAGCACGCGATGCGCATCGTCACCGATATTTTCGGCTGGTGCCGTCAATCCCTTCCCAAGTGGAACACCATCTCGATTTCCGGCTATCACATCCGCGAGGCGGGCTCGACGGCCGTGCAGGAAGTGGCCTTCACCCTCGCCGACGGCATCGCGTACGTTGACGCTGCTCTGCGCGCAGGCCTGGTGATCGATGAGTTCGCGCCGCAGCTCTCCTTTTTCTTCAACGCTCACAATGACCTGCTCGAGGAAGTCGCCAAGTTCCGCGCCGCGCGCCGCCTTTGGGCCAAAATCGTGCGCGACCGGTTTCACGCGCGGGACGAGCGCTCCCTGCTGCTCCGTTTCCACGCGCAAACCGCCGGCTCTTCGCTGACGGCTCAGCAGCCGGAAAACAACATCGTGCGCGTAGCCATCCAGGCTCTCGCGGCCGTGCTCGGCGGCTGCCAGTCGCTGCACACCAATTCCATGGATGAAGCTCTGTCCTTGCCCACCGAAGAAGCCGCGCTGATCGCCCTGCGCACGCAGCAGATCATCGCCAATGAAACGGGCGTCGCGAACGCCATCGACCCCGTGGCCGGTTCCTACGCCATCGAAACGCTCACCAACCAAATCGAAGACCGCGCACAGGAATACCTCGCAAAAATCGACGCCATGGGCGGCATGATCAAAGCAATCGAGTCTGGCTTCGTGCAATCCGAAATCCAGCGCGCCGCGTACGATTTCCAGCGCTCTGTCGAAACCAAGGAACAAATCGTAGTGGGCATGAACGATTTTGTAGCCAGCGAAGAGCGCAATATTCCCACCATGCGCATCGACGCCGAAATCGAACGAAATCAGGTCCAGCGCCTGCAAGCCCTGCGCGCCAAACGCGACTCCGCAAAAACAAAAACGGCCCTCGCTGAACTCGATCGCCGCGCACGCACCGCGGAAAATCTTCTCCCCGCAATCCTCGCCGCCGTCGAAGCCTACGCCACCGTCGGCGAAATCTCCGACACCCTCCGCCGCGTCTACGGCGAATACCAGGAATCCGTGGTCATCTGATGCCCAACAACTTTTCTGTTTCGAATCGCGATCCTTTGTAGGGGCCGGGCTCGCCCGGCCCGCTCTTGGGTTATACGCACAATTAGCAATCCCTGTTCCTGCGCACAGCTGTCACTTCGCTTGGCCTGTAGTATCCTTTCCACGAACCCCCCATGAAGCTGATTCTTGCCTCCTCATCGCTGCAGCGCGCCAAAATTCTCACTAATGCCGGATTGCCTTTTTCCGTGCTTTCTTCCGCGGTAGATGAATCGCCATTTCCAGGTGAGGCGCCGGCAGAGTTGGTCCAGCGATTGGCCAATGCCAAGGCCGATCTAGTTACCGCTCGTGCGGTAGGCCCTGCAATCATTCTTGCCGCCGACACGGTCATCGTTCTGGATGACAAGATTCTCGGCAAGCCCGGAACCGTCGAAAATGCGCGGCACATGCTCCAGCAACTTTCCGGACGTACGCACTCCGTTCTGACCGGTGTTGCCCTGATTCGCCTCCCCGACGGCGAGCGGCGCCAATTCACGGAGTCCACGCTGGTCCACTTCCGGCCAATCACGGACGAAGAACTTTCTTCCTATCTCGCAACAGAAGAGCCCTATGACAAGGCCGGCGCCTACGCCATCCAGGGCCAGGCAGGCCGCTACATCCCCCGCATCGAAGGCTGCTACTTCAACGTAGTCGGCCTGCCGCTCTCGCGAGTCCTGACCGAACTCCAATCCCTGGGTTGGTCGGAAAACTCCACGTAGAACTCGCCCGCCGCGGCGGACAGTCCGCTCTTCTCTGTGTCCTCTGCGCTCCTCTGTGTACTCTGTTTTAAAGCCTTTTTCTTTCTCTCCAAAATGAAAACGCCCCGGCCAAAGCCAGGGCGTTTTGCCATTACGTTTTTCGTGCTGCTTACTTCTTCGGGGCCTGCGTCTTCGCGTTGTGCTTCTTGTTGTAGATGTTCTTCGAAGCCGCGTTCTGTTCCTTGTTGATCTGCGTCTTCTCGCCCGGGGTCAGCTTCCCGCCGTTCGCCGCGCGGTCCGCCTTCACCTGCTGGTTGATGCCCTTCTGCTGATTTTCCAGCTTGGCCGTTTCGCCGGTGGTCAACTGGCCGCTCTTGATGCCCTGCGCGATGCGGTCCTGCTGATTTTCCCGGCGTTGCCCCACTTTGTTGTTCCCGTACTGCGCGGTGTTGGCGTTGTGCTTGTCGTTGTAAATCTGCTTCGAAAGCTGGTTCTGCTGCGTGTTGATCTGCTGCTTCTCCGCCCCGGTCAGCTTGCCGCCGTTGGCGGCGCGGTCCGCGCGAGTCTCGCCATTAATCGCGGCTTCCTTCGTCTCCAACTTCGAAGTTTCACCGGCGGTCAATTGGCCGCTCTGCACGCCGTTGGCGATGCGGTCCTGCTGATTTTCCTTGCGTTGCGCAATGGTTGGCTTCGCCGCGGGCGTCGTTGTCGAAGTCGTGCTCTGCGTCGAAGTACTGGTCGAACTCGTGTCCTGGCCCGCTGCTACCGTGCCCAGCAGCAGCACCGCTGCGGGCAATACCGTCCACTTCGAGAACTGGAAGCTCATAATCTTCTCCTTAAGTACCTGTTGGATCGACTTACTGGGTATTGGGTAATACCCAAGTCTGGGGAAAAAGTTGCGGCGCGGAAACTGGACGGAGGTACAGGCTGCTTATCGTTTTGCCAGGTGTAAAAAACAAATAGCTCCCGCTTTCACGGGAGCCATGTGCCACTCTTTCAATCCGTTGTCGCCGTTTACTTCTTCTCTTCGGAGGGTTTTTCGGCCGGGGGCTGCGCTTGTGGCGGTGGCTGCGGCGTGGTGGACGTGCCGCTCATGCCATCCTTAAAGCTTCGAATGCCTTCGCCCAGGCCCTTCATGACTTCAGGGATGCGGCGTCCGCCAAAGAAAATCAGCACGATTGCCAGCACAATTAACCAGTGGAAAATACTGAATTCACCCATGGACTGCCTCCGCGGCCTCGAACTTCGCGCCCTTCAAACTAGCGCAATCATCTGCGCTCAGCAAGCCTACGCGCCAAACTGCCCCTATAGGATAACACGCTCGTCCCCGGCACGGCGGGTTTGCCGCTGGCGGTCCAGGTATTCGAGCAGTGGGATAGCGTATTTGCGGGTGATGCCGGTCAGCTCCTTGAAAGCGGGTACGCCGATGCGGTCGCCTTTCGCTTTCTTGTACTGAGCCAGCAGTGCGGTCAGCGCGTTCAGGGCATCACGATGGAAAATCAGCTCCGTCGAGACCCGCACCAGCACCTTTTCCCGAAGCAGAATCTGCACCAGCTTTTCGGCGCGCGCAGCCTCGATCTTCAGCTGCGTCAGCACCTCCTTTACGGAGGGCACCGCGAGGCCCGCCTTCGCAAACGCCAGCGCAATCTGCTCCTGCGCGCGCAACTCCTCCGGCGCCAACGTAATTTCCGTTCCCGCTTTCTTGATGAACTCACCCTGCTGGGTGATTTTCTTTTGCTCCAGCAGCATCTGAAGCGCAGTGACAAAGGTTTCCGGGCGAACTCTGCGGCCGAGACTAGCCTTTAATTCTTCCCGTGTGATTCCGGGGAGCAGAGGATTTTCTTTGTGAAACCGCTCCACCCGGGCCAGCAGTTTCTTGCCAATCTCCGCGAAAATCGGTTCCGCAATCAGGATCAGGGGCTCGCTGGAAACCACGCGGCTCAGCTTTTTATCCACCAGTATTTTCGCGGCTGATTCAAGCTCTTGCTGGACCCAACCCGTGCGGACAATGACCTCTTCCGCCGTAATTCCAAGGATATTTCGTTCGGCCATAGCCTGAATAATTTCTTCGCGGGAACCTTTTTCAAGTGTGGCCAGAAATTGCGCGCGGCCCGTGTCTTTCGCCGCAAAACGCCTGGCGTGCGGGTCCAGCACCGTTCCGCCGCCAATCGTCACCACCGGCGAAAACTGCCGCACGATAAACCGGTCGCCGCGCACCAGCACCGCGTCGTCCTGCAGGCGAATCTGCGCCATCGCGCTTCCGCCTGGTGCCAATTCCCGCGCGCCCAGCAAGTACACTTCTCCAATCGTTTCCAAAGTCCCGGCGTGGAAATGCACTTGCGCCCGGTGTTTCAGCGCCGGAGCACTGGGCAACAGTTCCAACCGGACATCCGCGCGGCGCGTCGTGCGCAAGCGCCCGCGCGAAGAAAGCACCATTCCCCGTTGAATTGCGGTGTGCTCGATCCCCGCAAGGTTCACCGCCGTGCGTTGCCCGGCGTCGGCCCGCTCCACGCTCTTGCCGCCGGTCTGCAGCCCGCGCACACGCAGCACCTTCCCCGAAGGCAGCAGTTCCACTTCATCGCCAATGCCGACTTGCCCCGAAAAAAGCGTGCCGGTCACAACGCTTCCGAATCCCTTCACGGCAAACGACCGGTCAATCGGCAAACGGAAATAGCGTCCCGTATCTTTCGCGCTGATTTCTTGCGCCGCTTTCCGCAATGCCGCTTTTAGCTCCGCAAGTCCCTGTTGAGTTTTTGCGCTGACTTCCACAATCGGGGCATTCGCCAGAAAAGTGCCCTTCACGAACTCCTCAATCTCCATCCTCGCCAGTTCGCGCGTATCGCTGTCCGCCAGATCGCTTTTCGTCAGCGCGATCACGCCGCGCTGCACGCCCAGCAACCGGCAAATATCGAAATGTTCCCGGGTCTGCGGCTTGATCAATTCATCAGCGGCTATTACCAGCAGCACCAGGTCAATTCCCGAAGCCCCAGCCAGCATGTTTTTCACGAACCGCTCGTGTCCCGGCACATCCACGAACCCGTACCGCACGCCTTCGTCTTCCAGAAACGCAAACCCCAGGTCGATCGTGATCCCGCGGCGTTTCTCCTCCTCCAGCCGGTCGGGATGCGTGCCGGTCAGCGCTTCGATCAAAGTGGACTTGCCATGATCGATGTGCCCGGCAGTTCCGACGATAGTGCTCTTGAAATTGGTGGTCATTGGGACGCAAAGAAGTAAATTTGATGGTACGGGACGCGCAGGACTCCCGCTATTTCGCGGACGCGATTTCGTCGACAATTTCCTGCGCGGCAGCGCGCGGGTCCGCAGCCGCCAGGATCGGCCGCCCTACAACAATAAAGTCCGCGCCTGCGCGGATCGCTTCGCGAGGCGTTGCGGTGCGGGCCTGATCGTCTTTTTCCGAATCCGCGCCTTTGCCTTTGGGTCGCACGCCCGGCGTCACAATCAGAAAATCCCGGCCGCAGGCTTTGCGAATTGCTTTTGCTTCCTGCACCGAAGCCACCACGCCATCCGCGCCTGCTTTTTGCGCAAGCTTCGCCAGTTTCACCACGCGCGAATTGGGCGGCCCGCCAATTCCCACTTCGCGAACCGTCTTCACATCCATGCTGGTCAACAGTGTCACCGCAAGCAACCGTGGTCGGTCCGCACCCATCGGCACCCCGGCGCTGATGGCCTGCGCTGCGGCATGCAGCATGGCCGTGCCGCCCAGCGCATGCACATTCACAAGCTTCAGCCCCGGCAAAGCCGCTGTCGCCAGTACAGCGCCCGCAACCGTATTCGGAATGTCGTGGAATTTCAGGTCGAGGAAAATTTCCGCGCCGAGCTTCGCCACCTGCCGCACCGCTTCCGGCCCGGCCGAAGTGAACAGCTGGCTGCCGATCTTGAACATGCCAACCAGGTCGGAAACCTGGCCGGCAAATCTCAGTGCTGTGGACAGGGAATCGAAGTCCAGCGCTACAATCAGGCTGCTTCGTGGATGGGCGTCAAAAGTGGTCAAGGTCGGGGACGCGCCCGTAGTTTATCAGTTCTGGCTTGCGTCGTCTCGGGTTCGCTTCGGCGGCAGCTGCATCAGTTCCAGCCGCACCTGGCTGACTCCCGAGTTAATCAGGCCAATCTTCCGGGCTACGCGATAGGATACATCAATTTCACGTCCTTCTTGATACGGACCCCGGTCATTAATGCGCACAACCTCAAATTTCCCGTTGCGGGTGTTTACGACGCGCACCCAGGATCCGAACGGCAGGTTCGGGTGGGCGGCTGTCAGGCTCTCGGCGTTGAACCGCTCGCCGTTCGCAGTCTTCTTCCCGTTAAAGTTGGGGCCATACCAGCTGGCGTTTCCAACCCATACCTTGATCGGCTTTACCGGCTCGCTCTTCAAAGCCACCAAGGGTGCTTCCATTGCGGGTGCAATCAAAAACATCAACGGCACCCAACGAATCGCGGCCCATGCTACAAAGAGTGGTCGTCTCATAGTGTGTTCAATCCGCTACAAATACTAAAAAAGTGTATCAAAAAAACCGCATTATGTCAACCATTTTCCCTGGAAAAGTTGCCTTTCAACTCATTGAAAGTAAACATTTTAAGCTCATTTAGACCCTTGTCTAAACCCTTCACAATTGCCTCACTGGCCTTCGGGTCAGAGAAGCTGGCCGTCCCGACCTGTACTGCCGTGGCACCTACAGAAACGTAATCGAGGACGTCGGAGACGGTTTCCACGCCTCCCAATCCAATGACCGGGATCTTCACGGACTTGCTTACCTCCCAGACCAACCGGAGGGTGATTGGCTTGATGGCAGGGCCCGAAAGACCTCCCGTTTGATTCCCCAAGCGGGACTTTTGGGTTCTAAAATCGATGGCCATTGCTGGAAAAGTGTTAGCCACTGTGAGGGCGTCAGCCCCTACTCCCTCGGCCGTTTTCGCGATAAGTCCAATGTCTGTAACAAGAGGCATCAGTTTTACCCAGAGCGGCCGATTCCGCGCTGCCTTCCGCGCCGCCCCAACTACCTCTTCTACAAGAGCAGGGTCACTGCCGAACTGCATGCCACCTTTCTTGACGTTAGGGCAGGAGATATTCAGCTCGTAGGCCGAGATTCCCTCCGCTTCTTCGAGCCGCTCGATCACTCCAACGTAATCCTCCTGGCAAACGCCAAATACATTCACGATGACGTGAGTGTTGTATTTTCGCAACAGTGAGAGTTTGTCTTTAACGAAAACTTCAACGCCAACGTTCTGCAAGCCGACCGCGTTCAACATTCCCGCCGGTGTATCGCAGAGCCGTGGAGCCGGCGCGCCCTCGATGGGCTGCAGGGAGATTCCTTTGGTGACAAATCCGCCGAGGCGATTCAAGTCCACCAGGTGGGCGAACTCCAGCCCATACCCAAAGGTTCCACTAGCGGCAATGATGGGATTAGCGAGGCGCAGAGCGCCAACCTGCACGCTGAGGTCAACCCGATTCGAGGGATTCACGCCTGAAAAGGGTAGCACGAAGGCCGCAAACGGATTGGTGATACCCGGCGAGTCCGGCCACCATCCTGTGGATTTCCTGTGCCCAAACGACGTACTTCCCAACTTCGACTAGTCTGCAAAAAGGGATTCGTTGTCCTTCCGCCTCCTTACCTCATTGCTTCTTTACGTCCTTCTTTAGCGCTTCCGCCAGCACCCGGCCGTCCCGCGTAGCCAAGGTCACGCCCGTCAGAGCCGCGAAGGTAGGTGCTATGTCCGCCGGCGTCACCGGCTCAAAATATTCTCCCTGCTGAATCCCGAATCCCATGAAAAACACGGGCACGTGCTGATCGTAATTGTACGGTGTCCCATGCCCTGTGCCTGTGGCCCGCCTGCCGCCCTCAGGAGAGCTGTCCAGCAGCCAGTACGGCTTCTGCAACACGTAAAGGTCGCCGCTTCGCCCTGCAAAGTAGCTCAGCACCGCCGCCTTCCGCGTTTGGGCGATGGGTGTTGTACCGTTGCCCAAATCTTCCGCCCGATAAACCGCGGCCACGCCCGGCATTGTCGAAATCGCACCGAGGACTGCGTTCATGGCCGCGGGATCCGCCTTCAATCGCGCGTAAACACCCTCTGCAAAATACAGCTCATTCCCCGCCATGCGAGCAACCACTGGCTTCACGAAATTCATCGGCTCCAGGGCCTTTTCAATGCGCCCTTGCAGTTCCGGCAGACTCAGAACGCCCGCATCCACGCCCGTCGTTTGCATATCCACAGGTATGGGCGCAACGCCGTGGTCCGCACTCAGCGCCACAACGTAGTTGCCCGCGCCCACTTTCTTATCCAGAAACGCGAAGAGCTCCCCAAGATCCCTGTCCAGCCGCACCAGAATGTCCTGAATCTCCCAACTCCTTGGCCCAAACGTGTGGCCGACATAATCCACCGACGAATAGCTCACCCCCAGAAAATCCGTCGCGCCGCTCTTTCCGAGACCAAGCGAATCCACGGCTGTTTCCGCCAATTTCGTGAGGTACGTGTCGGCGAAAGGGCTGGTTGCCCATTGCTCGTAATACGCCGCATCCGGCGTCGACGCTCCTCCCTTTCCGCGCAAGGGGTGGGGAAAACTCGTTGTCCAACCATCCACAGTCGCGGCCCCGGTTGTCGTCTCGTTGTAGAGATACGCGGTTTTCGGCAGCGACAGCGACCAGGTCTTCCCGAAATCCTGAGCTACAGGATTTTTTTTCGCGAACTCCTCCACAAACGGCGCGCTACCAAAGACCGAAGAAGTCACCAGGGCGCCCGACGTGTCAATCCACGTCACAGCATCGCCTTTGTGGCCCGCCATCGTGATGGCTGAACGCGCTTTTATTGAAAGTGTAACCACCCGGGTGGCACCGCCAGTTTGAAACTTCAACTCCTCCGCAAAAGCAGGCACCTGCATCCTCCACGCAGAATCCCCGCCTTTTGTGCTGCCTCCCGCATACGCTGTGTTCTTCGCGTTTGGATCGCTTGTGCAGGTCACCATCTTTTGCTCCCCGCGGTCCCACCAGGCATTTGCCACCATCCTGTGGCTCGCGGGAAACGATCCCGTTGAAATCGTTGAATGGCCGACGCACGTTTCCGTTGCTGCATAAGGATAAGCCGCGGCGCGGAACCAGGCGCCTTCCGTGAGCAACCGCTTCAATCCTCCAGTCCATTGGCCCCGAAATTTGTCCACATAATCGCCACGCATCTGATCCACCACCAGCAATACTACCAATTTCGGCCTGGTCGGTTTCTCCACCTCTTTCGGTGCGGCCGCACCCCTTTTGGACGCTTGCGCCACCACGCAATTCGCGGAAAGCCCTGCCGCCAAAGCGGCCAATGCCAACGCCCTAAATACTCGCGACCCCGATTTCATTCTCAGCCCCATAAAGCTCTCCTTCTAGAATTCCGCGAAAGTCTAGCACGCCGCTATTAGCAAGGCATGAATCCCCTTTCAGATTCACCCGAACACTTCCCGTTTTCCCGACTTGTGCTAGCATTACGCGAACATGCGCATCGTCGAAAAATCGCAATTAATGTCCGCGGCCGAAATCGACCGCACCCTGCAGCGCTTGGCCCACCAGATTGTCGAAAAAAGCGGGGGCACCAAGAGCCTGGCCCTCATCGGCATCCGCCGCCGGGGCGTCCCGCTGGCCCAGCGCATCGCCCGCGCCATGCGCGGCATCGACGGAGTGGACGTCCCCGTTGGCACACTCGACATCACTCTCTATCGCGATGATCTCTCCAAGGTCGCCCCGCAAGCCGTCCTGCAATCCTCGGACATCACCTTCGGTGTCGACAGCATGGACCTCGTTTTAGTCGACGACGTCCTCTACACGGGCCGCACCATCCGCGCCGCCATGAACGGCCTCTTCGACCTCGGCCGCCCCAAGCGCGTCTCCCTCTGCGTACTGATCGACCGCGGCCACCGCGAAATGCCCATCGAAGCCCAATACGTAGGCCGCACCGTGCAAACCAGCGACACCGAAATCATCGAAGTCCGCCTAATCGAAATCGACAAGGAAGAGCGAGTAGTCCTGGTCGACCGCATCGACTAATTCCCTCGAACCCTGCTACGCTGTCATCCCGAACTCGCGCAGTTTGCGGGTGAGGGATCTGCTTTTCTTTTTGCCCTCCTAATCGCTGATCGCTGTTATCTGATATCTATTCTTTGCGTCCCCGCCCCCATCGCGTAAACTATCTCTCCAGACGAAGCGCGCTCCTCCCGGCGTGCGATCGAGTGCAAATTTGACCTATCGTTTCCGCGACCTTCTGGCTCTTGAACCGCTCTCCGCGGACGAACTCACCTTCATTCTCGATCAAGCCAAACCATTCCAGGAAATTCAGCGCCACCCCCTCAAAAAACTCGCCACTCTCCGCGGCAAGACGGTCGCCCTGGCCTTCTTCGAAAATTCCACTCGCACCCGCCTTAGTTTCGCCACCGCTGCTTCGCGCCTCGGCGCCGACACCATGAACCTCCAGGCCGAAGCCTCCAGCCTGAAAAAAGGCGAAACCCTTCTCGACACCGCCAATAATCTCAACGCTATGCGTCCGGATTGTTTCGTAATGCGTCACGCCTCCTCCGGCGCAGCCGATTTTGTGGCCCGGCATCTGGAAATCCCGGTAGTAAACGCCGGCGACGGCACGCACGAGCATCCCTCCCAAGGCCTGCTCGATGCGCTCACGATTCGCGATCGCATCGGCCACCTCAACAATCTCAACGTCACCATACTCGGCGACATCGCCCACTCTCGCGTCGCCCGCTCCAACATCCATCTCCTCGGTAAATTCGGCTGCCGCTTCACTCTTTGCGGCCCGGCAATGTGGGTTCCCCGCGAACTGGAAAAAATCGGCCCCCCAGGCACCCCGATTCGCTGCGTCTATCGCGTCGAAGAAGCCCTGGAAGACGCCGACGTCATCATCGTCCTTCGCGTGCAAACCGAGCGCCTCCACGAGCCTTCCCTCTCGCAAAGCGATTACATCCTGCTCTATCAACTGAACGCCGAGCGCATGAAACTCGCCAAACCCGAAGCCCTGATTCTTCATCCCGGGCCCATCAACCGCGGCACGGAAATCACTCCCGAAGTTGCCGACGGCCCGCAATCCGCCGTCCTCGAACAAGTCACCAACGGTGTCGCCACCCGCATGGCCATCCTCTACCTATTGATGGTCGGCGCCGACGAAGGCACGCATCCCGCTCTTGAAGTGAAACCCGACGCCAAATCCAAGGAATCCGCGCATGCTTCTGATTAAGAACGGCCGCGTCCTCGACCCTGCTTCCAAAACCGACGCGGTCCGCGACATTCTTCTCGACGGAGAAACCATCGCCGAAATCGCCGCTCCCGGAAAAATCTCCCGCGCGAACGGCGCGGAAGTCTTCGACGCCGCCGGCTTCATCGTCGCCCCTGGCTTCATCGACATGCACGTTCATCTGCGCGAGCCGGGGCAGGAAAATTCCGAAACCATTGAGACCGGCACCAAGGCCGCTGCTCGCGGCGGATTCACCGCCGTCTGCTGCATGCCTAACACCCGCCCCGTCAACGACAACGCTTCCATCACCCGCTTCATCGTCGATCGCGCCAAGGTTCATGGCCACGTCCGCGTATGGCCCATCGGCGCCGCCAGCGTCGGCAGCAAGGGCGAAGACATTTCCGAAATTGCCGCCATGCGCGACGCCGGCATTGTGGCCGTCTCCGACGATGGCAAACCCATCGCCACCGCCAAACTGGCGCGCCAGATCATGGACTACTGCCGCAGCCTCGATCTCCCCGTGATCGAGCATGCCGAAGACGTTTCCTTGGCCGCCGGCGCCGTCATGCGCGAAGGCGTTGCCTCCACCCGCCTGGGACTTTCCGGCATGCCCGCCGCCGCGGAATCTGTCTGCGTCGCGCGCGACGTTCAGGTCGCGGAACTCACCGGCGCGCGCCTGCACATCGCGCACCTCTCGGCGAGAGCCTCCCTCGAACAAGTGCGCTTCGCGAAGAAACAAGGTCTGCGCGTCACCTGCGAAGTCACGCCGCACCACTTCACCTTGATCGACGAAGACGTCACCTACGATTCCCGCTTCAAGATGAATCCGCCGCTAGCTGCCAGGGAAGATCGTGAAGCGCTCCTTGCCGGCCTCGCCGATGGCACCGTGGACGCCATCGCCACCGATCACGCCCCCCACGAACCGGCCATCAAAGACGTCGAGTTCGACAAAGCCCCCTTCGGCATCCTCGGATTTGAAACCGCCATCGGCCTCGCCCTCGAACAACTTGTGCACACGAATCGCATCCAGTTGATGCGCATGGTCGAACTTTTCACGACGGGTCCGGCGCGTGTCCTTGGCAAAGATCGCAAGCTCGCTCCCGGCGAACCCGCCGACATCACGATTTTTTCTCTGGATCGTCCCTGGACCTACCACGTAAAGGAAAGCCCCAGCAAATCCCGCAACTCCCCGTTCGACGGCCGCACCTTCAAAGGCGGCCCTGCAGCCACCATCGTGGCAGGAAAGCTTGTCCACCGTTCCTAGTCGTCGATTCTCTTCATTCTTCCATCTGGCGCTGGCTTTTACTTGCCCCGACGAAGGAGGGAAGCCCGCCCGCCGTAAACAACGATCAAGATCGTGCCACATGTGCGATTAACTATCCCGCACTCCAACTGCGCGAATCCTGCTTCCTCCGTCTACACTGGAAGTGTCAATTCCATGCGTGTTTTCTTTGCAATTCGCGCTTTTCTGCTCGGGTGCTTCTGCTTGTTCGCCGCGGTCTCCGCGCGTGGGCCCGCTGAGCGCATCCTCGACTATCACAGCGACATCACGCTCGAAGACGACGGCTCTCTGCAAGTGACCGAAACCATCACGGTCAACAGCACCGGCCAGCAAATCCGCCACGGAATCTTCCGCGATTTCCCAACGACGTATACAGATCCTTATAACAATCGCTACGTTGTCGGTTTCCAGATGCTCTCGGCCACTTGCGATTCCGCTCAGGAACAGTTCCGCGTCGAAGACCAGTTCAATGGCAAGCGCATCTATCTTGGCAATCCCAACACAATGGTTGGCGCCGGCCGACACGTCTACACCATCACCTACACCACCAACCGCCAACTGGGCTTCTACAAGGATCACGACGAACTTTTCTGGAACGTCACCGGCAACGGCTGGGATTTTCCCATCGACGCCGCCAGCGCCACGGTTCACCTTCCCTTGAATATTCCTGCGGACAGGGTCACCCTCTCCGGTTTCACTGGCCCGAAAGGCTCGCGCGAATCACGCCTCTCTTCTTCCAGCGATGACGCCGGATTCGAGTTCACCGCCCAGCGCCCCCTGGTTTGGCACGAAGGACTGAGCGTGTTGCTCCAGTGGCCCAAGGGCTACATCACCCAGCCCACGTTTTCTCAGAACCTGGAATTTTTCTTTCGTGACAATCGCGGCGCGCTCCTGCTCGGCTCCGGCTTTCTTGTTACCCTGCTCTATTACCTCATCGCCTGGTCCGCCGTCGGCCGCGATCCCGCACCCGGCGTCATCATGGCCCTCTACGAACCTCCCGCGAATCTTTCTCCGTCCTCGATGCGCTACCTGATGCGCATGGGCTACGACAACAAAACCTTCGCCGCCGCCATTCTCGATATGGCCGTCCGCGGCTTCTTGAAAATCAAGGAGGAGTCGGGAGCGTACAGGCTCACGCTCACAGGCAAGGACAATCGCGCACTTACAGACGACGAAAAACAGATCGCCTCCGCACTCTTCGAGGGACGAAACGACATCCTCCTGAAGCAGGAAAACCACACGTCGATCAAAAGCGCGATGGTCGCGACACAAAAATGGCTCAAAGCCGCAGAAGAAAAAACGTACTTCCTGACCAATTCTCGTTATCTGATTCCCGCTATTCTCATTTCCTTGCTGGTGGCTCTCGCCTATTTCGCAACTCTGGGTTCTGCTGGAACGATCGGCGGATTGTTCGTGGCCTTGTGGCTCACCATCTGGACGATCGCCGTTTCCGCCATGGTCCTCGGTGCCCTTGCTGCCTGGAAACAAGTCCTTCGGGGCGGCCATTCCGCGCTTGTAAGTGGCGGCAGAGCTCTCTCTCTCACTCTATTCACCCTCCCTTTCCTAGGTGGCGAAGCCCTGGGGCTGTTCTTCCTGACAAAAGTTACGTCTCTTTCCTTCGGCGTCTTTCTCATTGCCACCGGCATTCTCCACGGCGTCTTTGTTCATCTTATGAAAGCGCCCACCTTCGCCGGGCGCCGGCTGATGGATCAGGTGGAAGGCTTCAAGATGTTTCTCAGCTCGGTTGACGGCGACCGCCTGAACCGAGCGATCCCGCCTCAGCAAACGCCCGAGGTGTTTGAAAAATTCCTGCCATACGCCCTGGCCCTGGACGTCGAGCAGGATTGGGCCAACAAATTCTCGGGAGTTCTTTCGGCAGCGGGTACCGCTCCGGGAAGTTCCGGCTGCGCCTACACACCATCGTTTTATTCCGGCAGCTCCTGGAACAGTTTCAGCGGTGCGGGCTTCGCATCGTCCTTCGGCAGTTCGCTCACCAGCGCTATTTCGTCTTCCTCCTCTGCCCCCGGCTCGGGTGGCGGTGGGGGAAGCGGAGGTTCCGGCGGAGGAGGGGGAGGAGGCGGTGGCGGAGGCTGGTGAGGGAACCAATTCAACCGGCGGTGGCGCTTATCTCGATCCGACGCGCTGCACGTTGAACTGATCGCCGCGCGGCCAGGTCACTTTGTTTTTCTTGTTGCAGTACGGGCAGACAGCGGTTCGCGCGACATGCTTGCCCAACCCGGTGGATCCCACGATCCGCATGCCCCGCTGGCAGCCCGTGCACCGAAAAATCTTCTGCATAGTCCCTCCTTGCCCTACTCGGCCCTTCAGAGGATGACTGCTTCGAAATGTCGCCTCAGTGCGCGGCGGGCTCGGCTGCCGGGTGCAAGCCATGCTGCGGCACTTCATGCGTGCCGCGTGTCAGCGGCTCAATCTTCATGCGGTAAAAGTGGTCTAGGGGCAATCGGCCCTTGCCCACCGGATAGGCCTTCTCGATCGCTTTCATCACATAGGCTTTTGCCAGCGTCGTAGCCTCAAGCAGCGGTCTCCCCGCCGCAAGCTGCGCCGTAATCGCTGAAGCAAACGTGCAGCCCGTGCCATGCGTGTTTTCGACCTTCACGCGGTCACCGCCAAGATGGTGCATCTCTTTCCCGTCGAAAAGCACGTCGACGGCCTTTTCCATGTGGCCGCCCTTCACAATCACTGCCTGGGCCCCCATCTCCACGAGCTTCCGAGCCGCGGCTTCCATGTCAGCGACTTCCTTGATCGTAATCCCGGTCAACACTTCGGTTTCGGCAATATTCGGGGTGATCACGCTGGCGCGTTTCAGCAGTTCAGCGGAAACGTAGTTGATTCCACCGGCGTCCAGCAACTCTTTCCCGCTCGACGATTTCATCACCGGGTCGTGCACCACGTGCGTAAACTTGTGCGCATCCAGAAACTCAGCTACCACCACGGCATTCCCGCGGTTTCCCAGCATGCCGATCTTCACGGCGATGATGTCGGAGTCCCGCGCCAGGATTTCCAGCTGCTCGCGCAGCTCCGCGCTGGGAGTGTTGTGCACCGCCTCCACACCCTGCGTGCTCTGCACCGTCAGCGAAGTGATCGCCGCCATCCCGTAACACCCATGCGCAGCGAACGTCTTCAGATCCGCGCCAACACCCGCGCCGCAACTCGGATCAAATCCCGCAATCGTCAGCAGCACTGGGGCTGCCGCGATTCCTTGTCCATGCAAATGGCTCATGTCGGTCTGTCTTTTACCTCGTCCCGTGAAGAAAATAGCCGGTCACGTTTTCCCGGCGCCGAGGACTTGGATTCTCGCGCCAGAAAACGCCCGGCACCTGCGAATGTACGCGCGTTAAATTTCCTCTGCAAGGTAATTTTGCAAAAGAAAACCGAGTTTCAGTCGTTTAAGTCTGAAACTCGGTAAATCGTCGTTAGAAATTTGAGTTGCGCAGACAAAAAGTCTGCTATGTCCGGATCCAAATCACGGGAACAAGCCGCGAACCAGCGTGGCTTCGGCGACGCGCCCGACGGCTACAGTCATTGCGGCGGCGCGGGGCGGCACGTGGTGCTTGCGCATCGCTTCGAGCATATCGTGGAAGGCGCGCGCCATGATTTTCTGCAAGCGCACGTTCACTTCGTCGGAATCCCAGAGCAGTCCTTCCTGGTTCTGTACCCATTCAAAGTAGCTCACGGTAACCCCACCGGCGTTGGCCAGAATATCCGGCAACACAGTGATGCCCCGCCGCGCCAGAATTTCATCCGCATGCGGCGTTGTCGGCCCGTTCGCCGCTTCGGCCACGATCCGCGCCTTCACTGCTTCCGCGTTCTGTAGCGTGATCACGTTTTCCAGCGCCGCCGGAACCAGAATGTCGCACTTCATCGTCAGCAAATCGTCGTTCGAAACGCGCGAGGCTCCCGGCATGCCCACAACGGTCCCAGAGCGTTCCTTGTAGCGAATCGCCTTAATTGGGTCGATGCCGCGCGAGTTCGTCACTCCGCCGCGGGTATCGCTCAGCGCGATAATTTTCGCTTTCTTATCAGCGAGCAGTCGCGCCGCGGTAGCCCCGGCATTCCCAAAACCCTGAATCGCCACCGTCGCCCCGCGCAGCGAAATCTTCTTCACCTTGCAGGCTTCTTCAACGACGTAGACCAGCCCTTGCGCCGTCGCCTCCGCGCGTCCCAATGAACCGCCAATCGAAATCGGCTTCCCAGTCACTACCCCCGGCACGGTGTGCCCCACCATCATGGAATACGTATCCATGATCCACGCCATGGTCTGCGAATCCGTGTACACGTCTGGCGCGGGAATATCCTGATCCGGCCCGATGATCGGCAGAATTTCGCTGGCGAACCGCCGTGTCATCCGCTCCAATTCGCTCTTGGACATGCGCTTCGGGTCGCAGATAATCCCGCCCTTTGCCCCGCCAAACGGCACATTCACGACGGCCGTCTTCCAGGTCATCCACGCCGCCAGCGCCTTCACTTCATCCAGCGTGACGCCGGGATGATAGCGAATGCCTCCCTTGCCCGGGCCTCGGGAAACGTTGTGCTGCACGCGGAACCCGGTCAGCACCTTCACCTGCCCGTTATCCATCTTCGTTGGGAGCGACACTTCCAGAATGCGCTTCGGAGTCCGCAGCACCTGGCGCAGGCCGGGATCCAACTTCAGCACCTCCGCCGCGATATCAAACTGTATCTGCGCGATGCGGAAAGGATTTAGTTCTTCGCGGGGAGCAATCCGCGGCACCATCGGTGGAGCACCCGTTAGTCGGGTTGGAACGGGGGGTTTTGCGACCGTGGCCATCAGCTTCGGTCCTTTCCTCTGCTTGGGTCTGAAATCGCCTGCCTGCTGCCGTAACGCACTTCTTTCCGTTCAACTAAACTCAGGCGTTCGCCGCGAACTTCTTCGGCGCATCCATAAACTTGTTGCGGCATTCCTCGGAACAAAAGTAAACCATCTCTCCGCCGCTGCTGCGTTCCACGATCGCCAATCCTTCGGCCATGTGCATGCCGCACACCGGGTCCCGCACCAGTTTTCGGGAGACCGCATCGCTCGGCACATCAATCGGCTGCTGCCTGTCGGCAACGCCAGCGCCCATGCTGTTCACCAACCGGCGCAACAGGGAAACGCTCCACGAAACAATCAGCACCCAAAAAAGAAACCGTAGAATGCGAGCAATAAATGTCATCGGATTTGCAGACGCCACCTAGGCATTGCGCACAATTTGCCCTTTGGGAGCGTTGAGCCGAGTGTATGCAGGCCTCTCCGGGGAGTCAAACGAAAAGCTGTGGATTCAAGAAGTTGCGTGGCACGAAGAAGAGGCGAATCCGGTCCGTTTCACAAACTGAAGCCGACTAACTCTTGTAAATTCAGCGAATTGCAGCTGGTTGGCCCGCGCCGAACTGGCGACACTACTTTGGCCCAGGAATCCGGTCGATGCCCATATAAGGCCTCAGTACTTCCGGTATCGCAATCGATCCATCGGCTTGCTGATAATTCTCCACTACCGCAATCCAGGTGCGCCCAACGGCCAATCCAGACCCATTCAGCGTGTGCACGAACTCGCTTTTCCCACCGGCCTTGGGCTTGAACCGGATGCCCGCGCGCCGCGATTGAAACGCTTCGCAATTCGAGCACGAAGAGATTTCTCGGAATTCGTTGCTGGAGGGCAACCACACTTCCAGGTCGTACGTTTTCGCCGAGGCGAATCCCATGTCTCCCGTGGACAACAGCACTGTGCGATAGTGCAATCCCAGTTTCTCTAAAATCGTCTCGGCGTTGCGCACCAGCGCTTCATGTTCTTCGTAGCTTTTGTCGGGATGCGTAAACTTGAACATCTCCACTTTCTGAAACTGGTGCTGCCGCAGGATGCCGCGGGTATCCTTTCCGGCAGCGCCTGCTTCCGAGCGGAAACAGGCAGTCCATGCCGCGAGGTGAATCGGCAATTGCTCTTCCGGCAGCGTGGTGTCGCGATAGAGGTTGTGCAACTCAACTTCGGAGGTCGGCGTAAGCCAGAAATCAGTGTCCTGGATCTTGAAAAGATCGGCCGCGAATTTCGGCAACTGCCCTGCGCCCATCAACGACGCCGTGTTCACCAAAAACGGCGGCAGAATCTCGGTATAACCGTGTTCCTGCGTGTGCACATCCAGAAAAAAATTAGCCAGCGCCCGCTCAAGGCGCGCTCCCCAGCTCTTGTAAACCGCAAACCGGGCGCCTGTAATGCGCGCCGCCGCTTCCAGGTCCAGAATCCCGGCCCGTTCGCCCACTTCCCAGTGCGGTTTCGGCTGAAAATCAAACTTCGGCGGCGTACCCCAACGGCGCACTTCTTTATTGTCCTCGGCACCCTTGCCATACGGCACGCTGGCATGGGGAATATTGGGAATCGTCAGCAGCAGTTCTTTTTGCTGTGCGTCCAGCTCATCCACTTTTACGTCGGTCTGCTTAATGAGCTCGGAGACCTGCTTCATCTCCGCGATCAGCCCGTCCGCGTTCTGTTTTTCCTTCTTTAAGCGGGCGATTTCATCGCTGGCCTTATTGCGCTGGGCCTTGCGCTTCTCATTTTCCGTGATCAATTCGCGCCGCTGTTTGTCGAGTGCCCGAAAGCCTTCGATATCCAGCGTCATATTGCGCCGTTTCGCCATCTCGGCGTAGACATCCAGGTGTTCCCGGAAATAACTCAAATCATGCATGGTCCTGAAAGAATACCGTAGAGCAGCACTCAGCGTCGACTTTCCACGTCACACCGTCAGCTCTTCAATTCATACAAAGCTCTCATTATTGGAGTAGTTGAAGGACAGTACCTTTAGTCCTAGAGCGAAGTACTCCTTCAAATGAACCCTGTGGACTACTGACGCCCGCAAGCCCCAGCGGCACAATCGCTTCTGTAGTTGGGAGTCAGCTTCGATAGCGGGTGGGCGGATGATCATAGCGATCTTGCTCCTGTGCGTTGTTCTGCTGCTTGCGAGCGCAGTCGAACAGCCGGCCCCTCCGAAATCGAATAACCGATCTTCCAGCTAAGTACCCTCCATCCCCCACGCCAGAGCGGCCGGCACCCCCACCGGCCGCTCATTTTTTTGGGCCAAGTAGCGCCGGCTTCCACTTCATCCTGAGCCACGAAGGGCCGGCAAGCACCAAGAAATATGCCGAGTTGTAGACCAGATCTTGTTGCTCGGGAATGCAATCGGGGGAGGACTACTCTACAAGTAGGTGGGAATTATCAAGCGGCACAAATAAAAAAGGGGGCCGGTGCAAGCCCCCTTATATTGATTCGACCCCCCAATAAACCGGTTCATCAGTCGAGGTTGATGTCCGGCCACCCCGGGAAGCCAATCTCATGAATTGTCTGCTACAGATGCACGCCTCTTGCCACCAACTAGAATTATCCTCACACTCTCATTACTCCATGAAAAATAAGAAGTTAGTTTACGCCTATCCTTTCCAGTTCCAAATCGGAACTCTGAAATCTACAAAATTCCACAGACTTACGCTCTCGGCCTACAGCGTTTAGGAATTGTGCAAAGATTCTTGGCTCCTTATCAATCAAGCGGAAGCCCCTTGGGGCACGCCCTGTTGCGAGTCGCTTGCCGGATGCCATTTTCTCCACATCCATCGGGCTGGGAAGAACACGCATACGACCCACAACAAAGTGACCGGGCCCCGGCTGATCACAAACAGGATGATTGCCAACAAACTGCCCAATAGGTCGGAAGAGCCAGCGACCGCGGCGGCGCGAAATTCCGCTGCAACGCTTTCAGCAGGGGCATTCACCTCTTCCCGCAGCGAGAGCAGCACTTGCGCAAAGGTCATCTGGTGCTCGGTGGAGACGCGCTCCGCCTCAAGCCGCGCCACCTCCGCGCTTACGCTGGCAAGCTGCCGCTGAACTTCCAGCAGATTGCGTACCTTCCCGCCCTTTGTCAGGATTGCCTGCAATCGCTCCAGGGTGTTCTGTGCGTTCACCAGCCGGGCCTCCACGTCCGCCCGCCGCTGCGTAATTTCGTCGGCCGTCTGCTCTTCCTGCTCGACTTTTCCCAATGTCTTCAAATCATTGACCGCGGAAGTGAACTCGGACGAAGGCACGCGGAGCGTCGCCGTCAAACTGCTGGCCGCGGGCTGGCCGACCATTCTGAGTTTCGCCGCGTACCCATGATGCCGCTCCAATATTTCTTCCAGGTTCGCCCGCGAACGCCCAAACTCTTTGGTCGAGACGGCAAGTTCCGCCGCGTGTGCGATCATCGGTCCGGTGTCACCCGGCCCGTCAGTCACCGGGCCTATAGCCTCTCGTTCGGCTAGAAATGGCGCGGGAACCGCTTTCTTTTGCTCCTGCTTTATGTGTTCCCATTGCGCTTTCAAATCCGCGTCCGGCTGGATTCCAGGCGGTACGGCGACGAAGGCGGAGTGCCCAGGAAAATCTTTCGGGCCGCCTCGGCCCATGGGTCTTCCGAGCCAGGATAGTGCCAACACTCCCGTGCACATTACAAATAAAAGCAAAAGTGTCCGCCGCGCGGCGGGCAGTGTCCGATACCAGGCGAGAAGGGAAGCGATCGTTGTATTCATAGGTGGCCTCCAATGCCATCCCACTTAGAACGGATGCTCCCCAGGTTCTTGCAGGAAAACTCAAGCCATTTCAGGCGCCGATGGCGGCTCGCAGAGCATTCGCTATGGACTCGGAATAGCGCTTCACATCCTCATGGTGCTCCGCTTCGACCATCACACGCGCCAGGGGTTCCGTCCCCGAATAGCGCAGCACCACGCGCCCATTTGCTCCCAGCGCTTTCTGCGCTTCGCCCAGGGCTCGCGAAACCTCCGGCAAAGATTCCATGGGAGGCTTGGTCTTCACTTTCACATTCAAAATAATCTGCGGGTAATCCTTCAGCCCCTCCGCCAGCTTTTCCAGCGGCCCAAGCAATGCAACAAGCGATGCGATCTTCACTGCCGTCAGCAATCCGTCCCCGGCGGGGCTGTCGTCCAGAAAAATGATGTGACCGGACTGTTCTCCACCCAGATTGTTCCCAGACTTCAGCATCTCCTCCAGGACGTAGCGGTCGCCCACCGCGGCCCGCGCTAGCGTAATCCCTTCCTCGGCCAAAATCCGTTCCAGGCCCAGGTTCGACATCGAGGTAGCAACCACGCGGTTCTGCTTCAACAACCTTTGCGCCTTCAGATAGCGCCCAACAACCAGCAGGACTCCGTCTCCGTTCACGATGTGGCCGTTGGAGCAAACGAAGAGGGCGCGATCCGCGTCACCGTCAAATGCCACTCCTAATTCCGCACCTTCAGCAACCACGCGCTTCAGCAAACCCTCCAGGTGCAACGAGCCACAGCCCGCGTTGATGTTCCGGCCATCCGGTTCAACGCCCATCGCAACTACGTCCGCCCCCAGGCTCCGGAACAGCTCCGGCCCCAGTTGGTAAGCAGCCCCGTTCGCGCAATCCAGCACGATGTGTTTTCCCGCCAGATTCACCTCCGGGATCATGCGGCTCCGCAGAAATTCCAAGTACTCCATATGCAGGGCGTGGTTCGCCGAAAGCACGGGCCGCTGCGCCGGAACGGCCTCTCCCCGCATCTTGAAAATCCCCGCTTCCAGAGCCTCTTCCACCGCGTCGGGAAATTTCATCCCCTCGTGCGAAAAAAGTTTCACTCCGTTGTCGTGATAGGGATTGTGCGAAGCGGAAATCACCACGCCGGCTTGAAAATCGTTTTCCCGCACCAGACAGGCCACGCCCGGTGTGGTGATCACTCCCGCAAACTCCGCCGTTGCACCCGCCGCCTGCAATCCCGCCGTCAGCAACTGCGCAATGTGCGGACCGGATTCACGCGTATCCATTCCAATCAAGGCGTGCGCGGAGCCGAATTCTTTCTTTAGGTACTCGCCAATTGAGCGCCCCGTCGCGTACAACGTCTGATCGTCCAATGGGGGAGTCCCGGGAACGCCGCGCATTCCGTCAGTGCCAAATAGTTCTTTCGCCATTAAAGTTTTGTGCCCATTTGCTGACAAACCTCGAGGCAGTCTAGCACACGCCTCGCGCTACATCCCTCCGGCAACATACGGAGCCGCACTCAATGAATTCCCGGTTACTTCTCCATGACTTTTGGATGTCACCGCCAGCTTTGCCTCGGTTTGTGCTAACGTGTCTGGAAGAGGAGCGCTCGGTGTCCAGTTCGGAAGCCCCCCAGACAACGGTTTTTCGCATTTCCGGCTCAAACTTCAGCATGCGGCTGATCGCCGCGGCGATCATCCTGCTGTTTTTTTACTACGCAGCGGGCGTCGTCATTACCTTGCTCCTGTCTGTCCTCATCGCCTATTTTCTGGATCCCGCCGTCGAATTTCTGGAGCGTTTCCGCGTTCCCCGCACCATCGGCGCCCTGATTCTGGTCTTGCTCCTGATTCTGGTTCTCGTTGCCGCCGGGTATACCCTGTGGCTTCGCACCTCGGATTTCGCCGCGGATTGGCCCAAGTACCGGGGCATTTTGCACGATGCCACCAGCAGGGTGCAGGGAAACATCAATCGCATCGAAGGTGGCGTTAATGATCTGACGAGTACCGGAGAACCGGCGAAATTAGTTGTTCCCCACGAAGATACCGGATCGGTCCGTAATCTGGTGGTTCGCGGCATTGGTTCCCTCTATTCCCTTGTGCTTGAAGGCACGTTTGTCCCGTTTCTCGTTTTCTTTATGCTCGCGCAAAAGCGTGAAGTCTGGCACGGTACGCTGCAACTGTTTCCCGTCAGCCGGCGCAATCAGGTGAAAGAAACTTTGGAAGATTTGCGCGACGTTCTGCGCGATTATCTGATCGGCATGTCTGTGGTCACGCTGGTGGTGATTGCGTTAAGCAGCATCTTCTTTCTGATCCTTGGCCTCGATTACCCGGTTCTCGCAGGAATCACTTCCGGACTGCTGAACATGGTGCCCTACCTCGGTGCAGTCCTCGCCTGGTTCCCCGGCTTCCTTCTGGCCGTTGTCAAATGGAAATCCGTCAGCCACTTCTGGGTGATTGCCGTCGTTCTCACCGGCATCCACGTGGTCGCTCAGAACCTGATCGCCCCGCAACTCGTCGGCCGCCAGGTACGTCTGAATGCTGTGGCTATAACCGTGGCACTCCTCTTCTGGGGTTGGGTCTGGGGAGGCATGGGCCTGATTCTTGCGATTCCCCTGACCGCGGCACTTCGCGTAATTTGCGACCACATCGAATCCTGGAAGCCCATCGCGCGCTGGCTAAGCGCGTAACCACTTGCTGCCGTCCCAGCCAAGGAACTCTCCATGCGCTTTCGCTCCCTCTGTTGCAGACTTGCTGGCCTCTCACTTCTCACGGCCCTGCTGGTCAGCTCGCCCGCGTTTGCCTGGGGATGCAAGGGACACCAGACCGTCGCGCTGATCGCAGAAAAGCATCTCACCCCGGAGGCACGGCAACTTCTCGAAACGCTGCTGAAGGAAAATCCGATCGATCCGCAACTTAAGCGCTACTGCGGCCCGTTTCCAGCGAGCCTGCTCGCGGACAGTGCCACCTGGCCCGACGATGTCCGCAACGCCCTGAAAAACGGTCCGTGGCATTACATCGATATTCCCCGCGGCTCTCCCCGCGCCCCGCTCTCCACATTTTGTGGCGAGTCCGGCTGCATCACGCAAGCCATCGCCGAACAACTAGCCATCCTGAAGAATCCGCAAGCCGATCCGCACAAGCGCGCCGACGCCGCCCGCTACATCATTCACTTCGTTGGCGATTTGCACATGCCGCTCCACGCAATCACCAACAACGACGAGGGTGGCACCTGCGTGCCCGTTCGCTTCTTCCGTCGCAACCCCCGCGAACACAACCATTCCTATGCGCCTAATCTTCATTCCGTGTGGGATACTGCGATTCTCGAACGCGCCATGGAAGGCGCCGACCCCAGCGAGTACGCGGAGTTTCTGGATCAGTTCTTCAGCCCGCAGGCCGAGGCCTGGATGAAAGCCGGAGTTCACGTGGAAGACTGGGTGTGGGAAAGCTACGACCTGGCGGAAACTGTGGTGTACGGAAACCTGGTTCCCACCGACCCGATCGAACCGCCCGCGACCGTGCAGACTTGCGCTGATGACAACAACGTCGGCGAGCGGATGTTCAAACTGCACTTTGCCGTGGGAGCGATTTATCAGGATGCCGCTGCGCCCGTCGTGGAAAAGCGCGTCGCGCAAGCCGGCGTTCGCCTCGCGATGCTCCTGAACGAAGCCCTCAAGCCGGCGCAAGCTGCAAACTAGGGTTTGGCAGCTGTCTTGTTCTCGGCCGCTTCCAATGGCCCCAGCGATTGGACAAAAGTTATCAGCTGCCACCGCTGCGGCTCCGGCAATTTCGACCACACCGGCATTCCTTTGCGGACAATTCCATTCGACAGAATCCAGAAAAGCGTTCCCGGGGGCGCCGTCTGCACTTCCTTTGCGCGCAAGCTGGGCGCCTTTTTGGTGCCCAAAGCATTTTCCCCGTGGCATTCCGCGCAGTGCTCTTCGAATAGAATTTTTCCAGCAGGGATGGAATCATTGTCTTTCGCCAGCGGATTTGCCTTGCCCCGGTATTTTGCCGGTGCCTTCTCCAACTCGCTGTAGTCGGCTGGAGCGTCCGTTTTTTCCGGCTTATTCTGCGCCGCGCACAAGAAACACAGACTGGTGAACAGCAACGCGCTGATTCCCGCTAGCGTGGCGATCCTCATTCACTCTTCCCCTTGAACAACTGGCTCACCATCTGCCCAAATCCGGAGATTTCATACGAAACGCCCCACCGCAGCAATAACTGGTGGCTATTGTCGTTTAATCCAAAACTCGGCTCGATTTTGAAAGTCCATCCAGATGGCAGGTTCCACGCCAACCCCGGCGCCAGGTAATGCGAAGTATTGCGCAGCCCAAAGCTGTGCCGGTCCCCGAGGCCGCCGTACATCTCCACGCCCGCAATGAAATGCTGCAAACAGAAATTGCACTTCTGCGCCGCGCCTTTCAGGGTCAGTGGGCGGCTTGCCCCCAGGGCATATCCAAATTCCCACGGCTCATTCGAAAGATTCTTCACCGCCAAAGTGTTCTCCGTGAAATTCCACCCCTTGTAATTGCTGGAAAGGATTAATTTCAGCTCGACTTCGCGATTTCTCTCCCGGCGCGCCTCCGCGTTCGGCGTCAGAAAATCAGACTCCACATCGTGTCCCTCCACCTCTTTCAGGATCTTGTCCGCGCCATTGATGTCTTCAAATTCCACGTACAACACCGGGTTGATCCAGTGCTCGTTCTTGAGTGGGCGGACACGATTCTCCCAGCGATACCCGGTGAACACGGTGCTGTCCCCGAACGTGGTCTGGCCGGAGAGGTAGAGCTCCGTAGTCCACCATGCAGTGGCTCCGTACTCGAATTCGCTCCAGAAGGCGTGAAAATCTTGCCCGCCCCTCTGCGTTCCAAACGTGGAGAAATATTCAATCTCCAGGCTTCCGGGTTCTTCCAGGTTGTGGTCGTAGGCCACGATGTAAGGGTTTTCTTGCGCCCGCACGAAATGGGCCGCACCCAAAGTTAAGAATGCAGCTAAGAGCAATTTGAACAGGTGACTAAGCCGAGCGGGTATCAAGTGCAATCTCCGTTAAAGTGATATAAGACTGTTTAAGTCTGATATTAAGGCCTGTGAAATCTGCAATCAGTGACGTTTCCGCGATTAACCAGACTAACTTAGTCCTATTACTGATGCAACTGATTTGCATCTGCATGAGGCTCGCTTCTTGACTCTTGTGTCCCCCTCTTCGACTCTTTCCTGCAGCCATTCCCGCTGGGGTGTAAGCTCGTAACTCGCCGGGCCATTTTGATTTCACACTTCATGGCTCCTCGCTGCCAGACCGATGCCTGACCTGATCACATTGGCCATTCCCGCCTTCGTCGCCCTGCTCTTTGCGGAAGCAATTGCCGGCGCCATCATGAAGCGCGAGATTTACGAGTTGAAAGATGCGGCGGCGAGCATCAGCATGGGCCTGGGGAATGTGTTTGTTGACTTGCTAGCCAAGGCGCTTCAGTTCAGCATCCTCACCTGGCTGCATCGCTTTGCCATTTTCTCGATCGGCTTCCAGTGGTGGGCGTGGGGTTTGCTCTTCTTCAGCGACGAGTTCAGCTACTACTGGTTTCACCGCGTCAGCCATGAGTGCCGCTTCTTCTGGGCGTCGCACGTGGTGCACCACTCCTCGCAGCGGTACAACCTCTCCACCGCGCTGCGCCAGACGTGGACCGGCACCTTTACCAGCTTCATCTTCTGGATCTGGCTGCCCATCGTCGGATTCGCGCCGGTGATGATCATGACCATGAAGGCGATCAGCCTGCTCTACCAGTTCTGGATTCACACCGAACTGGTTCGTTCGATGGGGCCGCTCGAAAAAGTTTTGAACACTCCATCGCACCATCGCGTGCATCATGGCTCGAATCCCCGCTACATAGACCGCAACCACGGCGGCACTCTCATTATCTGGGACAAGCTCTTCGGCAGCTTTGAGCCGGAAAATCCCTCCGATCCACCGCGCTTTGGCCTCACCCACAATATCGGCACTTACAACCCCGTCCGCATCGCTTTTCATGAATGGATGCAGATGTTCCGCGATGCCTGGACTGCGCCCGGCTGGCGCAATAAATTTCTCTATGTCTTCGGAAATCCCGGCTGGCGCCACGATGATCCCGCCAACGCGAATTCCGGCGATTAATCCCACTCTCGGGAGCCTGCATGAAAGCCGATAATCTGGTTCTTGCACTTCTTGATGAAGCGTATTCGCGCAAAACGTGGCATGGCCCGAATCTGCGTCAATCGCTCAAGGGCGTCTCCGCCAAGCAAGCGGCCTGGCGACCCGCGCCGGGGCGCCACAACATCTGGGAACTTGCGCTGCATTGCGCCTATTGGAAATACGCTGTGCGCCGGCGCATCGAAGGCGGAAAGCGCGGATCATTCGCGCTGAAGGGAAGCAATTTTTTTGCAAGACCGGAAAAAGGAAAAGCCATCGAGTCCGCTTGGCGCGCGGACTTGGCGTTGCTGGAAAGGGAACACCAGGCATTGGAAGCGGCAATCCGCCGCGCCCTGAAAACTCCGCGCGCGAAAAAGCTTCTTCCCGCTATGTACGGCGTAGCGTTCCACGACATCTACCACGCCGGGCAAATCCGTCTGCTTCGCCGCCTGGTGTCCTGAACTTTTTCCCGCATCGCATCACCGGCGGCACCGATGGCCTACGATACTTTCCGCAGATCTCTCACGACCCCGTCCAAATCCTCGGCGTCCTGAAACAACCGAATGGCCGCAATCCCGGCAGCGCCGGCTACTACGCATTCCCCGGCATTCTCCAGCGTGATTCCGCCGATGGCCAGCACCGGGATCGTCAGGCGTTTGCAGATCTCTTTCAGGCGTTGCACTCCCTGCGGTTCTCCAAAACTTGCTTTGGATGGCGTCGTGTACACCGGCCCAAAGATCACATAATCAGCGCCAGCATGTTCCGCCTGCAACGCTGCTTCAAATGAATGAATCGACACTCCCACCAGGAAATTTGCCCTTGCGCCGCCCTTATCCACCAGTTTTCTGGCTTCCGAAACCGGCAGGCTGCTTTCTCCGAGATGCACGCCGGCAGCACCGGCAGCGCATGCGATATCTACCCGATCATTTAACAGTACGGATGAACCGCTCCCTGCGCCCAAGATCGCTTGCCCGGCGAGCTTCGCCAATTCCCGCCCGGACAAATCCTTCTCGCGAATCTGGATCCAATCCACGCCCGCCTTTGCGGCCTGTTCTATTTTTTGCAGCAGAAGATTGCCGGCCAAGTCAGCCCCGCCTTTCAGGCTTCGGCGATCCGTCACGTAACACAGCAACGGTTTACGGGTTGGAAGGAGGGGGCACACTGGCCGGCACCGGACGCGAATTAAAGAAACCGAACCCCACAAAAATGTCCAGGACGCCGATGCCGCTGACAATCCCTCGCGTTGCCGGATGCAAAGCGATATGCATCATCCAGGGATAGTGGTTGAGGAAATAGTTCTGCTCCCAGAACGCGGACCACGGCAGATAGAGCAGCAGCGCGCCCAATTCGAACAACAGCACGACCGTCAGCGCGCGCAAAATTCGATTCATCGGGTTCCAGTTGGCCTTAAGTGTGGATTGTGCGGCGTTCAACGAGCCGGTTTCTGCAGCGAGTGAATGCGTTCTGCCACGTCGCGGTAATCAATGTTGATCGCGTAAACCTGGGAGAAGCTCTTGAGTGCCGCGTCCTGCTCGCCCGCCGACTCTTGGGCCACTCCCAAATCATACCGCAATGCCAGTTTACTTTCCGTGTCCATGCCCGGTGTCAGCAAAGCGCGCTCGTACCAGATGGCCGCAATGCCCGGTTGTCCTTTTTCCATGAACGCCAGTCCCAGCAGCGTGCAGCACTGCATGGCGTAACGGAACGCTTTACCGCGATCGGTGGCCTGTGCCACTTTCTGAAATTCGCCGATGGCCTCTTCCAGCAAGCCCATTTCGCGGAACGCGATGCCCAGGTTGTAGTGTGTCTCCAGATCCTCGTCCTCGACGCCCATTTCGCCGAGTTCGGCGCGGAATTCGTCGAAGACTTCCTTGAGCGGCCCGGATTCTCCGCCAGCCGCAGCCTTCTCCCCGCCCGCTGCTCTCGCGAATGGCGCGGATTTTTCCTCCGGTGCATGCCCGGTGGGGCGCGTCAATTCGCCAAGGCCCAATTCGTCCATTTCCTTGGCCAAGTCGGTCAGAAAATCGTCGGTCGTCAGCGACTGTGCATTCACAGGGGCGCCGGCCGGCACCTTCGGAGGCTCGGGCGTCTTCACCGGGGGCGGAATCTTCGCCAGCATCTCGTGCGCCGGCACCAGGGGTTCGGCTTCCAGTACTAGTTCGAAATCCTGGTCCAGATCGAGATCCGCGTCGGGCGCGACCTTTTCCGGCACCGTTTGCTGAGGCAGATCCAGCGAAGGATCGCGGCCCTCTGCAGCCACCTCGGCGTGTTCCGGCTCAGTTGTCAGTTCCTCGTCCGGCAGAAGCTCTTCGTGCTGCTTGAACGCCTGTTCCACAAGAGCGGCGCGCTGTTGGGCAGCCGTTGGTTCGGTTGGAATTTCGGCCCTTGGGATCGCTGCTTCTTCCTCAGCGGGCGGCTCTGCGGGAACTTCAAATTCAGGCAGCTCAGAGGGTTTTTGCGGTTGAGCCGGTGTCGATTTCTTCATCGACATCGCCTGCTCCAGGAACGAAGTCGCCAGATCCGCTGTTTCAGACGTCGCTTCCGCGTGCGCGGTCTGGTTTGCCGTAATTTCTTCCAGCGGAGTTCCCGGTTCCTTAGTCTCTTCCAGCAGGGAAGCCCACTCCGCGGAAAGATCGACCTCTTCCGCAGCCGATTCGGCGGCCGCTGGAGACATCGCCGCCACTTCGGGCGGCTTGGTAATTTCGATTCCCGGAAGCTCTGCTGCAACTTGTACAGCGGGCACGGGAGTCACAACGTTGGTTTCCAGAGGCACGGCTTCAATTTCCGCAGGCATTGCGCTCACCGGCGCGGCGGCCACCGTTTCGATCGGAACTACTTCCACTTTCTCTACCGGTTGGACGTCCACCGGTTGAGGCATTGCAGCTGCCACTGCCGCGGCAACTTCGTCGTCGCTCAGGCCCGCTGCGCGCTGGAATCGCCGGCGCAACTCGCCAAAGCGCTCGCTGCTGCGCAGATCACCGCGCCCCGCGTGAATGTGCTCCAATTGCGCCGCTAGCTCGGCTGTCCGGCGGTCGTCTCCCGCACCTAGCACGAAGTCGAGAAGCTTCTCGAGCGTCGGCGTGTGCATCGGAGCGCGCCGCAAAATTGCTTCCAGCAGCCCGATCGCCTTCTGGGTCAAACCATAGCTCGCGAACAGGTCCACGTCGGTCAGCGATTGCGCGATGAATTTCTGGGTTTCCTCATCGAGTTCCTGTTCGGCAAGCGGCGACTTGGGTGAACCCGTTGCCTGGGCATCCACATTCGGACTATCGTCGTGCAGGCCCCCGCGGATCTTCGCCGCCGGTGGTTGCGGAATTTCCGCCTGCAGATTGTCCTCGAAGGCGACGGGGCTGGCCGCGGGCTTTGATTCCGCCGGCAGTGCGCCCGTCTTGCGAAGCACTTCATTCAATTTGCGCTTGGCGGAGTCGTTCTCTGGATCCCGGTCAACCAGTTGCTCGAAAATTTCCCTGGCTCGCTCGGTCTTTCCACCCGCCAACAGCGCGTCGCCCAGATTCGCCAGCGCATCCGGCAAACGGAACGAGTCGCTAGTGCGGCCAAACGTATCCACGAGCCACTCCAGCGGCTCCAGCCTTCCGGGCATATTCGCCGCCAGGCTTTGCAACAGGTGCACCACGCCTTCGTGCTCTCCCGCGTCGATCATGGGAATCCGAATGCGCGAAAGGATGCTCATGGCCCGTTCGCCCTGCCCGGATTCCAGAAAGCCTTCGGTCACCTTCTGCGTAGCCGTAAAATTCTTTTCATCGTGAGAGAAGATGCGCAGCGCCAGTGCTGAAGCTTCGTCCCATTTCGAGGACTTCAGATAAATTTCCAGCAGCAGTTCCGCCGGTTCGCCGCCCTTGTCGAGGTCCGGCACGCGCTCCAGGATCTCGGCCGCCTTGGCCGTATTACCGACAGAAGAAAAGCTGCGCGCCTTCACGATCAGCGCGTCGAGGCTTTTCGCGTTGAGTTGCAGCGCCCGGTCCGCCAACCGTTCGCACTCCGCCTGGTCGCCGCGAGCCAAGGCCCGCTGTGCCGCCTGGACGTAGCATTCCAGAGCCTCTCCCGATTGCCCCATCGCCTGGTACAAATCCGCCAGCCGGATCTGGATGCGCAGATTGTCGGGTTCCGCCAGCAGCAGTTTCTTCAGCAGCGCAATCGCTTCCGGCTGCTTGTTGTTTTTCAGGTGGAGCTCCGCCAATTGAAGAAACAGCGGCCGGGCTTCGCTCATCACCCCCTGCTGCACATACAAATCCGCAAGCTTTTCGAGCGGCCGCACTTCCTCCGGCGCGAGTTTCGAAATTCGCTTGTAAACCGCAATTGCCTTGGTCAGGAAACCGTCGCTGACGAACAGCTGCGCCAGCCGCTCAAAATATTCGATGGCTTGAAAGGTTTCGCCCTGGCGGATGTACAGCTCGCCGATGGTCATCAGCGTGACCTGGTCGCGTGGCTCGTACTTCAAGATCTGTTGGTACTCGGCGATGGCCTGCGCTACTTTGCCCTGGTTCAACAACTTCTGCGCGGCTTCGACGTATTTGCTCTTGTTATAAGCCATGCCAAATGGCGACAGCTTCCCCATCGAAAGCTGACGGCAACTTTCTCCTCAACTCGTTGCGGGTACTGGGACCGCGCAACCTTACTTTTCTCACGCTACGCCCCCACCTGGGGGGCGTCAACGAAACCGCGGGCCCGTGTGAACAGGCAGTTATCCCCGTGGCGGATACGATACTCGCAGAGAACAAATGGCGAATGGGGATTACGAGCGGCCGGGCCAGATTTCGAGCGGCAACGGCTCCTGCACCGCCCCGGCGGCCCAGCACCCGGATTCGCGGACCGGCGCAAACGAGTGGCGATGCAGCGGCGAAGGCCCGTGCTGGCGCAGGGCTTCCAGGTGGTCCGGCGTCGCATAACCTTTATGGCGGGCCAGGCCATACTCCGGATAGACCGTATCCCATTTTTCCATACAGGCGTCGCGGTGAGTCTTGGCAAGAATGGAAGCGGCGGCGATGGAGACGCTGCGGGCGTCACCCTTGATCAGGGACTTCTGCTCGATCATCACGTCGAGCTGCATCGCGTCAATCAGCAGGTAGTCGGGCTGGATGGCGAGTTGTTCAAGCGCCGCTTGCATCGCCTGGCGGCTGGCCTGATAGATGTTCCAGGCGTCGATGCGTTGCGCATCGATTTCCGCGACGGCCCAGGCAATGGCGTACTCATGAATCCGCCCGGCGAGTTCGTTGCGCCGCTCGGGCAGGAGTTTCTTGGAGTCGTCGAGACCCACAATGCGCCGCTTCGGATTCAAAATTACGGCCGCGGCCACCACGGGACCAAACAGCGCGCCGCGCCCGGCTTCATCCAGACCCGCAATGCGGGTCCAACCAAGCCGCCGCGCCGCTCGCTCGAAACGGGAAGAGCAGAGTCGCGCCATATTCGTGTCGTCGACCCGAATTCTAGCACTCCTTCCCGTCCGCACACAGCCTTTCTCGCCTTGCCGAATACCAAAAAGCAAGGCAGAATCGCATGAGCAAGGCGTTTGCAAGAAGCAAGGAGTTAACCCATGCCGCATTCCACGGTTACCCGTAAGGGACAAACGACAATTCCGGGGACGATCCGCAAGGCACTGCGAATTAAGCCGGGTGACAAGCTGGAGTACCTGCTGGAAGGGGATCAGGTCACTATTCGTGTGCACCTCGGCACTCGATTGCTCAAAGGTGTGCTGGCCAGCAAGAAAGGTAAAGGGATGTCCTTCAAGGAAATTCGGGAAGCTGCCACAAACGCGGCCCGAAACCGAGAGGACAGCCGGTGACTGAGAGACGGCTGATCGACACTAATCTGATCATTCGTCATCTGGTGCAGGACAATGAAAAGCAGGCCGGCGTTGCGGGAAGGCTTTTTGATGCATGCGACCGAGGGCATGTAGTGATCGTGGTGTTGCCCTCGGTTCTTGCCGAATGCGTGTTTGTACTGGAGTCTTTTTACGAGCATCCGCGAAGAGATATCGCATCGGCTCTCTCCAGGCTCATTTCCAGCCCCGGCATGGAAATCACCGACACTGCGGTACATCTCGACGCATTAGACCGCTTTGCGAGAACCAAGGTTCATTTCGTGGACTGTCTGATCGCGGCGACAGCAACAAGCGAGAACATCCCCGTCGCTTCGTTCGATCAAGACTTTCGAAAATTCAGCGACATCCGCGTGGAGATCGAATAATTCCGGCTCAAACAGAATCTAGAGCAAGAAACACCGCCTGCAAAAAATGAAGAAGGGACAAGCAGTTGCTTGTCCCTTCGGAAAATTCCTTTGTTGTCTCGCCTAGGCTTTAGCGGCGACGGCTGGCGTCGGAGCCTCTTCGCGGGCGGCGCGCTTGATGCGGGCGGCCTTGCCGCGCAGATTGCGCAGGTAGTAGAGGCGCGAACGGCGAACGTTGCCCTTGCCAACAACGTCGATTGAGGAAATGGAGGGCGAGTGCAGCGGGAAAATGCGCTCGATGCCGACGCCGAAACTCACGCGGCGAACGGTGAAGCTCGCGCTGCTGGCGCGGCCTTTCTTCGAGATCACTACGCCTTCAAACGTCTGGATGCGTTCCTTGACCTTTTCGCCTTCGCCTTCCATCAGGCGCACATGCACCTTGATAGTGTCGCCGGAGCGAAACTCGGGGAGATCTTTGCGCAATTGCGCTTCATGTAACTTCTGAATGACCGGATTCATTTTCCTTATTCCCTGCAGACCCACTCAGGCGGGGCCAGCACTTCTAAAGCAAACATCAATTATAGACAAACTATTACAGTTTGCCTAGCGCTTTTGGGCTGAGGAAAACGATGTGCCGCGCTTAGGCTCGGGCCATGTGCGGATGCGAACGCCGCATCACAGTGACCGCAAACCGCTCCATTTCTTCAAGTTGCGGGCTGAACTGCAACAACAGCAAGTGCGCTCCAGCACGCTCAAACTCAGCGACGCGCTCGGCTACTTGCTCCGGAGTCCCGACGAGGCCGGAACGCAGGCCGCGGTTCGATACCGAATAATCTTCCAGCGAAACGCGCTGTTCCAGTTGCGTATTTGCCAGCCATTGCTGATAGTTCGCGTAGCCGGCGGCGCTCTGCTTCACATCGGTGATGCGCTTCATCTCTTCCTGAGCCTCGCGTTCGGTTTCGCGCACGATGGCGTACCCGGCCACTCCGTACTGCATCGGCGGCAAATTCAGGCGTTCCCGCCGCTGGCTGAGATCGGCAATCTTCGCCTGAATTCTTTCCGGCGAATCGCCGTGCATCACGTACGCGTCGCACTTCTTCGCGATCAGTTGCTTGGCGGCTTCGGATTCGCCCCCCGCGTAGATCACAGGCCGCGGCCGCGAAACGGGCTTCGGTTGCAGCAGGTTGGCGTCCACCCGGTAGTACTTTCCCGCGTATGAGAAATTGTCCTGGGTCCACGCACCGTTCAACACGTCCAGCCACTCGCTGGTGCGTGCATAGCGGTCGTCATGCTGCTCGAACGCCACACCGTATTTCTTCGCCTCTTCCGCCCACCACGACGAAACCACATTCAGCGAGAGCCGTCCGTTGCTGATGTGATCGATGTTCGCCGCCTGCTTGGCCAGTAATGCCGGAAGGTGGAACGTGGGACGCACCGCCACCATCAACTCGATTTTCTCGGTGACTGCGGCCAACGCGGCGGCCGTCGACCACGCATCCAGCGAAGGCGCTTGCGGTCCCTTGATATCGTTGAGATTCAGTTCCGCAATCAGCGTCAGGTCGTACCCGAGCGCTTCACTTCGCTGCGTCAGTTTCTTAACGTAGCTCCACGTCGCTTCCATCTGCTCATCTTCAATATTGCGCAGCCACCCGCCGAAGACCGGCATCCAGTATCCGTAGCGCATCGCCCGCTCACCCGGCCTTTCCCGTGCCGACGGCTTGCTGCGCCTGTTTTGCTTCGTGCGCCTGCGCTTCGGAAATCAGGTAATCCGCCAGGCGAGAGTACGGATTAAACCCGACGATGCGCTCCGGGTCAGCCACAAAATTCGAAAGCGCATTCACATCGTAATAAAGCAGCCGGCCGTCCCGATCATCGATCACGTACTCGATTCCGCCGACTTCGATGCCCGCTTCCCGCATGATTCGCTCCACGTTTTCAACCACTTGCCGCGGGGGCGCGTACCCTTCTACTTTCAGCCCGTTTTTCGGGGCATCCACGGGACAGATTGTGCGGGCCAATTCCTCACCCTTGGTGCTCTGGCAGATGTCTCCGGGGCACAGATTAAAAGTATCGCCGGTGGTGTGAATTTGAATGCCATAGAGAAACTTGCCGCCGAGCACCTCGACACGTGTGATGATGCTGTCTCTCGCTTGAAAACATTCCTGCACCAGCGCCACCTGATCGATCCCAAAGTAGAGTTGATTTTCCTCCACGGCGCTTTTCAACTGTTCCGGCCGGTCAAAGCGGATGATCCCGGCGCCGCTGCCGCCAATGTTTGGCTTCACCACCAGCGGATAGCCGATTTTCTCCGCGGCCGCCAGCGCCTGCGAAGGATGGTTGATCACCTGAGCCTTTGGATACGGCAGTCCCAGCGATTCGAGCAATGTAAGCTGCAGCGCCTTGGAGGATTCGTGCGTGAACGCGCGCGACCCATTCACCACGCGGACGCCTTGCGCTTCCAGATGCTTCAAATAATCGACCGTGTAGAAAATCACATGGCCCAGGCCGCGCTGCCATGCCGAGGGGCTCATACGGTTGAATACCAGCGAGTATTCCGGTTCGCCCAGGGCCAGATCGTAAGAGTGTTCGCCGGCGTGAATTTTCTGCCAGTTCACACCGCGCGCGTCCAGTTGCTGAAACAGCGGCCGGTACCAATCCGGGTGCTCGTAATAAATGCCGATCGGTTTCGAAAGCTGTACTCCGCGCACGGGGGTGCCGTTTGTTCCGCTCATGATTTCCTCTTTGGCTGCCTTTCTTTGGATGCGCGGGTCCGGTGATTCGTCAGGATACCAAAATGTCGGGCCGGTTGCGCCGGGTCTTCTCCGCGGCCTGCTGGGCGCGCCATTTGGCCACTTCCGCGTGATGCCCGCCAATCAGGACTTCCGGCACCTTCCAGCCGCGATACTCCGCCGGCCGCGTGTAGTGCGGATAGTCCAGCAACACCCGAGCCTTGCGCAGGTGCGAGGTGCTATGAGCTGCGACGGATTCATCGCCGTTGAGCTTGCTGAACGACTCGTTCTCCGTGGACGCTTCATTGCCAAGCGCGCCGGGCAGCAACCGCGTCACCGCATCCAGCACAATGGCCGCCGGCAGTTCTCCGCCGCTCAAAACATAATCGCCAACAGAGATTTCGTCGGTGGCCAGATGCTCCGCCACGCGCTCGTCCACTCCTTCATAACGGCCGCAAATCATAACAATCCGTTCCAGCCCGGCCAAACGCCGCGCCGTTTCCTGGGTGAATAGTTTCCCTGCCGCGGACAGCAGTACCACCGCTGTACCTGAAGGATGCTGAGCTTTCTCAGTGGAATCTCCCACAGGTTGCCCCAGCAATTTCTCCACAGCCTCAAACAGCGGCTCCGGCTTCAGTACCATGCCTTCGCCCCCGCCAAACGGCCGATCGTCCACGGTCTTGTGCCGGTCCTTCGTGAATTCGCGCAGGTCTTGCACGTGAATCTGAACAATTCCGGCCTCCCGGGCGCGGCGCACGATGCCGTGGTCCAGGGGGCCAGTGAAAAATTCGGGGAAAATGGTGATCAGGTCAAATCGCACGTCAGCCGCCTGCGTTCAGGTCGCCAAGTCCTTCTGGCAGCGTAACATCAATGCGCCGCGCGGCGACATCGATGCGGCGGCAGATATCCTCTGCCAGCGGCACCAGTAGCTCGCCCGCCGCGGTGTCCACTTGCAGCAGCGGCGTGCCCGCCGTCCCTTCGCCGGGAAAGAACACATCGCGCACGCTTCCCAACAGTCGCGGCGCTTCTTCCATCGCACAAGCCGGAGAGGAAAGTTTCGACTCCATCGTCGAAGTTTCAAACACGGAGCAGCCAATCAGGTCACTGACGAAGTATTTGCCATCCGGAAGTTTCACTCGGTCCGCAACCGGGATCAGCACCTCGAACCCGCGAAACTTTTCCGCGGCATTGATGGAGGAACAACCCTCAAAATGAAAAATCCCATGCTCCGGGTGATTGCGGTCTACCCAGAAATTCTGCAAACCGATAGCGTGCGGTTCGCTCTGGTTGTGCCGCAGGAAAATCTGCAGACGAGAGGAAAGTCTCGCAGGAAAATCGGTGAACAATTCCGCCAGCACTTCGCCCTTGTTGCCGCGCGGACGAATGATGCGCGCCACCAGCACCCAGCCCTGCTCTTCAATTGCGGGATTCAATCTTCGAGTATCTCAAGCGTGAAGCGCTTGTGCAGCTTCATTCCGGCGGCGCCGAGCAAAGTGCGAACGGCCTTGGCCGTGCGCCCCTGGCGTCCGATGACTTTCCCAAGATCTTCCGGGTGAACTCTTAACTCGAGTACGGTCACTTGCGAGCCTTCCACGGCATTCACCCGCACGCCCTCCGGATGATCCACCAGGGCCTTGGCAATTTCCTCAACCAGCTCCTTCATCTGAGCCCTCGCTTCCGCGTCCAATCGACGTACCAATCCGCTTGGCTCCTCCTCCGCCGAAAGGAGTGCCAGCGAGTTTCTGACCTGGACACGAGCAATAGAGCTGAGCTAGAGCCTGAACTAAGCTATTTTTTGCAGCTTGAGAAAACTCCGAACAGTATCGCTTGGCTGTGCGCCTACTCCAAGCCAATACTTGATGCGATCGGAATTCAACTTGATCTCCGCGGGCTTTTTCAGTGGGTCGTAAGTCCCGACGGCTTCACGCACACGCCCGTCGCGGGCGCGGGTCCGCTCAATGACCACCACGCGGTAATACGGCTTCTTCTTTTTGCCAATTCTGGCCAAACGAATCGTTAACACTAAATTACGTCCTCCCTAGAGACTTCCTATTCTACGTGACTTCCCATCGCGCAGCAATCAGAGCCTTTTGTCGGTATTGGGTAGGACTCTAGTCCGCCCGTCACTCGGGCGGAATCTAGTTCGATATCCCGAACGCTCCAAGCGTTCAACCGCTTGCTCACTCAAGCTTCACTCCGGCTGCCTTGATGATCCGCCCTGCGCTTTCGCTCTCTTTCAGGACGAAACCCGCGAACTCAGGCTGTGTCATGCTCATCCGATCGGCCCCATGCGCTTCCAGCCAGGCGCGCAGTTCCGGCGCAGCCAAGGCCCGCGCGAGGTCCTTCGCTAACTTGTCCACCACTCCAGCAGGAGTGCCAGCGGGTACCCACACTCCATACCAAATCGGCCAATCGAAGCCGGGGACCCCTGCCTCCGCAATGGTTGGTACTTCGGGTAGTAAGCGGGAGCGAGTCTTGGTGGTTACACCCAGGGCTCGTAGTTTGCCTGCGTGGATATCAGCGAGGGCGAGCTGGATCGGCGCCATCATGTAGGTAGTAGCCCCTGAGACCGTGTTGGCGATCACGTCAGCGATCGCTTCGCCCCCCTTAGCGGGTACGTGTGCAGCTCTAATGCCCGCCTCGAGATTGAATTTCTCGACGCCTAAGTGCGAGCCAGTACCCACGCCAGTTGAGCCAAGCTTCAGCTCACCCGGCTTCGCCTTTGCCGCTGCAATCAACTCGCTCACGGTGCCGATGCCCGATGATTTGCCTGACACCAGAACGTAGGGCTGGCTGGTTAGTGGAGCAACCGGAATGAAATCCTTCAAGGGGTCATAGGCCAGGTTCTTCAAAAGTGCCGCGCTGTACGCCTGAGCGCTGGTGTTGATGAGCAACGTGTAGCCGTCTGCCGGCGACTTTGCAACCAGGGCGGGGCCCACTGTGCTTCCCGCGCCGGGATGGTTCTCGACCGTGACCGGCTGACCCCAATGCTCCGAAAGCTTTGGGCTGAGCGCGCGCGCGAGCAAGTCAGGCCCGCCACCAACTCCGAATGGTTCGATGATGCGCACAGGTTTCGAAGGGTAATCCTGCGAAGCTTGCAGCAGCAGCAGTGACAACGCAAAAACAAATCCCAGGGTCATCCTGGTCAACATGCTTCACCTCCGGATGGATCGTAACGTAGTGATTGTCTAATTGATGGATTCGGGCTTGCGGTTGGCATGCTCCACCCGCAATTTGATACGCGGTTAAGTGTAAAAGGCCGCGTCCCTGTGCGACAGCCATATTTAGCCCATCATCTATGAATGAGGAACAGGAGACTCCAGACGGATTGCCGGTTGATCGGGAACGGGCACGTCACCCGATAGCCGTCTTTCGCTCCCTGGAAATTTCCATTTCGATAGCAACTATCGGAATTTTGCGTTGGCGGGCCTCGGATCTCCCAGCTATGCTTTCCAACATGTTCATACCTTCACGGAAGGCCGCGCTCCTTTGTTGCTGTAACTGCTGCGTACTCGTGTCTTCTGGTGTGGGGAGGCTGAACCTCTAAGTAATCATCAACTTCAGCCCCAAGGAATCGTAACCCACCGCCGGAAGCCCAGGCAGGTGGGTTTTTCATTTTGGGGTTGCGTTGTTGCTTAGTGTGATCGGACGGCGCGGTAGCCAAGTGGTAAGGCATGGGTCTGCAAAACCCTCATCGGCGGTTCGATTCCGCTCCGCGCCTCCAATTTTCAGGTCACTCTCCGCTCCCGGATTCTTGATTTAAATTCCTTGCATTCTCCATTCCCCTCGGCAAAACTTCCGATATCGATCCGGGCGGGCTCCAGGGCCCTCCGCGCAAATTGAATCCCGGGTTCCGACTCTTGGCGGAGCATTGCGTTTTGAAGCCATACCGTTCCATCTTGCTGTTCGCCGCACTTCAAGGGACTTGCTTGATTGCGCCGAATTGTGTCGCGGCGCAAAGGCCGGGCCCGGTGCCGCAAACGCCGCGTATGTCTCAGCCTGACGCGGCCACCGGAAGCGCCGACCTTGTCGTAACCATCCGAGATGACACGAACACCGATTTGACCCAACCCGCCAAGGTGACCCTGCGAAACCCCAGCGGAGACCCTCGTGGAGTAATCGTATCGGAGAAGGGCCGCGCCACCTTCCGCGGGATTGGTTTGGGCGATTACGAAGTCCAGGTGGAAGCCCCAGGCTCGGCCATCGCAAAAGCGAGTGTCTCCCTCACGCGGCCGGGAGAGTCGCATGCGATCGAGATAAAGGTTCTGCGGGGTTCAGGCACCGCCGACGCAAACACGCCTCGGCCGCTTTCACTGAATGAGCAAAAGGAGCTTACAGCAGGGCTGCGAGCGTTACAGGCACAGAGGCTGGAAGAGGCAAGAAAACATTTTCTGGTTGCCGCGAAGACCGCTCCCAATCATCCCGACGTCGACTATCTCTTGGGCGTTCTTTCTTCGATGACCGGAGATTGGGCCGCGGCAAAGCAATACCTGGAGAACGGAGCCACTCGCTACCAGCACATTCTTTCGCTCACCGCGCTGGGTGAGATTTATCTGAACGAAGGAAACCTTACTCTCGCCCAGCAGCGGCTGGAAGCCGCGTTGAAAACCGCTCCCAACACCTGGCGGGCGGATCAACTGCTTGCGGCGGTGGAGCTGAAGCAAGGATCCTATCCGTTGGCGATCCAGCATGCCGAGCACGCCCTGCAAGTTGGCAAGATAGAAGCAAAAGGTGCGCGGCTCACCCTGGCGGACGCCTTGTATGCCACCGGCGATCACCAGCGCTCCGTCCAAGTTCTGAGTGATTTGTTGAAAGAAAATCCCACCCAGGAGCAGGCGAAGGAAGCCAACAAGCTTCTGGAGGCAAACCGAGCGGCGCAGGCACCACCGTCCCCCACGGAAGTCGCTCTAACTTCGAATCTCAGCAACGCGACCTTCGCGGTTGCCCCGAGCTTGAGCTCCGCGAACCTTCCTTCCGCTCTGGCCAATCCTCTGACCGCTTCCCCGCGTTGGTTTCCGCCAAATGTGGATGATTCGGTTCCGCCCGCGGACAATACAGGTTCGTGCCCTTTGTCGCGGGTCGTCCAGCAAACGGGGCAGCGGGTGCTGGAATTTGTGAGTAATGTTGACCGATTCACGGCGACAGAGGCTCTGTCGCATCAAACCCTCAACGAGTTTGGCCTAGCCGTGCGGTCGGAAAGAATCAAATTCAATTATCTGGTTTCCATCCAGGAAATGAAGCCGGGCGTGTTTGACGTACAGGAATACCGCGATGGTGGCACTTCCAACGATGTTTTCCCCGAGCACGTGGCAACACGGGGAACTGTCGCCATGGTTTTTGTATTTCATCCCAACTACGTGGGAGATTTTGATTTCCGGTGTGAAGGGCGCGCCCACCAGGGCAATCAGGAAGCATGGCAAATTCACTTCTCGCAAAAAGCCAACCGCGATTCCCGCCTACGCAGCTACCGGCTGGGAAATTTATATTTTCGCGTGGGCATCAAGGGCCGCGCCTGGATTTCCACCGAAACTTCCCAGGTGCTTCGCATGGAAACCGATCTGGTCTCCAAAGTCTCGGATATCCGTCTAAATACTGAGCATCAGGACATTCTGTACGGTCCGGTCCCGTTTCAGAAAAAAAATCTGGTCCTATGGCTTCCTCTTGCGACGGAAACGTATCTGGATTTCAATGGCCACCGGATTCACCGGCGCCAGGATCTGAGCAACTATCTGCTGTTCTGGGTTGACGACCGCCAGACCATCGAAAAACCTAAGACGACCGAAGTTCCCCTGGAATCCTCTCCGGGAACTTAGCAATCTTTGCCTTGCTGTAAACTTCCAGGATTAACTCAGCCGATTCAGACCGTTAAATGCCGCTGCCTTGTAGCATTCCGCAAGCGTCGGATAGTTGAACACAGTGTCAATGAAGTAGCTGATTTTGCCCTTCAGCAGCATTACCGCCTGACCGATGTGCAGCAGTTCCGCGGCGTCTTCCCCGAAGATGTGCACACCCAGCAGTTCCAAAGTTTCGCGGTGAAAAAGGAGCTTTAGTCGCCCGTCCGTATGCCCGGAAATCTGGCCGCGCGCAATTTCCCGGTAGTACGCGACTCCCACTTCGTAGGGCACGTCGCTTTCCGTCAGTTGCTCCTCCGTTTTGCCGATGAAGGAAATCTGGGGAATGGTGTAAATGCCGTACGGATACCCCTCTGGATCGGATTCCATTTGCAGCCCAAACGCCCGCGCGGCGGCGATGCGGCCCTGCTCCATGGATACGGAAGCCAGACTCGGGAAGCCGATGACGTCGCCGACGGCAAAAATGTGCGGCACATTGGTGCGAAAGTCCTTATCCACTTTGATGCGACCGCGATCATCGGCTTCAATTCCGGCCGCCGCCAGATTCAGGCGATCGATGTTTCCCTGACGCCCGACTGCGTAAAGTAGCGCGTCACCCACGATCCGTTTGTTGCTGTCCAGAATCGCGGCAACTTTTCCGTCCGGCAATTCTTCCACGCTTTCGACTTCTTCATTCAGGCGCATGGTCGCGCGGCGGTCGCGCATGTGGTAGCTCAGCGCCTCCACCATTTCCGCGTCGGCAAACTCCAGCAGGCGCGGGCGCTTTTCCACGATGATCACGCGCACGCCCAGGGTTGCGTACATGCACGCGTATTCGACGCCGATCACGCCTCCGCCGACGACGATGATGGTTCGCGGAATCACCGGCATGGTCAGGATCTGGTCGCTGTTGATGATGTTGCGGCCGTTGATCGCCACTTTCGGATTCGTCGCGGGCTTTGTTCCGGTGGCTACCACCACGTAATCGCCTTCCAGTTCGCTGAAACCCGTGCTGTTCTCTACGCGGATGTGGTGTGGATCCGTGAACGAGGCGGTGCCGTGGAATAATTCCACATTGTTGCGACGCAGCTGATCCTGCAGCACCGCGGCCTCATTTTCGATGACGCGATTCACGCGAAAATTCAGATCGCTCATCGTGACGTTTTCTTTGGCGTGGTGATTCGCGCCGTAAAACGCCTGGTTGTAAAAGCCGGAAAGGTGCAGCACCGCCTCGCGCATCGTCTTGCTGGGAATCGTTCCCGTGTTGATGCACACGCCGCCGACCATGGCCTGCTTTTCCACCACGGCCACTGCCTTGCCGATTTTTGATGCTTGAATCGCGGCCCGCTGCCCGCCGGGGCCGGAGCCGATGACTACCAGATCAAACGGTCGCATTTAAGGAATCCTGAACTTCTTCGGCGGGTACCGCGGGTTCTGCGGGGGCGGCTCCTTCCGCTCCACTAGTATACGTGACGCTGGAGGCGAGTTTTCCACTCTTACTCGATCCGTTAACACTGCCGCACGCGAGGGTCATGAGTTGTTCCTGCGCGGAAAGGCCCTTCACGCCTTTTCCCCGGCGAACGTAACTGTAGATTCCCTCCGAGCCCAAAACCCGCGCTTTCAGATTGTCCGCGAGATACGACGGCAAAATTTCGTCCACGATGCGTTGCCGCAGGAGCTCATCCTTCAACGGAAAGAGAACTTCGACGCGGTCGTAGAGATTTCGCGGCATCCAGTCCGCGCTGCCGAGGTAGATTTCCGGCTCGCCGCCATTTCCAAAATAGAAAATACGGCTGTGTTCCAGAAACCTGCCCACAATGCTGCGCACGCGAATGCGGCTGCTGATTCCACGCAATCCCGGCACCAGCGTGCACTGGCCGCGAACGATCAAATCGATTTCCACGCCGGCCTGCGAGGCGCGGTACAGCGCCTGGATGATCGGCGGGTCGACCACCGCGTTGCACTTGGCGATGATGCGCGCCGGCCGGCCGCGGCGCGCGTGGCGAGCCTCGCGATCAATCAGCGCGATGCAGCCCTTGGCCATGTCCCTGGGCGCAACCAGCAGCGGCTTGTAGTGCGACTTCTCCGCGTAGGCCGTCAGAAAATTAAAGACGTCGTGAACCGCGGAGGTGATCGACGGGTCGCTGGTGAACAGGCTCAGGTCGGAGTAAAACCGCGCGGTGGAAGGATTGTAGTTGCCGGTGCCCAAATGGGCGTAGCGCCGGATTTTTCCGTCGGGATCCTGACGCACAATCATCGCCAGTTTCGCATGGGTCTTCAATCCCACCAGCCCGTGGAACACCTGGACGCCGGCGTCTTCGAAGCTGCGCGCCCACCGGATATTGGTTGCTTCATCAAAGCTGGCCTTCAATTCCACCACAACCGTCACTTCTTTTTTGCCCGCGGCTTCCAGCAGAGACCTGGCGATCGGAGAGTCCGAGCTGGTGCGGTAGAGCGTCTGTTTGATGGACAAAACTCGCTTATCCTGGGCTGCCGTCTCCAGAAAATGCACCACCGGTTCGTAGGAATCGTAAGGATGGTGCAGGAGCAGGTCCTGGCGCCGCAACGTTTCAAAAAGTGAATCCGCGTCGTGTCCGATTTGCACGTGCCGCGGCACGAATTTCGAATATTTCAAATCCGGCCGGGGAGCTTCGTCGTAGAGATGGAACAGCCGCTGTAGATTCACCGGGCCCTGCACGCGAAACACCAGCGATTCGTCCAGCTCAAACGTGGAAACCAGATGATCCACGATTTCCGGGTGCGCACCCGCCTCGATTTCCAGGCGCACGGCGTTCCCCTTGCGGCGTTGCGCCACCTGCGAGTCCACGGCATCCATCAGTGTCCGGGCCTCTTCTTCCTCCACATAGAGGTTGCTGTTTCGGGTGATGCGAAAAGGCGCGGAAGCCAGGATTTCGTAACCCCGGTACAGTTTCGCCGCATAGGTGGAGATGATGTCCTGTAAAAACACAAAGTGGATGCCGCCGTTTCCGGTCGGAACTCGCAACAGCCGCGGCAACGCCCGCGGCACGGTGACCACCCCAAAGAATGGTTTCTCAGTCGAGTGCCGCTTGCGCCGGAGCAAAAAAGCAATACACAACGCCTTGTTGAGCACGTGCGGAAACGGGTGGGAGGGATCCACGGTTACCGGCGTCAGCATCGGGTAGACGCGGCGGTCGTAAAAAGTCTTTGCCAGATCCGCGGCTTTGCTGCTCAGATGATCCACGGGCAACACACGAATCTGATGCTTGGCCAGCGCCGGAAGCAACTCCTCGTTCCAGCACCTGTATTGCTCTCGAACGAAAACCTGCATGGAAGCCGTGACCCGCTCCAGCTCCTCGGGCGGAGTCAAGCCATCGGGGCTGACGTCCCGGGAGCCATGCTCGATCTTCTGCAGAAAGCTGGAGACGCGGATCTCCACAAATTCGTCCAGGTTGTTGGCCGTAATCGCAAGGAATTTCACGCGTTCCAGCAATGGGTTCCTGCGGTCCCGGGCCTCTTCGAGGACGCGGTGGTTGAACGCCATCCACTGCAGATGGCGATTGAGGTAATACTGCGGATCAGCCAGGTCAATGCGTTTCATGGGGCGTCCAAAGTGGCGCGTAAGAGTATCTCACGCGTATTACACCGGCATGAACGGCTTGGTCAGAGGCAAGCAGGGCTTGCTTCGGAGCCACCCATGCTCTTTGCAGAGGATAGAGAATTCTTTTGCAGGGATTCGCGAGTTGCCTCGAGCTCATTTACGGGATTGCGTATTCTTGCGAATCCACGCGGCGAATTGTTCTTCGGCTAACCCGCCCGCAGCGAGGCTCATCACGGTTTGGATCGCGTCCAATTGATCCGCGACCAACTCGAATCCGTTTATAGAGAGAAAAAGACCGACCGCATGGAAGGCCGCCCTCTTGTTGCCATCAATGAACGGATGATTTTTGGCGATGCCGAATGCATAAGACGCGGCGAGCTCGGGCAAATCTGACTCTGGCACATAGAGATACCTGTTCTGAGGGCGAGCAAGGGCGGAATCCAGAAGGCCTTCGTCACGAATCCCCGTGGAACCTCCAAACGTAGCCAAGGATGCCGAATGGAGGTAAAGGAGTGCTTTGCGGCTGATCCAGTATGGCTGCTTCATTTAGCCAGCGCGCGAAATGTGTCCCGGTACTTGGCCATGAATTCCAGGCCGAGTTTCACTTGTTCCTCGACGTCCGGGTCGTACGGCGTCAACAGGTAGCCATCGGGCGTCTCGGATGCAAACAGGACGTCGTTCTTTTTCAGTTTCATCCGATCGAGAAATTGCTTGGGAAGAATGACGCCAGTGGAGGTACCGATGGAGCGGAGTTTGAGTTTCATGAGGCCTCCTCAATTACCATTAATATTATAATATGATTCGCCCTTGATATCCACCTCGTTTTGTTTGGATTACGCAGTTTTTGAATTCTCTTACGGCTTGGGGGCCTCTGTGACTTAGCCCATTCCGGCGAGCTTGCCGAGGCCTTTCATCCGGGAGCGCGCGGCCATGGCGCCGTACTGCTTCATCATCGTGCGCATCTGGAGATATTGCTTGAGCACCTGATTCACGTCCTGAACCGTGGTGCCGCTGCCCTTGGCGATGCGTTTGCGCCGCTTGCCGTCGATCACGTTGTGGTCGCGGCGCTCTTCGTTGGTCATTGAATTGATGATCGCTTCGACCTGCTTCAGTTTGCCTTCGTCGACAGAAGCGTCCTTCGGAAGATTCTGCAGCGGCCCGACTTTCGGAAGCATGTCCACCAACTGGTCCAGCGGGCCCATCTTGCGAATCTGCTTCAACTGATCGCGGAAATCTTCCAGCGTGAACTCTTCCTTGCGCAGCTTGCGCTCAAGCTCCATCGCGGCTTTTTTGTCGAAGGCCGATTCCGCGCGCTCGATCAGGGACATAATGTCGCCCATGCCCAGGATGCGCGAAACGATGCGTTCGGGATAAAAGGCTTCGAGGGCTTCGTATTTTTCGCCCAGGCCCACAAATTTCACCGGTGCGCCGGAAACTTTGCTGATCGAAAGGGCCGCGCCACCGCGCGCATCGCCGTCCAGCTTCGTAAGTATCACGCCCGTCAAACCAAGCCGTTTGTGGAATTCACCGGCGGAGCGCACGGCGTCCTGGCCGATCATGGCGTCCGCGATAAAGAGCATTTCGGCCGGCTGCAATTCCTTCTTCAGCGCCGAAAGTTCATTCATCAAATCATCATCAATGTGCAGGCGGCCGGCGGTATCGACAATCACAACGTCGCTTGCGGAAAGCTTCGCTTCCTTGATTGCACCCTTCACGATTTCCAGCGGTTTGTCCGTACCGGTGGCCGGCCAGACGGAGATGCCGATCGCTCTGGCCACCTGCGAAAGCTGTTCGCGCGCGGCCGGGCGATAGACGTCCGTAGAAACCACGATCGGACGATGGCCATGCTGAGAAAGCCATTTCGCAAGTTTGCCGGTGGTCGTGGTCTTGCCGGAGCCCTGCAAGCCCACGATCATCCACACCGAAGGAGGTCGCGATGAAAACAACGGCTTGGCGTGCTTGCCTAGCAGGTTGAGTAGTTCGTCGCGAACCACCTTGACCACCTGCTGGTCCGGTGAAAGCTGCAGCATCACTTCCGTGCCCAGCGCCTTGCTGCGTATGTTGGCCAGCAACTCGTCGGCCACGGCGACGGCGACGTCGCCCTCCAGCAGTGCCTCACGGATGTCCGCCAGCGCCGCGTCCAGGTGTTCGTCGGTGAGCTTGCCCTGTCCGCGCAGGTTCTTGAATGTTCGTTGCAGCCGTTCTGTCAGGTTTTCAAACATTGTTGTTCCAGAAGACTTTGCTCGTAGTAGATCTATCGCGATTTGCCTTATAGATTGTAGGAGAGTGGGTTTGGAAGGGTCAACCTGACGACCATTAGATGCGACCTAAGCTGCTAGTTCTTCTTTGACTGCTTCTCGATGGCTCCAGACGATTGGCGAGATTTCGTAGCTCTTTAACGCATCCACAACACCAAGGGATACGCTCTGGTCAGAGTCATTCAAAAAGGCGTACGCACGCGAGTCTTTCGGACGAACATCTCTTGTATCGCTCCATGCGTGTATGAATGACTCGGCGGTGTCCCTCACCGGACGGCTGATTGCACGCAATATTCTCTCGGGCTGAATTTTAGATTTGGGAATGACGAAGTCAAAAAGGTGGTCATAGCCGCTCTGGCCCGTAAATTTTACCTTAGGTGTATACCGAATTTCTGATAGCTCCAGCCACGCGATAACATCTTCGTAGAAAAGCGATTTCACAATTGGCTCCGCCAGGTAGAAAAGGTCATTCACCGCAAGCATCGCCTGTATCAGGCTATGTTTTCGAAGCGGGAAGTTTTCGGTCGTGGCTTTGACCTCGATCGCTTTGTTATTCAATTTGACCCCAAAACCGTTGAGGGTCATTGTGAGGAGTTCTTTCCGTTTCGGGGTTTCAAGATTGCAACCCGAGATTTCTAGGTCTCGAACAGTGTAGGTGTCATCGGTCAACAGAAATCCACCGTTCTCGCGGCGCGCATAAATCTGCATATAGTCATTGTGTCTGTCGAGATATGGGGTTGTAATCTCAACCCATCCGTCGACCTCGCGGAGTCCCGTTCGTTCCCTTAGCCAGGTCGTATAGCGATCCAGCAAATCTTGAATTTCCGCAATCATCAAAAAAGTCTCGTCCTCGTGATAGTTGGCGCAGCTGTGATATTACAGTGCTGCATGAAGGCAATCAACGTAGCATAAATGTCAGTGGTGTTAGAAAATATATGCGCTGGAGCGGGCTGTGCCCATTTGTCGCCGTATCCTTCCCGATATATATGCAAATGCGGGCACGGCACTTCCACAAAATCTGGGTTCAGATGAGGCGCTCCTCCGATATCAAGTCGCATTAGAACGACGACTTGCCGCCCACGGTTTTGATAAGTAATTTTTGCGAGGTCGATCCTACCGCGCGAAACGTCAAGAATAAATTGTTCTCTTTTGTCTCTCGAACAGAGTGGGACTACCAATTTCTCCCCAGGGCTGGGAAACTCATATTCGGTCTCATCCGCCCGAACCTTTTCCATAAGGATTAGCGAATCGGCCTCGGCTTGGGACACATTTGAATCTGCCATTGTGTTACTCTCTGAACTTATACCATCAAAGTAAATTGCAGTCTGAGTGACCGGTGAGATTATTGCACAGTCCCAATCTGGTATGCTTACTTCAAAAATCGAGCTTCACACCAAGTTGTGCTGCGAACGGAATGCCGACGGTTGTGCCCGGTCCGAAAAAATCTCCGAGCGCCCCGGCGGGGGCTCGCAGTTGGCCAAGGCTGGTGATCGGCTTCGTGAGGGTGCAACCGGCGTTCAGGCAGAACGCGGTGGCGTTGGCAAAATCGTTGACCTGCACCGGCAGCGCGGAAATATCCGCAATAAAGTTGTTTCCGGGGTTGTTGCGATTGAACAGATTGAAAAACTCCGCGAAGGGCGTCACCGACCAGCGATCGTGAAACGAAAACGGACGGCTGACGCGCAGATCCAACTGCGCAAACGGAGTCCCGCGAAATTCATCGAGCGTGGTCTTCACGCCATTCACCACGGCGCGATCTCCCACCGGGGTCGTCAGCGTATACGGCCGCGCGCTTTCTGCTTGGCCGAGCGCTGACAACTGGACTCCTCCCGGCAATTGAAATGTGCCCACCAGCACAAAACGGTGGCGCACATCTTCACCGGATGGCCCGTAATCGCCGGGCGCAAACGCGTTGTTCGGGTCGCACACGCCATTCACATAGTCGAACAATTCGCCGACCGTGCAGCCCCAGGTCTGCGCCTTGGCCAGTGTGTAATGCGCGGTGAAATGCGCGCGCCGCGAAACATTTCCTTGCAGACGCAGGGATAGCCCATCGTACGCCGAGCGATTGTCGGTGCGGAATACGCTTGCCTGTTCAAATCCATAATTACGATAAGCGTGCATGCCCGTTTCACGCGTGTAATCCGCGCTGATCAGCCAGTTTGCGGAAAATGCATGCTGGATTCCCACCGTGGCATGCAACGCATACGGCGTATGGTAGTTCGGATCGATCAGCGCCGCGGGCGGTGGCGGGAAGGCTCCGCTTAGCGTGCCCCCGTTCACCGACTGGAACGCGGAGACCCATCCGTTCTGTGCCAGATCATTGAAGTAGAGACCAACGCCCGCGCGGAGCACCGTTTTTTGTGAAGCGCCCAGAGTGCGAGCAATGCCCAACCGCGGCGCAAAGGCCTTCCGGTAATCGTGGGGTATTCCCGTCACAAGTCCCGTGGCCAGCGCCGGATTGAAACTCTGATCGCGTCCCGAAGCGATGAACAGGCCGAACGTAGAGTCGTAACGCAGCCCGTAGTTCACCGTAAGCCCATGCGCGACGCGCCAGGAATCTTCGGCATACAGGCCAAGGCGCTGCACATTCTGCGAAAAACTTCCATCGGTCGCCGGATTCGCTGCGCATTCCACTCCATTGGGGATTGGCAACAGGCAGCTCTTATTTGCATAGAACAAGGAAGGATTCGCCGCGTAGAAATCCGGGTTTTGCGAGTAAGTCAGAAGGGTCTCAGCGTTGGCCGTCAGCGCTCCGCTCAGCACCGGTTCGTGTATGAAGTTCACCCCAACCCGCAGGGAATGGCTGCCCATCGTGTGGGTTACGTCGTAGCGAACCTGATATTTCTGCTGATTGCGCAACACGGGAAACGCGGCAATTCCGGTGACGAATTGGTTGTCGCCGTACGTTTCAAATCCCGTAATCGTGCTGGAGGTGGTGGTGAACGGAAACGCCAGCGCGAAGCCTTGGGTTTCGTTGCGCGCTTGCGTCAGGTGCAGTCCGCTGGCATTCAGCACCAACGCGCCAAGCCAGGTGGGTGAAAAACTATATTGCTGGCCAAGCACAACGCTGAAGTAATTGTTGTGCGAAGTCGCCCCGGTGGATGGCAGCGCTCCCTGCTGTACCAGGGCGTTTTGCTGCGTGTAAGTATCCAGCGCGCCGCGCAGAAACCAATGCGAATTATTCGACTGCGCCCAATCGAGCCGGGCCGTGGCCAGATAATCGCGAAATGGAACTGAAACGTTGTCCGGCACAGCAATGCTTGGCGTGTCGGGAATCAGCCCATCGCTCGCCAACTGAGCGAGCGCGTTGAATTGCTGGCGGCTGGCGGAGCTGTACGCGACGCTGGCGTTCTCATGCACGTATTCAAGCGAAGTAAAAAACCACAGGTGCTCCCTGACGATCGGGCCGCCGAGCGTGCCCACATAATTTTGCCGCGAGAACGGCTGCTTGGGATCCGGTGAGGGATTGTCGATCGGAAAGCGCGCGTTCAGTGCCTCAGCGCGCTCGTAAAATGCCGTATCGCCATGCCAATCGTTGGTGCCCCCGCGAGTGGTGATCACAACGGAGCCAGCCGTCGTCCTGCCGGTATCCGCATCCATTTGCGCGGTTCGAAAAGCGAATTCTTCAATCGCATCCGGTGAAAAGTTCTGCAGAAAGCCTCCGATGTAGTCGTCGGAATTGTCGCCGCCGTCGACGGAGACTTCGTTGTTCAGGCCGGAACTTCCGCCCGTGGCTACCGCGGTGATGCGGGCTTTCGTGGGATCAGACGGCTCGACCGGCTCCGTGCCCGGCGCCAGATAGGCAATGTTGGCGAAACTCCGCGCGGCAAGGGGAATCGCATCGAGATCCCGCCGGTAAATCACGGCCTCGTGCACAGCGCTGTCTGTTTGCAATTCAGCCGCGGTTACCGAGGCGCCTCCATCCACCATGATTTTCTGGCTGACCGAACTCGGCCGCAGCGTAATGGTGATCTGGCGGGAGGAACTGACGGCAACCGATACTTCTGCCTGTGCGGGGGCAAATCCCACAGCGTTCGCGGTCAATTGATAGGAGCCCGGAGGCAGGTTCTCAGCGCGAAATTCACCCTGGGCGTCGGATTGCACGTTGCGAGTGAACGATTTTTCAGCGTTGCTGAGCGAGATCGTGACTCGCGGAATCCGACCGCCCGCACTGTCCTGCACCGTGCCACGCACCGAGCCGAGGGGATTCTGCGCGCACAAAGGCAGCACGAAAACGGCGTAAACCGTGAATCGCAGGAGCGACGTGATGGAGCGTGCCGGCCTAATGATAAGACTCTTATACAACGATGATTCCCGAGCAATCTGGAAGTATACCCCGGGTATAGCACAGGAACATCAGTATCAGACCGCTCCGTTCGCGGATCCCCGCTCATTTCAGATATTCGTCGAACCATGCCACCGCTCGGCTCATGACATCTCGCAGATGGTCAGGTTTTGCGAACATGTGGCCTTCGTGTTCGTAAACAACCAGTTGTGTCTTTACACCAAGCGTTTTCAGCGCGTGCCAGAATTCGTAGGACTGCGGCGTCGGACATTCACCGTCACTGTCTCCAACCACGACGAGCGTCGGCGTCTTCACCTGTTTGATGAATGTCATGGGCGCGCTACGGGCGTAGACTTCCGGATCGTCGTAAACCGATTTGCCGAAAAAGGGAATCATCCACTGGTCGATCTTGTTTTCACCGTAATAGCTGGACCAGTTGGCAATGCCGGCGCCGGCCACGGCCGCTTTAAAACGATCCGTCTGCGTGACGCCCCACATCGTCATGTAGCCGCCGTAACTCCATCCCGTCAGACCGAGGCGTTCCGGGTCAATTGGAGCCGTCCGAATGGCCTCGTCCACGCCCGCAAGTTCGTCGCTCCAGTCGCCATATCCAAAATCTCTTACATTCGCCCGCGTGAACGCCTCGCCTTCCCCGAAACTCCCTCGAGGATTGGGCAGCAACAAAAAATAGCCGTGCGCGGGCAACGCCATTTGGTAGGCGTGCGCGCTCGGCCAACTGGGCTGGAGTCCGATGCCGGGGCCTCCGTGCACGCCCAGCACCAGCGGATAACTCTTCGAAGCATCAAAGTCTTTCGGATAGATCAGCCAGCCTTGCACGTCGAAGCCGCCGTTCGTCCAGTGCAAGCTCTTCGCTTCGCCCCATTCCGGCTTAACGCTGGAGTTCCGGTGCGTCACTTGTTTCCAAGCTCCGATCGGGCCGGCCCAGATCTCCGGCGGATCCTGAAACGAACTGCGCACGAATGCCGCGGTCTTGCCGTCAGGAGTCAGGGAAAGACTGGTTGACCAGAAACCGCTGGTCAGCAACTCCGGCGCAAGGTACAGGGAATTAATCTGCCCGGTGTCCGGATCAATCCGCGCGACGCTGGATTGCCCGTCCACGTTTTCCATGTCGATGAGCTTCTGGTCGCTGGTCCACGCCACCACAACCGCGGAAGCCTTGCGTTCCGGCGTCAGGTTCACTGGCTCGCCACCAGCGCGCGGTATCAAAAACACGTCGCCGCCGACAGAATCTTCGTCGCTCATCAACCCTTCAATGAAGGCGATGCTTTGCCCATCCGGGGAGACTACTGGGCGCGCGATTTGTAGTTTGGGTTTGTAGAGCGGTTGCATCTCCACCGAGGCAATGTTTACCGCAAAAAGTTCCGCGATGTACCAGTTGCTGTCGCCATTTCCTTTGGCCGCGGTCAGAACGAGGCTCTGGCTGTCTGGCGCCCAGTCGTACTCGTAAATGTAAGTGTCCGCCGGAGTCACCTGCCGCAGTTTTCCGCTGGCGGCGTCCACGATGGCCAGCCTTTGTTCAAAGAAAGCGTCCTTGATTTCGCCTGTTTCCGGAGTTTCCGCGACCAGCGGCCCTGCTTCTCGCGTAGCGTTCTCAGTGAGCAGGACGGCGATGGATTTTCCGTCGGGTGCCCATTTCGGGTCAGCAAGAAAACCTTTCACGCTGGTCAATTTACGCGCTGGGCCTCCACCGGCACTCGTCACGTACAACTGCGGTTGACCGGTCTTGGCGGCGTCGGAAGTGAACGCAATCCGCTTGCTGTCAGGAGACCAGGCAACATTGCCTTCACTAAAATGCACAGCGGGCGCGCCGGCGGTTACGCGCACCGGTTTGCCGGCCGGCGAAAGTTCCTGCAGAAAAATGTCCTGCTTGCCGGTGGGAGCGCCGTCCGCGTCGGCGCGGGTTTCCACCCAGGCGACGCGCTTGCCATCGGGAGAGATAGCCGCCTGCTCGAAATGCTGCGCTTTGAAAAGGCTTTGCTTCATTTCGCGCGCTGCCGGTTTTGCGCCTTGCTGTGCAAACACGCACGATCCAAAAGCGCACAGGGTCATAGCTATCGCCAGTTTTTTCAAACAGAATTGCATTCGGATTCTCCAAAAAGCGCGGAAATCGCAATACATACGGTATTCGGTTTCTACGACAGTCGCAACCTGAAGAACGAAAAGCGGAGCGGGGCGCGCCGAGTGGCGTTAGAATCACCGGGCAGCACGGGAGGCGGCAATGTTTGACCGGCGAGGATTCCTTTCCACGATGATGGCAGCGGCGGGCGCGGCTCCCGCATTCCCCTGGATTGCTTCCGGCGAAGATCCGCTAGCCGGTACTCCAGCCAAGCTTCCCGACAAATCGCTCTACGGCACGAATGAAGAAGCGTACTGGGCGGAACTTCGCCGGCAGTTTCTGATTCCCGAAGACGAAGTCTACCTGAACAACGGCACGGTTGGCTCTTCGCCGGCGCCGGTGCTGCGCGCGGTGTTCGAAGGCTATCGCGACGCGGAACGTTTGGCGCAAACGGATCCGGAAGACTATCCGATCTGGGGTTACGCCGCCTGGAACCAATTTCGCGACCCGCTGGCGGCATTTCTCGACTGCACGCGCGACGAACTGGCGCTGCTTCGCAACGCCACGGAGGCCAACAGCTACATCGCGAACGGATTGGACATGCATACTGGCGACGAAGTGTTGATGACCGACCAGGAGCATCCCGGCGGCGAGCAACCGTGGAATCTACGCGCCAAGCGATACGGCATCGTGGTGAAGAAAATTACCTTGCCGAAGCCGGTGCCAAACGCCGCGACGGTGCTGAACCTCTTCAGCGATGCGATTACTCCACGGACGCGCGTGATTTTCTTTAGCCACATCTCCACCGTGACCGGCGTGGTTCTGCCGGCCAAGGAGTTGGCGGCTCTGGCCCGCTCGAAAGGAATTCTTTCCGCGGTGGACGGCGCGCACGTTCCCGGCATGATGAAGCTGAACCTGCACGACCTCGGCTGCGACTTATATACATCCAGCCCGCACAAGTGGCTGCAGGCGCCGAAGGGTTGCGGCTTCCTTTTTGTGCGCGACGAAGTGATCGACCGCATGTGGAACACGCTGGCCACCGAAGGCTGGGACAATCCGAAAATTCGCGCCGAACGCTTCCAGCGCATTGGCAGTTCCAACGTGCCGGTGCTGTGCGGTTTAAGAGCGTCGATCGAGCTGGCGAATGAAATCGGCCTGGATCGCATCGAAAAACGCCACCGCCAGATGGCCGACTACATCCTGCAGGAAATGGTCAAGCGCGGTGCAGTTTCCTGGACTTCGCCGGACCCGTCCTTGCGCTGCGGCATCGCTACCGTGAATGTGGGGCCAAACAAAATGCCCGACCTGGAAAACTGGATGTGGAAAGAAAGGAAAATTCGCATTCGTGGCGGCATGCCCAGCAAGATTCGCCTTTCCACGCCGTATTATTTGCTGCGCAAGGACGTCGACCGTTACCTGGCCGCCTATGACGAATATCGCGCGGCCCATCCCTCCGCATAAAAGGGCATCCAAAAAATCGGGGTAAGCTGGCGGAAGAACCAGTTATCCTGACATACGCAGGCAAACTTACCGGGACGCGCACCTGGCTCACCAAGAGGGACCCTAAACGCATGATTCGGCGGATTGCCAGCTACTCTCCACTTTTCAGCCTGCTTCTGATGCTTGCCACGCCGACTCTCCGCGCACAGGACAATTACACGCGTGTTGAGTTTGGCGCCCAATATTCCACTGCTCGCCTGACGAACTCAAATCTGGGCGCAACGGATTATTCCGGCTTCGGCGGCCGTTTCGATTGGAATTTCAACCGGCGCCTGGCATTTGAAAGCCAGCTCGATTTTTTCCCTGAACACGCCATTCCGCTGCTGACCATTCAGGGCGGTCAAACTCTCCAGGCGGTGTTCGGAATTCGCGCCAAAGTGATTCAGACGCGCCGCATTTCCGTCTTCGGGTTGATCCGACCGGGGCTCTTCCACTTCACGGATGTTTTGTATTTCAATTCCAGCTCGCCGACGGGCTTCGCCGAACAGCCGGAGACGCATTTCGTGCTGAACCTGGGCGGCGGAATTGAGTATTACCTGAATCCACGGTGGGTGCTGCGCGCTGACCTGGAAGGCGATCCGTACCGCGTTCCCAACAGCCACGTCTCCCTCCCCGGCGGCAGCGCGTTCAGCGTGGGCAAAATTGACGACACCACAAGATTCAGTGTTGGCGTGGCTTACCGGCCCGGGGCGCTGATCGAAAATGAAGAGGAAACCAAAGTTCCGGGCAAGTGGGAATTCGGTCCGCTATTTTCAACCATGTTTATTGCACGCGAAGGCCCAACGGACGGCGTGCGGACGGAGCCTGGATTCGGTGGTTATGCTTCCTACCGTTTCTATCACGTGTTTTATTTCGATAGCGACCTGCTCTATTTTCCGCGTGGCTCGAATTCTTCCGGTCCGCATGACGGCGGGGAAATTCTCGAAGGACTTTTCGGGCTGAAAGGCGGAATTCGCCGCAATCATTTCGGCATATTCGGCAAGGTGCGGCCGGGCTTCAACAGCTATTCCGATGCGTTAAGCGCGGTTTCTTCAACTGGACAGGAAAGTTTCAGCCGCTCCACAAATTTCGTGCTCGACCTGGGCGGCATCGTGGAATTTTATCCAGCTGAGCACGGCACGCTGCGCCTGGAGGCCGGCGACACGCATATTTACTTCAACACACGTGATGTCAATTTTGGCGGCACCATCGTTCCAGCAAGCGGCGGCAAATTGCAGCACACCATTCAATTTATCGTGGGATACGGCTGGCGATTCTGAACTCTTCGCACACTTCAAACTGGTGAGGCGTTATGACACAGGATGTTTGGGAAGCTGTGGAACATTATTTCGATAAGGTCCTGGTAGCGCAAGATTCCGCGTTGGAAGATGCGCTGGCAACCGCCGCGGCTGAGAAATTGCCCGCGATCCAGGTTTCGTCCGGGCAGGGCAAATTGCTGCACCTGCTGGCGCGCATCCTGGGCGCGCGTAAGATTCTTGAGATCGGCACACTCGGCGGCTACAGCACCATCTGGATGGCTCGCGCCTTGCCGGAGGGAGGCCGACTCATCACGCTGGAGGCGGATCCCAAGCACGCCGACGTGGCGCGTAAGAATTTTGCGCGGGCCGGCGTGGAAAACAAAGTGGAGTTGCGCATGGGGAAGGCGCTCGATACTCTTCCGCAAATCGCGGCGGAGGGAGTCGGGCCCTTCGACCTGTTCTTCATCGACGCCAACAAATCCAACATGCCGGAATACTTCGAGTGGTCGCTGAAACTCGCCCGGAAAGGCAGCGTCATCATCGCCGACAATGTCGTGCGCGGGGGTGCGGTCCTGGAAGCCGATAGCAAAGACGCCGACATCCAGGGCGTGCGGAGGTTTCTGGAAATTGTGGGCAAGGAAAAGCGCGTAAGCGGCACAGCATTGCAAACGGTAAGCACCAAGAGCTACGACGGCTTCGCCATGGTCGTGGTCACTTCGTAATCCGTCATCGGCGAGTAGTGCGCGAATCGTACTCCGCTTCAGGTGTGCTTGATTTCGCGCAGCAGACCGCTGGAAACGTCGTAGACGAAGCCGCGGACTACCACCGTTTCTGGAATCCAGGGATGTGTGCGCAGCTTCTGCAGCTGGTGACGAACGTTTTCTTCGATGTTCTGAAACGCGTAAAAAAACGCAGGCGAAACGGCGGCGGTGCCGGTGCGATTCTGGATGCGGTTGCGCAAATCCTGTTCGCTGGTGTGCATCAACCCGCAATCCGTGTGGTTGATGACCATGATTTCTTCCGTGCCCAACAGGTAGTGCGAAACGACCAGCGAGCGCAGCGTATCTTCCGTAACGATGCCGCCGGCGTTCCGGATGATGTGCGCGTCGCCGGTCTTCAGTCCCAAGGTACGGATCGAGAGCCGCGTGTCCATGCAGGTGAGGACCGCGAGCTTCCGCTCGGGGCGCGGCGTAAGTTTGCGCAGTTCGTGCGTGCGCGCGTAAATTTCGTTTGCTGCAAGGACTTCGTCAATCACGCTCATGGCTGGTCCAGTTTAACCCAGCCGCTGCATGCACACACGCAAATGCCGGCTCTTCCGCAAAGAAAGAGCCGGCATTCAGCGCTTGCTTGAATTCGGACTCAGGGAATCACGGCGCTGACTTCGCCGGAGTAGCCGCTTTCCGTGCCGGTGGTATCCACCTCGGTCGCAACATAGTAGTAGGTCTGTCCGGAGCTGACGCCCTCGTCGAGGTAGGACGTGGAAGGAACCATAGATGTGTCCACTCGGGTGTAAGGCCCGCCGGAGCTTGTGCCGCGGTAAACATTAAACCCCGAATAGGTTGAAGAGCTCGGCGTCCAACTCAATGACACTGTGTGGCTCACAGCCGTGGCTCCCGTTCCGGATAAGGCGATCACCAGCGGCGAGTTCGTGGCGTTGCTCACCACGGTGACGCTGCCCGATAGGCTCCCCGCCGACGCTGGGGCAAACGTGGCAGTGAAGGAAGTGGATTGTCCGACGGCAAGGCTCAGCGGCAATGTAATTCCGTTGACGCTGAAGCCCGTCCCGCTTGCGCTGACCTGCGAAATGGAAACGCTGGAATTCCCGGTGTTGGTAACTGTAAAGCTCTGCGTCGCGCTGGTTCCCGTGGTCAGGCTGCCAAAGCTAAGCGACGTGGGATTCACCGACAATTGCAAAGCGGAAGCAATACCCGACCCACTCAGGGAAACGCTCAAGGCGGGATTCGTGGCATTGTTTGTTAGTGTGAGACTCCCGGAAAGACTGCCTGCCGAGGCCGGCGTGAAGCCTACGTTGAACGATGCAGAGCCACCGGGGGCCACGGAAAGTGGCAAGGTCAATCCGGACAAGCTAAACCCAGTTGGGCTCAAAGACGCTTGGGTCACGTTAAGAGTTCCGGAACCCGGATTTTGCACGGTAATAGTCTGCGTGTTGGCGACACCCACGGCCACGTTTCCAAAGGCAACGCTGGAGGGAATAACCGAGATCATAGGTTTGGTACCCGTCCCGCTTACCGGGATCGTCGCAGGTGAATTGGTTGCTGTGCTGACCACGCCGAGACTGCCCGACACGCTACCCGTTGCTGTGGGTGCAAAGCTGGCGGTCAGTGGAAGGCTCTGACCGGCGGCAAGAGTTGCTGCGCCGGAAAATCCGCTGACGCTGAATCCCGAGCCCGTGATAGTCACCTGAGAAATGCTCACCGAACCAGTTCCGGTATTGGTCAGCGTGAACGGCAGCGAGTTCGAGCCGTACACCGGTTGATTGCCAAAGGCAATTGCAGCCGGGTTGAAAGAGAGTTGATAGGTTTGGGTCGGAGAGGTTCCGGTGCCGCTCACCTGGATCGTCGCAGGCGAATTTGTCGCAGTGCTGACCACGCTTACGCTGCCAGAGGCGCTACCCCCCGCGGTGGGCGCAAAGTTGACTGCCAGCGAAAGGCTTTGGCCCGGAGCGAGAGTGGCCGCACCGGAGAAACCGCTGATGCTGAATCCAGGCCCCGCAGCTGTCACTTGTGAAATGCTCACGGGCCCCGTCCCCTTATTGGTGGCGGTGAACGGCAATGTGCCAGCGGTTCCCACCGCTTGATTGCCGAAGCCAAGACTCCCTGTACTAAGAGAGAGCAAATACGTTTGCGCCGAAGGAGTTCCGGTGCCGCTGACGGGGAAAGTCTCTGGAGAATTTGTGGCCGTGCTGACCACGCTTACCCTGCCCGAGACGCTTCCCGTCGCAGTGGGCGCAAACCTGATCACCAGCGAAAGGCTCTGGCCAGAGGCAAGAGTTATCGCGCCGGAAAAACCGCCGATGCTGAATCCGGGACCTGTGGCAGTCACTTGTGAAATGGTGACGGAGCCCGTCCCCTTATTAGTGGCGACGAACGGCAACGAGCCAGTGGTTCCGACCGCCTGATTGCCGAAACCGAGTCCTCCCGTGTTGAGCGAGAGCACGTACGTTTGCGCCAGAGCAGGAGCCATCCCGGTTCCCGATACGGCGACTGTCGCCGTTTGCGTGCCTTTCTGGGTTGTGGCAATCGTGAGGCTTCCGCTAAAGGTAGCCACGGAATTCGGCCGGAAGGCAACTTGAAACGAAGCGCTGGCGTGGGAGGGAAGGTACAGCGGCAACGCCGGACCGGAAATAGCAAATTGAGGAAGACTGCTCAATACGCTGTTGAGCGTCTCCCCGTTGCGACTATTGTTGGTCACAACCAGCGTACTTGTGCTTGCGGTGTTTTCGGTGACCGAACCAAAGTTGATCGTTGTTGGAGAGATTCCCACGGCCCGAGCAGATGAAGGAAAAAGGACTGTACCGAGAACGATGATTCCAACAAAAAGACACACCAGTCGCGTCTGTGACATATGAGGCCAACCCTTCGTTATAGTTTTTTAGAGCGCGGCCGGAACGGAGAGGGTGGGCGTAGCGTTTCGCGACTCGTCTTTCTTACTTCCAAGGCCACAGTAACTTTGGAGTGGTTCTATTACTACTGGCGGCGAGAACAGGATTGGGACAGGTCCGCGGTTTTGCTCTCGGACAGATCAAACCTGTCCCTGGTCGTAAGACATGTCCGACGTAGCATTGCCCCGAAATGGGGCAGCGCTGTTTGCGGAGTTTCCGATGTGTAGAATCGCTTGCCGTTTGCTGCCTGGATGGAGAGTGTTTGGCCTGTACTATTCCGGTATCAATTCTGTTTCTTTGCCGAGCTCAAGCGAGTGCCGTAGCAAGCCCTAGCTTTCATCGGAACAGAAGTTGTGCAAACTCCGCCAGGTTGCGCCGCCAGACCAGCCAGGTGTGCGCCCCGGGTGTTTCGATGTCCGCATGCCGAATATTTTTTGCGGCCAGCCACTTGCGAAGACTCCGATTGATTTCAATCAAATGATCATCGGTGCCGCACGCGATCCACAGCAATCGCAACCGCGCATTTGTGCTTGCATCCTGTCCAGGGAATTCCTTGTCGAACTCCGGCGAGAGGCCGCCAGAGCTGAACGCGCCAATCCACGCAAACTCATTCAGGTTATTCAGCCCGGTAAACAGAGATTCCGCTCCGCCCATCGAAAGTCCGGCTATGGCACGTGAGTCCCGATCGTTCTTGACTAGATACTCGGCCTCCACTCGCGGAATTACTTCGGTGAGGAGCGCATCGATAAAGCGATCGAAGTTTCGTTGACCAATGCCCGGATCGCGGAGAGCTCCAGAGTCAAGCAATAGAATTTCCGGCGCACCATAGCCCAGCGGCATCACAATGAGCATCGGCTTGGCTTTGCCGCGCGCAATCAGATTGTCCAGAATCACGTTGGCGCGTCCCACCGCCGTCCAAGCGTCCGCGTTGTCGCTGTAGCCGTGCAGCAGGTAAAGGACTGGATAGTTTTGTTTCCCGCGCGGGTTATAGCCCGGCGGAGTGTAGACGAAATACCCGCGTTCATCGCCCACCACTTTCGAGCGGTAAAAGTGGTGATGAATTACGCCACGCGGCACGCCCGAAATTTCCCAGGCGGGCCAGGGGGAATTGCTGGAATCACCGGGTGCGGGCGGAACGTGCAACTCATTCGCGCGATAAAGAAAATTTGGCTTTATCACGTTGTTTGCGGGATCAAGCACCGCCGCGCCGTCGACGAGAAATATGTAGCCGTAGTAGTCAGGCGCAAGGGGCTCCGTGGTTGCGCTCCAAATTCCCTCAGCGTCTTTCTGCATCGCCAGTGAATTAGCCACGCCATCGATTCGGACGCCAACCTCTTTAGCATCGGGCAGCCGCAATCGGAACGTCACCCGATGATCGGCCAGCACCTCCGGCGAAGTAACCGGTCCCGGAGGCGTCTGTGGCGCCGCAACTTGCGGTTGTGGCTTTTGAGCGGTCGGCGCCTGTGCGCGAACGATCGCACCTGTGAGCAGAATCACCGAGACGATCCGCATCGGTTTCATGGTTCACCCTTGCGTCTAGCTGTTTCCGCAGATTTCTTGCTTCGTGAGCCGAGTTACCGCATGTTACCGCAACTGGCTCCGCCCACCACGCCCGGAGTCAAGCACCCTGAGTGTACGGGCTTGGTCAACCCTGCCCACCCTCAGCGGGGGCACGAAACGGTCTCTCTGGTCAGTCGGTCGGTCTTGCCAATTCCTCTTCTGGTTCCACGTGAACAAGAACCTGCGCGACCTGCGGCAATGCTCTGCGAATTTTGTCTTCAACCTTGTGGGATAGTAGATGTCCTTCACGCACGGTCATCTCTCCCTCGACAACAATGTGAAGGTCCACGTAGAGGCTGAATCCCATTTTGCGAATGAAGCATTTGTCCAAACCAAGAATGCCCGGCACGCGCTCGGCTATAGCTCTGACCTGTGCTTCGATGCTTACGCCAGGGGAAATATCAGCAAGTTCGAGAACGGCAGGTCGCAGTTGCTTCCAGGCGTTGTAGAGAATCACTAACGCAGCGCAGAGGGCTGCCCACCCATCCGCCGGCTCCCACGTCGGCCCGCCAAGAAGTGCGATGGAAATGCCGACGAAGGCAAATGCTGACGTCAGGGCATCACTTCGATGGTGCAACGCGTCACTTTTTACCGCTGTGCTGCCGATGGATTCGCCCACCGAATCAATGTGCCGAAACAGCAGTTCCTTGGTGATCAGAACACCTGCCAACACCACCAGTGTGTAAGGTGCGGGGGACCCAGTCGGGGCGGTTATTTCACGGATGCCTCCATAAATGATGCCTACTGCAGCCGCCATCAACAACAGACTGACTACTGCAGCCGCAATGGGTTCCGCCTTCCCGTAACCATAAGGGTGGTTCGCATCCGCCGGCTTGACCGCGATTTTCAGTCCAAAGTAAACCACCAGGCCGCTGAACACATCCATGAGGGATTCCAGGCCATCTGCAACCAACGCGAACGAATTCCCGAGCAAGCCTGCAGAGCACTTGATCAGCGACAATCCTATATTCACAAAGATACCCAGGATCGTGGACTTCACGCCGCGGTCTGCGGCACTCTTTGACAGATCATCGTTGGAGTTCAAGGACACAGATGGAGAGATCCTACACTCTGTCCCCTTCGTGGGCCAATCTGTCAGACCTTCAACCTCGTCTCGGACGTGCCAGTTAAACACCCCCGCCAGCTCGGGGTGTATCACTTTTCCCCGCCTCATAACCATACACCGCGTTTTCTTGACCCTGTGCGCGGGCGGCAAGTACACTAGTAAATTCCGGATGGTGCCCGAACTGTGGCAACCGGGCTTGACGGAGAAGACCCCAAAGCCAACGCGGCAGTTGGTGTGAACCGGCGGCAAGAAGCCGCCCGAGCGTTGCAGCATGAGGTTTTCCCGGGCCGATGAAGATTCGACGAAGAAACAAGGGGGAATGCTTTGCCAAAGCGTACATATCAACCGCGGAAACGCCGCCGCGCCAAGACACACGGGTTTCGCGTGCGTATGAAGACCAAGGGCGGCCGCAAAGTGCTGGCGGCGCGCCGCAAGAAGGGCCGTCATCGCCTTACGCCAGAGTGATGGCGTTGGCCCCGCCGCGGGCCAGAAGTTTCCTCGCGAAGCCAAGTTGGTGCGGAAAAGCGAATTTGATCTGGTGTACCGCGCCGGCAAACGCCGCTCGAGTTCCCACTTCACTGTATTCGTTCGCGCCAGTGGTCAGCCGATCAGCCGCTTCGGGTTCAGCATCAAGAAAGCCTTGGGCGGAGCGGTGGTGCGCAACCGCATGCGGCGGCGCCTGCGGGAAATTGTCCGCTGCCACCGGCAGGAGATAACCTCGGGATGGGACATCGTCATTCATCCAAAGCAGAGTGTGGCCACGGCGCCGATGCCGGCGTTGACGGCGGATTTTCTGCGGATGTTGAAGGGGTTGTGAATTTCCCTTCCCCCACGAGGAGGGAGGAGCAAGCTCCTCCCCTACAAACGGATCGCCCTGCGGGCGGGCGGAGCTTCGCGGTTCGCGCAGCGCTGTTTGCGCTTAGTTTCTACAAGGCCTACCTTTCGGTTCTTTTTGCGGGCACTTGCCGGTATGAGCCGACCTGCTCGCGTTACGCGTACGAAGCCATTGAACGATTTGGAGTGTTGCGCGGCGGCTGGCTGGGATTGAAGCGGCTGCTGCGGTGCCAACCGTTTTCAGGAAAATTTGGATACGACCCGGTTCCGGAGAAATGGGAAGAGATGCGAGCGAATTCCGACGTAGTGGGTAAGACGCGCGAGGTGCGGCTGTGAGCACTCCGCCGATGAATCAGTTGCCTCCGCTGGGGAAATCCAAAGACAAGTTCACGCCGGAGTTGCGCATCCTGGTGGCCTCGTTGCTGTCGATGGCAGTGATTCTGCTCTGGGCGAAGTTTTTTGGGCCGAAGCCACCGGTGAATCCGCCGCAGGAAAATCAGCCCGCGCAAGTATCTACCGCAACCCCGGGGAGCACAGCCCCGGCAAACTCGCCCAGCGCGCCTGCGACTCCTGCAAAGATTTCCGCGGCACCCGCGGTCGCGGCGACGGCCGATTCGCAAGAGCGCACGATTGTGGTGGAGAACGCTCTCTATCGCGTGGAATTTTCCAATCGGGGCGCGGTGGTAAAAAGCTGGCAGCTGAAGAATTACAAGGACGATTGCGACGGTAAGCGCAAAGACGAGGCCTGCTTTGAAGATAACGTCGTAAAACAGCAAGGCACGCTGGATCTGGTGCACAAGCAGGCTGCTGCGGAAAGAGGTGGATGGCCTTTCGCTCTGGTTTTTGACGATCCGCAACTCGGGACCCTGGCCAATTCCGGACTTTACAAAATTTCTAGCGATGCAAATTCCCTGGAGGCTCCGGCGGACCTGACGTTTACGTGGAGCGACGGCCACCTGCAGGTCACTAAGAAATTTCATTTCGACCACTCTTATACCGTGAGCGTCGAAACGACCGTGACCAACAACGGCAATCACGTTATGACCGGTGTAGCTTGGCTTGGTGGTTTCGGCGATCCGACTGTGACCAATCCCATCCCCGTGGAGACGGTTTTCACTTTCTACAGCGAAGGCGGAAAGCTGTCGACCTTTGCGCACAAAAAACTGGATGGACCTGAAAAATGGGGCAACGTCTGGCAGGGCGGCAAGGAATTTACGGGCATTGAAGACCGCTACTTCACCGCGACATTTCTGCCGCCGCTGAACGAGCCGACGCCGCTGCAAACGCGTTATTGGAAGGTGTTCCACAACATCAAGGTGGACGGGAAAGACCAGTCCGAGCCGGTTCCAGAGATTGCTACGGCAACCGCAGCCCAGAACATGGCTTTGCGTGTTTACGTTGGCCCGAAGGATTACGACGATTTAAAGGCCATGCACCCGCCGCTGCATTCGCTGGTGCAATTCGGCTACCTGGAATTCATTGCCGACCCGCTGTTTCACGGCCTGAAGTGGGTGCACAAATACATTTCGAACTACGGCTGGGCGATTGTGGTGCTCACCCTGGTCATCAATATGCTGCTTTTCCCGCTGCGCATTTCCAGCTACAAGACGACGCTGAAGATGCAGCGCGTGGCGCCGGAGATCAAGCAGATCCAGGAGCGCTACAAGAAGTACAAGATGAACGACCCGCGCAAGGCCGAGATGAACAAGGAAGTGATGGCCATTTACTCGCGCGAGGGAATCAATCCGATCGGCGGCTGCTTCCAGATGTTTTTGCAGATGCCGATCTGGTTTGGACTGAACCGGGCGTTGAGCTACGCGATCGAGCTGCGTCATACGCAATGGCTGTGGATCACGGATCTGGCGTCCAAGGATCCGTACTACGTTCTTCCCGTGCTGGTGGGCATCACGATGTACCTGGTGTCGAAGATGACGCCGATGACGACCACCGACCCTCAACAGGCCCAGATGATGAAAATCATGCCGCTCACGTTTTCGGTGATGTTTGTAGTTTTCCCTTTTTCCAGCGGCCTGGCGTTGTATATTTTGACCAGCAGCCTGGTGGGTATCGTGCAGCAGTTGTACCTGAACAGGACGCATCCTCTTCCCGCCCCGGCGAAGCCAACGCGCGCCAAGAACTAGGACGTTTGCCGCGAGGAATTGTTCCCGGCCTGACGAGTGTGTTGAGACCACGATGACGAAAGAACTGGTTCACGAGGGGAAACTCGACCGCACCGCTACTGCGGATGCCCTGCGGGACTTTCTGCAAAACATGCTGCGCGTCG
>Ga0210407_10000191_pt1 | contig 75511 bp, 81 predicted proteins | sample IncBWC27MmetaG_FD_150860 | JGI IMG/M metagenome (GOLD analysis project Ga0210407, IMG submission 150860) | Forest soil microbial communities from Barre Woods Harvard Forest LTER site, Petersham, Massachusetts, United States - Inc-BW-C-27-M | ecosystem: Environmental > Terrestrial > Soil >...
ACCGGGGCAGACGAACCCTTCCGGCCAACGGCGTGCGAACAGGTATTCCGCACATGCGCTTTCGCTCGCAAAGCGGCCCTGGAACTCGATCAACGACTTGGGAAACCGGCCCTCGGACCCAGACATGGTCTCACCCTGCTCATCCTAGAGGGGTGGTGACCTTATCTCTATGTTCCTGTTTTGTACACAACATTTAGACGGACCGGATGCTCGTGCATAAGCCGTCTGTGTCGTTCTGCTTTTTCGGAGAAACGAAGAAAAGTTTGTAATCCACTTAGAATAGCTGTCGCTATGCTGAACAGTCCGACCGCGATTTTTGCCCAAAGTGTTACAGAATTTTCCAAAGAAGCAAACACAGCTGTTCCAACTACAGCAGCAAAGATCGTCGCAGGAATACCAAGTGTGAGGTGTAGCTTATTTAGCCAATTTTCCGCTGCATAGTGCGCGAAGGAACTTTCCCGTGCACGTTTCAGCCATCGTCTGAGAAGGTCTTCAGGCTCTGCCATTCCTTGCCCCGTGAGAGGCGGCTGATACCTATTCACTACGCCCGCATGTCGCTCGATGAGGGTATTTTGTCTTTTCCCCGAAAATACGCAATATGTACGATCGCCAATGTGAAAACGTGCGGGACTGTGGAGACCAGACAAAAGCGAAGTCCTGGCATCGAGTTCGATGCAGTCCTGACCCATTGCGGCGTCGTTGACCGGCGCTTCGTTGAGGCCCGGTATTTCCCGGCGCCGGCCAGCAGGCTTTCGGCGATGCTCAGCTTGCAGAAAACCCGTTCATTCTCGTTCCGAGTGCGGTGTCGAGCCACATCAGGAACCTGATCTTTATCGCCTCGGCCGCTGCTGGGCTCTATGCACTCCGTTCACAGGAGCCCTTCGCTCTCGATACGCGGCTGTGTGAGGACCGTCGCTTGCGACGACGCCGTGCTAGCGGCCGTAGCGCCGCCGATCGGGTGAGCAGGGGAGTGCGCCCTATCGCGCGCGGCTTGGTTGCGAGGTTGACGATCATGAAATTGCCTTCTTCACATCTCGCAACTACGGCTTCGAAGTCCTGAGCGGAACGCCGGTTGGATCATGAGGGTGCCGATTTGTTAGATGCGTCATCGGCTTCAGCAACACCGCTTTGGCTGGCGCCCGGCCGGTGAACGCTTGCAACCCAAAGGAGAGCTCTTGCTGCAGATCTGGTGCAGGTGCAGCGGCAAGCGATTCGTCATTACAGGTTTTAGTTGTGCTTCGGGTCGGCAGAAAGCGCGGGACCTCCCCGCGCGTCGCCGGCGGGTGCGCCGCTATTGAGCGGCTTCGCGGCGCAGCCAGTTGCGGAAGGCCTTCACCTTGGGCCGCTCGAGGGCACCCGGGGCGGTGACGATGTAGTAGGCGAACTGGTCGGGCAATGCCAATGAGAAGAGCCGCACCAGCCGGCCGGCAGCGAGATCAGCGGCGGCGATGGCACTATAGGCCAGCACCACGCCATGGCCGGCGATTGCCGCGTCGAGTGCGAGGTGGATGTTGTTGAAGCGGAGACCGGCCGTGGCCGGAACATCCTTGACCCCGGCCGCCTTCAGCCACATCGGCCAAGTCGGCACCAGCGGGTCGCGCTCGATCGCCTGATCGTGGATCAGCGCGTGCGCCGACAGATCCTGCGGCGTGCGCAGCGGCGGGCCCGCGGCCAGCAGCTGCGGGCTGCAGGCCGGAAAGACCTCGTTCTTTAACAATAGCTCGATCACGAGCCCGGGATAATTTCCGGTGCCGTAACGGATCGCGATGTCGAAATCGCCTTTGCTCAAATCGACGACATCGTCGGTGGCGGAAATCCGGACATCGATCTGCGGGCATTGCTCCTGGAAACGATGCAGCCGCAGCACCAGCCACTTGGCGGCGAAAGAGGGCGAGGCGGTGACGGTCAAAGTGCCGGTGTCGTTGTGCGCCCGCAAGCGTCCGACCGACGACTGAATGCCGGCAAAGGCCTCCGACAGGCCGGGCAGCAATACTTGCGCCGAGGCGGTCAGCTCGATCGATCGGTTCAAGCGGTGAAAGAGCTTGACCCCGAGATCCTGCTCGAGGGTGTGGATCTGATGGCTGACGGCGGCCGGCGTCACATGCAGCTCGGCTGCAGCTCTGCTGAAGCTCATGTGGCGGGCCGCCGCTTCGAACGCCCGCAAGGCACCCAGAGGCGGGAGATGGCTGTTCATGCCGGGTGAGAATTCCTAAGCCGTCGCTGAGAAAGTCTCGTTTGTCGACGCCGCGATCGGCGCCACCTAAGCGGAAGTGGCTTCTCGCGAGCGAATTCGCAACGCTCGGCGACTTTAGGAGATCTAAAATGACGACGATCCAGTTCGAGGCAGCCCAGCGCCGGTTCGGTCCGGTTCCGCAGCGGGAGCGGCGAGGAGGCACCGGTATCGCGGGCCGGGTGTTGGCGACCCTGCGCGAATGGCGCCGCCGCGCCCACGACCGCGCCGAGCTCTCCAAGCTTGACCACAGGATGCTGCGCGATATCGGGCTCACCCAAGCCGATGCCGAATTCCTCAGCAGCAAGCCGTTCTGGCGGGAGTAACGCTACACGCGTATGGTGGTGGAGAGCGACCGCCCGATTATCCAGCCTCAATTTGCCGACGACCACAGGAGGAGCAAACCATGACGACCCCGGACACTCTGCGCTTTGTCGAGGGCGAGCTGAACTATCTCGTGCCGATGGCCGAGCGGCCGCGCTACTTCGCCTATGACGCCGGCCCCGATGCGCCGACGAACATGGCGCATGAGGCGCACACGGTGCGCATTCACGATATGCGGCCGATATCGCACGAAGTCACGCTCGACAGTAAGGGTTTTGCGCTCGTCGAGCAGCGCACCGCGGTGCGCGACTTCTGGGACGAAGACGAAGTGCACGAGGTTTATATCCCGGAGGCCGAGCGCTTCCTCGCCGAGGTGACGGGGGCGAGCCGCGTCTTCATCTTCGACCACGTGCAGCGCCGCCGCGTGCCGGGAGCAGCGCGCCGGGCGCCGGGCGTGCCGGCTCAGCCCGCGACGCGCGTCCATGTCGACCACACCGGAAAATCGGGCCCGCAGCGCGTCCGCGACCTCTTGGGCGAGGATGCGGAGGAACTGTTGAAGGGCCGCGTACAGGTGATCAACCTCTGGCGTCCGATCCATGGACCGCTGCAGGACGCCCCGCTTGCGATGTGCGATGCCAAGTCGATCGATCCCGCCGATCTGGTGCCCTCGGATCTCGTCTATCGCCACCGGGTCGGCGAGACCTATTCGGTCACCTACAATCCCGCACACCGCTGGTATTACGTCCCCGAGATGCGGCGGGACGAAGCGCTGCTGCTCAAGTGCTGCGACACCAAGACCGACGGCCGCGCCCGTTTCATGGCGCACACCTCGTTCACCGACCCGACCACACCCCCCGACGCGCGGCCTCGCGAAAGCATCGAGTTGCGGGCGCTCGTCTTCCACCCGAATTAAGGCTTGTTGTTCCCCAGCCCGTCTTAGATGAGGCGGGCTGGGACATCCCCCTTCCATCGGCCCTCGCCCTCCCTGCCCTTCGGCTGGGCCCCCTCCCTCTCCCGCAATGCAGCTTTGTTTTCCCGGCAACCTGTAGACTGATGGTCAACCGAGTTGGTCAGCGTTGATGAGCGCGATCACTATTCGCGACGCCACCGCCGACGATGTCGGCCTGCTATTGCAATTGATCCGAGAGCTCGCCGCCTATGAGAGGGCGCCCGGGGCAGTGGTGGCGACCGAGGAGGATCTGCGCCGGCACGGGTTCGGGTCCGAGCGGCGGTTCGAGGCATTGCTGGCACTCGTCGATGGTGAGCCCGCCGGCTTCGCCTTGTTCTTCCCGGATTTTTCGACTTGGCGCGGCCGGCCCGGGATCTTTCTCGAGGACCTCTACGTCAGAGAATGGGCGCGCGGGCGCGGCGTCGGGCGGCGGCTAATGGCACGGCTCGCCGCGATCGCCATCGAACGCGACTGGCCGGCGCTCCATTTCAATGTATTGGATTGGAACCCGGCGCGCGGGTTCTACCAGCGGCTCGGCATAACCACGCGAAGCGAATGGCTACCCCACCGAGCGAGCGGCGAGACATTGCGCCGCCTCGCCGCCCAGGATGTCCGCGGCGGCGATTAAGAGACGGCTAGTCAGTATCTGCCGCCGAGTTTGCGGTGGTCCCAGCTGGTGATCTTTTCCGGGACGATCTTCAGCACCACCCGCTTTGGCGCGCTGTCGCCCGCTGCGCTCGGCCGCGACGGGGTCATGCCCCGCGCCTCGGCCATTGCCGCGAACGCCGCTCTGACCGCCTCCGCACCCTCGAGGATCTCGCAGCGGCCACGCACCATCACCCCGCGCAGCTCGGCATAGGCGTCGCCCGCCTCGATCATCAGCGCGGCCTTGGGGTTGCGCCGGATGTTCACGACCTTTTGCGCCTTGGCGTATGAGGTCATGTAGAAAGCGCCGTCCTTGACGAAATAATTCATCGCGACGACGTGCGGAAACCCGCCCTGGTCGAGGGTGGCGAGGGCAGCCTTGCGCTGTTCGCGAAAGAATGCTGTCTGCTCCTCGGGGCTGAGCTGGATCTGTGGGCGTCGGTTCATCGCGGCTCCTTTTACGCATTCGCGGACAGCCTCGCAACGCTTCCGCCGCCTATTGGAAATTCCTAATATCGGCTGACAAGCGTTCCGGCGGCAATTGGAGACCCCTCAAATGCTCGAAGTCTGGACCTGGCCCACCCCCAATGGCCAGAAGGTGCACATCGCGCTCGAAGAGCTCGGCCTCGAATACAAGGTGATCTCGGTCGATATCGGCGCCGGCGACCAGTTCAAGCCGGAATTCCTGAAGATCACCCCCAATCACCGGATCCCGGCGCTCGTCGATCCCGACGGCCCCGGCGGCAAGCCCTTCACCCTCTTCGAATCCGCCGCGATCCTGATCTATTTGTCGGAGAAGAGCGGCGGCAAGCTGATGCCGAAGGACCCGATCGGCCGCTACAAATGCCTCGAATGGATCATGTTCCAGATGGGCGGCGTCGGCCCGATGTTCGGGCAATGGAACCACTTCGGCGCCTACGCGAAGGAAAAGCTGCCCTACGCAATCGAGCGCTACACCAACGAGGTGGCGCGGCTGAGCCGTGTGCTGAACCATCGCCTGGAGGAGTGGCACTGGCTGGCCGGCGACGAGTACAGCATGGCCGACATCATCACCTTCCCGTGGATCCGCAACGCCGCCCAGTCGTCGCCTCGTTTCGCCGAGCGCGGCACGATTGACCTGGCCGAATATCCGGCGGTGAAGCGCTGGTATGACGAGATCGCGGCGCGGCCGGCGGTGCAGCGCGGGCTCACGGTGCTGGCCGAGGGCCCCGGCCAAAGGCCGATTACCGATGCCGAGCACGAGAACATGTTCGGCGCCACCCAGTTCGCGGCACGCTAGGTCCGGCAATGGAGCCGGCGACGCGCTCGACATCGCGGGCGCGCCCAGCCACGGTGGGCGGCGCGCCTCTCATGGCGCAAATCACGCCTCATGGCTGTAGCGCTCGTAGAGCGTTGCCGCATTCTCCCAGCGGATAGCGTCCATGTAGGCGTCGACATAGGCGGCTGCCCTGGCGCCGTAGTCCATGTGATAGGCGTGTTCGTACATGTCGAGGACGAGCACAGGCCGTCCGCCGGCCAACGTCGTCGTATGATCGGCCGCCCATTGGTTCACGAGCCGTTTGTCCCTTGGCGAATAGGCGAGGATCACCCATCCCGACCCGCCACCCTCGGCCTTGCCCATGGCGGCGAATTCGGTCCGCCAGCGGTCAACGCTCCCGAAATCGTGGGCGATCGCAGTGGCAAGCGCGCCGCTCGGCGTGCCTCCGCCGCCGAGACCAGCGAAATATACTTCGTGGAGGATCATGGAGTTCATCGCGATCAGCTCTTCTCGCTTCAGGCCGTTGATCATGAAGACAGGCGATTTGGCGAAGTCGAGTTCGGCGAGTTGGGAGCCGATCGCGTTAAGCCGTTTGACGGCACCGCTGTAGTTGTTCTCGTAGTGGCTTACGAGAAGCTTTTCGGACATGCCCTTGATCGTCTTCGGATCGAACGGAAGCGGCTTGATCTCATAGGTCATGGCTTTGAACCCCGCGTTGGATGTGGTTTGGGCCAGGGCCGGGCTGTCGATCGCCACCGCCGCGCCGCCAGCAAGGAGTCCTGCACTGCGGATGAAGTCGCGTCGTTCCATTCCATCGGTCATACAAATTCTCCCATGGTGATGAGGTAAGTCATGCGGCACCCCGCGCAAAAAACGTGGTGGCAGGCCGCGCCGACCCTCACGGGGTCTTGCCGCGGCGCCGACACCAGCATGCGGTCGTCGGCATCAAAAGCGACCGGCAGCGAACATCGGGAATGATTGGCAATGCTGGGCTGCCCATCGCGGCGTGCATCGCCTCGGCGAAATCGAGTTCTCGCGGTCCATAGATGCACCCTCCTCGCAAAGCGAGTGGTGCAGAGCTTGGACGGGAACCGTCTCACGGGGTGTCTGCTTTACCCCGCCGGTTCTCGATGTATGTGCCGCGCGCAATTCCGCAAGACCCGAGCTCTCCACCCGATCCGCGGCGAAAACACGAACCCGCTCGGACAGTTCGCTGCACCGGTAAGCCCGCAGGGAGGCGTCGTCATCTCGCTTACGGTCACCGGTGATGCCCACGAGATCCGTCGCGCCGGTGTCTATCTGAGAACACGGAAGCCGGCTCAATTACCACCTACACCTTTGGCCCGGTGAGATGCCCGCCGTAAATCCGCCCCGATCACTCCACGATACCGATGTAAGGCAGGTGGCGATATTTCTCGGCGTAGTCGGTACCGTAGCCGGCCACAAACAGGTCGCTGATCGTGAAGCCGATGAAATCGAGCGCGACCTCGATCTCCCGTCGCTGCGGTTTGTCGAGCAATGCACACGTCCAGAGATCGCCAATCCCGCGCTGGCGCAATTGGGCGGCGGCATAAGCGATAGACCGGCCGGTATCGACGATGTCGTCGACGAGCAGCACCGGTCGCCCGGCAAGGTCGCCCGGGATATCGCCGAGAAGCTGCACCGCACCGCTGCTCTCTTTGGCAAGGCCATAGCTGGTCAGCCGCAGGAACTCGATCTCAGGGCGGGCGCCCGCTCGGTCCAATGCGCGGGCGAGGTCGGCAACAAACACCGCTGCACCCTTGAGTACGCCAACCATGACGAAATCGGCAGGGATCGTGCACGCGATCTCCGCGGCGAGCGCATCAACCCGTGCGGCGATCTCCAGCGTGCTGAACAGAATGCGCATCCCATCCCATCCATCCATTTGAAAAACGGCGTCAGCAACTCGGAACCCGTTAGACCTACTCCGGCGCCAGCGCCTTTAGCCGGTAGATGAGGTCGAGCGCTTCGCGGGGGGTCAGTTCGTCGGGGCGGATCTCGTGCAGCAGGGTATCGGCGGCGGATGCCGGTGGGGGAGGCTCGGCGTGGCGGCGGGCGGCGCTGAAGAGCGGGAGATCGTCGGCGAGCCGCGCCAGCGCGCCGCCTTGTTCGCCCTTCTCCAGCACCCCCAGCACCTCCTCGGCGCGCGCCGTCACGGCTTTCGGCAGGCCGGCGAGCTTGGCGACATGGATGCCGTAGGAGCGGTCGGCGGTGCCGGGACCGACCTCGTGCAGAAAGACGACCTCGCCCTTCCATTCCTTGACCCGCATCGTGTGGCAGGCGAGTGCCGGGAGCTTGGCGGCGAGGGCGGTCAGCTCGTGGTAATGGGTTGCAAAGAGGGCGCGGCAGCAATTGACCTCGTGCAGGTGCTCGAGTGCCGCCCAGGCGATCGAGAGGCCGTCGAAGGTCGAGGTACCACGGCCGATTTCGTCGAGAATGACAAAAGCCGACGGGCCGGCCTGGTTCAGGATCGCCGCGGTCTCGACCATCTCGACCATGAAGGTCGAGCGGCCGCGCGCCAAATCGTCGGCTGCACCGACGCGGCTGAAGAGCCGATCGACGATGCCGATCCGAGCCGAGCGGGCGGGAACATAGGAGCCCATCTGCGCCAGGATCGCGATCAGCGCGTTCTGTCTGAGGAACGTGCTTTTGCCGGCCATGTTGGGGCCGGTGACGAGCCAGATGCGGTTGTCGCCCAGGACGCAGTCATTGGCGACAAAGGCGCCGCCGTTGCCCGAGGCGGCGAGGGCCGCCTCGACCGTCGGGTGCCGCCCGCCCGATATCTCGAAGGCGGTCCCGCTCTCGACCACCGGCCGCACCCACTGCACCTCGACCGCCAGCTCGGCGAGTGCGGCGGCGAGGTCGAGGGTAGCGAACGAGGTCGCCGCGGCGGCGATCTCGGCCCGGCGGGCCATGACCTCGCCGACGAGGTCCTCGTAAAGCCGCAACTCGAGCGCCAGGGCGCGCTCGGCGGCGCTGGCGATCTTGGTCTCGAGATCGGCCAATTCGGCCGTCGTGTAGCGCTGCGCGCCGGCCATCGTCTGGCGGTGGATGAATTCCGGCCCGAGCTTGCCGGCATGGTTGGCCGAGACTTCGATGTAGTAGCCGATCACGTTGTTGTGGCGGATCTTCAGTGCCGCGATCGCGGTGTCGCCGGCATAGCGGGACTGCAATGCCGCGATCAGCCGGCGGCTCTCGTCGCGCAAGCTGCGCCATTGGTCGAGTTCGTCCGAATACCCCGTCGCGATGAACCCGCCGTCGCGGGCGAAGAGCGGCAATTCGGCGGCGAGCGCGCGGCCGAGGCGCTCCACCAGGACACCGTGCTCGCCGAGCCCGAGCTGCGCTGCATCGAGCCGCTCGGCCAGCGGGACGAGATCAACCACGGCCAGCATCTCGCGCACCGACGCCGTCTCGCCGAGTGATTGTCGTAATGCCGCGAGGTCGCGTGGGCCGCCGCGCCCGAGGCTGAGGCGGGTCAGGGCCCGCTCGATGTCGGGGCAATGCCGCAATCGCTCGCGCAAGGCGGCGCGCAGCTCCGGGCGGTCGACAAAGAACTCGACCGCGTCGACCCGTGCGGTGATCGCCGCGGGGTCGGTCAGGGGTGCCGTCAGATGCTCGGCGAGGAGCCGCGCTCCTGCGGCGGTGACGGTGCGGTCGATCGTCGCGAGCAGACTGCCCCTGCGCTCGCCGGCGAGGGTCGTCGCCAGTTCGAGGTTGCGACGCGTCGCGGCGTCGATCTGCATGACCGAGCTGGGCATCACCCGGCGCGGCGGGTCGAGATGCGGCGCTCGCCCCTGCTGGGTCAGGCCGACGTAATCGACCAATGCCCCGGCGGCGGCGAGCTCGGCGCGGCCGAAATTGCCGAACCCGTCGAGGGCGCCGACCCCGTAGAATTCCTGCAGCCGGCGCCGCCCAGCGTCGCTCTCGAAGCGCTGATTGGGCAACGGGGTCAGGGCCGGCTTCCACTCGGCCAATAATTCGACCAGTGCCGGGCGGGTCAGCAGGCGCTCGGCCAGTAGGATCTCGCCGGGTGCCAAGCGCGCGAGATCGCCGGGGAGCGCGGGCTCGCTGGTCGGCGCCAGCGCAAAGGCGCCGGTCGAGAGATCCAGCCAGGCGAGACCCATCTCGCCGCCGGCTTCGGCGAGGCCGGCGAGATAATTGTGGCGGCGGGCGTCGAGCAGACCCTCCTCGGTCAAGGTGCCGGCGGTGACGACCCGGACCACCGCGCGGCGCAGCATCTTGGCGCCGCGCCGCTTGGCCTCGGCCGGGTCCTCGATCTGGTCGCACATCGCGACCTTGAACCCGGCACGGATGAGGCGCGCGAGATAGGCTTCGGCGGTGTGTACCGGGACCCCGCACATCGGGATGTCCGCACCCTCGTGCCGGCCGCGCTTGGTCAGCGCGATGTCGAGCGCCTGAGCGGCGGCGACCGCATCCTCGAAGAACAGCTCGTAGAAATCGCCCATCCGGAAGAACAACAGGCAACCCGGGTTCGCCCGCTTGATCTCGTGATACTGGACCATGACCGGCGAGGCAGCAGGTTCGGTCATCGGTGGGCGGATCGGGGAGGGAAGGGCTGACGCATGCGGGCCTTTGACGATAGCATGCGCCGGGCCAGACGACGAAAGCGAGGATCGGCATGACCGAGGCGGCGAAATCTTTTCCGATCATTCGCGAGGCGGTCGGCTCGTTTCCCGACCGCGAGCATTTTCGCAACGCCGTCGCGGCATTGCTCGTCGCCGGGTTCGACCGCAGCGACCTCTCGGTCCTGGCGTCACACGATTCGCTCGCCGTCGCCGAGGACGACGCCGGGACGTCAAAGGGGATCCTGGCCGCCGGGCTCACCGATGAGATCAAATACGTGGCGCCGCTGACGGTGGCCGGCATCATCGTGCTGTCCGGCGGGCCCATCGCCATCGCCATCGCCGCCCTGGTCGGTGCCGGTCTCGGTGGTGCCGCGTTAAAGGAGCTGTTCGACGATTACACCACAGCACACCACAGCGAAGACTTCGCCGCCGCGCTCAAGTCCGGCGCCGCTTTGCTATGGGTGCGCTGCGGCGATCCCGACCATGAGCTCGTGGCCACCCGCATCCTTGAGGAAGCCGGCGGTCGCCACGTGCACGTCCACGGCCGCCCGTTGCGTCCTGAGAGCTTGTGAATGAATTGGCAAATGATGGGCTGCGCAAACATCCTGCGTCCTTCGAGACGGCGCCGTGCGCCTCCTCAGGATGAGGTACCTCCTTGATGCCATTAAGAAATGTCCTCATCCTGAGGAAGCCGCTAAGCGGCTGTCTCGAAGGACGCACGATGCTGGTCCCAGCTGCCCACCGAAAGGTTCGCAAGCTCTGAGGGAGGCCGGCCTCAATCCATCAATAGGCCGCCGGAGAGGTTGATCGACTCGCCGGTGATGTAGGATGCCTCGTCCGAGGCGAGAAAGGCCGCGACCCGCGCCACGTCATCGGGGACCGAGACTCGCCCGATCGGGATCGACTTTGCCCGCTCGGCGGTCTCGGGAAACCCATAGCGGCGCTGCTGAGCCTCGATCGCGGTGCGCATCGCCGTGTCGACGACGATGCCCGGACAGATTGCGTTAACCCGGATGCCGTGCGGCGCCATCTCGCGCGCCAAGGCTTGGGTCAGACCGATCACCGCGAATTTGCTGGCGCTGTAGCCGGCGAAATGGGCCGGACCAGTCTTGCCCGCCCATGAGGCGAGATTGACGACCGATCCGGAATGCCGCGCGATCATGTGCGGCAGTACCGCTCGGCTCATGAGAAGACGCCCTCGACATTGACCCGCAGTCTCGCCTGCAATGCCTCGATCGGCATGTCGAGCGCCGGTCCCATCCAGGCGATGCCGGCGTTGTTGACGAGGAGGTCGATTTGCCTGAACCGGGATATCGTGGCGGCAACGGCATGGCCGACCTCTTCAGGGGCGGTGACATCTCGCTGTCAGAGCGAGACCGCCGATCTCGGCCGCAACGGTCTCCGCCGCGGCAGCGTCGCGATCGAGAACCGCGATCGCCATGCCCTCGCGCGCTAGCCGCCGCGCAATCGCGTGGCCGATGCCGCCCCCGGCCCCCGTAACCAATCCGACCCGCGCCATCGTGAAATCACGAGAATCAGCCTCCCGCCGGCGCTGTCGACTTGCGGCGCCGGCCCATCAGCCAGAAACCGACAACCGCCGAACCAAGAAGGACCAGGCTGGCCGGCTCCGGCACCGGAACCAGGAAGGCGAGGAAGTCCCGCTCCTCACCGCCCGGGAACGCCATGGTGTGGATGTTAAAATAGGTCTCTCCGTTCTCGATGCCCGCGATCAGCGCTGCCTCGGCGCCCGCGATCGTGCCGCCCTGCAGGGTGACAAAGGCAGGGTTGTAGATCAGCGGCTGAGTGAGATCGAAAACCGCAGAAGTGTAGGTCCCAGAGGTCACTCCCAAAGGGAACCCAGGAAACGCAGGAACCGTAGTGGCGACTCCGACGTTCACACCGGGCAAAAAGGGAGAAGCCAGGCAGCAATGGATGTGCGCCATGGTGTCGGGCGTCGACAAGCCGCTGAACGTCGCGTTGATCTGTATCGTTTGGGCCGTCGGATCCAGGATTACCGTTGCGAGACCCGTCGCGGGCGAACCGGTGGGAGGAACCTCATTTGCTTCAGTGAGGTGGGCCACGAACGTCATCGGTATCGCATGGGCGGTCGGCACCGGCAGCATCAGGGGTGCCATCAGGACCAACGCGGGTGAGAGATACCTCATTTCAACCCCTCCTTATGTTGGTTTGATATCTCCCCGACGGACGGCTCGATCGGCCGCCTTATTTCTTAACGCTGAGCCGTTTTAGGCGGCGGCGCAACCAAATTTGACAGTGAACCAGGGGTTATCACGCTGTCGTGAGGCCCGCTGCCACTACGGCGAGCGCCGCGTCGCTACCCGGGCCGCCGACGATCGACAGGCTGACCGGAAACCGTCGACGGTAAATTCGGACCGCGGTCATTTCGACAAATCGGCTCGACTGCATCAGCCTCTGCCGTCGTAGGGCGCCGGCGGCCAGGTGCCGAGGACACTGATTATAGCGAGTACCGCGAGGGCCAGACCTTGCTCGAGCGCGACGGTGCGGCCCAGTGCTCGGAGCGCGCCGGAGTCATGAGAAATCCGCGGCGCAAGACGGAAGCGGTTGATCAATGCGACGATCACCATCGCCAGGAAAAGCAGGATCTTGAACGCGAGCAGCCGGCCGTAGGAGGTGTCGAACATCGCGTCGAGGCTGCCGACCAGAAGCAAGGCGTTGATCGCTCCGGTCAGCGCAATCAGCGCAACCGCGACGTATCCGATATGCGAGAAATTGCGCAAAGCATCGCGGGTCACAGAAATCTCGAAAGCGCCCGGCTGACGCCGCGCCTGTCGGAGAACCCATGCCAGGGGTACCAGCCCACCGAGCCACAGTCCGGCGGCGAGCAGGTGCACGGTCTGATTTAGCTCGTGGGCGATCCCGGCGAGACCCGCGTCCATGGCGGCGTGTCCGACCCAACCGAGACTTGCGAGCAATCCCAGCGAAAGGAACAGCACGGCCGGCCGCCGCGGGTGTCGGCCGAGACAGGCCAAAACGAGGATCGCCGCGAGCAGCAAATGCCAACACCACACCCGACCAAAGCGGGTTTCGAGCAGTACCGCGCTTACCGCCGCGACATCGACCGCCGCGGCGGGCGAACCCGCCATCGCAGCCGCCTGACAAAGCACGAATGCCATTGCCGAGATTAGGGCGACCAGCGCCGCCGCGAGCGCCACATTCCCGAACCACGCGTCGAACCCGGCGAGAATACTCGACGCTGTGCGGGTATCGCTCTCGGGAAGCCCATAAACCCGAAATGCGGCGGCGCCGAAGATCAGCATCGCCGCGGTGAATTGGACAAAGCGGCAGGCGTAGAGCGCTTCATCCATCGTCGGAGCTCACGGCGCCACCGCAAAGCTGTACTCGCCCTCGGTGCGGTGGGTGTCGACCGACACGACATGCCAGCGGACCCGATAACGGCCGGGGGCCAGCGGCGGCAGCGCCAGCACGAGCTGCTTGTCGTTCGCCGGATCGACGACGGCCGCCCCGGTCGCAACCGCCCGGCCGTCGCCGGTGGCGAGATCGATGCCGGAAAAGTGCCGCTCGATGCCCTCGCTGAAGGTCAAACGGATCTCCTTCGGCGATGCCGGCACCGTCCCGCCGACCGGTGGTGCGGCCTGGTCTAGGAAAGCATGAGCGAGCGCCACGGCCGGCGCCATCGCGATCGCGGCGATTGCCGCAAGATGCAGGACGAGACGGCGCAATTTCCTAGTGACTCACTTTGAAATCGCCCGCCCGATTTAACCTTAGCGATGGCTGGCGATCGTCTTAGCTGCCGCCGCGATCAGAACACACCCGAGAAACAGCTTTAGGAATGCGACCGGCGCAAAGGCGACAGCGAGGCCTCCTAGCGTTGCGCCGAGAATCGAGCCTGCGCTCATCGCAAATGTGATCCGCTGTACGCCCCGGCCTTGCGGGATCGCGTTCGATCGCCAGTAGCGCCACAACCCCATAAGCACGATGCCGAGCGAGATTACGATGCTCGCCGAGCCCGCGGTCCTGATATCGGCCCCGAAGATGAAGATCAGCGTCGGGATCAGCAGCTCGCCGCCAGCCACGCCGAGAACGCTGCTGACTAGACCTATTCCGATGCCGATTGCGATCCCGGCGAACAGGTGAGGGGTTGCAGTTGCTGGCAACAGAGACGTGTACTGAAAAGGGAACACGGCTTCCCACAAGAGTAGCCCTCCGATGCCGACAAGCAGCAACCCGATCAGTCGGACAAGGCGCTCGCCGCTCAGCCGGCGAACTAAGTGAACGCCATAGATCGCGCTCGCCATGCCGCCGATCGCGAGCCCAACGACTTCGGATGAATGCGGCACGATGGCAGCTAGCGATACCGTGCCGCTACGGCTGATAAGCGCGAAGCTGAGAGTGACGAGGCTGATCATCAAGTTGAGCGGAACAGCGGACTTCGCATCGAACCCGATGCCGTGCATCAGAACAGGAAGCCGGAATTCGCCGCCGCCGAGTCCGATCAACCCGGCAAGCCCGCCGATCGGCACGCACCAGCCGAACGCCTTTTGAAAGTACGGACACGCTAGCGTGCGCTGCATTCAGGCTCACTCCTCGCATATCGTTGGCCAATGCGTTCAGCAAGAAGGTCGACAATCATTGCCACGCTCTGGCACTCTATTTCGTGTTCAACAACTTCGTCCGTCGGCATCAGACTTTGCGGGTTTCGCCTGCGGTGGCTGCCGGCATCTCCGATCGGCTATGGTCGATTGAGGATACCGCCGCGCTCATCGACGCAGCCGAAGGCGAGCCGAAGAAGCGCGGTCCCTACAAGCCGCGTCAACCGAAATCCGGCGCGGAGATTTCAAAGTGAGTCATTACCCGCAATTCCTTAATAGCCGAGCAGTGGGCGGCCGATGCTGTTGGGGAAAAGGTCATCGAGATAGAAGTGCAACTGGGCGATGATGCCGACATTCTTTCCACTGGCCCTTGTCGTCGGGATGATCGCCTCGACGCCGAACTGCATCGACTGCCCCGACCAGATGATCCCGGGGTTGATCGTGCCGATGGTTTTCTCGCCATAGCGGTCGGTGACTGGGGTGACGAAGTTGAATTCGACCAGCGGCGTCAGCCGGTTGACCCATTCGGGCAAGCCGAAATCATGAATGTTAGCGCGCAGGTAGAAGTTGCTGTATTCGATCGCGAAGCCGTAGTTTATCGTATTCGAAACATGATCGACGGCAAGTGTGGTGAACCCGGTGTCTGCATCGACCACTGGGGTCCTTATCTTCTTGCTTGAGGTTATGCTGTAACCGACCGTTCCAGTCAGCGCGAATGGGCGCGCCCAATTCAACGATTCCGGCAGATCGCCGGCCCCTTTTCCGAAATATAGGGTAGGGGTGTAGGTCGCAAAGGGCACCGCTCCGACCTGCCTCGCGCCGGTGCCGCCCAATTCGGTGATCACGCCGACCGAAGCGACCGCCTCGTGTGGTACATTCAGCAGGAACTGGTACCTCGGGGTGATTTCGAGGTTCTGGAAGCCGTTCGGATTGTGCGGCGGTCCCGCCTGATCGAGATGATTCCAGGCGTAACCGATCGAGAAGCCGAAATCCGATGTGATGCGCTTGGAGAGCTCACCGCTGATGGCGGTTTCCACGACTGACGGGTCGGTTCCGGTTTTCTGGTTCGACACGGTCGGCAGCGACAGTTCATCGGCGACGAAGGGGTCGTCGATCGTGATTGTCGCCGGGAAGAAGCGCGACCCGGCAAAGCCGTGGGCCAATGCGCCCGCGGTCGGAAAGATCATCAGCACGGTCGCGAGGGCAAGCCATGCGCGGCCGTCGAGATTGGCGGCAAACATCGGGTATTCCCAAATTCAGAGGGAGCAGTCGATCAGGTTCGCCGCGCCTGGTGTCCGTCGCGCGGTAAGTCACCGATCGGTGGAGAGACGGCGCTAGGCTCGTAGCGGTGGAGCGCGAGCGCCGATCGCTCCGGTCAGCCGACGCGGAGAAACCTGATTCCAAGGCGCGAAAATGACGCCTGATCGGGCGTATGCGACCGGTTCAAGGGTCGCGGCGGGGGCCAGCGCGAGCGCCGCGTTGCCATGCCAGAAGCAGCAGGCTGCGAGCTCGTGATGCGCCGGTTTTGGCGCCTGGTCGCTCGGTGTCTCGCTGTCACCGGCCCTTTGTGCGAGGCACAGCGCGTGCTGGTCGAGCCCAGCTGAGAATTCACCGGCGGCGCTCTTGAGACCGGTCGGAACCGGCGTGTGGAGGCCGGGTAGTGCTGTCTGCAGCAGCAGCGCGATCGCGGAGAGCACCTGACCGGGACGCCATGAGGGACGACCCGCGCGCGGCCGCTTTCCTCGCGGCCCGATCGACCCGATCAGCAGAGCCCACCGCGAACTCAAGATGATCAGCCTCCCCTGGTGCTGTTGCAATGTTGCCCGATGATGCGCCCGTTAGCTACCGCAATTGTCGGCAAGCCGTGGAGGCTATGTTGACGGGCATGGGTCGCCCCTCTCCTATCGATCTGCGCAACGCATCGGCACTGGAGGGTTGCATTTATACCAAGATTGTGTTATATGTCAAATCATAAATGCGTTTTTTACAATCATTATTCCATCAGCGAGCGGCGCGAAATGTTAACCCAAAGCCTCCCTGCTGCCTCCCTCAGGACCGGCCATCGCCTCCCTGCTGCCCGACTGCTGCTTCGGGTATATAACTATTTGATCTACATGGTATTATGGCTGATCGGACCGGCGCGTTCCGACCGCGAATCGCGTTTTCTCCCTGCTCTCAGGGAGGCGCTAGGCTCGACGCCACCGCGATCAGCGTCGCGTCGCTGCCGGGGCCGCCGACGATCGACAGTCCGACCGGCAACCCGTCGACGGTGGCGCCCGGGATGCTGACTTGCGGCACCCCGGTCAATCCGCCGTGACAGCAGAGGCACAGCAGGCGGTCGCGCTGCTGCGCCGCCGCCGAGAGCGGCTCCCCTCGCTTGGGTGCGGGAAACGGCGTTGTCGGCAGGCAGAGGATCGTCCCCTCCTGCAGCAGATAGCGCATCCGCCCGCGTGCCTCGCGTCGGACAAGCTGGGCCCAGCCGCGCTCGCTCTCGGGGATCATCGATCCGAGGATGATGTTGCGGGCGACGCTGAAGGCGAAACGCGGGTTGTCGCGGTCGATCCAGTCCTTGAAGGTGAGCCACGCCTCGGAGGGCTGCAGGGTGCGCTGCGCTCGCGCCCATTGGGTGATCCCGGCTGGCGCCATCACCTCTTCCCGCACCTCGCCGATCAGCGCACTCAGCCGCTCGACCGAGGATTGCAGCGCCGCACCGACCGCCGGATCGGCAAAGGCGAAAGCGTCGACCGCGATGATCAGCCGGGTCGGCAGCGCCGGCGGGATCGGCTCGTCGAGCATGACGCTCGACACCCTGGCGAAGGTGCCGGCATCACGGGCAAACCAGCCCGTGGTGTCGGAGGTTGGCGCCTGCGGCATCATACCCGACACGTTGATCCGTCCATGGGTCGGGCGAATGCCGTAGAGCCCGCAGAAGCTCGCCGGGACCCGCACCGAGCCGCCGGTGTCGGTGCCGAGAGCGGTGTCGCACAGCCCGGCGGCGACCGCTGCGGCCGAACCGGAGGAGGAGCCGCCCGGCACGCGGTCCGGCGCCCGGCTGTTGAGCGGGGTGCCGTAGAACGCGTTCTCTCCGACGATCCCGAGCGATACCTCGTCGGTGATCGTCTTGCCGATCAATGTGGCACCGGCCTCGAGCAGCCGCTGCACCGCCCAGGAATGGCGCGTCGGGACCGGGTTCGATCGCGCCCAGTCGGGATTGCCGCCCCCGGTGGGGAAGCCCGCGACGTCGAACAGATCCTTGGCGGCAAAGGTCAGCCCGGAAAGCGGACCGCCTGGCCGCCCCTCGATCCGCAGAGGAGGGCCGGGGACAAAGGCGTTGATGTCGTCTGGCATCAAGAACTCATTTGTTGGTGTTCCAGATGTCGGTCGCCAGTTTCCACCGGCCGCCGATCTTGCGCCATACGACCGCATATTTGCCGACGACTTCTTGCGGAGGCTGGCTCTTCGTCTTCAGTGTGACGGTGCCGATCTCGCGCGCCGCATTGCGGCCGAGCGGCAGCACGTCGAGGGTCGTCAGCTTGGCGTCGCCCATTTGCTGCGCCGCTTGGCGCCAGAACACCTCGATGGCGGCGCGGCCCTTGACGATGTCGGAGCCGGGCGGAAGCACATAGGCATCCTCGGCGTACATCGCGGCGACCGCCTGGGCGTCGCCCTTGTTGAAGGCCGCTGTCCACGCGTTGTTGAGCTTCGCGATCGTCGCCTGGTCCTGGGCAAGCGCCGCCGTCGCCGCGCAGAGGCACACGCCAAATAGTATAATCCGCAACATCGAACTCCCCTCCCCAAATGTCTGACAATCCTCCCGCGGTTGCGGGGGGCGAGCAATGCTTATGGGGCGCGGTCCCTGACCACGACCGCCCGCCGGGCGAAGGCGCCCAGAGCCTCGGTCATGGGCGTTGCGACGCCGAGCCGCGAACCGATCTCGACGACCGCGTCGACGAGCCCGCCCAATTCGAGCGTGCGGCCGGCCTCGTAGTCTTGCAGCATCGAGGTGCGGAAGGCGCCGAGCTCGGCGTTGATCGCATAGCGCTTCTCGATGTCCATGCCCGACGGGGCGCCAGCCGCCGCCGCGACTGCCGCGACCTCGTGCATTGCGCGCAAGGCGATCCGGCCAAGACCGGCGTCGTTCATCAGCTCGTCGATCCGCGCGCGGGCAATGACCGAGAGCGGGTTGAAGGCGGCATTGCCGATGAGCTTCGTCCAGACCTCGCCGCGAATATCGTCGGTGACGGTCACATCGAAGCCGCTCTCTCGAAGCACGGTGGCAACCTGCTCGGTCCGCTCGCGCCTCATACCGCCCGCTTCGCCGAGGACGAATTTGTTGCCGCTGGTCCACCGCACCACCCCAGGTGCGAGGCGGGCGACGCCCATGTAGACGACCGAGCCGATCACCGAGCGGGCGGGCAACGCCCCGAGCAATGCGCCCTCCGGATCGACCGCGGCGATGCGCTCTCCGCGGAGCGGGCCGGTCTGCCCATCGAAGTACCACCAGGGGACACCGTTGATCGGCGGCAGGAGTGCCGTCTGCGGTCCGATCAACGGGGTCAGCACGGCAAGGCCTTGAGGCCAGTCCTGCGCCTTCATCGTCCCGATCACCAGATCCTGCGGGCCGAGCTCGGCCGGGTTGTCGTTGACTTCGAGCCGGACGACACCGCCGCCGTCCCATTTCTCGACCTGCAGCCCGTCGCGCCGGATCGCAGCCAGCGTCTCGCCACGGGCGACGAGCTTTGGCGCAAACCCGGCGCGGGCCAGCGAAAAGGCGACGGCGCTGCCGATGGCGCCGGCGCCGACGACGGTGATCGAGAGGGAGTTCGTCATGGTGTTCGCTCGCCTCTCCGGCTGTTAGGCTCCACGATATGCTGGTGCAAATCTACGAGGTCCAGACCCCAGAGGAAGCTCGCGCATTGGCGAGCCTCGGGGTCGATCATATCGGGGTGCTCGTCGGCGACGGTGCCTTTCCCCGCGAGCTTTCGACAGGACAGGCCAACGCGATATTCGCGGCCGTTCCCGCCGGAAAGAAACGCGTCGCGTTGTCGCTTTCCGCGGATCCCGAGGCGGTGGCTCGGGTTGCCCGAGAAACCCGGCCCGACATCATCCAGCTGCAAGCGGCCCTCGAGGACTTCTCGGTGGCGATGACCCGCGCGTTCCGCAGCCGGTTCCCCGAAATCCCGATCATGCGAGCGATCCCGGTCATCGACGAGGCGAGCATCGAGGTCGCGCGATCCTATCAGGGTGTCGCCGATTTCCTGCTGCTCGACAGTTACGACCCCTCCACCCGGCAGTTCGGCGCCCTCGGCCGCGGTCATGATTGGAATATCAGTCGGCGGATCGTCGACGCTGTCGGTATCCCCGTCATTCTCGCCGGCGGGCTGGATCCCGAGAACGTCGCCGAGGCAATCGCCGCGGTCAGTCCGGCTGGTGTGGATTCGAAGAGCAAAACCGACCGGGCGGACGGGACCGGCAAGGATCTCGCAAAGGTGCGGGAATTCGTCACTGCGGCAAGGCTCACCAAGTGAAGGCAGTCGCCCGGAGCTCGACGGCACCATTGTTTTGAATGACGCCGAGCAGCCTCAGCCGGCAGGAGAAACCCGGCGCGCAGCTCTTGTCCTCGTCCGATTTTGCAATGAATTGCGGGCCATAGATGACTGGCTTGCCGGCATCGGTCGGATAGGGCGGCGGGGTGAGCAGCACCGGTCCGCCGCCCGCTTGCTGCGCAGCCGCCGGCTGTGCCCAAGCCACCGCCGCGGCGAGCACGGCGGCCGTGCACCAGCACCTCACGACGAGGGCCTAGAGCGCCTTCAGCATCGCTTCGGCGCTGGAGACGTCGAATTGGCCCGGCCGTTCGACATGCAGCGCCTTGACGACGCCGTTCTCGACCAGCATCGAATAGCGCTGCGAGCGCATGCCCATGCCCTCCTTGATGCGGTCGAGCTCGAGCCCGATCGCACGGGTGAAATCGCCGCTGCCGTCGCCCAGCATGACGACCTTGTCGCCGGCGCCGCGCTCCTTGCCCCAGGCGTTCATCACAAAGTGGTCGTTGGCCGAAAGGCAGGCGATCGTGTCGACACCCTTCGCCGTGAGCTCGGCCGCGTGCGTCACATAGCCCGGCAGATGGCGCTCCGAGCAGGTGCGGGTATAGGCGCCGGGAAGACCGAACAGCACGACCTTCTTGCCGCCGAAGAACTCGTCCGTGGTCACCGCTTTCACCCCGTCCGGGGCAACATAGCGCAGGGTCACGGAGGGTAGTTTGTCGCCTACCTTGATCGTCATGGATTTGCTCCCTTCAAGCTTGATCGATACGGAATACGGCCTTGCCGGCGATACGCCTGTCGCGCAGCTCGGGGCCGACCTCGGCGATGTCGCGCCAGCTGCGTTCGACGAGGACGGGTTTCAGCGAGCCGTCGCCGACGAGCGAGGCCAGGAGTGCCAGATCGGGCGCGAAGCGCTCTTCGGCCTCGGACCTGAAATAGGAAAAGCTCAGGATGCGGGCGTTCGGGTGCTCGGCGAAGTCGCGGAAACTGACCGATGTCTGCTCTCCCGATGAATTGCCGAAGATCACGATCGTCCCTTTGGGCTCGATATGCGCGATTGCCGCGGCGAGCGAAGCGCCGCCGGCGGATTCGAGGATCAACGCGAAGGAGCCCTGCGCCTTATCGATGCCTTCGACGATTTCATCAGCGCCGCGCACATGCCGGCCGCGCTCCGGTCGGCCGACGACCGCAGTAACGCGAGCTCCAGATCGTTCGGCGATCTGGACTGCCATGTGACCGACGCCGCCAGCGGCACCGGTGATCAGCACGCGTTTGCCGAGGAGCGGCGCGCCGTGTCGCAAGGTGCGCAGGGCCGTCAGACCGGCGACCGGCAAGGCCGCGGCTTCCTCGAACCGCACGTCGTCGGGCAATGCCGCCATGCGGTGGGCCGGCACGGCGACCCGTTGTGCCCAGCCGGCACCGTCGGTCAGCGCGACAACGCGGGTGCCGGCGGCTGGGCCGCTGCCGTCGGCCGCCTGCTGCAGCACGATCCCGCCGATGTCCTGCCCCGGCCGCCAGCCCTCGGGCCGAGTTTGCATCAGGCGCAATTCGCCGCGGTTGAGCGAAAAGGCGCGAACCTCGACCAGCGCCTCGTTGGCTGCCGGTGCCGGCTCCGGTACCTCCCGAATTTCGCCCGGGCCGGTGCCACTGGGTGTGTTGACTAGGGCGAGCATCTGGCTTCTCCCGAAAGGCCCCCCTCACCCTCCCGCTACGCGGGCCCCTCCCTCTCCCCGCTAAAGCGGGGAGAGGGGCTTTTGCCGCGTTCCTCCCTCGCCCCGCTTTAGCGGGGAGAGGGCCGGGGTGAGGGGTTCTTCTGTCTCGACCTCAGTTGAGCCGCAGCTCGGTGATGTGCTTCGGGTCCGGCTTCAGCTCGCCCCTTTCGACCCGGCTGACGATGTCGGTCAGGATCTTGTTGGTCGGGGTTTCGATGCCGATCTCGTCGCCCTTCCTGGCGACGAAGCCGTTCAGGAACTGGATCTCGGTGCGGCGCCCCTTGAACATATCCTGGCCGGTCGACGGGCGGTGTTCGCCGCCGCCGGGTCGGTTGGCCTCGGCGAGGCGGTGCTCGTCGATTTCCCTCGTCGCCGCCGCGTCGCCCTCGCCGGCGCGGGCGATCGTCTCCGGGTCCATGTGGCTGACTTCGTCGAAGGTGTAACCGAGCGCCTGGCCGACGCGGATCGCCTCGCTGCCGAGCCGGGTCGAGAAATGGCGGATCGCGTCGTTCTTAATCATGTCGCGGCTGATCATGCCGGTGCAGGCCGAGAGGCCGTTGCCCATGACGTTGGTGACGAGCTTCGACCAGCGCTCGCCCCAGAGGTTCTCGGTGACCATCGCGCTGTCGGCATAGCTGACGAGCTGGCACACTTCCTTGGCGCGGTCGGTAACCCGGCCGTGGACCTCGCCGACGCGGAAGACGGTGTGGCGCGAGCCCGATTTGCCGGCGGCCCGGCGCACCTGACCCGGCGCATGCAGCTCGACGGTGATCGAGCTGGCGATCGAGCCCAGGGTCTTGCCCCAGCCGACGATGCCGGCGATCGTCTCCTCGTTCATGCAATTCTGCAACGACACGACATAGCCGCTGGGTGCCAGGTATTGCTTGATCATCGCGGTCGCCCAGGCGGTGTCGTAGGACTTCATGCAGACAAAGGCGATGTCGATCGGCGCCTCTTTGGCGAGCTGCTGCGCCTCGGTCAGGTGCAGCGCGCGCGGCTTGACGGTGAACGGCTCGACATCGCGGATATGGGTGATGCGCAGCCCCTCGCTGCGGATGGCCTCGACATTCTCCGGCCAGGGATCAATATAGGTCACGTCCTCGCCGGCCTGCACCATATGGGCCCCGGCATAGCCGCCGACCGCGCCGGCGCCGACGATCGCTATCTTCTTCTTCGCCATAACGTCTTCTCCCATATCAGCTCCGCGGCACGCGCGCCGCGCATTCCGCGGGAGATCCTAGTACGGCGGGCCCACCCACGTCACCCTATCGGTTTCAGGCGCTCCACGCACTCCGACTGCCACAACCACAGATTGAGTCATAGTTTAATATCTCCGCCATCTGCAGCAAATCTGCAGCAACATTTCTCCCTCAAGTTGCAGTCTCTGGCCGGCTAGATTGCGGGCGCCGGCGGCCGTTAATTTGCGATACCATATACGTAATTTATCATAGACGCAAGTCACGTTGATATCTAAAGACGCTTAGGCTGGGCGGGCATAGCCGCTCGTCCGCGCCGATGGGGTGATCGAATAAGACAAGCAAATGGATGCTCTTGTGGAAAGCCGCCATTCGTCCGGCTTTTCGGAAGTGGCTCTGTAGAGCAATAATACGCTCAGCGTCAGAGCGGGGAGTGGGGATGAGACGCCGCGATTTCATGACGGTGCTCGCCGGCGCGGCGGCGTATCCGCTCTCCGCCGGCGCGCAGCAGAAGGCGATGCCGGCGATCGGCATCCTCGGTGCGGTCTCGCCGGACGTCACGGGGGTGCAGCTGAACCTCGCGGCTTTTCGCGAGGGATTGGGCGAGACGGGTTTTGCTGAAGGGCAAAACGTGGTGGTCGAATACCGCTGGGCGGAGCGGCGCCTCGATCGGCTGCCCGCCTTGGCTGCCGAACTGGTCGCCCGCAAGGTCGACGTCATCGTAACCGAAGGCGGCGACTCGACCACCTTCGCTGCAAAGCAGGCGACCTCGACGATCCCGGTCGTTTTCCACTGCACGAGTGATCCGGTCGCGCTCGGCATCGTTGCCAGCCTTGCCCGTCCGGGCGGCAACCTGACCGGGGTCAGCCTGATGCACAGCGAGCTGGCGCTGAAGCTTTTTGAAATGAAATGCTGTTGGAGGTGGTCCCGGAAGCCAAGCTCATCGGCGTGCTGCGAGAACCGAGTAGCCCGCTGGATATTGAACACGCGGCGAGCGCGCGCAATGTCCGGCTCCATGTCCTACCGGCGTTTAGCTTCGATGAAGTCGATGCCGCGTTCGCGGCCCTCGTACCATTGAAGCCGGACGGCTTGATCGTTTACACCGTGCCCAGGTCCCGATCCGCCGCCCTGGCTTCACGCCATTCGCTTCCGGCGATATCTTATGCCCGAGATTTTCCTGAAAACGGCGGGCTGCTCAGCTACGGTCCCAACCTACCTGCGGCCTACCGCATCAAAGGGATCTACACCGGAAGAATTCTCAAAGGCGAGAAAGCCGCCGACTTGCCCGTTCAGCAGCCGACTAAGTTCGAGCTGGTCGTCAACCTCAACACTGCGAAGGCACTCGGCCTCACCGTCCCGCCATCGATCCTCGCCCGCGCCGACGAGGTTATAGAGTGAGGCGGCGCGAGCTCCTCGCGCTGATCGGCGGTGCGGCCGCGCTTGCCCCGTTTGGGGCCACGGCGCAGCCCGGGCTGTCGGTCATTGGATATCTGAGCAGCCGCTCCGCGGAGGCTGAAACACCGCTGCGGACCGGGTTCCTCGACGGATTGGAGCAACGGGGCTTTGTCGTCGGTCGGAATGTTGCGATCGAATACCGATACGCCGAGGGAAGCCTCGATCGTCTGCCGTCTCTCGCGGCCGAGCTGATCGAGCTTCCGGCGGCGTTGCTGGTCGCGTACGGGTCGTCGGCGGCAGTTGCGGCGAAGAAGGCGACCGCAACCATCCCGATCGTCTTTAGCGTCGGCTTCGACCCGGTGCAGCTGGGCCTCGTCGCAAGCTTCAACCGGCCGGCCGGCAACGCGGCGGGAGTGTACCTCTTCGGGGGCGAGATAATTCCGAAGCGCCTGGAGTTGCTGCGCGAGGTCCTCCCGCAGCCCGGTCTGATTGCCTTTCTTGTCGGTCCGGAGACGCAAGCGACGCCGGAGCAACTCCGCCAGGTTGAAGCAGCCGCCCAGACGGTCGGGCAGCCCATTCTGGTTCTGCACGGCGGCAACGAGGATGAAATCGAGAAGGTGTTCGCGACCATGGCCGAACGCCAGGTCCGCGGTCTACTTTTCGGCGCGTCCACGTATTTCCAGGTGATCGCCGACAAGCTCATCGCACTCGCCGCCCGCTATCGCATTCCCGCCAGTTACGAATGGCGCGAATTCGTCGCCGCTGGCGGGCTGATGAGCTACAGCACGAGCCGCCGCGAATCCAGTCGGCTCGTCGGCGATTACGCCGGACGCATCCTGCAGGGGGCCGCCCCCGCCGATTTGCCGGTCATGCAATCAACACGCTTCGAGCTGGTCATCAACCTGGAGACCGCCAAGGCGCTCGGCCTGACGATCCCGCATACGGTGTTGCTGCGCGCCGACGAGGTCATCGAGTAAGACAAGCGTGACCCAATGCGCGAAGGGCGATCAGTTTGTTGCTATGATGACGATCCAAAAATTGCCGAATTGGTACTTCATATTCCCGGCTGAGGGCGGCCGTGGGAATGGCCCGCCCGTTGGACCAAGGAGTTGGCGAGCCTGATCTCGACCAGATAAAACAGGCGGAACAGGGGGTGCGGGACCGGCGGGCAGTTTCGCCAGGGGCCGGTCGGGCACCCCCCCCCCGGCCGCCGGGTCGGCCGCCGCAGCAATACGACCATCGCCGCCGCGTCATACCTATCGTTTCGGCGGGGGCGGTTTTCGCGGACGCGGGCGGCGGGTAACGGGCGTGGCGCGGCGCGCTCGGGGTTTGCCGCGCCGTTTGGCCGGACGCCTCGCAGCTCTCGTCGCGAGCCGCCAGTCGACGGCCATGCCGACCGGGACCGCGGCGATGCCGAGCGCCATCACCGCGCTGGCGACGCGCTCAAACCGGTCGAGCTCGGCGGCGATGACGACGAGCGCCAGCACGAGGCCGGCGCCGAACATCAGCAATGCGGTCTTGGTATAGCGCATGCGTTGCAGCCGTGGAGCGAGGCCCCTATCCTGCGCCCTTCCCGATGCCGCGATAAACCGGGAAGTAGGGGCGGCGGCGACACGAGATAGAGGAAAACGATGCTAGAGCTCGAGCGGCCCGGCGACCTCGCTCAATATGTCGGCAAGGAGATCGGCGTCAGTGACTGGTTCACTGTCGACCAGGCGATCATCGACAAATTCGCCGATGCAACCGGCGACCATCAATGGATCCACGTCGATGTCGAGCGCGCCAAGCGCGAGATGCCGGGCGGCAAAACGATCGCCCACGGCTATCTGACCCTGTCGCTGGTGCCGCGCCTGGCGCAGACCATCTACCGCGTCAAAAATCGCTCGCGCGGGCTCAACTACGGCTCGAACCGCATCCGGTTTACCGGACAGGTGCCGGCCGGTTCGCGCATCCGTCTGCGCCAGAAGATCAAGGCGGTCGACCCGGTCGAGGGCGGGGTGCGGATCACTTCGGAAAATACCGTCGAGGTCGAAGGCGCCGCCCGGCCCGCTCTCGTCGCCGAGACCATCGGCATGTCGTTCGATTGAGAAAGAGGCCCCTCACCCCGGCCCTCTCCCCGCAAGCGGGGCGAGGGAGAAAAGGCGGTCCTAGACCCTCGCCCCGCTCTAGCGGGGAGAGGAAGGGGCCCGCGTCAGCGGGAGGGTGAGGGGCGGCAAGCGATGGATCGCCCCAAAGTTAAATGAAGTTGGAGGGAAGATGGCAGCGGTTATGGATCGGCAGACGGTAGCGGTGCGACCGACCGGGGCGGCGCTGGGCGCCGATATCGAGGGCGTCGACCTCTCCCGCCAGCTTTCCGCCGACATCGTGGACGAGATCAAGAAGGCGTGGGGTGATCACCTTGTGCTGCGGTTTCGCGGTCAGAAGCTCGACGACGACCAGCTCATGCGGTTCAGCGCCCATTTCGGCGAGCTCGATCTGGCGCCGGTCATCGCCGCGGCACGGGTCAAGACGGCCGACGGAACCGAAGTGGAAGCGGTCGAGGAGGGAACGCGCTACGTCTCGGTCATCTCCAACATCATCGAGAACGGCAAGGCGATCGGTGCGCTCGGCGCCTACGAGTCGATCTGGCACACCGACATGTCGTACAACCGCGAGCCGCCCTGTGCGAGCGCCCTCTATGCGCTTGAAGTGCCGCCATCGGGCGGCGACACCGGCTTTGCCAATATGTACCTCGCCTATGAGCGCCTGCCCGAAACCTTGCAGCGGCAGATCGAGGGCCGCCGCTGCCGCCACGATTCGAGCCGCAACAGTGCCGGCGAATTGCGCCGCGGCATGACTGAGGTGAGCGATCCGCGCGAGGCGCCGGGGGCCAGCCACCCGATCGTCCGAACCCATCCGGTGACCGGCCGCAAGGCGCTGTTCCTCGGCCGCCGCCGCAACGCCTATATCGAGGGGATGGCGATCGAGGACAGCGAGCGGCTGCTCGACGAATTATGGCGGCATGCAACGCGCCCGGAGCTGATCTGGTATCAGCAATGGCGCGTCGGCGACCTCGTCATGTGGGACAACCGCTGCGCCCTTCATAGACGCGACGAGTTCGATCCGCAGAGCCGCCGGCTGATGCACCGCACCCAGATCAAGGGTGATCGGCCGTTCTGACCTCTGCAATGTCCCGCAATTGGGTTTCTTCATCGAGGATGGCGAGGCGCTCGCCGGCGGGCTCGTAGCGCAGGACATAAAGCACGGTATTGCGGGTCCGCGCCGACGGGCTGCCGGGCGGGAGCGCGTGCTTCATCAGCTGGCGCACCATCGCACCATGGGTCGAGACGCCGATCCGCCGGTAGGGTTGCTCGGCGGCGAAGCGGCGCAATGCCGCCAGGCCGCGGGTGCGCGTCTCGAGCCCGGTCTCGCCGCCGGGAAAGGCCGCATCGTCGTCGGTGAACCAGCGCTCGGTCAGCGTCTCGCCAAAGCGGCTCTTCACCTCGGGCCAGAACAGGCCCTCGGCCTCGCCGATCTGCGCCTCGCGCAGGCCGGGCTCACGGATCAGCGGCACTCCCAGACCCTCGGCGACGATCCGCGCCGTGGTCCAGGCGCGCGCCAGATCGCTCGATACCACCGCATCGAGGCGATGGGGGCGCAGCCGTTCGGTCAGCGCTGCCGCCTGGGCGAGACCAGTGGCGTTGAGCGGCGTGTCGGTATGCCCCTGCAGTCGCCCCTCGCGGTTCCAATCGGTCTCGCCGTGCCGGAACAGAAACAGCAGGCATTCCATGCCGTCGCCTCGACGTTTTGCATCAAGATCGAGAAATTTATACCGGCCTTTCTCGCGGAATACGAATGGCCCGATCGGAAGGTCAGTCGGTCGCTTTATCGCAAAGGCTGGTCTATCTTCAGCCAACTAAGACTTGGAGAGGTGCTCAATGAACGATGCGCCGGCAAACGTCCTCAACCCCGAAACCGTCCTCGCCGAGATGAAGAAGCATGGGGTGACCCATGTCGTGTACCTCCCGGACAGCGAGACCAACTGGCTTTACCTGCTGATGAAGGCCGACCCGGCGATCCGCCTTGTCGGAGTGAACCGCGAGGGCCACGCCTCCTCGATTGCCGCCGGGCTGTGGCTCGGCGGCGCCAAGCCGCTGATCCTCATTCAGAACACCGGCATGCTCGAGGCCGGGGATTCGATCCGCGGCTGGCTGATGAGCCTCAACGTGCCGATCGTGCTGATGGTCGGCTACCGCGGCTGGACCCGGCACGGCGTCACCACCGATACCGTGGCGACCTATACCGAGCGGTTTCTGATGGCGTTTGGCATCAACTACTACCTGGTCGAGAACGACGCCGACTCGTCGCGCATCGCTGTCGCTTTCGAAGAGGCCGAGCGCACCAAGCGGCCGGTGGTGATCCTGGTCGGCGACGAATACCACGGGTTTAACCGGTAGAGAGGGAGCCCCCGAGATGATGCACACCGCAGACATGATGAGGGCCTTCGCCCCCTACCGCGGCGACGCGATCCTGGTCCCCGGCCGCAGCGGCCGCTATTGGATCGACCTCAGCGACAACCAGCCGCTCGATGTCGAGCTCGGCGACCCGGCGATGGGCGGCCATGCCGGCCTCGGCCTCGGCCTGGCACTGGCGCGGCCGGACAAGAAGGTCATGCTGTTCGATTCGGAGGGCGACATCCAGATGAGCCTCGGCATCCTGGCCACCGTGGCCGAGCAGGCGCCGCCCAACCTATATCACTTCCTGATAGACAACGGCGTCTACGCGACGACTGGCGGACAGCCGGTGCCGAACGCCGACAAGATGCAGTACGACATGATCGCGCGCGGCTGCGGCTATCCGCGCACCTACGCCTTCAGCGAGATCGGCGATTTCGAGCGCGCTCTGCCCGAGATCATCGGTGCGCCGGGGCCGGTCTTCGTTGCTTGCAAGGTCGTGCCCGAAATCGAGAACGAGCCGATCGGCCGCCGCCGCCGCTGGCAGACCCGCACCCGCGACCAGGTCGTCGTCGATTTGCGGAGCACGTTGGCAACGACACGGTGACCATAACGATGCGGGAAGACGACGACCGGTGGTGTTTGGGAGAGCGGGCTCAGCCATTGCGAGAGAAGACACGCCGGAATCGGCGCGAGGGTTAATTGCTGTCGCGCGGTCGCGTCGGGCTGAGCTTGGCCGGCAATGCCAAGGCGAGGACGAGACTGGCGACCGCGATCAGTGCGGCGATCACATAGACGACGTGTACCGAGCTCGCGATCGCTTCGGTCAGCCGGGCGAGTTCGCCGGGCCCCAGCATCTGGCGTGCCGCCGGCAGCATCAGCCGGTTGACCGCGTCGCCGGCTTCGGGCAGCTGGCGATGGATGCCAAAATTGACGATCGCTCCGAACACCGCCGCACCGACCGACGAACCGACCATGCGCATGAACATCATCGACGAGGTGGCCATGCCGCGCTCGTTCCAGCCGACGGCGGCCTGGGTCGAGACGATAAAGGCGGTGTTGCAAAAGCCCATGCCGATGCCGTTCAACAGAGCCCCGGTGCCGGCCCATATCAGGCTGTCGGTCGGCTCGAGCATGAGCAACACAAGACTGCCGACGACCAAGCACACGCCGCCGATACCCGCCGCCAGCCGGTAGGAGGTGCGGATCATCAGCCGCCCCGAGGCGATCGAGGCAAAGGTCCAGCTGACCGAGGATGCCGCCAGCGCCAGACCCGCCGCGGCCGGGCTGCGGCCCATCGCCCCCTGGATATAGGTCGGCAGAAAGGCCGAGAGCGACATCATCAAGGCGCCGTTGGCGAATCCAGCAAGGCAGCCAACAGCAACGACGCGGTTGCGCCACAAGCCCATCGGCAAGAGCGGCTCCGGCGCGCTCCTCTCATGCGCCGCGAACGCCGCTAGAGCGACCATACCAGCCGCTGCCAGCGCTGCGATCGTCAGCGTTTCGCCGGAATTCCCGACCTGCATCAGCGCCAGCATGACCCCGCCGACGCCAAGCACCATCAGGATCGAGCCGCGGTAGTCGATCCGATGCCGCTGCGGCTGCCGGGGCTCGTGGAGAAACAGACCAAACATGACGAACGTCGCGGCGCCGATCGGGAGGTTGATCCAGAATACGAGCGACCAGCTGGCATGCTCGACAAGGAAGGCGCCGAGGGTCGGGCCGATGATCGCCGCCACACCCCAGACCCCCGAAATGTAGCCTTGCACCCGAGCGCGCTCGGCCGGGGTGTAGATGTCGCCGACAATGGTCGTGGCTATCGGCTGAATGGCGCCGGCGCCGGCTCCTTGCAGCCCACGGAACAGCACCAGCGGCACCATGCCCCAGGCCAGCCCGCTCAAGGCAGATCCGACGAGGAACAGGCTCGCTCCGGCAAAGAAGACGCGTTTGCGGCCGTAGAGATCGGCGAGCCGACCGTAGATCGGGATCGTCACCGCCTGGGCCAGCAGGTATGCCGCAAACGTCCAGCTGAAGAGGTGAAACCCGCCGAGCTCGGCGACGATCGTCGGCATCGCAGTGGCGACGATCGAAAGGTCGATCGCTGCCATGAATATCGCCATCATCACGGCGGCCAGCACCAGCCGCCGCGCCGGCTCGGCTACGGCCGGGCGCTCCTCGAGCTCTTCTAGCGCGGTGGGCTGATCGAGCAAAGCGCCCCCGATGGACCAAAGCGGAAGCGCGCTGTCTATCGGAGACCACACCTGCTCAACAAGCAGGCATCGCGCGCATCAGACGCGCATCAGAGATGCACAAGGTTTCGGCCGATCGGCGGCCCCGCCTGTCCCCCCAGCCCGCGGACGCGGGCCCACCCTCCGAAGGTGGCGAGAACCAAATCCTGACAGCGCGGCGAGAATGAAGGATGATCGGCGCGGATTCGCTTCGTAGACCAGGGTGATCAATTATGAGCGTGATCGACGAAACCCATGATCCACGGCGCGAGAGCTGGGTGGTCTCGGCTCAAGGCCATGGCGAGTTTCCGATACAGAACCTGCCATTCGGCGTCTTCAGCCCGGCCGGTGGGGCGCCGCGCGGTGGTGTTGCAATCGGCGATGCGATCTTCGATCTGCCGGCGGGTCTGGGAGCAGGGCTGTTCTCGGGCGAAGCGGCGCGCGGCGCCGAGGCGGCGGCCGGCACCACCCTCAACCCATTGATGGCGCTCGGCAGCGGACCGCGCGTTGCTCTGCGCAAACGGCTCTCGGCGCTGTTGTCCGCCGACAATCCGGAGCGGGCGAAAATCGAAGCGCTGGCGCCGCGATTACTGCACAGCGCGGCCGATTGCACGATGCACCTGCCGGCGGCAATCGGCAGCTACACCGATTTCTTCGCCGGCATCCATCACGCGCGGAATGGCGGGATGCGGCGCGATCCGAACAATCCGCTGAGCCCGAACTACAAATACGTGCCGGTGGCCTATCACAGCCGGGCGTCGTCGGTGCGGCCCTCGGGTGTCCCGATTCGCCGGCCGAGCGGCCAGCGCAAGGCACCGAACGAGGAGGCGCCGAGCTATGGCCCGTGCCGCAAGCTCGATTACGAGCTCGAACTGGCCGTCTGGGTTGGGCCCGGCAACGCGCTCGGCGAGTCGATCCCGATCGGCGAGGCTGGGGACCACCTATTCGGGCTCGGTCTCTTCAACGACTGGTCGGCGCGCGACGTCCAGCAATGGGAATCGCAGCCGCTCGGGCCGTTTCTCGGCAAGAGTTTCGGCAGCACTGTCTCGCCCTGGATCATCGCCACGGAAGCGCTGGCGCCGTTCCGCGTCGCGCAACCGCCGCGTCCATCCGGCGACCCGGCGCCGCTCCCCCATCTTTGGGATGACGCGGATCAGCGCGAGGGCGCCTTCGATATTGCGCTCGAAGCCTTGTTGATGACCGAGGGGCTGCGAGCGAAGGGGCTGCCGCCGCACCGCATGTCGGCGAGCAACACGACAGACCTCTACTGGACCGTGGCGCAGATGATCGCGCATCACGCCAGCAACGGTTGCAACCTCGCCGCCGGGGATCTGTTCGGCACCGGCACGATCTCGGGTCCGACGCCGGAGGGCTACGGCAGCCTGATGGAGCTGAGCGCCGACGGCACCCGCACGATCACGTTGGCCTCGGGCGAGACCCGCACCTTTGCCGAGAATGGCGACGAGGTGATTTTCCGCGCCCATTGCCGAAAGGCCGGCCGGGCGCCGATCGGCTTCGGCGAGTGCCGCGCCCGGATCATCTGAGGGAAGCTTGCATCCCTGTCGATGGCTGAACCAAGGCTGCGGGCCGACCCGAGGGACCGAATTCGCCCGATGTCCGAACGCAGGCCTCGACAGGGCGGCACCGGCCGCGGGGTCTTTGGCGGGGTTGCGAGGGTCGCCGTCTTGCTGCTGCTGTGGACGGCGATCATCGGCAGCGTCGTGCTGGGTTATTTTGCCCTCACCCTGCCCGATACCAGCGAGCTGACCAATGCCGAGCGACGCCCGAGCGCCACGATCCTCGCCGCCGACGGCAGCCTCTTGACGACGTTCGGCGACCTCTTCGGTCAGCCGCTGACCCTGCGGGAGATGTCGCCCTTTTTGCCAAAAGCCGTGATTGCAACCGAGGATCGCCGCTTCTACAGCCATTTCGGCATCGATCCGATCGGGCTCTTGCGCGCCGGGTACGCCAATCTTGCGGCTGGCCATGTCGTCCAGGGCGGCAGCACAATTACTCAGCAGCTCGCCAAGAACCTGTTTCTGACGCCGGAGCGCAGCCTCGCCCGCAAAATGCGGGAAACGTTGTTGGCGCTCTGGCTCGAGCATCGTTTCACCAAGGACCAGATCCTCGAAATCTACCTCAACCGCGTCTATCTCGGCGCCGCCGCTTATGGGGTCGACGCTGCGGCGCATCGCTATTTCGGCAAATCGGCGCGGCGCACTACTCTCTACGAGAGTGCGGCCATCGCCGGCTTGTTGAAGGCGCCGACACGGTTCAATCCGACCCGCGATAGCGACAGGGCCGCCTCACGCACCGCTCGGGTTCTCGCCAACATGGTCGAGGCCGGGATCGTCACCGAAAATCAGGCGATGGGCGCGATCGCGGAGGGGACGGCGCTTGCCGCCGTCGCGACCACCCGACCGGGGGCCCGCTACTTTGCCGATTGGATTGCCGAGCAACTTGCCGATTTCGCCGGGCCCGGCGGCCGCGATCTGACCGTTACCACCACGCTCGATGTCGGGCTGCAGGGCCAGGCCGAGGCAGCGATCGCCGAGACGCTCGCGCGCGACGGCCCCAAGGCGGCGGTCAGTCAAGGAGCGCTGGTGGCGATGTCGCCGGAGGGCGCGGTGCGCGCCATGGTCGGCGGCCGCGACTACAGCGAGAGCCAGTTCAATCGCGCAGCCCAGGCCCAGCGCCAGCCGGGCTCCGCCTTCAAGCCGTTTGTCTATCTCGCCGGGCTCGAAGCGGGGTTGCGGCCCTCCGACCCATTTGTCGACGCGCCGATCCGCATCGGCAATTGGCAGCCGCGCGACTATACCGGACGCTATCAGGGCGAGATGACCCTGGCCGAAGGGCTGGCCCAGTCGATCAATACGATTGCAGTGCAAGTTGCCCAGCGCGCCGGCATCCGCAATGTCGTCGCGGCGGCGCACCGGCTCGGGATTTCCTCCGCTCTGGCACCCGAAATGAGCCTGGCGCTCGGCACCGGCGAGGTGAACCTGGTCGAGCTAGTCGCCGCCTATGCACCCTTCGCCAATGGCGGGACAGGTGTGTGGCCCTACGGCATTGCCGAGATCCGCGACAGCGAGGGCAAAGTGGTGTTCCGCCGCAGCGGGTCGGGCGCCGGCCGGGTCATGAGCCCGGAAATTGCCGGCACGATGAACGAGATGCTGAGCGGTGTCATCGGCCGCGGCACCGGCAAGAGCGCTGCGTTGCCGCGTCCGGCCGCCGGCAAGACCGGCACGACCCAGGAGTATCGCGACGCCTGGTTTATCGGCTACACCGCCGATCTCGTTGCCGGGGTGTGGCTCGGCAACGACGACAATTCGCCGACCAACAAGATCACCGGCGGCTCATTGCCGGCGCAGACCTGGCGACGCTTCATGCTCGCCGCAACGCGAGCGATGCCGGTGCGGCCGCTGCCGAGCGTGCCTGCACCCCCGCCGCGGGTCGCTGCCGCATCGCCGCCCAGCTCCGGCGGCGGACTGTTCGATAATTTCTTCGGGCTCTTCGGCCGATGACAGCTTGCCCCTCACCCTCCCGCTGCGCGGGTCCCTCCCTCTCCACGCTCGCGGAGAAAGGGAGGGGGTGAGGGGCCGACGTTTTGCTAACGCAGCGGCGAGAACGATGCTGGGACGACGAACATGTTCTCCTGCTTGATGAACATGCCGCGGGTCGCCGGCGGCCACGCACCGGCGGCGCGAGCCTCGTCGCGGATGCGGAAGCGCTCGGCCGCGTCTTTATAGGCCCAGATGTGGATCCACTGGTTGAGCGGACCAAGCTCGGTATGGCCGGCCGCGGCCAACGGCGAGAGCTTGACCCGCCCCTCGATCCGCTCCGCCCACTTCTCGATAACCTGCCCGGTGACGCCGGGCTGCATCGTATAGGTGCGGATCTCATAAAGATTGCCGTGCTGGCGCGGCGTGAAGGCCGGGCAGAACGGCGCCGCAATGACGATCTTGCTCTCCATCTCGACAATAAATTCCTGGGCCTTCGGCGGCCAGTTCGGGATCGACTGCGAGCGCACGCGGGTGCGGTGTTGGAGGTCGTCATAGGGCCAGATGTGGATGATCCGGTTGAGCGGTCCGACTTCGGTGTGAAAGAACGCGCCGAGCGGCGACACCTTGACGCGTTCGGTCAGTGCCTCGGTCCATCTCTTCTCCACTTCCGGCACCGATCCCGGCTGCAGTGTGTAGGTCCGCATCTCAAAGATCATCGACGTCACTCCCTCGTCTGTGTTCCGCCCGTCACCTTAACGCAAAACTGACGGCTAAGGTAGGCACGCGAGCTTTTCCACCAGCAGCTCGTAGAAACCCTCGCCGTCGACCTTGTTCATCAGCCGCACGTTCGGCTTTCTGCCGGTAACGCCCCACCAGTCGACGACGGTCATCCCCATCGTCAGCAGGCTCTGCGACTCGATTGCGACATTGACCTCGCGACCTTCGAACAGCGCCGGGTGCAGCAGAAAAGCGACTACCGCCGGATCGTGCAATGCCTTGGCGCGGGTGCCAAACTTGGCATGACGATTTTCGTCGAAAACCGTCAACAACGCGGCCACGGCCGGCCCGCAGCGGTTGCCGAGCCCGCGCAATGCAGCCAGCCGCGGTGGGGTGTTGAGCAGCTGGTGGGTCACGTCGAGCGGGATCATCGTGATCGGGACGCCGCTGTCGAGCACGATCGCCGCGGCGTGCGGGTCGACATGGATGTTGAACTCGGCCGCCGGCGTCACATTTCCAAGCTCGAACCCAGCGCCCCCCATGATCACGAGCTCGCCGATCTTGCCGGCAATGTCGGGCGCCTTGACCAGCGCCATGGCGATGTTGGTCAATGGACCCAGCGCGCACAGGGTGATCTCGCCGGTTTCGGCGCCGCGCAATGTCTCGATCAGAAAATCGACACCGTGCTGCCGCTGCAATGGCGCCGCCGGCTCGGGTAGCACGCCGTCGAGGCGGGGATCGTTGTGAATGCGCTCGGCGGTGACAAGCGGACGCATCAATGGCCGGGTGCAACCGGCATAGACCGGCAGCTCCGGATGCCCGGCCAGCGCGCAAACCCGCCGCGCATTGCGCTCGGTCAGTACGAGCGGCAGATTTCCCGCCACCGCGACAACGCCCAGCACCTCCAACCGGTCGGCTGCCGCCAGCGCCAATAGGATCGCGACGGCGTCGTCGAGCCCGGGGTCGGTGTCGATGATGATCCGACGCCGCATTATTCTTCTGGCACTCCGGCCTTTCGCAGACCGGCGAGATAGGTGACCTCGAACAGCGCGCGGATCTCCGGTTGAGCACCCCGAAATTGGCTGACGAGGCGAAAATGAACGATGCTTGAATAAGAACCTTCGCCTTGAAGTTTCCGCGCTTCCGCAAGTTCCACGCCGGCGAGTCCGGTCTCGCCGTTGAGGGCGTAGGCGGAGGCCAGGTGAAGGTGAAAGAACGGTAATTTCGAATTGACGCTGCGCGCCCTTTCGAACCAGAGGATCGCCTCTTCGATGCGCGATTGCAGCAGGTGCACTTGCCCAATCCGGTCATACCAGATTCCGATGCTGGGATCGCGCGGACTGAGACGAATGGCTTGCTCAAGGAGCGGGATTGCTTCCTCGATCGGCCCAACGAAAGTCTTCGACCTGCCGATATTGGCTAATGCGGCCACCCAGTTGTGGTCGGACGCGAGGGCTGTCTCGTATTCGGGAATGGCTTCGGTGTGTCGCCCCTGCGCACGCAGCAGATGACCTTTGGCGAAATGCGCAAACGGGCTGCGCGGCGATGCCGCCAGGGCTTGTGAGACCAGTTCCTCCGCGCGTTTGAGATCGCTGTCGGACGAGCTAAGCGCATAGTTCATCACGCGCCCTGCGAGAGCGCCAGCCAACCGGCTCTGAGACTCGACGGAATGCGGATCCAGCGCCAACGCGCGCTCGTAAAGGTCGATAGCCTCGGCAGAGTTGTCACGCGTCGGCGGCTTCGACTCTACCGCGCGCGCCCGGAAAATGTAGTCCAGCGCGTCGGGGTTCTCAGTCGGCCGGGCGCCCTCGGCGGCAAGCAGCTCGAGGTTGAGCTCTACTGCGATTCGGCTCGTGATCTCGTTCCCAAGGGCGAACAGATCGCCCGCGTCGCCGTCGAACCGCTCGGCCCACAGATGCGCGTCAGTCTCGGCGTCGATCAGCTGGGCGTTGACGCGGACCCGGTTGCCCGATCGCCGGACGCTCCCTTCGAGCACATAGCGCACACCCAACTCGCGGCCGATCTCCTTCCCGTTGATGGACTTGCCCTTATAGGTAAAGGCGGTATTGCGCGAGATCACGAAACTGGCCGCGATCCGCGACAGATCGGTCGTCAGATCCTCGGTGATCCCGTCGGCGAAATATTCCTGCTCCGGATCGCTGCTGAGATTGTGGAATGGCAGCACGACGATCGACAAGCGTGGCGCGCCCGCCGGGTGAGATATTGACGTGGCGGGCGGTAGGCTCGATGCCGGCAACTCGGCGACGGCGTCGGACCGCAAGGCATAGACCCGGACCGGTCGTGCGATGTTCTTGACGCTCTGCTCGCCCAGATCCTCGAACCGGTATGCAAGCCTGTCGCGGATCTGGTCGTACACTGTCCCGGAAACGCAGATCCCACCAGGCTCGGCGAGCGTCTCCAGGCGTGCCGCGACATTGACTCCGTCCCCAAAGACGTCATCGCCATCGGCGATGATATCGCCGAGATTGACGCCGATGCGAAACTTGATGCGTCGCTCATCGGTTGCCTCGGGCTCGCGGTCGATCATCGCGCGCTGCACGTCGGCGGAGCAGCGTACCGCATCGACGACGCTGGCGAACTCTACCAGCAGGCCGTCGCCGGTGGTCTTGACGATGCGGCCGTGGTGCTCCGTGATCTTAGGGTCGATCAGCTGTCGGCGAACCGCCTTGAGGCGGTCGTGCGTGCCCTCCTCGTCCGCCCCCATCAGGCGCGAATAGCCCGCCACATCGGCGGCGAGGATCGCGGCAAGACGGCGGGTCGAGGCCATGGCTGCGGCAGCCCACCCTGTCGGGGAAAATGTAACCCACTACCTATACCACACCTCGTGCTTCGAGGCGCGTGCCCGAGAGCGCCGTCATGAGAGTCTCTCTAGGCGGCGCGAACGGATTGAACGTTTCCACCCCGAGCGGGTCGAAATGCCGTTGGTTCACGGTGACCACCACCGGTTCGCGCGCTTTGGACACAGCAGCAATGCCCAGGAAATTGGTAATCCTCTGGGTGCTAAAAGCTTATTTTGTGAATTGATATATCGCCGGTTCTGTTAGCCTAGCATGTCGATTTCCAGTTATGCGACGTCCGGTCGGCATCATTGACATACTTACAATTCTTGTTTTCGTATCATGAAAACAGCGAGAAACAGCGGCAGAACAGCGGTCGCTCTCGCTGTTTTTTGCACCGCCAAACCATTGGCGGCCCAGGATTTCCGCGGAGGATGTGATGCCGACCACTGAAAATTTGTGGGAAAAACAGCAAAAACAGCGGAGCCCGCCACCCGGTCACGGGTGCTGCGAATGGGTCTGACCACTATCGGCGCAATACCAGCAATTTTTTGATCTCGGCGATCGCCTTGGCCGGGTTGAGGTTCTTCGGGCAGGTGCGGGTGCAGTTCATGATCGTGTGGCAGCGATAGAGCCGGAACGGGTCCTCGAGCTCATCGAGCCGCTCGCCGGTGGTCTCGTCGCGGCTGTCGGCGATCCAGCGATAGGCCTGCAGCAGCACCGCCGGCCCGAGATAGCGCTCGCCATTCCACCAATAGCTCGGGCACGCCGTCGTGCAGCAGAAGCACAAAATGCACTCCCACAGCCCGTCGAGCTGGGCGCGCTCCTCTTCCGACTGCAAGCGCTCGCGATCCGGCGAGGGCGGGCTCGCCGATTGCAGCCACGGCCGGATCGACTGGTATTGCGCGATGATGTGCGTCTGGTCGCCGACCAGATCCTTGATGACCGGCAAGTGGGGGAGCGGGTAGACGCGCACCGCACCTTCGATATCGGAGATTGCCTTGATGCAGGCGAGCGTGTTGACCCCGTCGATGTTCATGGCACACGAGCCGCACACCCCTTCCCGGCAGGAGCGGCGAAAGGTCAGTGTCGTGTCGATCTCGTTCTTGATCTTGATCAGGGCGTCCAAGACCATCGGCCCGCAATCGTTGAGATCAATCGCGAAGGTGTCGATGACCGGGTTCTTCCCGTCGTCGGGGTTCCAGCGGTAGACGTTGAACTCGCGTACCCGCGTGGCACCCGGCGGACCGGGGACGCTCTTGCCGATGCCGATCTTTGAATTCGCCGGCAGGGTGAATTCGGCCATCGATCGTCCCTAATAGACCCGCGCCTTGGGGGGGAAGGTTTGCACCTCGTTCGATAGGGTAAATAGGTGAACCGGGCGGTAGCCGATCTCGACAGCCCTCTCGCCGTCGAGCCGGACGACGGTGTGCTTGAGCCAGTTCTGGTCGTCGCGCTGGGGATAATCCTCGCGCGCGTGGGCGCCGCGGCTTTCGGTCCGGTTCTCGGCCGAATGTAACGCGACGACCGCCTGCTCCAGCAGGTTCTCAAGCTCGAGGGCCTCGGCGAGGTCGCTGTTCCAGATCATCGAGCGGTCCGAGATGCCGAGATCGCTAAAGCTGGTCGCGACCACGTCGATCCTGCTCACACCCTCGCGGAGCACCTCGGCGGTGCGGAAGACCGCACAGTTGTTTTGCATCACGCGCTGCATGTCCAGGCGGATGTCAGCGGTCCGGCGCGGCCCCCTCGCGTGCCGCACCCGATCGAGCCGATCGACCGCCGCCTCGCCGGCGCCGTTGTGAAAGGGTGGATGGGACATGCCGGGCCGCACGAGCTCGGCGGCGCGATGGGCGGCAGCTCGCCCGAAGACGACGATATCGAGCAACGAATTGCAGCCGAGCCGGTTGGCGCCGTGCACCGACACGCAAGCCGCTTCGCCGATCGCCATCAGGCCGGGAACGGTGGCGTCGGGATCATTCTCGCTCGGCTGCAGCACCTCGCCGTGATGGTTGGTCGGGATGCCGCCCATGTTGTAGTGCACGGTCGGCAAGACCGGGATCGGCTCGCGCGTGACATCGACACCGGCAAAGATCCGCGCCGTCTCCGAGATGCCCGGTAGCCGCTTATGCAGCACCTCGGGCGACAAATGCTCGAGGTGCAAGAGGATATGGTCACGCTGCGGCCCGCAGCCGCGGCCGTCGCGGATCTCGATCGTCATCGCCCGACTGACGATGTCGCGCGAGGCGAGATCCTTGGCGTGCGGCGCGTAGCGCTCCATGAAGCGCTCGCCCTCGCTGTTGGTCATATAGCCGCCTTCGCCGCGCGCCCCCTCGGTGATCAGGCACCCGGCGCCGTAGATGCCGGTCGGATGGAATTGGATGAATTCCATGTCCTGCAACGCCAGCCCGGCGCGCAATACCATGGCATTGCCGTCGCCGGTGCAGGTGTGCGCCGAGGTGCAGGAAAAATAGGTCCGGCCGTAGCCGCCGGTGGCGAGGACCACGATATGGGCGCGAAAGCGGTGCAAGGTGCCGTCGTCGAGGTTCCACGCCATGACCCCGCGGCAGACCCCCTCATCGTCCATGATCAGATCGAGCGCGAAGTACTCGACAAAGAATTCCGCGCTGTGGCGCAGGCATTGCTGGTAGAGCGTGTGGATGATCGCGTGGCCGGTGCGGTCGGCGGCCGCACAGGCGCGCCTCGCCGGGTCCCCCTCGCCGTAATCCCGCATGTGGCCGCCAAACGGCCGCTGGTAGATCCGCCCGTCCTCGGTGCGCGAGAACGGCACGCCGAAATGCTCGAGCTCGATGACGGCGGGGATCGCATTGCGGCACATGTACTCGATCGCGTCCTGGTCGCCGAGCCAGTCGGAGCCCTTGACCGTGTCGTACATGTGCCAGCGCCAGTCGTCCTCGCCCATATTGCCGAGTGCCGCGCTGACCCCGCCCTGGGCCGCGACGGTGTGGCTGCGGGTCGGGAACACTTTGGAGATGCAGGCTGTCTTGAGCCCCTCGGCAGTCGCCCCCAGGGTCGCGCGCAGCCCTGCACCGCCGGCGCCGACGACAACGATGTCATAGCTGTGATCGGTTATTGCGTAAGCCGGCGGCATCACGGGACTCAGTCAGCTCCCCGTTCCCAAGGCGATGCCGAGCACGGCGAAGATCCCGGCGACGGCCAACGCAAAGCACGCCAGGCGCACGACAATCAGAAGGCCGAGCTTGGCGAGGTCGGTATGGACATAATCCTCGATCACGACCTGCAGCCCAAGGGACGCATGCCAAAAGGTCGCAATCAGCAGCAGCACAAGCAGAATTGCCGGGAGGGGACGGCCGACCCAGTCCCGCACCGTGTCGATATCGGCGCTGGAGAGCCGAACGACGGCGATGACGAACCATAGAGTGAGCGGCACCAGCGCCACCGCAGTGACGCGCTGAAGCCACCAATGCTCGACGCCCTCCTTGGCCGAACCCAGGCCGATGGCGCGGCCGACCGGCGAGCGCAGCCGCGCTGCCGCCATCTCAGTCGGCCCAACCGACGATCACGGCGCCCCAAGCGATCACCGTCAATAGAGCCGTCCCCCCTAAGACCAACCATCCCCCGAAATAGGTGGATTTGAGATCGAGCCCGTGCCCGGTATCCCAGACGAGATGCCGGATCCCGTTGCACAGATGGTAGAACAGCGCCACGCTCCAGCCGAGCAGAAGCACCAGGCCGAGCCAGGAATCGAGAAACTCCGCGACCGCGTCAAAGGCTTCGGGGCTCGAAGCGGCGGCAACGAGCCACCACACCAGGACGATCGTGCCGATGCTCAACCACACCCCGGCGGCGCGGTGGAGGATCGACAGGACCGAGGTGAGTTGCCAGCGATAGATTTGAAGGTGCGGCGAAACCGGCCGGTCGGCGGATCGCATCTACGTCAGTCCCGGCATTGGTGCTCCAAACAATCGCGGCGGCCACGCAGCGGCCGCCGCCGTCTTCGGGTCACTTAGACCGGGTGCCGAGGAGTGTCAACGGACGCGATATGTTCGATCCCCTCGGCGAGCCCCAGCAGCCGTCGTGCATTCTCGACGTGAAGGCTTTCGATCAGCTTGCCGTCGACCAGCACAGCACCCTTGCCCGCGGCCGCTGCCGCGGCGTGCGCAGCGATGATGCGGCGCGACCACTCGATCTCCGCCGCACTCGGCGCGAAGGCGGCATTCGCCGGTCCAATCTGCGTAGGGTGGATCAGCGTCTTGCCGTCGAAGCCCAGCTCCCGGCCCTGTCGGCAGACGAGGGCAAAGCCCTCCTCGTCGGAGAGGTCGAGATGGACCCCGTCGAGAATGGCGAGGCCATGGGCGCGCGCAGCCAGCATCGCGAGGCCGAGTGCTGTGATCAGCGGTAGGCGGTCGCGGGTTGCAACAGCATGCAGATCCTTCGTCAGGTCGGACGTCCCGAGGACCAGCACGGTTAGCCGCGGGCTCGCGGCGGCGATCTGTGCCGCCTCGAGAATGCCGAGCGGCGTCTCGATCATGCACCACACGTCGAGCCGCTCCGGCGCCCCGAGCGCGTCGAGCAGCGACATGCTCACCCGCACCCGCTCGGCGCTCTCGACCTTGGGCAGCAGCACCGCGTCGATCGGCAATGTCGCCGCCGCGGCGAGGTCGGCGTGGCCCCACGGCGTGTCGAGCGGATTGACGCGCAGCACGATCTCGCGCCCGCCATACCCGCCGGCAGCGAGTGCTGCCGCGACGATCGCGCGCGCCTCCTCCTTCGTTTCCGCCGCCACCGCATCTTCGAGATCGATGATCAATCCGTCAGCGGGCAGGGAGCGAGCCTTTTCCAGGGCTCGCGGGTTCGAGCCGGGCATGAAGAGAAGGCTGCGGCGCGGGCGAAAGACAGCCGGCATCACCCTTGTCCTTTCAAGATGCTGTTATACCGGGACTAACGGCTGGTTCGACCGAAATGCGCTAGAGTATCGCCGGCGGAGGGCGGAAATGAACGAGACGGGCGCGAGACCCGATAACGCGGAACGCGCATTCTGGTCGTGGCTCGGGTTTTGGGCCCAATTCTTGGTCCTCGGGGTGCTCGCCGTGATCGGCGCGTTCGTCGCCAGCGCCGGTCAGCGGCCCGGCGACTATCAGTGCGGCCTGCTGCTGAGCATCGCGGCGATCGCGCTCGGTTTTCTGCGGCTGAAGCATCAATTGGACGGCGGGGCGCCGGGTTGGGGCACTTTTTTGCTGGTCGACGACATGAAGGGTCTGGCGCTGGTGATCCCGTTGTTCGCGGTCATCGGGCTCGCCGGGCTGTTCCTCGCTCATGCCTGGGAGAGTGGTGCGATGCATGCCGCCGGGGTCGGTCTTTTCGGCATCAGCGGCGTCATCGTCTTCCTCAACATCAAAAATGTCTTTGACCACATGGATAGGAACGCGTCCTGACATGCCGACCGTGCTCTCCGTCCAATCCTGGGTCGCTTGCGGCAAGGTCGGCAATACCGCGGCACTGTTCCCGTTGCAGCGCCTGGGCTGCGAGACCTGGTCGCTCAACACCGTCGCGTTCTCAAACCATACGGGCTACGAGAGGTGGCGCGGCAATACCGTTCCGGCGAGCGAGATCGCCACTCTCTTCGAAGGGATTGCCGAATTGGGCGTGCTGCCGCGCTGTGACGCGGTGCTCTCGGGCTATCTCGGCGAGGCCGAGACCGGTCCTGTGCTGCTCGACATCGTCGCCCGCGTCAAGAAGGCTAATCCGAGCGCGCTATTTTGCTGCGATCCTGTCATGGGCGACATTGGTCTTGGGTATTACGTCCGCGCCGGCATCCCGGAATTTTATCGCGATCGCGCGCTGGCACTCGCCGATGTCGTGACGCCGAACCGTTTCGAGCTCGAATGGCTGACCGGCGGACCCGTGAGCAGCCTGGTCGAGGCCGCCGCCGCCGTGGAGGCGTTGCGGCAACGCGGCCCGAGCATCGTGCTGGCGACCAGTCTCGAACCCGTCGCCGACCGCATCGCCGCGGTCGCCGCTGGACCCGACGGCGTGTGGGCGGTGGAGACGCCGCGCCTGCCGATCGAAGCGACCGGTTGCGGCGATGCGGTGGCGGCCCTCTTCTTGGGCTGGCTGCTCAATGGCAAACCGGTGCCCGAGGCGCTCGCGGCGACGATCGCCGCGATCTATGGGGTGATCGAGGCGACGATGCGCTCCGGCAGCGGCGAACTGGCGCTCGTCGCCGCTCAGGACGAGCTGGTCTCGCCGAGCCGACCGGTGTCCGTGCGGCGGCTCTAGCCTGCACTTCTCACAAGTTCGAGGGACGTAGGGCGGAAAAGCGCAGCGCATTCCGCCGATTTACGCGAGCCGGCCGTGGCGGAATGCGCTGCCGCTTTTCCGCCCTACACTCCTAAATCGTTTATTGGTATGAGAAATTCGGAGCAGAAGGAGGCATCGAGATATGGACACACCAACAAAAATCGCCGTCATCACCGGGGCAGGGAGCGGCATCGGCCGGGCCTCCGCGCATGCCCTGCTCGCCGACGGCTGGTCGGTGGTATTGGCCGGGCGCCGGCGCGAGATGCTCGAGGAAACCGCGGCCCTCGCGGAGACCGCGCCGCCCCGCACCCTGGTCGTGCCGACCGATGTCCGCGATCCGGCGGCGGTGGCGGCACTCTTCGACCGGGTCAATGAGACCTACGGCCGCATCGATCTGCTGTTCAACAATGCCGGGATCAGCACCCGCGGCATCCCCTTCGAAGACCTGACCTACGAGCAGTGGGCCGATGTCGTCGCGGTCAATCTCACCGGCTCGTTTCTCTGCGCCCAACACGCCTTCCGCATGATGAAGAGCCAGGATCCGCAGGGTGGCCGCATCATCAACAACGGCTCGGTCTCGGCTCATGTGCCGCGGCGCAATTCCGCCCCTTACGCCTCGACCAAGCATGCGCTGACCGGGCTGACCCGATCGCTGTCGCTCGACGGGCGGCAATACAATATCGCCTGCGGCCAGATCGACATTGGCAACGCCGCGACGACGCGCAACGAGGACACCGCCCGCGGCCGATTGCAGGCCACCGGCAGGGTCGAGGCCGAGCCGCGCATGGACGTCCGCGACGTCGCCAAAGGGGTCGTCTACATGGCCTCGCTGTCGCTCGAGGCAAACGTCCAGTTCATGACCGTGATGGCGACCAAGATGCCCTATATCGGCCGCGGCTGAGCTCGACTCGACTGCTAAGTTTCGTGCCGGCCGGATTGACCGATGCCAACAGCAAGTGGTAAATCTTTACTATGAAAAGGCGAGATTTTCTTGAGAAATGGGGCCTATCCAGCCTTAAGATCAAGCTCCCCTTCCTCGAAGGCGAATTCCGCCCGCAAGACCCGGACCGGGCCGCGGCGTGGGAGCTCTACGTCGAGTTGCTGACGCGGATCACTACGCAATACCTGCCGCCGGAGGACGGCGACGAAGAGGCGGCGCTTCAGAGCGTCTTTGTGATCTTTCCGCTGACGCGCGATATCTTGCGCAAGCACGGCTCGGGTGCAGGAGAGTTCGCCAAGCTCGCCATCCCGGTGCTCAACCAGATCATTCGCCCGTTCACCGCGAAATGGCACCGGCTGTCGCTATCGGGTGCATTCAAAGACAGGGAGCACTGCCGAGAATTTCGTTCCGAGCTGTCGGCGTTGCAGCCGCGTCTCCGCGCCTACACCCGCGCCCTCGCCGACATGGCCCAGGTCGAGGATCTGACCACTCTGGAAGAAACTGGCCCCTAACCATGCTGCAGCACGTTTTCATCAGCTACCGTCACGAGAGCGACGAACACACCCGCGCGGTGCGCCGTCTGGGCGAATTGCTGCGACAGGCGAATATCCCCATCGCGCTCGATCAATTTCATGCGGATGATCACCCAGGTGGACCGGATCTGGGCTGGCCTAAGTGGTGCGAGGACTGCGCTAACCAATCTGCCTGCGTGTTGATCATCGGCTCCGAAGGCTGGTTTTCAGCCTACGAAAAGACCGCTTCACCGGGTCAGGGTTTGGGTGCGGCCACTGAAGCTGACCTCTTCCGGCAAACACTCTGGGATGAGCAAGGGAACAATACGCGGATCCGCCTCGCGTTCCTGCATAACCTTTCCATTCAGCAGGTACCGGTCCGTCTCCGCGCCTGGGACCAGTTCCGGCCATTCGATAACGATGATCAGCTAAACCGGTTGATCCGCTGGGTCGCCGGTTGCCTCGGCATCGGAAATATCGAGCTGCCGACGGTCCGTTGGCCCGAACCGATTGATTTTCGGGCAGACCTGGCAGACCGCTTAGAGGAATGGCCGCCGATAGTCGATCTCCTGGCCGGCTGCTCGCGCGAGCGCATTCTGCTGTTTGAGGGCCCCAGCGGCCTCGGAAAATCTGCTCTCGTCCGTCAGGCGACAGTATACGCGAAAACTTTAGGAGTCCTAGTCGTTTACCTGGACCTGAAAGGGGGTGGGCTAGACGTTGAGGGCATTCTGGGGCAATTCGATCTCGATCTGGGCCAAAGCCTCCTGCCAATCTTTTCTCGTGAGCTGGGGAGCAAAACCCATTTGCTACGCAAGGATTTACGCGGCCTGCGCCAACCTGTTCTGGTCATTTTCGACACTTACGAGGGTTGTGCTGGGAACAAGCCCGTCGTGGAATGGCTCGATCAGCAGTTTTTCACGGAAGTCGAAACCGCTCTACGACTTGCCGTCATCGTCGCGGGACAGCAGGTCCCTGACTATAAGGGAGCTCGCTGGCGTGATCAGGCTCGGCACTTTGCCTTGACGCCAATCATCGAAGAGGAGCACTGGAAGCCATGGATCGAACAGCATCACCCCGGTTTCTACAACAAGGGTGCCCACCTCCAGACCGTGCTGTGGTTTGCTCAGGGCAACCCAGCAGTCGTGTCCAGCGCCTGTGAGACGATTTCCAAGTTTTGAGTTCACCAATGGACCCCATCCAGGACCTACTTCAACGCCTCCGAGAGACCCAGGGCGATGCCCGCGCCCAGGCCGCTCTGACCGCGGGGTTTCTGGTGCTAGCTCGGCCTAATGAGGAACGTGAACCGCTCCGCGCCGCACTGGACGCAGCGGCAGTGCTTCACTGGTTTGATGCGGAGTTGCTCGGCAAGGTCCTGGCTATACCCGACGAGGATTCCCGAATTTGGTCCCAAACCCTCAAGAAACACTCCTTCGTCGAGCATTATCGCGGTGAATCAGACCTGCACTACAACCTTCATGAATCGACCAGGCTCGGCTGGCGGATCAGATTTGCTAGCGAGAGACCAAAGCGATTCCGCGATCTTTCTCTTCGTGCTTCGTCATGTTTTGCCGATGACCCCACACCTGGCGGTCGCATCGAATGGATTTATCATCTGTTGTGTGGCAATCCGGAACTTGCCGCGGCGGAATTGGAAAAATTGGATCGCGAATGGTCGGGGAGCGCTCGCCCCGAACACCGCTCTGCCTTGGCGGCAGCACTTCAAGAGCTTGTGGATACGGATCTCGTCAAAGGTAGGGCACGCGCCTGGAGTCTGCTCACAGTTGGCTGGACCCGCGACGCCCGGGGAGAGACTGCACAGTTGGCTGAACTTGCCGCCGAAGCTTTTCGGCTCGCGTGCGAAGCCGGTGATAAATCCGCAGAAGCCGACGCAAAGTGTCTTGTCGGTGATGTACTGCTAATCCGGGGAAAGCTGGACGCGGCGCAGAAGGCATACCATGAGTTCCTGTCTTTAAGACGGCACTTGGCGGAACAGGATCCGAACGATGCCGACTGGCAGCGGGAACTGACGATGGCCCTCAGCAGGGTCGGACATGTGCTGCATGCGCAAGGCAATCTGACGGCAGCGCAGGCGGCATTTGAAGAAGACCTGGCGATCAGTCGGCGGCTGGCGGAGCAGGACCCGAGCAATGCCGGCTGGCAGCGGGATCTGGCGGTGGCGTACCGCCTGGTCGGCGGTGTGCTGGAAGCCCAGGACCATCTGGCGGCGGCGCGAGCGGCCTTCGATCAAGACCTGACGATCTCCCGGCGGCTGGCGGAGCAAGACCCGAGCAATGCCGGCTGGCAGCGGGATCTGGCGGTGGCGCACAGCCGGGTCGGCGGTGTGCTGGAAGCCCAGGGCCAGGTGGCGGCGGCGCAGGCGGCCTTCGAGCAAACTCTGTCGATCAGCCGGTGCCTGGTGGAGCAAAACCCGAGCAATGCCGGCTGGCAGCGGGATCTGGCGGTGGCGTACAGCCGGGTCGGCGGTGTGCTGAAAGCCCAGGGCCAGCTGGCGGCGGCGCAGCGGCCTTCGATCAAGACCTGGCGATCTTCCGGCGGCTGGCGGAACAGGACCCGAGCAATGCCAGCTGGCAGCGGGAGCTGGCGGTGGCGTACCGCCGGGTCGGCGAGGTATTGCAGGCGCAGGATCAGCTGGAAGCGGCGAAGGCGGCCTTCGAGCAAGATCTGTCGATCAGCCGGCGTTTGGTCGAGCAGGCCCCGAGCAATGCCGGCTGGCAGCGCGATTTAGCCCTGGCCTGTCTGCGAATGGGCCGCATCGCGGCGGCGGCCAACTTGAATGACATTTGCTTGCAGCTTTATGAGGAGTCGCTGCGAATATTTGCCGAGCTGGTTAAAATCGTCCCCGGCCTCGTCCAATGGGCGGAGGACAAGAAAGTCGTCGAAGCGGAGCTTACAGCACTCCGAGCGACCATCGCATCGTCACCAGACGGCGCGGCTGATCGGGGTCAGACCTCGTAACGCTGTCGCCAGGCGAGCCCGGCCACGGTGTCGCCGAGGGGGTTGTATTCGCAGCCGACCCAGCCCGCGTAACCGAGCCCGTCGATGCGGCGGAAGACGAAGTCCCAGCCGATCTCGCCGGTGCCGGGCTCGTGGCGGCCCGGCACGTCGGCGAGTCGCGCGTAACCGGCACGTAATCGGGGTCACGCGTAGCCGGGGTCAGACCCCGTAGTCGGTACGTTGAGATCGACATCGGCTACGCCGCGACGTCGCCAAAGGCGTCGTCTACATGGCCTCGCTGTCGCTCGAGGCAAATGTCCAGTTCATGACAGTGATGGCGACCAAAATGACCTATATCGAGCGCGGCTGAAAAACTGGAAAAAAGGTATCGCTGCGGGTTGACTTCATAGCGGTATGGTGCTACTTTATCAAATCATATGTGTGCGTTTTTGATAATAAGTACCCCGTCGGCGAGCGTGCGAAATGACCACCCAAAGCCTCCCTGCTGCCTCCCTCAGGGCCGCCCTTCGTCTCCCTGCTGCCCGGGTCCTGAGTCGGGTATCTAACTATTTGATATGTTGGGCATTATTGCCGATCAGACGGGCGATTTCCGGGGCCGAAACGGGTTTTCTCCCTGAGCTCAGGGAGGTTACACCCCGTAGCGCCGGCGCCAGGCGAGCCCGGCGACGGTGTCGCCGAGGGGGTTGTATTCGCAGCCGATCCAGCCGGCATAGCCGAGTTCGTCGATGCGCCGGAAGACGTAGTCCCAGCCGATCTCGCCGGTGCCGGGCTCGTGGCGGCCCGGCACGTCGGCGAGCTGCATATGGTCGATCACCGGCATCAGCGCCTCCAGACGTCGGGTGACGTCTCCTTGGGCGGTCTGGCAGTGGTAGATGTCGAACTGCAGTCCGAGCCGGTCGCGGCCGATCGCCGCGACGATCGCGGCACCCTGCTCCTGGGTGCGGAGCAGATAGCCGGGTGCGTCGCGCGGGTTGAGGGGCTCGATGACGAGCCTGACGCCGGCGCCCAGCGCCTTTTCGGCCGCCCAAGCGAGGTTGGCGGCGTAGAGGGCGGCGGCGGTGTCCCAGGCGACATCCTGGGGCGGAACGCCTGCCATCACGTGCACCAGCCGGCAGTCGAGCGCTACCGCGTAGTCGAGTGCCTGGGCGACGCCGTCCCGAAAAGCTGCGACCCGCCCGGGCAGACAGGCCATGCCGCGCTCGCCTGCCGCGCGGTTGCCGGCTGGGCTGTTGATCAGCACTTGGGTCAGACCCGCGGCTGTCAATCGTGCGCGCAGCTCGGGTGCGGGGTGGTCGTAGGGCGAGCCGTACTCGACCCCGGTAAAGCCCGCACGCGCCGCGGCCTCGAAGCGGTCGAGAAACGCCACTTCGCCGAACAGGAACCCGAGATTTGCGCAGAAACGCGGCATGATGCGGCTCCACTCCAGGGGTGACAGATCACTATATCCGGGGTCATATGCGCGGCAAACCACGGCTCCGAGACCCCGAAATAAAACATCCGATCAATGGATTATCGTCACCCCCGCGAAAGCGCTAGGGCATGCACACATGTTAGGCTGGTACCGGTCTTATGGCGAGCCCTTGCCCCTCTCCGCCCGCTTGCGGGGGGAGAGGGAGGGGCCCGGCGCGGCTGCGCCGGGAGGGTGAGGTGGGTAGCGCGGCTGTTCGGGACGGGGCTCCCCCACCTCGCCCCGACCCTCTCCGCCCCCAAGGGCGGAGAGGGGGATATTCCGGCCGCCTGGATTCCCGCTTTCGCGGGAATGACGAATAATAGAGATTCATCTTCGACCCGGCGTTAGGGAAAGGCCCCGCGTGTCTGATCTGGTAATCTTTGATTGCGACGGTGTGCTGGTCGACAGCGAGCTGATCTTTGCCCGGGTGCTTGGCGAGTGCCTGGTCGAGATGGACTTGCCGGCGACGACCGAGGAAGCCCTCGCACTCGGCTTCGGCAAGAACCGCGCGACCCTCTGTGCCGCCGTCGAGAGCCGCTTCGGGCGTGCGCTGTCGGACGAGTTCTTCGAGGCCATGCGGGCCCGCACCGCTCTGGTCTTGGAGCGCGAGCTGCAGCCGATCCCTGGTGTGGAGGAGCTGCTCAACGCCCTGCCCTTGCCGCGCTGCGTCGCCTCGAATGGCCATCTCCAGCGGGTCCGCGAGAGGCTGGCGGTGACCGGCCTGCTGCGCTTTTTCGAGCCGCATGTCTTCAGTGCCATCCAAGTCGCAGCCGGCAAGCCCGCCCCCGACCTCTTCCTGTTCGCGGCGGGGCGGCTGGGAACGCCGCCGCAGCGCTGCATCGTCATCGAGGACAGCGCCGCCGGCGTCGAGGCGGCGGTCGCCGCCGGCATGCCGGTCGTTGGCTTTTGCGGCGGCAGCCACTGCCCGGATGGCCACGCCGATCGCCTGATTGCGGCCGGATGCTCGCAGGTCTTCGCACGAATGCCGGACCTCGCCGGCTATCTCCGCGGGGAGCCATGCGGATAATCCAGATCTCCGACACGCATTTGAGCCCTGGCAAGGCGCATTTCGCCGACAACTGGCCGCCGCTCGCCCGCTGGATCGGCGAGCAGCGCCCCGATCTCGTCATCCACACCGGCGACGTCACTGTGGACGGCGCCGAGGTCGAGGCGGATCTGCGCTATGCTGCCGATCTGATGCGCGGGCTGGGGGTGCGGTTCCGCGCGGTGCCCGGCAATCACGATGTCGGCGATGCCGGCCATCGTTCTCAGCCGCTCGACGAGGAGCGGCTGCGGCGGTGGCGGGCTCAGTTCGGCCCAGACCGGTGGGTCGAGGATGTCGAAAACTATCGCCTGATCGGGCTCGATGCACTGCTCCTCGGCAGCGGCGACCCCGAAGAGGCGACGCAGGACCGGTGGCTCGCGACCGTGATGAGCGATGTCGGGGGACGGCAAATCGCCTGGTTTCTCCACCGCCCGCTGTTTCTCCACAGCCCGGATGAGGGCGATACCGGGTATTGGTCGGTCAAGCCGCAGCCGCGCTTTCGGCTCCTCGAGCTGGCCCGTCGCCACCCCGTGGCCCTCGTCGCCAGCGGCCACCTGCACAAAGCCTATGATTTCCTCAACGAGGGCACCCGTTACATCTGGGCCCCTGCCTCGAGCTTTCTCGTCGGCGAAATGGCGCCGCCGATGCCGGGAGAAAAGCGGCTCGGGGCCGTCGTCTACGACATCGACGGCGGGACGCTCAAAGCCGAGATCGTGGAGGTTCCCGGCCTTGCCCCACATTGGATCGACGACGTGGTCGAGGAGGTCTATCCGCGCCGGCCGGACAGGTGACCAAGCCCAGACGTCTCCACGAAGAGATCGGCAAATCGCCGCTTATGCAGAGGCGGGTCATATTCAGGTCATCGGCTGCTGACTTGCGATTCGGCCTTGGGATTGCGCAATCGGTAGAGCACGTGCCGCCGCGAGGGACCTTCGGGTAGGCGCGGATGATCGAAATCATCTTCGGCTGAGCGGGTCATGCCGAGGCGTTCCATGACCCGGCGCGAGCGCTGATTGGCGGGAACCGTCAAGGCGACGATCTCGTTCAGAGCGAGCTTCTCGAACCCATAATCGAGTGACGCGCTTGCGGCCTCGATCGCGTAGCCTCGGCCCCAATAGGCGCGCGCGAGCCGCCAGGCGACCTCGACGGCCGGGGTGAAGTGCGCCTCGTAGGAGACGGTTTCGAGACCGATGACCCCGATGAAAGCCGCGTCTCCCGGGATTTCGACGACCCATTGCCCGAACCCATGCTCCTGCCAGTGAGCGCGCTTTCGAGCGACCCAGCCCGGTAACGGCAAGAGATACTCCATGACGGCCGGATCAGCGGACATCTCGGCGAACGCTACGATGTCCTCGTCGCGCCACGGGCGCAGCAACAGGCGAGAGGTCCGCAGCGAAACGGGCACGGCTATTTCCGCTTGCCGGCGGCGCCGCCCAACTGCGCGAGGAACAGCTCCTGCAGCTGCTCGAACCCCTTGAGGGTTGCGGGCAGCCAGGTTTTGAGCATCGCCTCGGGGTCCATCGCCTTGATGTTGGCCCGCAGCCGCTCCTGAACTTCTTTGAGCAGCTCCTCCTGCAGCGGCTTCACCTGGGGCAAACCGAAAAACTCCCGCACCTCGTCCGGCGTACAATCGATATCGAGCTTGATCTTCATCGCGACCTAACCTCCCTTGTCGGCAAAGAATATCACGCCAACCCCACGGTTGCCGCTCTCCCTTGCAGAGGCCGAGTCGGGGGTCTATATAGAGGGTGATACGGATTTACGCAATTATAAATTGGTATATAAGATGCTGATACGGCAAATAGCTGATACTCGTCAAAGACCTGTCAAAATTCCCCTGCCGGCCGTCCGGAGAGCGTCCCAACGCGATACGCAAGCCTTTGATTACAAATACATCCTCGGCGGTTGGTGCGGTCGCGATGCGATTTCCTCCCTGGTTTTACCGCGCGGCAGGGAATTTCGCGGGCGTTTCGTCGTCGTCCAAGTCCCTGAGGCCAAACCCCTGGGGCGGGTGGGCGATCTCGTGTAGTCTTCCTGGCATGGCTGTCGAAATTCCGTTTCGCCGCGAGTTCTCGTTCGAATACGGCCGGCTCGAGCCGGTGGCGCCGGGGGTTCGCCGCATCGTCGCGCGCAACCCCAGCCCCTTCACCTTCCGAGGCACCGGAACCTATGTCGTGGGCCAAGGCGAGGTCGCGGTGATCGACCCCGGCCCCGATCTCGCCGAGCACATCGAGGCCTTGCTTGCCGGTCTCGCGGGCGAGCGGGTGACCCACATCCTTATCACCCACACCCATCGCGACCACTCGCCGGCGGCAGCACAGCTGAAAGCCGCGACGGGCGCCGCGACCTGGGGTTTCGGCCCGCATGCCGGAGGCCAACGCGGCGAGCCCGGGGTCGAGGAGGGGGGCGATTGGGACTTTGTTCCCGATGTGACACTGGGCGACGGCGAGCGGGTGGCCGGCACGGGCTGGCGGGTCGAGGCGGTCCACACCCCGGGCCACACCTCCAACCATCTCTGCTTCGCATTGCCCGACAGCGGCATCCTGTTCAGCGGCGACCATGTCATGGGGTGGTCGACGAGCGTGATATCGCCGCCCGACGGTGACATGGCCGCCTACCTGGCCTCGCTCGACAAATTGCTCGGCCGCCATGATGCGGTCTATTGGCCGACCCACGGACCGGCGATCACCGAGCCGCAAACCCACGTCCGCGCCTTCATCGCCCATCGCCGCGAGCGCGAGAGCGGCATTCTCGACTGCCTCTCGGCTGGCGTCGGGGAGATCGACGCGATCGTCGAACGGCTCTATGTCGGCTTGCAGCAAGGGCTGCGGCGCGCCGCCGGGCGGTCGGTCCATGCGCATCTGATCGATCTCGTCGGCCGCGGCCTCGTCGAAAGCGACGGGCCGCCGGCCCTCGACGCCCGCTATCGGCTCGCCCGCTCCTAAACAACCCGAGTGACCGAAATGGCCATCCACATCGAAGACGTCGAATATTTCCGCCCTGCAGGCTCCGCACCGCTGCTCGCTCGTTACTACCGACCGGAAGGCGGCGGCCCCTTTCCCGCGGTGCTCGAAGTGCATGGCGGGGCGTGGACCTCGGGGGATCGGCTGAACAACGTCGCGATCGGCGAGTATCTCGCGGCCCACGGCATTGCCGTGCTGTCGATCGACTTCCGCATGCCGCCGGCCCTGCGCTACCCCGAAACCGTCGCCGAGGTCAATTTCGGCATCCGTTTCCTGAAGGCGAACGCAGAACGGTTCGCGACGCGCACCGACTTGGTAGGCGGCCTCGGCACCTCGTCAGGCGGGCACTTGCTGCTGCTCAACGCGCTGCGGCCGCGTGATTCGCGCTACACCGCATTGCCGCTGGCGGGGGTCGACGCCGGCCTGGCCTTCGCAGTGGTCTGCTGGCCGGTGGCCGATCCGCTGGCCCGCTATCGCGCTGTGCGCGAGCGCGCCAATGAACGTTTAGTGGAGGCCCACCATCAGTTTTGGCCCTCCGAGGACGCGATGGCCGAAGGCAACCCTCAGCTGATCCTCGAACGCGGCGAACCCATCGAGCGCCCGCCGGCCCTGATCATGCAGGGCACCGCCGACGACAACCTGACCCCCGACATGGCGGCGAACTTCGCCGCCGCCTACACCCGGGCAGGCGGCTCAATCTCGTTCCACCGCTTCGAGGGCCAACCCCATGCCTTCATCGCGAGGGATCCTGCAGCCCCGGATGCTGTGCGGGCGCTCAGCCTGATTGCGGAATTCATCCACCATCAAGCGGGGTGAGGCGGGTTATCACAGGCTGCGTCATCGAGTTGGCGCGTAAAGCATACCCTCAGGCGAGTTTGAACCCCTGCCGGGCGAGCAGCTTCCAGGTACCGTCCTGCTTTTGCCAGACCTGGAGCGCACCGATCTTGACGCTGGAGGGCTTGCCCTCGGTCTCGCTTTCGGACTCGTAGAGATGGCGGACGATCGAGGCGTCGCCGACTACCGCGACGGTGACCTCGGGGAAGGTGATCGACTTGTAGATCGCCTTTCGGGTCATCACGCCATTGATGAACTGGGCCTTGGACTCGACTCTCCCGCTTGAGTGGCCATAGCTCAGTTGTTCGGCCGTGAGCTTCTCCAGCTGGCTCTTATCCGCTTCGAGCAGTGCCTTCCGCAGCGCCTCGATCGCCTTGTCGACCGCCGTCGCATCGGCGGAATCGGCCATCGCAGTGCCACTCTGCAGCAGGCTTGCCGCTCCAATCGCGAACGCGCCCGCAGCAGCCAAGTTTCGGCGGGTGATCTCCATGGGTTCCTCCCGGACCGTGGTTGATCTTGGAAAAAGGTGCTGCTCGATTCATCCCCAAACAAAATATTCGGGCCGATCCTGCCCCAACCGGCGTTGCTCAAGCTCCCGGAGGCCAGGGTTTAAGCCGAGACTCCCCAGATAATACACGGGTACGCAAGTATGGAAAACCGTTGATTAGTCTGAAGGGGTCTGCACCCCAATACCAGCCCGGGTAATTCGCTAGCAGTGTGATCGAAATGGACGAGGGCAGAGTTTGCCAGGCTACCCGGCTGGATGAGTCACCAGCACGCGAGCGGGTTGGTGAGAAGGCTGGAATCTCTTTTCGCCGGAATGATCCGGGTCCCCTCGAGCTGTCTCGACGACGGCGCCCGCCGGGTCGCGAAGCGCATAGCCGCGACCCCACACGGTCTCGATGTAATGTTTTCCGCCCGTCGCCTGGGCTAGCTTTTTGCGCAGCTTGCAGACGAAGACGTCGATTATTTTGAGCCCCGGCTCGTTCATTCCCTCATACAGGTGGTTGAGAAACATTTCCTTGGTCAGTGTGGTACCTTTGCGAAGGCAGAGTAGTTCGAGGATCCCATATTCTTTGCCGGTCAAACGTACCGGCCGATCGTCGACCGAGACAACGCGTGTCGCGAGATTCACTACCAGCCGGCCCGTCCGAATGGGCGATTCTGACTGCTCCTGGCACATCGCATCCTCCAGAGTTTTCCAGTAGATCACGGCACTCATTCCTTCCTTGCTTGTCTGGATTTAGTGCTCAGTACTGCAGCTTTTCCTGTCTCGGCCGTGGGGCATCGTAGTAGATTTGCAGGCGCGTGATCCGCAAACCAGGGACGCCGTGATTCTCGATGCTCCGGTCCCAGGCGAGGAATTCTTCCTGCGAAAGCTCATAGCGATGGCAAGCTTCCTCGAGACCGAGGGCGCCACTGCGCACTGCAGTGACAACCGCAGCCTTGCGCCGCGCGACCCAGCGTTTTGTGTCTGTGGGCGGCAGGTCGACAGTAGCGCCGCTAGAGCACATCAAAATTTCGCCTTCGGTGAATCCATCTATGTTTAGTAATCGTGGATTCGGCAAGGATTTGGGTAAGGATCGAGACACCTCAGACTCCAACGAAGATTTTCATCGAAGCAGGCCCGGTAACAGCATCGCTGGTTTGTGCTAGATCACGCTTTAGATTTGCGCCCCTTTCTCGTGAGCACTTTCTACCCGTCGCTGAGTCAATAGATGGTCGAGGTTATCGTCTCAAAAAAATTTCAAGAATTTTTGGCATCACTTCGGTGCCTTGGAGGCCGCGCCCCTCAGCGGGAGGATTAGCCGACCCGGAAAATGGGTTAGGGGGTTGAGATGGAAATCTGCTCCGTCGAACAAGTAGTGGCTGTACCGCCAGTCGGAGCCAGCGAGACTTAACCGGCAATGAGCGTCAGATGAGAGCGCGTGACGGTTCAGTCATAAGCCGTCGGATGCACGTGACTATTTGAAAAATAGATTGGACCGACTGGCGGGCTCTAGGCCGGTGCTTTTGGGCTCTACTGCGCTTGCCCATCCAATGTGTGATGCAGTGTTAGCTCGCGCCAGATGCGGACCAGCTTGCATCAGGATTTGAGCGGGCCAATGGGCTTGGATCGCGTGCTGCGTCGGTGGGGGGGGTGAAGATCCGCGAGCGGGCGGGGCTAGGGGCCAATCGACGATGCCGGTGCCGCCGCGTATGCAACGAACCTCGAATCATGACCCCGCCGCGCGCGCAGCGTCAGGCGTCGGTCCGGCCGGTCTTCACCGTTTCTTTGACCACGCCCCGCGCGACCCTGCGTAGCAATTGCCGGTCGGCCTCCGCGGTCGGCGCAGGGGCGATACCCGACACTACCCGGTCGTGGCTGTAGGTCGGCACCGCCGACCCGTTGCGCAGCATCGGCGATTCCAGTTGCTCGCCCTTCTTCACCGCGCGAATGCCCCGGCGGATCATGTTGCGCATCATGATAATGCCACGGTCGGTGGCGGCAAGATGCTCGAGCCCATGCCGTGCGGTACCGCCATGAATGCTGACCTGGGCGTCGTAGTCGCCGGGCACGCGCTGGCGCTCTTCATATGACCGGCTCGCGTCCTGTCCGAAGCCGGCGCCGCGCCGCGGCTCTTTGCCGTCGGGTGTCCGGTAATAGCCGATCTGCATCGTGTGGGTGTCGTCAAGCGGCACTGCCCAGGTCGTCGCCTGCGGCCGGTTGATCGAGTTGCGCAATGCCATCGGATCGGCATTGGGTGGGAACTGATGGATGTTCGGGAGGATGAAATCGGCGACCCGTACCCACACCCTCTCGCCCTGCCGGCGGGTGTCGATATAGACCATGCCGATCGGGGTCTCCATCCAGTCCCACTCGCCCAGCTCTTTCAAATCCGCGGTGAACCCCTCGCTACCCGGCAAGGTATGGAGAAAGGCGAGGTGCGCCGGGTCCATGCTGTTTTCCTTGACCTGCAGCCAGTTGCACTCCCACAAGGTCGGGGCGCGGGCGGCGAGCCGGTAGCCCGGCAGGTCGTAGGTATCTAGCATCGGAAAGGCCGGCCGCTGGTCCGGCGGACCCATATAGGCGAAGACCAGCCCGGCATATTCATGCACGGGATAGGCGCCATGAAAGAGCCGGTCCTTCAGGGTGCTGTCGGCCGGCTCGCCGGGCGTCTCTAGGATCGTGCCGTCGCAATCGAACAGCCAGCCGTGGTAGCAGCAGCGGATGCCCTTGTCGCCGATCAGGCCGAACTCGAGCGAGGTGCCGCGATGGGGGCAGTGCAATTCCAAAAGGCCGATGCTGCCGCTCTTGTCGCGGTAGGCGACGAGGTCCTCGCCAAGGATGCGGACGCGTCGCGGCAGGTCGCCCAATTCGCTGGCGAGGATCACCGGCTGCCAGAAGCGCCGCTGATATTCCCCGCACGGCGTCCCCGGCCCGACGCGCGTCAGCTCCTCGTCATCCGGCGGCCGTTCGCGGTGATAATAGGCGCTATAGGTCGTATTCAGAAACGGCGCTCTCACAGCCATGATCGGCTCCTGCGTGCGGGGTTACTCATCCGGTGACCGTCGGCGTCGTCGCGTCTTCCGGGCCGTCGATTGTTGGTCAGCGATATTGAATGGTCGGCGCGCGGAGGGTCAAGGCGCGCTGGTCAACCCCCGGATTCAGGAGTCTACAAGAGATCGTTGTCCTGCGGGCCTTAGGCGTTAACCGCGACCGCCCGTAACTCAGGCCGCCACCTCCGCACGCGTGTTTCGCCGGATCACCTGCGGCGGCTGACCGAAGGCGCGCAGGAAGGCGCGGCGCATGCGGTCGCGATCGGCAAAACCCGTTTGCCGGGCGACGACGTCAATCGGGTGGCGACTCTGCTCCATCATTAGGCGGGCGGCCTCCACGCGCAGGTTCTCGACCGCCTTGGCCGGCGATTGGCCGGTCTCGGCGCGGAACGCACGGCTGAACTGGCGCGGACTTAGGTGCACCGCTTTCGCAAGCTGTCCAACCGTCAGCGGCGTCCCGAGATTGCGCTTTGCATATGTGAGTGCGCTCTGGATACGGTCGGATTTCGGCTCTAGCTCCAACAGCGCAGAAAACTGCGACTGGCCACCGGCACGCCGGTGATAGACCACGAGCTGTCTGGCCACGCTCCGCGCCGTGTCCGCGCCCAGATCCTTTTCGACCATGGCCAGCGCGAGGTCGATACCCGCAGTCATCCCGGCCGAGGTCCATACCGGACCGTCGGTGATGAAGATCCGGTCGTCCTCCACCTTCACCTTTGGGAAGCGAGCCTGCAATTCACGCGCACGGTTCCAGTGCGTGGTCACGCGACGGCCGTCTAACAGACCTGCTTCGGCCAGCACGAACGCGCCGACGCACGTCGCGGCGACCCGCCGGGATCGGCCCAAAGCCTGCCGCAGAAATTCGATCACGCCCGGCGTCACCGATCCGGCCACAGCGCTGCCGCCGACCATCAGCGTGTCGAAATTCGTATGATCGAACGCTTCCGTCGCGACGCTGATGCCGATCGAGCTGCCAATGGATCCGCCAGTCTCAGACAGCAGATGCACGTCATAGACCGGCTCGCCAATCTCCCTATTCGCGAATTCGAAGACCGAGAGCGCAGCCACGCTCATCATCTGAAAGCCGGGCAAGACGACAAAGCCGATGCGCTGGATGAGGCTCTCCACGTGGCATTGCGTCCTAAAACGCCGCTTATATGACATTTGAGACAAGCGCCTGCAAGCCCAAATCTCCTGCCCAGAGTCCGCGAGCCGTCGGCCGATGGAGAAGACGAAGCATGGATGCCACTGAAACCAACGGCATGGCGCTGCTCACCCTCACCTCGGCAGGCAACGGGGCGGTCAACGCAGCGGCCAAAATTGCCTCCCCTTCCCGGCGCGCGCCCGGAACGCCCTCGTCTCGGGCCCGATCCTACCCGCCCTGCTGCGGCTCACCCTGCCCAACCTGGCGGCCATGCTGGTCCTCGCGCTGGTGGCAATCTTCGAAACAGTATACGTGGGCATCCTTGGAACCACGCCGCTGGCGGCCATCGCGCTGGTCTTTCCGCTGATCATGCTGATGCAGATGCTGTCGGCGGGGGCGATGGGCGGCGGCGTCTCCTCGGCGATCAGCCGGGCACTCGGAGCCGGCGATTTTGCGCGCGCCGAGGCGCTTGCCCTGCACGCCGTCGTCATCGGGACCGCAGCCGGCCTCGCCTTCAGCGCGATGTTCGTGGCGTTCGGCGTCCCGATCCTTCGCGCGCTCGGCGGCTCCGGGGCGGTGCTGAGCGAGGCGCGGGTCTATGCCGACATCGCACTAGCCGGCGCGATCCTGACATGGCTGCTTAACACTTTCGCATCCGTCCTGCGCGGCACCGGCAACATGCGGGTGCCCTCGCTCACGCTGCTCGCCGCGTCGGGACTGCAAATCGCGCTCGGCGGCGGCTTGGGCCTCGGCATCGGACCGATCCCGCGCTTTGGCCTCGCGGGTGTCGCGACCGGCCTGATCGTCGCCTACGCGCTGGCTGCACTATATCTCATTTGGTTCCTCCGCTCCGGGCGCGGGCGCCTGAAGCTCAACTTCGCCGTTTCCGCTCTGCAGCGAGAGATGTTCTTTGACATTCTCAAGGTGGGTGGCGTCTCGTCCCTCGGGCCGTTCCAGGTCGTGCTCACGGTGCTGATTCTGACCCGGCTGATAGCAGGCTTTGGCACGGAGGCGCTGGCCGGCTACGTCATCGGAGCACGCCTGGAGTTTCTCCTCGTCCCGATCGCATTCGCAGTGGGCGTTGCTAGCGTGCCGATGGTGGGTATGGCGATGGGGCTCGCGACATCGAGCGCGCACGGCGGGTCGCGTGGACAGCCGCCGGCCTAGCCGCGGCTATGGTGGGTGCGATCGGGCTTGTCGTAACGATTGCGCCCGACCTGTGGTCGGGAGTGTTCACCGGTGACCGCCCCGTCCGCGCCATAGCCAACCAGTACCTGCGCTGCGCTGGCCCCAGGTTTTTATTTATTGGTCTGGGGCTCAGCCTCTACTTTGCCTCGCAGGGCTCAGGCAAGGTGCTTGCCCCGGTTCTCGTCGGGACTGCCCGGCTCTGGGTCGTCGCAGTCGGCGGTTGGTGGCTGACGGCGAGCGATGCGCCGGCGTGGAGCCTGTTCGTGCTCGTCGGAGCTTCCATGACGGCCTTCGGGTTGTGCATCGCCGCTGCGGTCTACCTGACGCCGTGGGATATCCGCTCGAGGCTGACGCCGATCGTGCTGCGGACGGACCTGCGGGTCGCGGACAGCAGATGCACGTCATAGACCGGCTCGCCCATCTCTGTGCCAGACGCCCGATGGTCGTGGGGTGCGGAGAAGAGGTGGGTCTGCCTTATCATTCCGCCAGCCGGCGCCTGCGATCTGCCGATCCGGATCGAGCACCTGCTTTGATTAAAAGGAGGCATCGATATGCGTGCTGTTCAGCTCACATCATTTGGCAACCCTGTCGACGGTCTTGAGTATGTCGACATTCCCGAGCCCGACGCTCCCGGCCCGAACCAGCTCCTGATCGGCGTCGAGTATTCCCCGATCAACCCGAACGACCTCATGGTCGCGCAGGGCATCTATGCATTCCGCCCGCCGCTGCCAGCCGTTATCGGCAATGAAGGCGTTGGCCGCGTTCTCGCCATAGGACCGGGGGTGGAGAGCGTCAAGGTCGGCGACCGGGTCCTGGCGCCGCCTGCCAGCTTTACTTGGCGGGAGCGGATCGTCGTATCGGCGGGCGGCCTTTCCGCCCTGCCCCTTGACGCAGACCCGCGGCAGTTGGCGATGCTGGCCATAAATCCCCCGACCGCGGTGCTGCTGCTCAGTGAGTATGTCGAGCTGAAGCCGGGCGAGTGGGTGGTGCAGAACGCCGCCAATTCCGGTGTCGGGCGGTGGGTGATCGCCTTCGCGAAAAGGTGCGGCCTGAAAACCGTCAACATCGTTCGGCGCCCGGTGCTCGTGGCCGAGCTCGAGGCGATCGGTGGAGACGTTGTCGTCGTCGACTCTCCGGATGTCCCGGAAAGGATCAAAGCGGCTGTTGGTCAGGCTGAGCTGCGCCTCGCGCTTGATGGCGTCAGCGGCCCGGCGACTGGCGTGCTCGCAGCGACGCTCTCGCCCCGCGGCACGCTCGTCAGCTTTGCGGCCATGAGCGAGCGTCCGATGTCGATCAGCCCGCTGGACGTTATCTTCAAGCCTCTCACGATGCGGGGCTTCTGGTTGGGCCACCCGGAAATTGCGGCCAAAATTGCACCAGCAATCGCGCAGGCGGCGGAGATGATCGCCTCCGGCAGGGTGCACATACCAGTGGCCGCGACCTACCCCCTCTCTGCAATCAAAGACGCTGTCGCGCATGTGCAACGCGGCGGAAAGATCCTTCTGGACGTTGCCGGATCATCTGCCTGACCTCAGAATCGCATTTGGTCGGTGGCTATTCAAGTGCTTCGAGCATCTTGTCGGCGGCGTATTCGCGCGCGTCGTTGGGCGTCGATCGGATTTAACCAGATTTAACGACCCGGCTGCGAACAGCCACGACTACTCTCGTACGCGTGCCCGATCCACGCAAACAGCCTGGAGGTAGCTATGGCCACAACAATCAAGATCAACGGCGTCAATCGGACGGTCGATGTCGACAGCGACACCCCGCTGCTCTGGGTATTGCGCGACGTGCTCGGCATGACCGGCACGAAGTTCGGCTGCGGGATGGCGCTCTGTGGCGCCTGCACGGTTCATTTGGACGGCGCTCCGACCCGCTCCTGCATCACGACTGTCGACAGCATTGGCACCTCCGAGATCACAACGATCGAGGCAATCGGCGCAACAGCGGCGGGCGCCAAGATCCAGAAGGCCTGGCTCGACCGCGAGGTCGTGCAATGCGGCTACTGCCAGTCGGGCCAGATTATGTCCGCCTCGGCGCTGCTTGCCAGCAACCCGCATCCGACGGATGCCGATATCGACGACGCGATGTCCGGCAACATCTGTCGCTGCGGGACCTATGTCCGGATTCGCGAGGCCATCAAGCAAGCCGCGCAATCGACCGGACAGAGGAGCTGACGATGATCCCCGATCGCCTCACCCGGCGCAGCTTGCTGCAGGCGGGAGCGGCCGCGGGCGGCGGCCTGATGCTAAGTCTGCGACTGCCATTCGCAAAGGGTGATGCCGAAGCGGCCGACGCTGATGGCTTCGCGCCCAATGCTTTCATTCGCATACAGGGCGATGGGCAGATTGTCTTGACCATGCCCTATGTCGAGATGGGCCAGGGCACCTACACCTCCATCCCAATGCTGATCGCCGAGGAGCTGGAGGTCGACCTGAAACAGGTGAGTCCGGAGCATGCTCCGCCCAATGAAAAGCTATACGGAAATCCTTTGCTGGGCGGGGTGCAGGCAACCGGCAACTCGAACGCAGTACGCGCATCATGGCAGCCGCTGCGCGAAGCTGGTGCGACTGCCAGAACCATGCTCGTGGCCGCAGCCGCAAAACGCTGGAATGTCGATCCGGCGTCCTGCCGCGCGCAAAGCGGTGAAGTGTTTCACGCGCCGACAGGACGAAGCGCTAAATATGGCGAACTCGCCGCCGATGCCGCCCGCATTCCGGTTCCCGAAAGCGTGGCGCTCAAGCGACCGGCGGATTTCAAGCTCATCGGCTCTCCGGCAAAGCGTTTGGACGCGCCGGCGAAGGTCAACGGAACGGCGGTCTATGGCATCGACGCTCGGCCGCCGAGTGTGAAGATCGCGACCCTGGCACAATCACCCGTCTTCGGTGGTCGGCTGAAGAGCGTCGATGACACGGCGGCCAAGGCCGTCAAGGGCGTGCGCCAGATCGTACGGCTCGATGACGCCGTCGCCGTCGTGGCCGATCATATGGGCGCTGCCAAGAAAGGGCTGGCGGCGCTGGTGATCGAATGGGACGACGGGCCGCACGCCAAGCTCAACACACAAGAGATTGCGGGCGAGCTCGAAAAGGCGACGCTCAATCCAGGCGCGGTTGCGCAGCACATCGGCAATGGCGATGCGGCCATGGCGGCCAGCGTCACCAAGGTCGAGGCGACCTACCAGGTCCCGTTCCTGGCGCACGCGACAATGGAGCCGATGAACTGCACGGTTCATCTCCGCAAGGACGGCTGCGAAGTCTGGGTCGGCAGCCAGGCCGTCGCGCGAGCCCAGGCAGCTGCCGCCAAGACCGCCGGCCTGCCGTTGGACAAGGTCGTGGTCCACAATCATCTGATCGGCGGCGGGTTTGGCCGGCGGCTCGAAGCCGATGGCGTCATTCGCGCCGTGCAGATCGCGCAGCATGTCGACGGCCCGGTCAAAGTCGTCTGGACGCGCGAGGAAGACATCCAGCACGACATGTACCGGCCCTACTTCTTCGACCGGATTTCTGCCGGTCTCGATGGGAAAGGAATGCCGGTCGCGTGGGACCACCGCTTTGCGGGCTCTTCGATCATCGCGAGATGGCTCCCTCCGGCGTTCAATAATGGTCTCGATCCCGACACCACCGAGGGCGCGATCGATCTGGTCTATGCTCTCCCGAACCTTCATGTCGAGTATCTGCGGGTGGAGCCGCCGGGCATCCCGACGGCCTTCTGGCGCAGCGTCGGGCCGTCGCACAATGTCTTTGTGACCGAAAGCTTCATGGACGAACTGGCGTCGGCGGCGAAGCAAGATCCGGTCGCCTATCGGCGGGCTCTCCTCGACAAGTCGCCCCGCGCCAAAGCCGTCCTCGAGCTCGCGGCTGAAAAGGCTGGCTGGGGGCAGCCGTTGCCCAACGGGGTCGGCCGTGGCGTCTCCGCCCAGTTCGCCTTCGCGACCTATATGGCGCAGGTTGCCGAAGTCGAAGTGTCGAAGGATGGTGCGGTTCGTGTCCGGCGGGTCGTCTGCGCGGTCGATTGCGGCACCGTCGTCAATCCCGACACCGTCCAGGCGCAGATCCAGAGTGCCATCATTTTCGGCGTCACGGCCGCACTCTATGGCGAGATCACGCTGAAGGGCGGCCGTGTCGAGCAAACCAATTTCGACACCTACCAGGTGCTGCGCATCAATGAGGCGCCGGCGATCGAGGTCCACATCGTCCAGAGTTTCGAGCCGCCGGGCGGGATGGGCGAGGCTGGCACCTCGGCCATCGTTCCCGCAGTGACCAACGCGATCTTTGCGGCAACCGGCAAGCGCCTGCGCAAGCTGCCGATCGACACGACCGCATTGAAGCAGCCGGTGTGAACCCAAGCCGCCAGTCCGCCCAGCCCCGAGCGGGTAGCCGAACTTGCCAAGAACATCGGGAAGCATCGAAGGAGAGGCACCCATGCAGATTCCCCAAACAATACGCGAAGTCATCGAAAAAGGACCGCTTGCTCATTTGACCACGCTCAATCCCAACGGCAGCCCGCAGGTCACTGTAGTCTGGGTCGGAATTGAGGGCGAAGAGTTCGTGATGGGCCATCTGGCCATGCACCAGAAGATCAAGAACATCCGGCGCGATCCAAGAGTTGCGTTGTCCCTCCTCGGTCACAATACGACGCAAGGAATGCGGGAATATGTGGTCGTCTACGGCACTGCGCGGGTGACCGAAGGCGGGGCAGTCCCGCTTCTGCAACGGCTGGCCCCGATTTACCTCGGGCCGGGGGCGGAATATCCGCCGGCGTCGATGCGGAACATCGCCGGTTATGTCACCAGGATCACGCCGGCACGCTTCTCGGGGATTGGTCCGTGGGCGCAACAAGCCACTGGCTGACCATGAGTGATCATTAGCTCCTCAACGACGGCTCTTATCGGCGCAACTCCCATCCCCGCTTGACATTCGCGAGGACGGTCCCACTTCTCGCAGAAAATACGGGTAATTACTCGTATTGGCGGTTGGCGTGATGAAAACCAACCGGTCCCTTGTGACCGCCGCCAACCCCAACACGATGCTCTGATCAAGGAGAAAGCCCATGTTCGAGACCAACAAAGACATCGCCGTCGCCTTCTACAAAACTGTGACCGAAGGCCAGGTCGAAGATGCCTTCCGGCTTTACGCCGGGACCACCTATCGCCAGCACAATCCGCTGATCGAAGACGGCATGGAAGGCTTGAGGAAGGTCGCTACCTGGCTCAGGGATGCTCGCTTCGAGATCAAACGTGTCTTTGCTGACGGCGACCACGTTATCTTTCACAGTCATTGCCACGGCCTGTCCGACAATTCCCGCGGAGAGGCGGAGGTGGACATCTTCCGCCTGGAAGGCGGCAAGGTCGTCGAGCACTGGGACGTGATCCAGCCGATCCCGGAGACCTCGGCTAACACCAACACGATGTTCTAAGCTGCGCAGAGCCTCGATGAACGGCCGTGTACTGGCGAGCGTCGCACGAAAGCCGTGCCCGTGAGCAATTTATTCAGAATGGAGGACACCTTCATGCCTTTCTCAGCCACACCCTATCGTGAGCCGCGGTTTGCGACGATTAACGGAAGACGCATGGCTTACATCGATGAAGGAGTTGGTGACACGATCGTCTTCCAGCATGGGAATCCCACCTCATCCTACCTTTGGCGCAACATCATGCCTCATTGCGAAGGGCTCGGACGCTTGATCGCTTGTGATCTGATCGGGATGGGACGCTCGGACAAGCTGCCGGACTCGGGGCCTGAACGCTACAGCTACCACGAACAGAGGGACTATCTGTTCGCGCTGTGGGAACAGCTCAACCTTGGAGACAAGGTGATTGTGGTGCTCCACGATTGGGGTTCCCTTTTAGGTTTCGATTGGACGCGCCAGCACCCCGATCGGGTACAGGGAATCGCCTACATGGAGGCGATCCTTCAGCCCATAACCTGGGCGGATTTTCCTGAAGATGCGCGATCCATCTTCCAGGGATTTCGTAGCAACGACGGCGAGACGATGGTACTGGAAAAGAATCTCTTCGTTGAGAGCGTCTTGCCGGGAGCCATATTGCGCAAGTTGAGCGACGAGGAGATGGCAGCGTATCGCGCTCCCTTCGTCAACGCAGGTGAGGATCGTCGCCCAACGCTCACGTGGCCACGCCAAATTCCCGTCGAGGGCGAGCCACCGGAAGTAGCCCGAGTAGCCACTGATTGTGGTAGGTGGCTGGCCGAGAGTCGAATTCCTAAACTTTTTATCAACGCAGAACCGGGTGCGATATTGACTGGCCGCCAGCGTGAATTTTGCCGGACCTGGCGCAATCAGACCGAAGTGACTGTGGAGGGAATCCATTTCGTTCAGGAGGATAGCCCCGACAAGATCGGTGAAGCTTTGGCAGCGTTCGTGCGCTCTCTACGAAATAAGCGATCTGCTTGATTTCGACCTTTGCCGCGTTAGTGCGGGCAGTGGAGATCGGCTCATTTTCGGCGGCCTTGCTGAAGGTCATGAACCCGGCGGCGGCTTCGAATGCGCGCAGCGCGCCGAGCGGTGGCAGATAACAACCGGTCACCGCATGAAAATCTCTCAGGCATGGCTGAGAAACTCTCGTTTGCAGCATCAAGCTACACTGCACATCTCCTGCGCATGAGCTTGTCGACCAATCCCGCGCGAGCTCTGTAGCATTAGGAGTGCTCCTATGGCTGCAATCGACTCGCAGGCCCCGCCCGGCGGTTGGCGCCGGGTTTCGCATCGGTCGCAGCGCGCGAGCCGCCTCGTCCAACGGGCCTTGGCGGCCGTTCGCGATTGGCGTAGACGCCTGCAGGACCGCAATAGAACGTCGGCGCTCGACGAGCGGACCTTGCTCGGCAGCGAGATCTGCCGCGGCGATACGTTCTACCTCGACAGTACGCAAAGGGAGCGCGACGCGTGGCTTGATACGTTGCACTTCCCACCCTTTTGAATCGCGTGCCGCATCACCGAGGAGATCCGGTGACGACGCTCGAGCAACGTGCTCGGCACGCTCCTCAGCATGAAGCACGAGTCGTGCGTGATGCAGGCCCAAGGCAGTGGCAGCATCATCAACATCTCGTCGACTTATGGCCATCTCGGTGCGCGAGGCGCGTCGGTCTGTTCGGCAAGCAAGCACGCCGTTGAGGGGCTGACAAAGTCTGCCGCGCTGGAGGCTGCGGGATCAGAAGTGCGGTTCAACGTAGTCGCACCGGGACCGACCGAAACCGCGATGCTCAACCGCTTCACCGGTAGTGCCGAACGAAAGGCCGGCCTTGTGGCAGGTGTTGCGCTCCAGCGTGTGGGCAAGCCTGATGAGATCGCCAACGCAATCGTCTTCCTCGCATCCGACAGGTCGTCCTTTACGACCGGTCAGGTGCTCCCCGTCGATGGCGGGAAGTCGGCAACTTAATCCAACGCGACTCGATAGACATGCGCGAAGCGCCCACTCTCCACGAGGCGCATCATCCGGCAGTCAATTACATCCCCCGCAAGGATGTCGAAATGGCGCTGTGACGCGGTCAGACCGCACTGCATACTGCCCCTACAAGGGGGCCGCCGTCTACTTCAGCATCTCCGTGGGCGGCGAGCGCTCGATCGATGCGGTGTCCGTGGGCTCGACAAGCCACTGGCTGACCATGAGTCATCATTAGCTCCTCAACGACGGCTTCTATCGGCGCACCTCCGATCCCCGCTTGACATTCGCGAGGACGGTCCCACTTCTTGCAGAAAATACGGGTAATTACGCGTATTTGGCGCTTGGCGCGATGAAATCCAACCGGTTCCTTGAGACCGCCGCCAACCCAAACACGATGTTCTGATCAAGGAGAAAGCCCATGTCCGAGACCAACAAAGACATCGCCGTCGCCTTCTACAAGGCTGTGACCGAAGGCCGGGTCGAAGATGCCTTCCGGCTTTACGCTGGGACCTCCTATCGCCAGCACAATCCGCTGATCGAAGACGGCATGGAAGGCTTGAGGAAGATCGTTACCTGGCTCACGGATGCTCGCTGCGAAATCAAGCGTGTCTTTGCGGACGGCGACTACGTTATCCTCCACAGTCACTGGCATGGCCTGTCCGACAATCCCCGCGGAGAGGCGGTGGTGGACATCTTCCGCCTGGAAGGCGGCAAGGTCCTCGAGCACTGGGACGTGATCCAGCCGATCCCGGAGACCTCGGCTAACACCAACACGATGTTCTAAGCTCGAGAGAACCTCGATAAACGGCCGTGTACTTGGGCGCATCGCGCGAAAAGCCATAGTTTCCCGCATGATCGAGGCCGCGGTTATTCACATCATCGACGATGACGAGTCGATGCGCGCTGCGCTCCCGCCTGCGAAAGCTGCGGATCGACACTACCACATCGAAGCAGCCGGTATGAGGAAACCCCCTTCGGGAGATATCGACATGACTGCCCGCCAAATCGTCCTCGCCGCCCGCCCCAAGGGCAGGCCGCAATTGACCGACTTCCGCCTGGAGGAAACCGCGATCCCAACGCCGGCCGCCCGGCAGCTGTTGCTCGAAGTACAGTATCTGTCGCTCGACCCGTATATGCGCGGCCGAATGGATGACCGGAAATCCTACGCGACCCCGCTCCGGCTCGGCGACGTCATGGGTGGCGAAGCGGTTGCACGGGTGCTCGCCTCGAACCACTCCGACTATGCCGAAGGTGACATCTTGCTCGCCCCGACGGGCTGGCGCACGCACGCGCTCTCGGACGGCACCGGCCTTAATGGCCGCCGCCTCCGCAAGCTCGATCCGACCGTTGCGCCGGTGACGACCGGTCTCGGCGTGCTCGGCATGCCGGGGTTCACCGCCTATGGCGGCATGCGGGCGATCGGCAAGCCGCAACCCGGTGAAACCGTGGTGGTCGCTGCCGCAAGCGGACCGGTCGGGTCCCTTGTCGGGCAATTGGCTAAACGCGCCGGCGCCAAGGCGGTCGGTATTGCCGGCGGCGCGGCGAAATGCGCCTTCGTCAGAGACGAGCTGCGCTTCGACGCGGCCGTCGATCACAGAGCTGCCGATTTCGCCGCCCAACTGGCGGCCACCTGCCCGAACGGCGTCGACGTTTATTTCGAGAATGTCGGCGGAGCGATCTGGCAGGCGGTATTGCCATTGCTCAACAAGTATGCGCGCGTCCCGGTCTGCGGTCTGATCGCCCAGTACAATGGGACGAGTGGTGGCGACGGAACCGATCGCCTGCCGGCGACAATGCGCGAGATTCTGTCGAAGAGCCTGACGGTGCGCGGGTTCATCAACTCCGAATTCGCCGAACAGCACTACGCCGAATTCCTGCGCGAAGTCGGCGCCGGCATCGCCGAAGGCAGCATTCGCTTTCACGAAGACATCGTCGACGGTCTGGAAAACGCATCGGAAGCCTTTATCGGCATGCTCGACGGGCGGAATTTCGGCAAGCTGATCGTGCGCGTCGCGGCGGGCATCGCCTGACACGGCGCGGTTTCCTTTCGAATGGAGTGAACAATGGCAAAGCGAATTTCCGACGCTGAATGGCGCGGCGACCTGAAGGACGGCGCCGGCACACTCAGGCTTGGTAGCGGCGCTTTCGAGGGAAGATATTCGTACAACTCGCGTTTTGCGGACGGCCCCGGCACAAACCCGGAGGAGCTTATCGCCGCCGCTCATGCGGCGTGTTTCTCGATGGCTCTGTCGGCCGCACTGTCGCAGCAGGGCCACTCACCGACACGCATCCATACGACAGCTGCCGTCCATTTCGGCCCGGTTACGGGAGGTTTTGCGATCTCCCGCATAGAGCTCGAAACCGAAGGCCAAGTTCCCGGCATCGACGCCGCCGCGTTCGAACAGGTTGCGCAGGCAGCCAAGGTGGGATGCCCCGTCTCGAAGGCGCTGGCGGCCGTGGAAATCAGCCTGGTGGCCAAGCTTCGATAGCAGCACGGCGTTTTCGCGCCGTCGGCGCGTCGCTTTGACAAGGAAACCCAGACATGCCGCTCGCAAAAATCCACGTGCTCGAAGGCCAGTATGACAAGACCCGTCTCGGAAAATTGTCAGAGGCGATTCAGAATGCGCTAATCGAGGTTCTCGGCGTCCCAGCCGACGACTTCTTTCAGATCCATCACGTCCTGCCGCGCGATCGCTATCGCCATACGCCGGCCTTTCTCGGACAGGAATACTCGGACGACATGATTCTGCTCGAACTGACATTCATCACCGGGCGACCAAAGGAGACGCGGTTGGCACTCCTGAAATCTCTCAACGAGAAGATCGTGGCGGCGGTCAATATATCGCCGCCAGATTTGGTGGTCCTGCTCTACGAGATCGCCGGCGAGAACGCCTCATTCGGCAGCGGCCTTGCGCAGCGAGCCCACATCGCAGCTCAGAGCTGACCCTAAGTCGTTCGTTTCGGCGCACCACCTGGGCTCGTTGGCTATGACCGGGAAGATGTCGCCAATGCGCCGGTGACCGAAGGCGGTGCAGTGCCCCTTCCGCAGCGCTTGGCTCCTGTTTATCTCGGACCGAAGGCGACCTATCCGCCAGCCTCCATGCAAAACATCGCAGGTTATGTCACCAGGATCACGCCGGCACGCTTCTCTGGGATTGGTCCGTGGACTCAACAAGCCACTGGCTGACCGTCCCGCTTGACACTCAAGAGGGCGGTCCTATCTCTTCCCGGCAAGATACGCGTAATTACGCGTATACAGCAAAAGGCATAGCCCGATGAAAAAAGAGATGAGAACCCTCCTTGCCGCCGGCGCGTTCGTCGTCGCCGGTGCGGTGACGGCCCAGGCGGCGGATATAACACCCGTCACCGGCCATTGGACAAAGCTCGGGGCCGACTACTCCGCCCTGGTTTATTACATAGACGAGCCCGACGGCTTTCATGTGGTGGTAACGACTCAGCAGGGCCGGACCAGCCGGGCGGCGGTCGAGCGGTTCGAGACGGTATTGGCGGCGGGACAATCGGCCGAGGTCTCGATCCCGCGTGCCGCGGGCGAAGCGCCGGCGCGGATTGTGCTCAGCAATGCCGGCAACCACCTGCACATCGCCGAATCTACCGCCGCCGTTGTGGCCCACTGAGGCGTTGAACGTAGTTACCCCTATTTAGGGGCATAGGCACTTCTCACAGCGAAGCGGGCCGCTTGATTATCCGCTGCGGCTGCGGCTCGATCCCGACCGATTGACCGCCGACAATCTTACGCCCGCGGACGTGGTCGCGGCAGTGCAGAGCCAAAACATCCAGGCCGCACTTGGTCGCATCGGTTCCGCGCCGATGCCGGAACACCAGCAGCTTCGACACAACGGCACCCGCCGCCTCCTCTCCGCCTTGGGAGCTTGAATTTATCGCCTGTCTGTGCTAAGTTAGCAACTCGATATCGATCGCGATTTCCATGGTGGCGTTGCTCGGCGCCGAATTCCTGGCGCGGCGGGTCAGCCGCATTCTGCCGGCAAATTGATACTACCGGACGATCGTGCGGCGACGCGACGCAACATGCGATTTTGTTGCGGTCGTTTTCTGCACACCTTTGCAGGCCCCTTCGAGTTCGTTCAGCCGCGCGGCGGTCGCCGCATGCGCCTCGGCCTCGATGGCGCGATATTGGTCGATCAACCTCCTGCCGAAAGGCGTCAAGGCCGCACCCCCACCATGGCTCCCGCCCGCCTGAGCGGCGATGACCGGCTCGCGGAAGCAGTTGTTCATATCGTCGACGAGGAGCCAAGCCCGGCGATAAGACATGCCCAGTGTGATGCCGGCCTGGGTGATCGAGCCGGTGTCACGGATCGCCTCCAGCAGGCGGATCTTTCCCGGACCGATCGCCCGATCCTCGCTGAGATCAACGCGCAAGGTCAGTCGCGCCGTCGCCACCTTGGGCGGCTCCCATCCACCTCGTCTACGGCGCCCATTGAGACCGGAAATTGGGTATGCGTCAACTCAACCCACATTCACCGGCTTCCAGCGTCGCGAGGTGGACGACCCATCGCTGTGGCTACCTACGGCACCACTTGCCGGCGGATCTACAAATCAAACAATGGCGCTCGCAACGCCGCACGCAAGCCGCCGGTCTCAAGCCTTACGGGGTGACTCGGTTGCCTGCAGACCAAAGATAGCAGCGGCGGCCATCTGGCCCGCTTTCGGTCCCGGGGGATACTGACGTCTTACGCCCTCGTGCGCCGACGCCCGATCATGCCGAACCCGAGAAGACCAGCCGCTAACAGCGCGAGCGTCGACGGCTCCGGTACCCCCGGCGGCCCTTCGGTCGCTTCTGATTGGGCGCTTACCGCCAAAGCGACAGGTTCCGCCACTCCCGGTAATGTGACTGAGAACCCGGCGGGGGTTAGCAGCTGTAAAGTTCCATCTTCAAGCAAATTGGTCACACCCGCAGGGAAGTTTCCCGGGGGAGGCGATATACCCGTCTCGGTGTCGGACTGGAACGTCGCCAGAAATCCGATCGTCGCCCCAGCAGCCGACAGAAAGCTGTCTAATTCAAGAACGTCACTGACCCCACCTCCTCCACCTTCCCCTGTCATGGTACCCATGTTGATCATTTGCCTTCTGAAGAGTAATGTGCTCGGGCCCGTGACAGCGCCAAGGCTGAGACTAGCAGTCTCAATACCTGCCGCTATCGTCGCGCCCACGATATCAGTAGTGACTACGATAGCGGCAGTTTCGTTGGGGTCCTCGCTAAATGAAATTACCGCGGCACTCGCCGGAGTTGTCTCGACTGAGCAGACTCCGATCAATGCCAACGGAATGAACAACTGCTTGGCGTTCATGGATTCGCTCCTCTGTTTTAGCCGAGATTTCCCGACCGAACGAGCTGATATCTTGCAACTGCCCTCATTAAGCTTAACATCATAATACTGATCCTCGACGCTTGTCGGGGGCAAAATTGCGGCAAGTTAACCGGTCATCAGTAGGTCCCGGCGGCGACACCGGAACCCTCTCTTCCGGGCGCCGCCCAGCCCGGTAGCCTTCCGCGCCGATGCCGGAACGCCAGCAACTTTGACCCAACGGCACCCACCGCCGCCTCTCCGCCTTTGGAGCTTGCATTTATAGCCCATATGTGCTAAGTTGGCAACTAAATAATGTGTGGATATAGCAACAACGAGGCGATGCCAAATGCCGACGCAAATTCTCCCTGCAGCCTCCCTCAGGAGCGCTCGATGCGTCCCTGCTGCCCGAGCCCTGTTGCGGGTGGCTAACTATTTGATTTACATCGCTTTATGGTCGATCTGACGGGCGATTTGCCGCGTCACATCGAATTTTCTCCCTGCTCTCAGGGAGGGAGAGGGCGCCGATCCCGGATCACAGTGCGGGGAGGCGGGTGAGGGTGTCCGGGTGCCGAATGTTAGATTCGCACCACCAGGTCGCTATCCATCAGCACTGCATCAGCTCGATTCTGACGCCATCGGGTGCAGCGACGTAGCACAAGAGGCTGCCGTTTACGCCTTCTTCAGCTCGACGGGAAAAGCCACACCCTTCGCCCGAAGCTCGGCGCAAAGGGCCGCCAGATCGCCAGCCACCGGACCGGGGGCGAGGCGACAGCAAGCGTGGCCGGATCCAGCACGACCGCGGCATGAAAGACCAACAGGACGACCGGGCCCAGCGTGTAGAACAACGCCAGGGGGATCTTCACCTGCAGCAGCGGCGCCACAAATGCGCCACCGAGGATGCCTTCCTTGACGTTGCCAAGCAGGCCGCCCAGGTCGAAGACGGAACTTGGCAGGATCAAGTCCGCATCCGACTGCTGCAGGACGGCAACGATGACGTAAAGGAACAGAGATGCGCTTGCGGCAGCCGCAGAGTTATTCTTCAGTGTGGCAACGGCATCTTTGTTGTCCGCCAAGAGTTGGCTCCTGGGAGCGGTCTCGCCAGGCAACGCGGCTGCGGAGGACATCATTCAACGAAGCGATATCTTTGTAAACGAGAGTTTTGCGGGACGGGATCGAGTAGTGCTGGGCGCCGTCGCCAAGCTTGAGCATCACCGCTACGCCCCTTCTTCCGAGCAGCCGCAAGGTGCTCACCGCATTCTGCGCGATGCGATTTACATTCCGTTGCGCCTTCCGGCGGCGTCCGAACCGTCGATCAGCCACGCGCTGCCCCCGGCGCAGTCGGGAGGTGTCGTTATCGGGCTGTGCGACGGCAAGACCTCGATCGAGATCCCGTGGCTGAAGCCCGCATGACGGAACAGCAGGCACGCGCCGCTTCGATGCTTGATGGCCAAATGGGCGCGAGCAGCATCCAGATGCTCAGTGGGTGACCACGCAAGCCCAGAGAAACCAACCCGGGGCAACTCAGCCCGCGGCCCAGCAGGGGCAGGCCGGCGCACCTGCGCGCGCGGTTGCTACGCAGGGACGAGAGGCTTACGCCGCGCGAGCAGAAGATTGCCGACCTAGAAACCGCCAAATTCATTGAGGAGGGGAAGAAGATATTTCGCGGTCGTGCCCCTTGAGGTGGTGTAGGAGCTGTGGGTAAGTGGCCTGCCGCAGCGACCGCCACGAGTCTGGCGGCGGCGGGCCGCTTATCCACAGCGGTGGTCATCGCGGATCTCCGGTAGGGTTTG
>Ga0210407_10000193_pt1 | contig 75344 bp, 57 predicted proteins | sample IncBWC27MmetaG_FD_150860 | JGI IMG/M metagenome (GOLD analysis project Ga0210407, IMG submission 150860) | Forest soil microbial communities from Barre Woods Harvard Forest LTER site, Petersham, Massachusetts, United States - Inc-BW-C-27-M | ecosystem: Environmental > Terrestrial > Soil >...
CGGAAATCACGATGAAAAAGGTGTTGTTGTTCTTGAACGAACCGAAAGCTGCACCCGTGTTCGTGATGTTGACCAAATCGAACCAACCGGCAATGACCACGCGCGGCTCATCCGGTTTGATGAACCGCAAGACACAATATTTGGTCAATTGATCGAGCGCGTAGAGCGGCAACGAAAGGAAGAAAATGAATTTCATGTCGATCCAACTTTATTCGTCACGCGAGTCACGACCTTCTCGCACCGGTCGCACAAGTCCGGATGTGCCGCGCTCTCGCCGACCTCTGGCCGATAACGCCAGCAGCGCGCGCATTTCTTGTAGGCGGTTTTTGTAACCGACGCCGTGGCTTCTTGTGCTGATTGAATCGTCAAATCGCTCAGGATGAAGAATTCCTCCAGTTCCTCCTTGTCGATCTTTGCCGTGACATCAGAGTTCGAGTTCAAAACCACCGCCGCTTCCAGCACGTTCCCGATTAATTTTTCCCGCCGCGCCTTTTCAATCGCCTGTCCGATCACACCGCGCAATTTCAGCAATTCGGCGACGTGCGCGCTTGTCCCGCCGTCGCGGGATCGATCCAGCACTTCCGGAAATTCCTGCAAGTGAATCGAAGCGCCGGCATTTGAATGCCTCCATGCTTCTTCCGCGGTGAATGCAAGCAGCGGCGCGAGCAATTTGCAGAGCGTGTCGAAGATTTTGTGCATGGCGTTTTGCGTGGCACGCCGCCGCGGCGAATCTGGCGCATCGCAATACATCCGATCTTTAGTGATGTCGATGTAGAGGCTGCTCAGATCGACTGCGCAGAATTGGTTGAGCGTGTGGTAAACCTTGTGGAACTCGAACGCCTCATAAGCGGAACGGCAATCAGCGATCACCTGATCGAGTCGCTCCAGAATCCAGCGATCAATTAAAGTCGCGCCGCCAACCCACTCCTCACCTCCATCCTCTCCCCTGAGAGGAGAGAGGCGGCCCCTCGCTGGCTGGCTTTTCGCTTCTCCCCTCGCAGGGGAGAGGGTCGGGTGAGGGGTGAAATCGTAAAGGTTGCCTAACAAAATCCGCAGCGTATTGCGAATGCGCCGATAAGTGTCGCCCAGACGCGTGAACATTTCTTCCGAGAACGGAACGTCGGCGGTGTAATCGATGCTGCTCGCCCACAGCCGAACCAGATCGGCGCCGTGACGGCCGACGAAATGGCCGGCATCCATCGGTTTGTCATACGTGCCCGATTTCGAAATCTTTTTTCCATCAATATCGACAACGAAACCGTGGGTGACGCAAATTTTGTATGGAGCGCGCCCATTCATGGCGATGCTGGTCATGAGCGAGGATTGAAACCAGCCACGATGTTGATCGGTTGCCTCGAGGTACATGTCGGCCGGATCGCGCAATTCCGGATGCGTAGCGCACACGGCCTTGTGCGAAACGCCGCTGTCGATCCAAACATCGATCGTGTCGTTGCGATGGGTCGTTCCTGCTGGCAAGCCAAGGTGGTTAGCAAGATCGACATCGTTCAATTCGAACCAAATGTTCGAGCCGCGCTCAGCGACGAGATCGGCAAGCTTGCCAATGATCTTCGCATCGAGCATCGGCTTGCCTTCCGCGGAGTAAAAAACCGGCAGTGGCACACCCCAACTGCGCTGGCGCGAGATCACCCAGTCGGGACGCGATTCAACTGTGCCGGAGATGCGATTTTCGCCCCACGCCGGGATCCATTTCACTTCGTTGTGAATTGCTTCGAGCGCTTTGCCGCGCAGCTCATCGATACGGATAAAGAATTGTTCGACGTTGCGGAAGATGATTGGTGTCTTCGAGCGCCAACAGTACGGATAGGAGTGATGGAATCTTTGTTCGCCGAGCAGCATGCCGCGTTCGCGCAACAAATTCACGATGTCAGTGTTGGCGTCGAAGACGTATTTGCCGACAAGATCGGGCAAACCGGCTTCCTCAGTGAAGCGGCCGTGATCATCGACCGGCGATAAGATCGGCAATTTATTGGCACGTCCAAGATTGTAATCGTCTTCGCCGTGACCGGGTGCGATGTGGACAGCGCCGGTGCCGGAATCCATCGTCACAAAATCGGCAGTGAGGATGGGAGACCTACGACTCAAGAATGGGTGTTGCGTTTCCCATCCAACCATCTGCTTCCCGATGAACATTTGTGGAATTCCGCGTTTTGTATCCGCGGTGGTAAGCCAAGCACTTTGCAAATCGAAATCGTCAAGACAGCGGTTCCGGTCTTCGGCCATCAAAATCAGCTCCGGCGGTTTATCGTGAAGCTTCAGCTCGTAAGTAAAGTATCGCTCCTCTGGATGAACTGCGATGGCGAGATTCGCGGGCAATGTCCAGGGCGTCGTTGTCCAAACTACAATGCTGGCTTTTCCGGCAAGCGGGCCCGTAACGAAGGGAAATCTTACGATAATCGCAGTGTCGTCGCGTTCCTGATATTCCACTTCGGCTTCGGCGAGCGCGGTCTGCGCGCCGGTGCTCCAAAAGACCGGCTTCTGCGATTGATAGACGAGACCTTTCTCAACAAAAACGGCAAAGGCGCGGAGAATTTCCGCTTCGTACTGGGGATCCATCGTTAGATATGGATTTTCCCAATCGCCGAATACGCCGAGGCGCTTGAATTGTTCGCGTTGGATATCGATAAACTTTCGCGCGAAAGCTGCCGATTTCTTACGAATTTCGAGCGGTGAAAGCCCCCGCGATTCCTTCACGACTTTGTATTCGATAGGCAATCCGTGACAATCCCAGCCCGGGACAAACGGCGCGCGTTTGCCGAGCATCGTTTGCGATTTCACGACGAAATCTTTGAGGATTTTATTGAGCGCGGTCCCCATGTGGACGTCGCCGTTGGCAAACGGCGGGCCGTCGTGCAGAACGAATAATTCTCGATCCTGGCGCGCTTTCTGGATTTGCTCGTAAAGGCGCGTTTCCTCCCACGCTTGCAGTATTTCCGGCTCGCGCGCGGCCAGGTTCGCCTTCATCGGAAAATCCGTGCGTGGCAGGTTGAGCGTCTCTTTGTAATTCTGGCTCATTGGGGAGCGGCGACGCTACCATCCGCAGTTCCACAAATCAACGCGGGGCGAGCCCCGCCGCGGCGCGGCAAAATTCCAGAGCAATCGATCCGGATGCGCTTAATTTTACGAACTCCTTGACCTCATGTCCCAATCGGCTAAGCGTCCATGCTCCGTTCAATGAGACGATACCTTCCATTCGTTATTGTTGGCGCAGTCGCGTTACTTACGCTGGGGAGCGCAACGATGCTCTATCGGGCAAAGCGGCTTCCCGTTCTTACGATTGCCAAAAATCATGTTGCATCGGGAATGGACGAGGCCGAATCGATTCACGTTCTGGGAAACCCTGATGCGCCGGTCACACTCGAGGAATTCGGCGATTTCCAATGTCCGCCCTGCGGCATTGTTTCGGGCCCGATCAACCAGCTTGAGCAGGATTACCGCCCGCGTTTGCGTGTCATCTTTCGCCATTTTCCGCTTACGATGCACCGGCACGCGCGTGAAGCCGCTCTCGCCTCCGAAGCCGCGGGCCAGCAAGGCCGTTTTTGGCAGATGCATGACGTGCTTTATCGGGAGCAAGCTGTTTGGAGTGAAGCCGCTGACGTGCGGCCGTTGTTCGACTCTTATGCGGGAATGCTCGGGCTGAAGATTGATCGTTTCAAAAAGGACATGGAAAGCGATGAAGTAAAAAGGCGTGTCACTGCCGATCAGCTGCGAGGGACCGCACTTGGGGTAACGATTACTCCTACCCTTTTTATTAATGATCGGGCCCTGCCCAATGCCTCTCTAAGTCCGGCCAGTCTGCACTCAGCCGTCGAAGCAGCTATGAACGTCAAGACTTCCCCTTAATAGTTGCTCGGGAAACCGAAAGGGAAAGAGGAAATGGCCGGATCGCGCAGTCGAATTGTTCCCTACACTGTAGCGGCATTGATTTCCCTGGTTGGACTGGCAGATGCAACTTACCTGGCCGTGCAGTCCCTGACGGGCGAGACGCTCGTATGCGGCGGATCGGCGGACTGCTTCAGGGTCCTGGGCAGTGTTTATGCCAGAATCGCCGGAATCCCAGTCGCGGCCTTTGGTGTCGTTGGTTATTTCGGCGCGTTCAGCTTAGCCACGTTCGCGGCATTTGGTTACGCGCGTGCCCGCAAGTTTTTTGCTCTCATCGTATGGACAATGTTCGCGGTGACGCTGTGGTTTCTCTTTGTGCAAGCGTTCATGCTGCACGCCTTTTGCCGTTACTGCTTGCTTTCGGCGGCGCTGGTCTTCGTACTCGCGGCCGTGGTAGTGCTTATCCCTTCTTCGCGCTCATAGGATCGAGCACGAGCAAAAGTACGAGTGAAGAAATCTTTGCGCGGAAGCGTCTGCGCAATCTCGCGTGAGCGACACATTTCGCGGGATATGCGAATTTGAGCGAACTTGTTCAAGCTTTTACCTTAACGGATGCGAATTCTGCTAATTGAAGACGAAAAGAAAACGGCGGCCTTTCTCACAAAGGGTCTTCGCGAAGGCGGCTTCAAAGTGGATGTTGCGCGCGATGGCCAAACAGGAATAGAACTCGCTCGCGCAAGCAAGTTCGATCTTCTTATTGTCGATGTAATGTTGCCAAAGAAAGACGGGTGGGCGGTCGTGGCGGAACTGCGCGGCGCCGGCGTCTCTACGCCGGTGATTTTCCTCACCGCTCGCGACAGCGTGCGAGATCGAGTCAAAGGACTTGAACTGGGCGCCGACGATTATCTCGTGAAACCGTTTGCGTTCTCCGAATTACTCGCGCGTGTCCGCTCATTGTTGCGGCGCGCTCCGGCCCGCCATCCGGAGCAATTGCGGCTCGAGGATCTGGAAATCGACACACAGCGAAATCGCGCTGTTCGTTCCGGCGTCGCCCTGAATCTCACGCCCAAGGAGTTTCTCCTCTTGGCTCACTTGGCTCGTTCTGCCGGCCAGGTCGTATCTCGAACCGAAATCGCCGAGCATGTCTGGGACATTGATTTCAATGCAGACACCAACGTGGTTGACGTGGTCGTGCGGCGATTGAGAGCCAAGGTGGACGACCCGTTCAAGCGAAAACTAGTCCACACTATTCGCGGTGTTGGGTATGTTCTCAAAGCGGACTGAACCGGCCGCGATTGCATCGCAATTGGTCTTTCTCTTTACGCTCGCCGCCGCGTTTTTGCTCTCGTGCGGGCTGGGAGTATTTTATTGGCTCGTCGTTCGACACGCATTCGAGGAAGACAATGCCGTTCTGGCAGACAAAATCTCTGCCTTGAGTGCTGATCTAAGATCTGCCGGACCGAAAGCTTTGGATCAGGAATTGAAGAGCGTCCGTACGGGCGAGCATGCTGTTTATTGGGTCCGAGTTGTTGATTCGGCAGGTCACATTGTGACCGAGACACCCGGAATGAATGGTTTATTGGCTCCGAGCATCTTTCCGAGGCCGCCTACCGCGACTTCGGCAGCTCGAAACCCAAAGAATTACCGGATCGGCGGGCGCTTATTTTCGTTAGTCACAAGCATCGAGAAGGCGAACGGTCAACCTTACACCCTCCAGGTCGCGCAAGATCGGTCGACCGACGACCAATTCACGAAGGAGTTCGGCGCCTTGCTTGCTGTTGTGCTTGCCTTCGGCATCCTCGCCGCAACTGCGATTGCTATCACGGTCACGAAGCGCGGTCTGCGGCCGCTGGCGGAAATGACACACTCACTCGAACGCGTTGGACCTACTCACCTTAGCGAACGAGTGCCGCCGGCTCGATGGCCGCGCGAGCTCCGACCACTGGCGGTCGCATTCGACGAAATGCTCGACCGCCTGGAAGACTCGTTCACGCGCCTCTCACAATTTTCGGCGGATCTCGCACACGAACTCCGCACGCCCATCGCTAATATCCTTGGCGAAGCGCAAGTCACTTTAACGCGAGCGCGCACGCCGGACGAATATCGAGAAGTAATTGAATCGATCGTTGCAGAATGCGAAAGGCTTTCCGGGATTGTGGACAACCTGCTGTTCCTCGCCCGCGCCGAAGCCGCTGATCAGCAAATACAGCGGACGCCATTTGACGGACGAGCTACCCTCGAAAAGATCGCGGCTTACTACCAAACAATCGCTGAAGATCGAGACGTCACCATTACTTGCACAGGTCAAGGCAAGATTCAGGCCGACCCGGTGTTGTTCAGTCGTGCGGTGAGCAATCTGGTCGATAACTCGCTACGCTTCACTCCCGACGGAGGAGCGATTCGAATTTCCGTCGCGGAGCGAAACGAACATTCGGAAATCTCCGTCAGCGATACCGGCTCCGGAATCGCGGCAGAACACCTTCCCCGCGTCTTTGATCGTTTCTATCGCGCCGACTCATCACGCAGCTCTCATGGTGCAGGCTTAGGTCTAGCTCTGGTGAAATCGATTGTCGATCTTCACGGCGGATCGGCCAGAATGCAGAGCGAACTTGGTCGCGGCACGACCGTGACACTGATTTTTCCGGGGAAGATTGCCCCCGAAACAAAGGGATAGGCGCGTTTTCGGCCCAAAAAAAGCTTGTCAATCATTACAATATTGTAATGATTCTAAATGCTGTTCCGGTATCAGGTCCCAAAACATTACCACGTCACGAAAAACGTGCGTTTGATTGTACGCATTTCGAATTTGGCGCACTTCATTGGGAAAACGGCGGCTGACCCTCTCCACCTCAAAGCTCTCGCGATTCTAGCGGATTGTCGCGGGCCAGAGGATTCCTGAGCGGGCAGCCGCCGTTACATTTCTGGAGCGGCTAATGCTCCAAAACCGGGGAACCGAACTGCAGCCAAAAAAATAGCCCGCAGACGCTTTAAGTCGGCCAAAGGAACTAAATGATGGCAAACACAACGGTCGAATATCCACCACTCGGCTGAAATACCTCCAGTCGCCCCGAGCCGTCGCACCATGTCCAAGTCTTGGATCTCCAGCTCTCAAAAATTGCCTTGCCAAAACATTACAAAATTGTAATGCTCGTCAGCTGCCGTATCTCACTCTGATTATATGACTACAAAACCTTTTTCCTGTCGATTTTCGCGACGTTTCGCCTCGCTCGCAGCATGCGCTTATCTGGCGTTTCTAGCGATCAATCACTCGGGCCACGCGCAATCCGCCGCCGGCGAGCACATTGTCGTCACCGGCGAAGAACTTCCAAGTGCCTACGGGGCGCCGGTCAGCTTCTCGCAGTCTCGTTTTTCGCCGACCACGAACGCTTACGTTCTTCCGCCGGGAGCAGTTTACAGCAGCCTGATTTATGAAAACGACGTTGTTCACTTTCGCAGCCCCGATCACACGTTTACTCAAGAGATCGAAGTCGGACTGCCGTATCGAATCAATCTCGCCGTGGAAAACGGCGTGGAAAGAAACGATGGCACGTTGCAAGATGCGACATTCAGCGTGGAAGCGCGCTACGCGCTGGCCGATTGGAACAAGATCCCGCTCAATCCCACTTTCTTCGCTGAGTACAAATTCGGCATCGGCAATATCCTTCACGATGAAGGCGCTCCTACTCCCGCTCATAAATTCGGGCCGGGAGGATTCGACAAGTCGATGGAAATTCCGGATGCCTACGAACTGCGGCTTTTGCTTGCGCAAGATTTTTTCGACCGGGCCGAATGGGCGCTCAATTTATTTTTCGAACAAGAGATCGGCGGCGATCGCGGCCGAGAATGGGGCATTGCGCAAAGTGTTGTGGCTCCGTTTTGGCTCGCGCATGAAGAATTGAAAGGCGGAGTAGAATTCTTGTTCCGTAGCTTCAGCGACAAGGGCACCCGCGGTACTCCTTACAATAGTTTTGTTATTGGACCAACTGCAGCCTGGAGACCGAGCCGCAACACGCGTCTGGATGTCTCGCCGTTGTTTGGCGTGAATCATAAATCGCCGGAAGTGCAGTTCTTTGCCGTCTTCTCATATTATTTTGGCGGCGGATCCAGTAAAGCGGAAGGGGGCGAAGCGCCCGCCTCCACTCGAAATCGTTAGAGGACTACAACTGTAGAAGCAGGCGTGTCGCCTGCAGTGCCAAGAGGTTAGCAGCCGACACGCCTGCCTCTACAGCGTCTTGACCGCGTTCAATCGCGCCGATAATTTTACATCGGAAAGGAGTTGAAGGGTGAAAACCGAAGTCTCGATCGAATACTGCGTCGTTTGAAACTACACGCCGAAGGCCGTCAGTTTGGCGACCAAAATTCTCGAACTCGGCGAGCGCATCGCGTCGCTCACTCTCATTCCTTCGAGCGGCGGCGCTTTCGAGATCCGCGCCAATGGAAAACTGCTCCATTCCAAACTCGAATCCGGCGACTGGCCGGACTTCGACTCCATCGTCAGCACAATTAAAAGAATTAAGTAAGCGACCCCCTTACTTACCCCCTGTTTCGGCTGGACGTTGGGCGTTGGATATTACGGATTCGGCGTTTTCATCCTCTCGGAGAGTGAAGGGTGCCTGGTGGCCCTCGCGGTCTTCAAAACCGTTGTTGGTCCCGCGCATGCGGGACCGAGGTAGGTTCGATTCCTATCCTCTCCGCCAATTCTGCATTTTCCCGTTGCCTGTAGCCGCCGCTCTGTGGGCGACGCCGCTGAAATCCAGAATCCAAGATTTAGCATCCAGTATCAGGAAAGGGGGTGAATGGACATGTCCCGCGAGCAGATTCGTAGATTGACCTCGCTCTCTTCCTGCGCCGGTTGAGCTTCCAAATTGAGCCAACAGGCCCTGATGCAAGTTTTGCGTCAGCTACCATTGACCCGCGATCGCCGCGTACTCGTCGGATCCGCTGCGGCCGATGACGCGGGAGTCTATCGCCTCGACCGCTCACGCGCGCTTGTCCAGACCGTGGATTTCTTTACGCCGATTGTCGATGATCCATTTCAGTACGGCGAAATCGCCGCGGCCAATGCGCTCTCGGATATTTTCGCGATGGGCGGGCGCCCGATAACCGCGCTCAACATCGTTGGCATGCCGACCGAGAAAATTCCTGGCAAAATCATCGCCACCATTTTGCGCGGCGGACTTTCCAAGGCGCGCGAAGTCGGTTGCGCCATCATCGGCGGACACACCATTCGCTCACCGGAACCGCTCTACGGCCTGGCCGTGACGGGGATCGTCGATCTTCGGCACATCATGACGAATGCAAAGGCGCGACCGGGCGATTTGCTTCTGCTCACCAAACCGCTCGGCACCGGGATCGTTACCACCGCAATCAAACGCGGCTCTGTCTCGAGGTCGCTCAAGAAGAAAACGATCGCGCTGATGTCGCACATTAATATTGTCGGCGCGCATCTCGCCAAGCGCGGATTGGTTCGCGCGGCTACGGACGTCACCGGCTTCGGATTGCTCGGTCATCTCGCTTCAATGTGCCGCGCCAGCGGCGTGAGCGCCGAAATTCTTGCCGATCGAGTTCCGGCGATCGACGACGAGGTATTCGAATTGATCGCGCGCGACTGCATTCCCGGCGGCAGCCGCGACAATTTGGAAACCGCGAACAGAATTGCCGATTGGAAAAGAACGCCGCAATCCGGACGAGTCCTGCTCGCCGACGCACAAACCAGTGGCGGTTTGCTCCTTTCTGTTGAGCCGAGCCGTCTCAACAAAGCGCTCGCGTTGCTGAAACGCCATCGCACCGCGTGCGCGGCCATCATCGGGAAAATTGTTCCGGCGCGCGAACCTCTTCTATGCATAAGCGAGTGACCATTTCGCGCCGCGCTATTCCTTCAGTCACGAAGGTGCTGGATTCGTTAGGACAAGTCGATCTTCCACGGCCGGTCGTCGTCACTATCGTCCGGCAGGAACTTTCGCGGATTCGCGCGGAAGGCGAGGTTCCCGAATTCAGATCAATTGTCGATCTTGTCCGTGGCGCGTTCCAAGAATTCCGCGCCAGTCGGCTTCAACCGCTCATCAACGGAACTGGAATCGTCATTCACACAAACCTCGGCCGCTCTCCATTGGCAAACGAAGCAGCCGAAGCTCTGCGCGAAATTGCTTCGTCCTACAATAATCTCGAGCACAACCTTGCGCCCGGCGAACGCGGTCATCGCGGCGAATATATCGAGCGAGCGCTGGCGCTTCTCTGTCACGCTGAGGCCGCAACCGTCGTCAACAATTGCGCAGCAGCGTTGGTTCTGATCGTTCGACATTTCGCCAGGAACAAACCGGAAATCGTTATTTCCCGCGGCGAGATGGTACAGATCGGTGGCGGCTTCCGTATCGGCGAAATATTGGAAGCAGCCGGCGCGAGATTACGCGAAGTGGGCGCCACTAACAAAACCACACTCGTTGACTATTCACGCGCGATCGGCAGTCAGACCGCATTGATCTTAAAAGTTCATCGCAGTAATTTTTTCATGAGCGGTTTCGTCAAATCGCCTGCTTCGCCTGAAATTGCGTCGCTCGCCCGAAAAAAGCGCATTCCATTTGTCGAGGATTTGGGAAGTGGCGCGGTGATCGCGACCGAGCAAATCGGATTGTATGAACACGAGCCAACCCCTGGTGAGGCACTCAAAGCCGGAGCCGATCTCGTTTGCTTCAGCGGCGACAAACTTTTTGGGGGACCCCAAGCCGGCATCATCGCGGGAAAAAAGCGATTCGTGTCGACGCTCAAACGCGAGCCACTGTTCCGCGCGTTGCGTTGCGACAAATTAATTTTCGCCGCGCTGCAAGCGACTGTCGATCTTCATCTCAATCAATCAACCTCCGCAATCCCGGCGCTCGCACTCTTGCAGGTTCCCAAAGATGAACTGCGCGCCCGCGCCGCAGCAATGTTTGGTCGCCTGCGCGGCTTGCCGCTCCAAATCACGATCGGCCGCGGGAAGGCGAAAGTTGGCGGCGGCACTTTGCCGAGGTCGCTGCTGTCATCGATCACGATCGATATTCTCCCAGACAATTGCTCGGTGCAGGAGTTCGCGAGCATGCTGCGCCGATCGGTCCCGCCCATCGTCGGATATATTGCCAACGAGCGTCTCAAACTCGATCTCCGCACCATTTTCCCGCACCAAGATGACCTCGTCGTCGATGCCATTCGTGCGGCATGCACCGCCCAAGACGTTGTTGACGGTAGGGCGCGAGCGTCAGGCGCATCGCCAACCGACGACCCCACGCTTCGTCCCACCAATTTTAGATGACAGAAAAACATTTCATCCTCGCGACTGCCGGCCACGTGGACCACGGCAAGAGCGCGCTCGTTAAGGCGCTCACCGGAACGGATCCCGACCGGTTGCCGGAGGAAAAAGCTCGCGGCATCACCATCGATCTGGGTTTTGCTGAGCTAAGCCTCAATGGGCCTAACGAACAAAAGTTCCACGTCGGGATTGTCGATGTACCGGGCCACGAGGATTTCGTCCGAAACATGATCGCCGGCGCCGGCTCTGTCGATCTCGCCCTCTTCGTTGTCGCGGTCGACGATGGTTGGATGCCGCAAACGGAAGAGCATTTCCAAATCTTGAATTATCTCGGCGTGGAACGAGCCGTGATTGTAATTACTAAAAGCGATCTCAACGGCGTTGAGAAAACGACCGTCCAAATTCGAGAGCAATTGCGCGATACTGCGTTTGCCCGGTCGCTAATCGTCCCCGTATCCGCGCGCGACCAAAAGGGAATCGAAAACTTGAAGCGCTCTCTCGCCTCCGAGTTATCGGGCATGCAACCGCAACGTGACATCGGTAAACCGCGATTGTTTATCGATCGCGCCTTCACTTTGCGAGGGATCGGCACGGTTGTGACCGGTACGTTGACTGGCGGCGAACTTCGGCGCGGCCAGAACGTTGTTGTTCAACCACAAAATTTTGAAGCGCGCATCCGATCCATTCAAAGTCACGGCTGCGAGTTGGCATCTGCAAAACCAGGGATGCGCACGGCGATCAATCTTCCAGAGGTCGCCATCGGCGCCGGCCCCGACCAAATCAAACGCGGCCACGTTATTACTTCTGCCGATCTTGGCCGGTCCACCTCTACACTCGATGTTCTCCTTGAAAAATCACCCCGTCCGGATCGAAATGGTCCCGCACGACCGCTCAAAAATGGATCGTCAGTTTACGTTCATCACGGTACCGCGCGATTTTCAGCCAAGATTACTTTGCTTGAAGAGCGCGCTCTCGAACCTGGCAAAGAAGCGATCGCGCAACTGAGACTGACCTCACCGATCTTTGGCTTCCTCGGTGACCGCTTTGTTCTTCGCGATGCGTCGGAACAGCACACGATTGCCAGCGGACTCGTTCTTGATCCAGATGGCGACCGGGGAAAATTTCGAAGCGCGGCGCAACGAAAATTGCTGAGAGAGCGCGCCCATGCGCCAGACAACGTCGATGTTTGCGTTCGCTCCGAGATTGCGCGGCGTGGTTTCATACGAAGAGAACCTCTGCTTCGCAAATCGCGCTTCAGCGACGACGAAATTACCGAAGCTTTGCTGCGTCTGCAAAGTGGCAATCAAATTATCATTCGTGGAAATGTGGTGGCGGATGTTCAAACCTGGGAGACGTTGCGCGCTCGAACGGTTGGTTTTATCGACAATGCCCACAAAAAGAATCCGGAACGCGCTGGCCTGGATTTGAAGGAGCTCCGCACCGCGCTGCGCGACCACACGCCCGAGGTGTTTGACGCGCTCATCTCGGATTTGTGCACCGATGATTTTGTCCGGAAAGGATCGGTGATCGCGCGACTCTCCCATCGTCCAGCCTTGGCGACTGATCTCCAGCTTGCCGCGACAAAGATTCGAGAAGCGCTCTCGAAGAAACCATTTGATCCACTGTCCCGCAAAGAGATCACGTTAAATTCACATGCCGAGCAGGCGCTCCGGTTTTTAATTGAACAAGGCGAGATTGTCGATGTTGGCCAGAACGTCATTCTCCTGCGCGAAAGTTTTGAGCAAATGCAAAACGCGGTCGTTGCATTCATTTCGGCGCGAGGGCCTGCGACGGTCAGCGATTTGCGGCACGACCTGGGCTCTTCGCGCCGGGTCATGGTTCCTTTTCTTGAGCAGCTCGATCGCGCGGGAATTACTCAGCGGCAGGCGGACCGGCGCAAATTACGCGATCAAACCGTTTATTCGAACACGAACCTGCTAAAGTAACGAGTGCTCCGGCAGAAGAAAGAAACCCGCGACAAACTAGCGAAAGTCTCGCTGCACATCGGATCGTCATTTCCGGCAGCCTGGGACAATGCAATTGCTCCCTGGTTCGAGCGAGTCTTGCCCGGGACGTGGAAACGCGCGTTGCCTTCGCTGGTTGTCGTTCCAACGCGAGGGCAGGTCAACGATCTGAAGGCGCGCTTGATTGCAAAAGGCTTTTCGCATCTCGGTTTGCAGTTTGTGACACCGGCGAGTCTGGGTGCGTTGCTCGCGCGGGATGACGCGACGCTGCGGTCCGAGCCGGAGCATCTGCGCTTGCTCCTCGCCATCGCCGCGAGCGAAATGGAAGATTGGCCTAACGAATCTGAAGCACTCGCCGCCAAAGCCGTTGCTCGTGCGCCGGCGGCGCTGCTGCGCGCATTGGATCGCCTGGGGACTGCCGGGTGGAAATTCGAAGAACTCGGGCTGCCATCATTTGCACCAGTCGTTCAGCGTTTCAACGAGCTGCTGAAAAAATGCGATTTTGTTCTGACGGGCGAAATCGATCGACGGCGTTTGCAACAAGCGGCGCGTGGCGAGCAAAAATTCTCCGACGTGCTCATCACCGGATTCGACGGAGCTCACTGGCCACAATGGTTTCTTCTGCGCACCGCGGTCGAGCTGGCGGAAAACGCAACGGTCGTGCTCGAAGAACCGCGCGGCGACTTTTCCGACGTCGATCTTTGCTGGATCGGCTCGTGGGAAGAAATCTGCGGCGAAGCGCAACGCGTACCGAATTCCGCCCACGCGCTGGACGATTTGTTTTTCAGCGAAACGGAAATGCGCGGTGGCGCGGACCTGGCAAAGCGTTTCGATTTTCTCGCTGGCACGAACGTCTCGGAACAAGCTGAAGCGATTACGCGGCAATGCGTTCGTTACCTAGCAGATGAAAAATGCGCGCGGCTTGGTGTCATTTTTCCCGGAAACGGTGCGTTGCCACGTCTGGTCTCGAGCTCACTGGCGCGGCTCGACATCCCGCATAACGACGGGCTCGCGCACATTGTTCCCGGCATTTTCGAAGCGGGGGAATGGCAGGCATGGATCGAATTGCAACGCGCGCCGCGGCTCAATTCCTTTCTGCGTTTCCTTAATGCCCTGCCTGACCCAGCGGTCTTATCGCCCAAAATCAGCCGGCAAGTTTTCGAAAAGATTCTGCGCGAAAGTTACAAGGAAGCGTTGCTGGACGATCTCGAACTCTTGCGTGAATTCTGTGCCGCGCGCGCGGACGAGAAATGTCGGTCGGTCGCCGAAGCCCTGCGCGCGTTGCCGTTTCTCCCGCCGCGCGCCACGCTCGCGCAGTTTCTCGAACAGACTCATGCCGCTCTTGGGCAGCTCGGTTGGAAGCAACACGCCCTCGAAATTGCCAACGTCACCCGCGATTGGCCGCAGCGTCTCGATGCCAAATTTTCACGCGCGTTTTTTTTGCACTGGCTTGAAGAAACGGCTACGACGTCGGGTACAGTCCGCTCGGCCGCCGGCGACCATCCGTATGCGCGCGTGCAATTGCTTACCGTGCCACATGCACAAAATCAGGAATGGTCGCACCTGATTTTTGCCGGCTGGAACGAAGGCGCGTGGCCGCCTCCGGCCGACGCGGAATTCGCACGCGCGGAAGAAATTCGCGCTTTCAATCGCAGCGTGCAGCAGCTCAACAAACGCGCCGCGCGTCAGGGAAGCCAGGGCGAAGGTCATAGGAGCGTGCGCGAAAATCATTCGCTTTATCTCGGCCCGAGCGAGCAACGCGCGATTGCGCTGCGGCAATTCGATGCGCTGCTCGAATCGACCACCGAAGGCGTGACGCTCGCGGCGAGTTTGGTGCAGGAAGACACGCCGGAGCGTTTCTGGAATCCGAGCGAATGTTTTACTGAGCTTTATCTCAAAACGCGGCACCAACCGCTCAGCCAGACGAGGCTGAAAAATTTGCAACGCGCCACCGCGCTGTTGCCGAAGGCTGCGCCGGCAGCGACGGATGTCCAGCAAACCCTAACCGCATTCAACGCCCGCCGCGACGCCTCCAAACCTGTGAGCGAATATGACTTCGCATTGCGGCCCAACGAGTCGTATCGCCCGCCGCCGGCCCTGAGTGTGAGCGATCTTGAGCGAATGGTTTCGTCGCCAGCGATTATTTGGATGAAGCGCTATCTCGGCGTGGAAGCGCCGGACGACATCGGGAACCCGTGGGCAGCGACGACCGGCAAATGGGTGCATCACTGGCTGGCGACGATTATTGAAACGCAGGACGGAAAGATTTTCTCGACGTTTCCCGCCTCCACACAAATCGACGAGCGTATCCGCCTTTCCGCCGACGAACGCCGCGCGGCGCTTCAGCAGCTTTGTGCCTTGTTAGGCAAAGTCGTCCCTGATTGGTGGAATTCTGGCTGGTTGAACGCGCGTTATCTCGCGCGGCATCTCGGCAATAAAATCGGGAACGCCGAGGGCTGGGGCTGGATGGCGACCGAGTTGCCCGTCGGGCGCGAAGGCGCCGTGAAAATAGCCGATGAAGTGGAACTTCAGCTGCACGGCCAGGTCGATTTGGTGCTTGCGCAAAATGACGCGGCCAATTTGGCCGGGCAAAAAATCTGGATTGTCGATTACAAAACCGGTTCGACCAAGGAGCTGAAGACTTCCGATCTACACGATAATCTTGTCAAAGGCACAACGTTGCAGCTTGGACTTTATTCGTTAGCGATGCGCGAGCTCGGCGCGGCCGAAGTGGAAGTAAGTATTCTTTCGCTCGCGGTAAAAAGCGTCGCGCCGCAATTATCTGTTGTCGATCTTGCGCCGCATACCAACGTCTTCGCGGATCTCGCAGAAATGCAGCGCACCGGCATTTTCGGAATGAAAGGTGAGATTCGTCCCGCGTTTGGTTACAGCGCGCTATATCCGCTCGCGACGTTGCAAGTCGACAGCGACATTCTGGAGGATAAATGGGCGCTCACGCACGAAAACCTCGTGCTCGAGAAAGAGGAGTGGGAAATATGGTGAAGCCAAGCGATGAATCCGCTCGCGCGCGCTTTGCCAGCGAGCTGGACCGCAATTTTTCGGTCGTCGCGTCCGCCGGTTCGGGCAAGACCACTGCAATCACGCAACGCGTTTTGTCGATCGCGCGTTCGGCCAACGGTGTGGAAATTCTGCCGCGCCTCGTCGTCGTCACTTATGCAAATCGCGCAGCGGACGAGATGCAGCAACGCACACGACAAATCCTTCTAGAAGAAAATTTGCGGAGCGAAGTACAGACCGCGTTCAACCGTGCGTTTTTCGGCACAATCCACGCCTTCTGCATGAAGCTGCTCACCGACTACGGTCACCACCTTGGTCTGTCGGCGCCGCTCGAACTGCTAAGCGACGACGACGATCTCTGGCAGGAATTTGTGCAGAGTCAGACGCGGATTGGACACTCGTTAGGCGAAGAAAATCGCGCGGCGCTTTTGCGTTTGGTGCAGGTGCGCGATCTGATGGAGCTGGCGCGGCGCTGCCGTTCGGAAACATTGTCGTCGCTGGAATTGTCGCAATGTCCGCCGCTCGATCTCGCCGCGATTTATACGGAGACCGATCGACGTGGTTCTAACACGATCAGTAAATCGCAGGCGGAATTGCGCGTGTGGGAAAAACGCTACGAGACCGATTGGGAATTTCTGCGCTGGCCGGTTTGTTTCAGCACGCCGAATTCCAATTTCACGGAACTTTGGCAGGACAAATTCTCGCCGTTGCGCCAATGGATCTGCAATCTAGCGGCCTGCGCCGCGGCGGAAGTACAGCGCGATTATCGAGAGTTCCGTCTCGAACGCGGCCTCGTCACCTACGACGATCAAGTCGCGCTCGCGAAAGAGTTGCTCCAGCATCCGGTCGCCGGTCCGCGCATTCGTGAGGAACACTTTTGCGTCATTCTAGATGAAGCGCAGGACACGGAGCCAGCGCAATTTTCCGTGCTGCTCGAAGCGACGCGTCCGCCTAGCGCGACCGGCGATTGGATGAAAACGCGCACCGATCCGCCGCCACCCGGTTACTTCTGTATGGTCGGCGATTTCCAGCAATCGATTTACCGAAAAGCCTCCGAACTAAATTACTATCGCGCCGTGCACGACGCGATCGTGGCCGAGAAGAGTGGCGAAGCGGTCGAATTTTCCGTCACGTTTCGGCTCGACGAAAAACAGCTGCAATTCGTCAACGAAACGTTCCGCGAAATTCTGGACGGAAATGATGGACAAGTGCCCTTCGTCGAATTGCAGCCGCGTCCGGAAATTCTTCCCGGAAAAGTTATTCGCGTGCCGCTCGTCGCGAAGGAGCTGCTGCCGGAAGGAAAAAAACTGAAGGATTATCAGAAGGCACGGATCGAAGCGGAATATCTCGCGAAATGGATCAAGGACGTGGGGCTGAAAAAAATGTCGGCCGATTCGTGGCGCGAGGTGGCGATCCTTTGCCCGCGCAAAGCCTGGCTTCAAACGATGGCGTCGGCGTTGCGACGGGCTGGCGTGCCCGTGGCGATCCAATCTGAGCGCGATGTGAAAGGCGATAGTCCGGCCTATGCGTGGCTGACCGCGCTCCTTGCGATCATGACCGATCCGCTCAACGCCTACGAAATCGTCGGCGTGCTCCGCGAAATTTTCGGAGTGTCCGATCATGACCTCGCCGTCTATTCCGAAGCTCAGAAAGCGAGATTTCGCATTGATGAGATTTTGCCGGCTGCCGGGAAAATTTCCTCGCACCTCCGTACACTCGCGGAGATTCGTCAATGTGCGGAAGGTCTAGCGTTGTTCGACGCAGTCGTGTTGATTGTCGATCAAACGCAACTGCGCGAACGTTTGCTTCTGTTGCCTGCTACGGAGTTTGGCGACCTCGCGCGCGAGCTCGACGCATTGCTCGCGCAAGCCGCGGAAGCGGAAGCGACCGGAATGATTCTTGCGGAATTCGCTGAACGCTTGCGCGACGATTTCACAACGCCGCGAGCGGTCCGTTTTTCCCCCGACGACAACGCGATCCAGCTCATCACTTCGCACAAGGCGAAAGGCTCGGAATGGCAGGCGGTGATCGTGCCATTTCTCGCCCGCGACCTGCGACTGCCGCCGCCACGCTACCCGGATTTGGTGAAGTCTCCGGAAACCGGAGAGCTCTTTGTCACCCTAAGCGGTGCCGATAAATCAAAGGAGCTTAAGAAGGCGCTTGAGCTCGCGCACGAACACGAGATCGAGCGTTTACTTTACGTCGCGACGACCCGCGCACGGCACACGCTCGTGCTCGTGCTCGACCAGGAAATTTTCGCGTCCGCAAGAGGCGAGTTTCCGAAAAACGCGCAGTTGCGCCGATTGATTCCGGAGAAAAATTCCTACGCTGACGAGTTCGACGAGCGGACGAGTGCAATTGACGATGTTGAATTTCTCGGAACAACCGAACCATCGCCGGAGAAAAACGCGCCAAACACTGAGCCGTTAACTTCTCGCGAATTGAAGCGCGCCGCGAAAGGTGCATCGCAATTTGTGCGCAAGTTCACGCCGAGCGCGCTCGATACCGACGTCCCAACAGAAGTGCGGGTGCGCTCGCGGCCCGATAATCTTGCCACGTTCTACGGCCGGTGGTGGCACAGATTCTTTGAGAGCTTGGATTGGAAAGGTGGAATCGATATCGCGCAAAACTTATTCGAGGAACAATTGCCAAGTTGTCCCGCTCCAAAATCCGCGACGAAAGACTGGAATGTCACCCGCCAGAATTTGTTCACCGATGCCAGCATCGCTTGCTTTCTTGCGAGCGATGAAACGCAATTTCATCGGGAGTTTCCATTCTCGTGGCGCAGGAACGAGCGCAGCGTAATGGAAGGCTTGATCGATTCGGTCATGATCGATCGCGAAGCGAGCCAGTGTCTTTTGCTTGATTGGAAGACCAACGACGTTTCACCAAGCGATGCGAAAAGTTTTCACGCGCGCTATCGGCCGCAGCTGACAGCCTATTGGAAAGCGGTTGCTGAAATTACCGACCTCGAAGTGAAGGCCGGTCTGTTCTCGACCGCGCTCGGGCGTTTGCTGCTCTATTCGGCGGATGAGCTGCAGGATGAATGGCGCCGGTTGGAACAACTCCCGCCCGCGCAACTCGCCGATGAAATGCACCCGGACGCGCCGGACGATTTTTAATCCAAGACAGAAAGCGACGGTTTATTCGACCGCTGCCTGAGCGGTTCGATGTCGAAGTTGCAGTGGATTTCACTTCCACGTCGGTAGACCGTCCGTGCAATCCTCGCAGTTAGAATTTGCGGAATTCTGATTGCAAAACCCAGGTCTTCTACTTTGTAACTTCTACTTCTTACTCTTTTCGGCTGCTGCGCTTGGTTAGGCCTCTTCGTCCAGTTCCTTCAAAGGACGTCCATCTTCAGTTTTCCACTCGGTGAGACCGTTCGCTCCCCCGCCATGGATAACAGCAGCTGCTGCGCTCGGACTCGCAAACTCCGCGTCTTTGCTGAAGACATAGAACCCATCCTTCTCAGTGAGTGTTCCGTCGGCAAGGAGCTTTCTTCGAAGAGCAACGACGTAAGGATGGCGCTCTTGAGCAGATGGGCGATCCTGCAAGACAGCGGTGGAACCCTGAAGCACGACGAATCCATCGGGAGTCCGATGCCCGCGCGCCTCTGCGCCTTTAATGCGACAGAAGAGCGTGCCGCCGGACTGCTGCTTTGCACTCGGCTGTGCAACTGGAATAAGAATATTAGAACCGAGAACAGGTAAGAGCTGGCGGATACGCGAAAGAAAAACTTCCATGTCTTCACGATCAGGCTCTGGCAGCTTCGCGCCGCCAGGCTGATTCTGCTCGAGCATGAATCTGCCAACTCGAGATGCTTCGCTAAGCAGTCTACTCTCAAGATACCTTACGTGCGCTTTAGTAAGATTCTCGTCTTTGCTCACGAATACGATCGCTGAAACCCAAAATTCCTTGGCTTTATGTTGTTTAAGCCGATCCCCGATGACTTCTGCTTCTCCTATATAAGCGCGAGGGGAACCAGATAGCGGATCAGTGCCGTCCAAAATGTACACTCCAGGTTTGTTCAACTCCTCGCGCTGGAGCAGCTCGTCCAACTCGGTGCGCGGTGCAGCTACAGCCTTGCCGCTCCAATTGGAAATTTCGGCTGTTCGCAAGCTTTTCGCTTCGCCCCTTGGAAGAAACAATTTGATCGTTGCGGATGTTATCAACTGTTTACGGCCCAACGAGAATTAGACGAAATTTTTCGCCTATTTCGGCTTTGGGGGAAGATATCGAACAGGTTTTTTATGTCCTCAACAATCGCGCTCGCCGCGGATGAATTGCTCGACGCAGCGATGCGCCTCGTCGTCTGTCATCTGGACGGGAGGATGCTTTGAGAAATAGGCGGAAGGAGAATGCAGGACGCCGCCGATGCCGCGATCGAGCGCGAGTTTGCAGCAGCGAATCGCGTCGATGGCGATGCCGGCGGAATTCGGTGAATCTTCGACGGACAATTTGAGATCGATCTCCATCGGCACATCCCCGAAGAGGCGGCCTTCCACGCGGATGAAGGCAATTTTATTATCGAGCTGCCACGGCACGTAATCGCTCGGGCCGATGTGGATGTTTTCGTCCGCCAGCCGTTCGCCCATGACCGATTGCACGGCTTCGGTCTTGGATGTTTTTTTGGATGTGAGCCGGGTGCGACTGAGCATGTTGAGAAAATCGGTGTTTCCGCCGGTATTCAATTGATAGGTGCGCTCGACTTTCACGCCGCGCTTGCGGAAAAGATCGACAATCATTCGATGCAAAACCGTGGCGCCCATTTGTGCTTTGATATCGTCGCCGATGATCGGGAGGTTTTTCTCGGCGAATCTTTTTGCCCAAACCGGATCGCTCGCGATGAAGACCGGAATGTTATTGACGAACGCGAGGCCGGCCTCAAGCGCACAACTGGCGTAGAAGCGGGTCGCTTCCTCGGAACCGACCGGCAGATAATTCACCATGATTTCGGCAGAGGAATTTTTCAGCTCGGACACGATTTGTTCGCGAGTGGATTCTTTTTCCAGTGGCAGGAATGTGCGGAGCGGATCCTGTTCGGACATGTGGGGCGCATAGCTGTCGAACACGCAACCCATCTTCACGATTGCCCCGGTGAGGTTGATCTTCTCGCAGAAAACTTTCGTGCAATTCGGTGGCGAGAATATGGCCTTGCTCACGTCGAGCCCGACTTTGCGCCGGTCGATATCGAATGCGGCCACCACTTCGATATCGCTCGGCCGATACGAGCCGATTTGCCGGTGCATCAGTCCGACGCCGGAGCCGTTGGCAGACGAGCCGTGATAAAAATTTATTCCCTGGACGAGCGAACTGGCGCAATTTCCCACTCCGACGATGGCGATTCTTATTTTTCTCATTTAAAAAAACGCAACCCTAGCCGCAGCAGGACGGTTCAGGCAAGATACAAATTATTATGTCGATTTTAAACAGGCGGCGCTTCTCCCCTCCTGAGGGTAATGTCCGCGGCTCGAACGATTAGCCCATTCAAGATGGAGGCGCAAGCACTTAAGAGTGAGCAATTGTTATTGAAAAAGAAGGCTCTGCCAAGGAGATAGATAGGATGCGCTTGGAGTCTCGGGCCGTTGCGTGCCTAATTATCCTTGCTTTGGCCGCTCCCTTGCAGGCGGCCACCCCCGCTTATAGCAGCGAAGAAGCCGTCGCACTAGCTCAAGCTCAAAATCCCGAAATTGCCATCGCCCGGAAGCAAGTGCAGGCCGCCCTCGGCGGCCTGATTGAAGCGCGCTCCGGCTTTCTCCCCTCGGTTGTCTCAACTGGCCTGCTCGACAAACGGGAACATCAACAGGAAACGCGTCTCCGGGATGAGGATTACAACGCTTCGCTGCGAGTCCTACAAAATCTCTATACCGGCGGCGCGGTGCCCAGCCAGGTGGCAATCGCGCGCTTAAACATCGAGAAGCAGGAGTACGAATTCCAGGAAATCGCCAATCGCGTGGTCATGGACGTGCGGATCGCGTTTTCCGATCTCCTGTTGAATCGCGCGAAGATTAATGTGCGCGAAGATTCCGTGCGGGTTCTGGAGGAGGAACTGAAGACGCAACAGGAAAGGCTGAGCGCCGGAATCGTCGGCACATTGAACGTTCAGCGCGCCGAAGTCGCGCTGGCCAACGAGCGCCCGCAGTTGATCGACGCACAGACACAACTGAAAAATTCCTACCTGCGCCTGGGAGAACTTCTCGGGATCAATTTCCTGCCCGATTCCGAGCAGGCACCCTTTGAAATTTCGGGGCAATTGCAATATCACCCGCGCCATCCCGATCTAAACGAATGCCTGGCTCGAGCGGATACGAGCCGCCCGGTAATTAAAGCGCGGCAAAAAGATATCGAGATCGAAGATCGTCAATACACGCTGGACCGAAGCGAAGTGCGACCGCACGTGGAATTTTTCGCCGCCTACGAACTTTACAATGAGCGCGACCCGGAGGTGGGTCGCGAGTTTAATCATGGCTATTTGGTGGGGATAAACGCGACCTGGCACGTGTTCGACGGATTTGCCACCAAAGGGCGCCTTCAGGCCACGCGGGCCCGGCGCCAAGCAGCCGTTGAGGCCCTCGAAGCGGCGAAGCGCGCCGTTGCTTCAGAAGTTCGGAGCGCGTTTTTCGACCTGCAGCAGGCTGACCGTGTGCTCGAATCCGAGACCAAAAATGTCCAGACCGCCGATGAAACTCTCGAAAGCGCCAAAGCCAATCTCGCAGCCGGATTAGGAACACAACTCGACATCCTGCAAGCAGCATCCGATGTGACGCGGACGCGCACCACCCGATTAAGCGCAATCTATTTGCACAACGTAGGGTTGGCGCGGCTGGTCCGCGCTTGCGCCTCCCGTCAGGAAGCACTCGATTTCGAGCCAAACGTCAAGAACGGTTCCGGCCGCGATCGCGATGACGCGCAAGTTTTTGATGTGATCCAGCCACCAGCAAAGTTGAGCAAGCAATGAAATCAATCCGTTTTGCCATCGCCCTTGTGGGCGCTTCTTTCTTGTCGATCTCGTCTGGCGCCTCGGGAGTAACGCTGGACACTCTTCTTCAAATCACGCTGGAAAAGAATCCCGTGATCCAACAAGCGAAAGCGCATCTCGAAGAAGCGGCCGGGCGGCGAGTCGTCCTTCGTTCCATCATGTGGCCCGATGCAAGCCTGCGATTGCCGGCCGGTGTGCAGGGCGGACATCGCGCGGGCGAGAGTGGAACAAAAGGGTTCGGCTTCGTGCACGGATTGTTCACTCAGGCTTTGTTCAACGCCGCCATTCCGGCATCGCGCCGGCGCGGCGACGTCGAGGTTTTGATCGCGCAGCAGCAGCTTAATGTGGCCGTGGTGGAACAACTTCACGCGGCCCGGCTGGCTTTTTACGCGGCACTCTACAACCGCGAGTTGCAATCGATCCGCCAGGACCAGCGGCGACGATTGGAAGAGAATGCCGTTAGTGAGAAACAGCGTTACGAGGCTGGGTTGATTGATCGCAGCGCCTTCACCAGCGCGACCGTGCAAGCTCGCGAACTCGATTCCCAAATCGAGGAAGCGCATCGCGCTTATGCCGAAGCGCGGCTGAAATTGGCCGAGGCGATGGACAGCGACCTCGGGCCGGAGGCGACGCTGCCCGATGCGGAAGGCGATCTCCAATTCTCGCCGGTGTTTGTCGATGTCGATTCGGAAACGGCCGCAGCGCTGGAGCGCCGAGCCGATCTGAAGCTTGCTCGCCTGTTTATTCGCGCTGCCAACGAAGATCTACGCATTATCGACGCCGGTTATTATCCTGAGGTCGAGGCCAGGGTTTCTGGTGAATATATTCCGGTCTCGGGGATTCACCGGGAGGGTACCTCGCGCCGCACGGACGACATTTCTTCGCAAATCCGAGCGGGCGGCGCTTACACGTGGAGTGTTATCGACAACGGCAAGGTGAGGGGCGCGGCGATGACGCAGCGATCCACGCGCGACATGAACGAGCTTACTTGCCGCAAATTGGAAGCGAACGTGGGCCGTGAACTCTTGCGCATCCACCACGATCTGGAGGCGACCGGGGCGCGACAAAAGTCGCTCGCGGCGGCTTCCACGGCCGCGGAGCAGAGTGCACTCGTCGTAGCGCAAAATCTGGCGGGAGGTCTCGCCTCACAACTCGAGTATCGGCTGACGCAAAACGGCTTTTTGGAAACCAAAAGCGGATTGCTCGACGCCACTTATCAGCACAATCTCGCCACCGCCGAATGGGACCGCGCCACTGGGCGCTATTTTCAATTTTCCGAAGACACTGCGCCAAACGTGCATTAGTTCCAGCAAGTTGAAGTTGCCGGAATCAAAGAGAGTTTTGTGGGGCGGTGGGGCGCTGGTCGTGCTTCTTCTCGCGGTGGCCTACTATTTTGCGATGCCGGTAGCGGAGGTGGCGGCGGTCCGTCGTGGCACCGCGATCGCCGCCGTTTATGGCACGGTGCGAATCGAGCCCGCATTTGTCGTTCACGTTCGGGCGCAGAACTCAGGATTTATCACGTTGGCCGATTCTTTCGCCGCCGGGCGTGGGGCCATCGGGAAAAGCGTCGAGAAAGGCCAATTGTTGGCCACCATCGCTGACGAAACAACGGCCCGGCAATTGAAGCAAGCGCGTGCCGACCTCCAGGCGGCAACAGAACGGGACAAACTCCCCGTCCCTTCTTCGGAATTACTCAAGGCAGCGGAAGACAACCTCCAACGGCTCGAGAAAGTGGCGGCATCGGGCAACGTGCCGGCCGTCGAATATGCGCGAGCGAAGAGCGAAGCCAATCGATTGCGCAGCACCGTGGAAACCGAACGGATCGAGCGGGAACAGAATCTCGAGACGCTCGATGCCACCTGCAAAAAACTCGAAGCGCAGATGAAGAACTCCGAGATTCGTTCACCGATCGACGGCCTCCTCACCAGCATCCAGACCATCGATGGTGAGCTGGTCGCGGATGGCAATGAACTTTTCACCGTCTCCTCGCGCAAGAATTACGTCCGCGGCGAAGTGAACGAAGAGGACGTGGGCGAAGTGAAACCGGGAATGAAGGCGACGTTGCAATTATATGCTTATCGAACCAGGGCTTTCACCGCGCACGTCACCTCCATCCAGCCTGCGGCCGACCCGACCACCCAGCGCTACACAATTGTGCTCGAGCTGGAAAATGCGCCCGATAATTTAATGGCCGGGATGACCGGGGAAATGAACATCATCACCGGCACACACGAAAATGTTTTGCTCGTGCCGGCACGTGCCCTTCTGGTCGATCAAGCATTAATCGTAAAACACGGCACCGTGCGTTCTCGCACGGTCCAGGTCGGATATCGGACGCTGGATTTCGCAGAAGCGATGAGCGGCCTCTCACTGGGTGATCACGTGGCCGTCTCAGATCAGGATCGGTTGCACCCGGGAGAGCCGGTCCGGCAACGAATGATCGACCTGCCACGCGCAGCACAGCAACCGTGAGCCCGCCGCTTTACATTGCCTTGCGCTTCTTGAGCCATCGCAAACGCGCTTTGCTGCTGAGCCTGAGCGGCGTCGTCTTCGGGGTCGGGATTTTCATTTGCACCCAAGCTCAAACGCAAGGCTTCGCGCGCTATTTCATCGACTCGACTATTGGCAGCAACGGCGCGCTCGTCATCCGGTCCCGTTTCCGCCCACGCTACAAAGCCCTCATGGTCGCTGCCAAAAGTTCAAACACGAACGCGGCCCACCGCCTTTACTTCGAGGGCATCACCGACGCGAATCAAATCATGCGGGTGAGCCGGCGCTTCTCCAATGTCGTTTCCTGTTCACCGGTCCTGCGTGGACAGCTCAGCGCGCGCTCCGGATTCGAAAATGCGACGGTAGATCTTTTTGGAATCGATCCCGTTCTTCATTCGCAAACCACGGACCTTCTGCACGAATTAATTGCGGGCAGCTTCGATGATTTTCGAAACAACACCAGCTCGGTCATTGTCGGTTCCCGGCTCGCGGAGGAACTCGGCGTCGATATAGGCGACACGATGCAATTGCTTTCGCCCGGCGGCGAGTATTGGCGTTTTACCGTCGCAGCCATCGCGCGCGCCGGCGTCGGCTCGATTGACTCGACCCGTATTTACTCCCACGCCAGGGTCGCACAAACCCTGTTGCAAAAGCCATTTGGCGTGTCGATGATCATTTACAAGCTGCGTGACCCGGATCGCGCGCCCGCTCTGGCCAATCATTTCGAAAACCTATTTCAGCACGTCTCCACCAGCTGGCAGGAACGCGAGGAATCCACCTTGCAGCTTTTTCTGATGTTGCGGGTATCGGCCGGCATCACTGTCTCGCTCATCATCTTACTCGCCGGCTTCGGTATTTTTAACGTGCTCACCATGTCGGTCCTCGCCAAGGTCAAAGAGATCGCAATTTTGCGTTCGATGGGCTACCGGCGAATCGACATCAGCGCGATTTTCTTGTGGCAGGGTGCGCTTGTCGCCGCGGTCGGATCTGTGCTGGGCTGTTTGCTCGGCGCTTTAATGACCTGGGGAGTGGGACATATTCCCATTCGGATTCGCGGCCTGCTCTATGCCAATCACTTTTTGGTGACATGGGATTGGCGACATTATTTCTGGGCGACAGTTCTTGCGATCGTGGCCGTATTCATCGCCAGCTATGTTCCGGCGCGCCGCGCCGCTGAACTGGCACCAGTCGTCACATTGCGCGGGTCAAGCGTATGAACGGGAGCGTCTGTCTTAGTTGCCAGGCGATCGAGCGCTATTTGGGCGAAGAAGAATCGCGCGTGCACGCATTGCGCGGCGTCTCACTCGATCTCGAGCCCGGCAGCATCCACGCCGTCGTCGGCCCGTCCGGCTGCGGCAAGAGCACGTTGCTCTACATTCTCGGTCTGCTCGATCCGCCTGATGCCGGCCGCGTTTCAGTCGAGTCGGAAGCCATGTCGCATCTGGGCGATAACGAACTGGCGCGGAAACGCAACCAGCTCATCGGATTCATTTTTCAATTCCATTTCCTGATGGAAGACTTCACCGCCCAGGAAAACGTCATGATACCGATGCGCCGGCTCGGGCGGCTCTCCGATGAGGAGATGCGCGCGCGCGCGGCGGTTTTGCTCGAAGCAGTTGGACTGGGCGATAAACTGCGCCGTCCCATTCGGCATCTTTCAGGTGGTGAACAGCAGCGCGTGGCCATCGCGCGCGCGCTGGCAAACGATCCTCGGGTGATTCTAGCCGACGAACCGACTGGCAACCTCGACACTGCCAATTCAGAGCGCGCCTTTGAACTACTGCAAAGTATCGTGCAGCAAGGTCAGAAGGCATTGCTCCTCGCGACGCATAATCCAGTCATCGCCGAAGCGTGCGATTGGATTCACGAGATGCAGGATGGCCAGATCATCGCCAGCCACCCTCGCGGCCAGCGAAGTTTAGGCACCTGAACCGGCCGACACGGACGCCGCTAACCGCGGATGGCTCAGATGTTCGAGCAACCGGTCGATGTAATCCGCCCACGACCGGAATTTTCTGGCCCGGGCTTCAACACATAATCGCGCGTAAGTACTCTGATCGGTCAGCAATTTTTTGATCCCAGCCGCGAGGGCGTCCGCACTCGTTTGGTCGACAATCAGGCATCCGCCGCTGCGGGCCACTTCTCCAAGCGCGCCGTTGTCGCCGCAAATGCACGGCTTGCCGTGCAAAAGACTTTCCACGATGGGCAGTCCGTATCCTTCCATCAACGATGGATAAACGGTGAATCGGCAATCGCGATACTCGCGCAACAATGTTTTGTCATCGACGTGCCGCAGCCAGCGGAGAGGGCGACGGCGCAGCTGCAGGTTCCAAATTTGTCGGACGATCTTGTTCAACGGCAGTCCGGCGCTTCGTCCGATGAGATGCAACTCAAATGATAATCCCTGTTGCCATAATTTCTCGGCTGCACGCATCAAGGTGAGATGGTTTTTCCGGGCGTGAAAAGAACTGACATAAATAACAAGATTGCTTCGCCGATCGCCATCGGGCTGCTGCACAGCGCCTTCCAATTCACCCGGCCAGGGTTCCACGCGTGTTTCAGTCGCCGTGCAACCATACTCGCTCCAAAGGAAATGCAGATCGTCGCGGGCTTCCTCCGAAACGCAAAGCACGAGGTCGAAGAGCGCGAGCGATTCGATGTAAGGACGCGATTTCCGTCCTCGATTGCGATAGACGGACGTGAGCCGCAAATCCGTCGCATCGTGGAAAATCGCGACAGTGCGCGCCGGAGTTCGTTTGAGAAAACCCGGCAACGCATTGCGGCGAAGATCGCGATAAATGTCCGGCACGAGAAAAACGTCGCCGGCTCTCACTTCGTCTTCGAGTCGAATGCGCGGCCGCGAGATCAAACGCGACACCTCGGTGACGGGGTCCTGGCCGCGCCATTCCGGTCTCGCCGTCGCCCGGGAGCGGACGGCGAACGGGCGCGCGAGAAATCGGCGTTCGGGTTCGCCAAGCTCTTGATAAGAGTTGCCGATGTTGTTCCAAAAAATCGGCAGCAGATCGATGGATTGAGTCAGCTCCGCGAAAATTTTGCGCGTCATGCGCTGCATCCCCGTGTTTTGCACCGACCGGCAAGAACTGGTTACATCGATGAGCACTTTCATTTATGGAAGGGACATTTTGCGAAGTACGCTTCTGACCTCCAAAAATGTCGGAATATAATTGGCGACCGCGAAGGCGATGACTGTCCCGGCGATAACACCGGTGATTCCGTATTTCCTCGCCAGTAAGATCGACAATGTGAGATTCAAGAGCGCGGTGATGGTGCCGTAAATCGTCATCCCTTTGAGATGACCGGTGGCGTTGAGCAGGCAACTGCCGACCAAAAGCGTCGCCAGCATGAGCCGCCAAAGCGCCATCCAGACGATCACCGAAAACGGCGGTATCGCGACTGCGCCCGCCCAGAAACGAATGATGTCGCCGGCGAAGATGCTAAGCAGGCCGACAATCGCAAGGGTACTAAGGAAACTGAACTTGAAATTGGAACGCACAGTCTGCCGGATCCACTCGAAGTCGCGTTGGGCAAACGCTTCGGTGTACGCCGGCCAAAGCGATGGATAGGCCAGCGTCTGTAGCCCCGTCGCCAAAGCGAATAGGCTAAAGGCGACCGCGTAGGGAGTCACTTGCGAGGCCCCGAGAAAATGCGCGATCACCATGTTGTCGGTTTGCCAATTGATCATCCACCCGATCCCGATCACGAAAAATTTCCAACCGTCATTGAAAAGCGTCTTGGCAAACGCCGGGTCTATCGCCAGGAATTTGGGCGACAGCCACGGTTTGTGAAAAAAGAACAACCAGGCCGCGCAGATAACATTTATAAACAAGCCGAACCCGAAGCAGCCGAACACGAGCCAGGGAAGCCCGCCTCGCAACCAGATCACGGCCAGCAGTGCGATGAGATTGCCGAGACTTCCCGCCATGTTCCAAAGATTGGCCAGCGCGCTTTCTTGATGCGCCGCCAGCACGCGCGCAGGGATGAGCAGCGGAAGACTCAGCGCGAAGATCGACAATGCAATCGTCATCGCGGGAGCAATCTCAGCGCGCGCAAGAGGTGATTGCAGATTTGGAAATAAAAATGATGCGACGCGCGGCGCGAAGGCGCTCCCGAAAATGAGGATGACAAGCGCGATCGAGGACAGCATCAGGAAAGCGGACGAAACGTAGCGCCGGCCGGCATCAGGTGCGTTTTCGCCCTGGGCTTTAGCCAGCGCGTTGGTAAGACTGGCGGCCAAGCCGAAATCCGTAATGCTCAAAAACGTCAGGACGCTGGCGATCGTCATCCACGCGCCATAACGCTCGCTCCCCAGATATCCGATCGTGAGCGGAACCGAGATGACACTGACACTAATTGCTAAAACGCGCCCGGCTAGACCTGACGCGGTTCCTTGAAAGACGCCGCGTGACCGGCGCTCACGACGGTCTCGCGGAGAACCACGGCTTAAAGTGAGACTGGCCCAGCGACGTAAACTCGGAGTCAAGGAGGCTGATTATAGCGCATTCCGCTCCTCCTGCCGCCAGATCGTTCAAATCTTGTGGAATCCGCACGCATCGAGTGATATCCGCAGACCAAGTGAACGTCTTTAAGCAAAGGCACGTGAAATTCCTCGCGCGCAATCGGATTCAATATTTTGCTCATGCGGGAGACGCTAGACAAATTTTCGTTCTGGTTTCGTCGGGGAAACATCGGATTGTTCTCCGGTCTGGTTGCCTTGATTCAAAAGTGCTTTGATCGTAAGGGTCTTGCTCCTTTGCACAGGGAACAGGGGTGGGCCTGACCGTTTCATCTCATAAAGTCGGTTATCGCTTGTCCGCGAGGCGGCCTCAGGCAACCCACCCCCATTGGGAAAATACGACCATCGAGACGGCGGCTAGAATCGCTGAAAGTGCGAGATATGTACGGTTGAATGGCTTATGATCTCCGAGCAACGCAAGTAATATCATGATCGGAAAGATCACGAGCCCGAACCGCGGCACGGATTTAAGATCTCCCCATGACGTGATAAACAATACCGAGACGATCGAATAAATGGCGTAACTCGGTCGCAGTCGAAAACAGGCGAAGATTGCCAGCGCGATCAAGATCGTCGTGAAAACAAATTCAAAGGCGCCGTGATATCCAATCGACGAGCCGATGTGTTGTAAAGAGTATAAGAGGGTATTCCAAGGGAGGGTTAACCTGCGGTTCCAACCAGCGATAGCTTCCGCTTTGGATATGACGTTCCAGCTGCCGAACCGCCATCGCAGGAGAGTGAGATGACCCGCGAGAGCCAGTGGGGCCAGAAACAGCGCGAAGCAATCGGGCTTGACCCGATGCCATCGAAATTCCTTCTGGTAAAAGTATTCGAACGCTAGAGGAATAATAAGCAGCACACCGGGGGGTCGGCACAGTGCACCGGCTGCTGCGAGGACACCGGCGAACAGCCATCGATCGGCGCGCGCATAATAGAAGGCGCTTATAACAAGCGCGAGAAACAAAGACTCCGAGTAAACAGCTGATAAAAAGACAGTCGTCGGAAAGACACAGAGATAAAGCACCGCGCGAGCGCCCGTGCGCCGATCGTAGTCCAACCTCATCAGCCGATAGAAGTAGATAAGTGCTACAAGTAACGCGGTGTTTGACACAGTTATTCCGAGGAAGAGCCACCCGGAATCGTGATTTAGTGGAATGATATAATGAACCAGTCGAACCAGGTACGGATAAAGAGGAAAAAAAGCGACGTTGGATTGTTCTCCAGGAACAAATCTGTAACCGTGCTTGGCGATGTCCAGATACCATCCGCCATCCCACCTGGCCCACATGTTGACAAATGGGTGGGCGTTTGGGGAAAGGTGGCCCGATATATTCTGCACTGTGCCGTCGCTGGCTACCTCCCACTTATTGCTCTTCAAAGGGAAGTGGAGAAGATGAAAGCCGAACCACGCAACGCCGACCAATACCGCCCGACTAGTGCCGAGCGGCACTAATATGTCAGGCAGGAGCCAGCAGGGAGTGCGTCGTGCCACCGCCCTTAGAGCAAGCCAGCATATGGCCGCCCCTTGATGAACCTGGATCCGCCACTTTACCGTCGATTTCGGCGTTGAGATCATCGGCTTCGCTTCGTTGACATCTGCTGGCGCTGCTTCTCGCTGCGTCTCTGGCAAATCAGGCTCGTTCATTTCATTGATGTTTCAGCCCCTCAATCCAGCCGAACTAAGACAAATGAGGAACAAATGTAACTGTGCGATACAGGTACCAACGTTATCTCACTTACACAGTGAGTGTGAACTCGCTTCCAAGTATTAGACAGGAATGTAACAGCAACAAGTTTCAAAATCGAGAAGCAAGGTGCAACGCTTCCTGATGAACCGGCCGCGCCCAGGAGGTCACAATACCACGCGCGAACGTGCCGATTCTCCAAGTTCGAGACAGAAACGCATCCTCGTGAAATGTTGAAAGGAAGTTCGACTCCGGCTAGCCTCCCGATTTCCACTTGGAGAGGTGATGTCCTTCGAACATGTCTGCATCTGATCTGCCGGTCTCGATCATTATCCCCACCCTTAACGAAGTGGACAATATTGCTCCGCTCGTGTCGGAGATTCTCGCTGCAGCTAAACCGGTTCATGAAATTATCTTCGTCGATGGTCATTCAACCGATGGCACACCCGATGTTATTCGCTCATTCGCGGCAAACCATCCAGTTCGACTAATCGAACAGAATTCGGCCGCGCCGGGTTTGGCCGCTGCGATCGTCGCGGGCGCGACCGCGGCAAGCGGAGCCTTGTTGCTCATCATGGATGCCGATTTGAGCCACCCGCCCGAACGAATTAATGATTTGCTCGCTCCATTACAGGCAGGGGTGGCAGACATGGTGATTGGAAGTCGCTACGTTGAGGGCGGGTCCACACCGGGATGGCCTTTTTGGCGGCGAATGCTGTCGCGCGCCGGAGCCGGATTAGCTTATCCGCTGACGGGCGTGCATGATTGCATGTGCGGATTCTTTGCCATTGAACGTTCTCGTCTGCTCGAGCTCGCTGCTCCAGCGGTCGGCTTCAAAATCGCCTTTGAAGTAATCGTACGCGGGCGGCCAACTCTGAAGGTAATCGAAACTCCTATTGTCTTTCGGGATCGTGTCCGCGGCCGATCGAAAATGTCTTTTGGGGTTGCGCTACGATTTTTTTGGCGATGGCTTATCGCACTTTTCTCGTCCCGTTTTCGAGCGTTCCGATAAATTACGGTTTCCCCGCTTTTCAGATTCTCGAAGTGCCACGAAATCTTGAAACCGGCTGCGAGGCCCGTTAGAGTTACGAGCCTGAAACTTTGGAGCGAGGCTCTCGGTGTTTTGCAATCGTGATCGGATAAGGAACTGAAATGTCCGCTGCTTTCGAGCGATTCGGAGATTGAGTTCACCCGCCACACTTGCAAGAACGCTTTGCAGTGAATGGATTACGTTCTTCGACATATGAATGGAATCGATCTCGCTAATCCGCCTGTCGAGCAGATCAGTAATGCCGGTCACGCCATTCGGACACAACGTAAATGGGCCATCGCTACGGCGGTAGCTGTATTCCTTTGTGTTCTTGGCTGGCTCGCCTTTGAGATACCAAAAGGAACTCTTACGCATACAGATGAGTTGCTGACGGCCGAACGCAGCCGTGAGATGCTGTCAACGGGGCCGTGGGTGGTCCACTACAATTTCCAGCGGTCGTTTGAGAAGCCCCCTTTGCAGTACTGGCTGACTAGCTTGACACTTCCGCGGCTTCAGAACCGAACGTTGGCCGTTCGCGTGTGGCCGCTGCTTTACGGCTGCCTCACCATGGTCGCTCTCGGCTGGTTGGTTTTCCTGATTGAGCCTAACCGCCCTTGGCTTATCCCGCTTAGCCTGGCGATGCTCGCTTCCTCTCCATTATTTTCGCCGGAGGCCAGTCGCGGCTTCCTTGATATTGGGCTGACATTTTTTACAATCAGTGCGATTCTTTTCGCGCAGCTCGCGCGAAACCGACCCGCCTGGTGGCTAGGACTGGCGGCCGCCTCCTGGCTTGGTAGCCTGCAAAAGTTCCCGATGCCTTTTTTGGTCTGCCTGCTGATCATCGTGGTGCGGCTGACATCTTGCCGCGAACGCCCCAAGCTGCGAAGCGGCTGGCTCGTTGCCAGTATGCTATTGGCGCTGGCGACTATGGCAATCTGGCCACTGATTCAAATCACAAAATACGGTATGTCACCTGGTCGCCTGTTTCACGAGCAAGTCGTGGTCTGGACTGGACCGGCCAACCTCGGCATACGGCCGTACTTTGCAGTCTTGTACGGTTTGAGCACACTCGGAGGCGCCTGCGGTTTGCTGTCGTTTCTGGCCGCCTTCGTGGTTTTATTTTCGAAAAAGTTAAGGACTTCAGCCGGGGTTCGTGAAATCGCAATCGTCAGTCTGGCAGTGATTGCGCTGGTGGTCGTCTCCAATTTTCGCGGCGTTCGCTATATCGTACCGATTGTTCCGTGTCTCTGCTTTTTGCTTGCGCTGCTCTTTCATAGATTTTTGGAACAGGGGCCGGTCATTCGCTTCCGCACGACGGTTCTTCTGATTATCGTGTTATCGGCTGATTTCGTCCACTCAGCGATAACAATAGAGCGTCGACGAAAGAACGTGCCCGATGAAAAGCTGATCGCTGAAAAGCTGGGTGCACTCCAGCAACCGCAAACAAAAACAATATTGATCAAAGCGGAAAAGCCAGGAGGAGATTTACTGTGGGATTCCTTCTATCTCTTTCATGGGAACTGTCGATTCCCGGTGAAACCATACACGGTCGATGAAATGCGGAGCCATCCACCTAAGCCGCCTCTGATCGGCGCTTGCGTTGAACGTGATTTTCCTGCTATCCGAGACGTATATCCGAACGTTCACTTGGAACTCGTCCGTGCCCAATTCATTTGCTGGCAAGTCGACCCACCGTAGCCAGAAGCAAAAAAGGTGCGAGAGCGCGCGTCTACGACCAAACGAATTTTTCTAACCTGAGCGAGTTCCGGCATCGGCCTGGCCATCTCAAATCTCTCACCTCGCACGGAGACCAGGTCTGGGGATGTTACGTGGCTTTGGCCGCATCCGACATCTGGCGCGATTGCATCCGGTGCGGCTTGATTTGCCAATCTTAATTCGATCGAGGGCGTTTAGGAACCACATTTTTCTGAAGCCGACTAATTCAATGTTGTCATCAATAACGCGGGGAGCGTCCAACTATGGACCCGCAAACTTCGTAATCCTGCGCGGTTCGTTCAGGGTTGGCGCCCGCTGTGAGTCCGGCGGGAAAGCGTTCCGAGCGTGCGACCTTTGGCGAGCTAGATTGAAAGTGCACTCAAATCCCTTTAGCTTGCCGACTTCTAGCCCCATGCGCTTTACACACACGCGCGTTCAATCTGGTGCCGCTTTAGCATTAGCGGACAGCGAGTATCAGGTTTTCTCGCGGCAAAGTCTTGTCAGCGAGGAGGAAGAGGATTTATGCCGATGACGCGAAAATTGCTCGTTGCGGCGATCTTTTTGCTCGAAGCCTTGTTCGTTTACTTTGTTCTGACCCAGCGATACCCGATCTCTGGCGACGACTACTCATACCTGTACCAAGCGAAGCTGTTCGCCTCCGGCAAGCTCTACGCCAAAGATCCTGTCTACGATCCAACGCTTCCCTTTTACGACTGTGTAGCAACATATTGTCTCAGAGACAATCAAGGACGCAGGTTCTCTAAGTATCCGCCGGGATGGCCGGCTCTTCTGGCCATAGGCGCTAAGCTCCGAGTTCCGTGGCTGATTAATCCCCTTCTTGGCGCCTTGCTGGTCTTTCTTATGTTGGAGTACACGGAGCAGCAGATGGGCAAAGAACTGGTCCGAGTCACCTGTCTCTTGCTGATGCTCTCTTTTTTCATCTGTTACTACGCGGCCTCTTTCCGACCTCATATCGCCACGGCGGTGTTCGTGTTCGGCGCTTTCCTGCTCTACGACGCCGCGGAGAAGCGTCCCCAGTTTTCCAAGCGTTGGCTATTCGGTGCTGGAGCACTTCTTGGCTATTCGGCGATGATCCGTTACATCGATTGGGTTCCTCTGGCCGTTTGGGTCGGGGTGAGCCAGCTGCGCAGCAAGAAGCTCGGCGACCTGATGCTGTTTGGAATCGGGTTCGGGCTGCTGGCCAGCGGCAATCTAGTGTATGACACGTTGCTCTCGGGCCATCCATTCCAGGTTCCTGCTGCCATTCACGATTCGAGAGCTATAAACGACCGTCTTAGCATCTCGTGGACCGGGTTCGTAGTGACGTTTGTCCGCTTGGCGAACCTTCTTTGGGTTTTCCCACCTGTGCTCCTGTTAGTCGTACTCTGGAGGCGTTACCAGGCGTCTCCCAAGATTAAGATGTATATTGCATTATTCTCGATGACAGTCGCGGCGTACTTTTTCTACCCGGCGTCTTCTGGTGGCCCAGGGCCGCGTTATCTCTTGGCGTACTTTCCATTCATAATGTTGGCCGTCGTCGATCTGTATCGATGGATCGGCCAAGACTCCCGACCTCCTGCCCGCCGCATCTGGAACTTCGCCATCGTTAGCCTGATTGTAGGGAGTTTGATGTTCGCAGCTAATCAGGCCTATGTAATGTACTGGCGGCGGGACCTCGAGCGGACGATCCGACATGTCGGTGATGGAAAAAATATCTTCCTGCTTAAGACCGGCACATATCAGACAGCTCGCGGCGATCTCACTCGAAACCCACCCGTGCTATCGTCGGCCGACAGCTTGTACTTCAGTTGGTGTGACCAGCCCGAGCGAGATGCGCTTCTGCAGCGATTCCCAGGCCGCAACATCTTTATTTATGAGTACCCGGGACATCTAAATAGACTTTCGCCCATTCTGTCACCGGCAAAGATGTAATCTCCAGAGCGAAACGAGCGTATTTGTGGAAAAGATTTTTCTGACAGGAGCCAGCTCGGGTATTGGCTTGGCGATCGCCCGTGCGTTGGTTGCGCGAGGACACGAAGTCTGGGGAACGTCGCGTGATCCCGAAAGGATCCCCGCACTGCGGGGACTGCATCCGCTCCACCTTGACCTGGCCGACCCACGCTCTGTCGACGAGGCATTTAACGCGGCGCTAACGGAAGCTGATCATTTCGACGTTCTGATCAACAATGCTGGAAGCGGCCACTTTGGGCCGGCCGAGTCCCTTTCCCAAGAGAGTATCGCAGACCAGTTTCAAGTGCTCTTGTTCGGACATTTGCAGTTGATGCGTCTGGCCATAAACGGGATGCAAGCACGCGGAGAAGGTTTGATCATTAACGTCACATCGCTAGCTTCCCGTCTTCCAGTCCCGTTTATGGCGGCTTACAACGCGGCCAAAGCCGCGATGGCTGCTTTCACCATGTCGATCCAGCTGGAGCTGCCGGATTCCAAAGTGCGCATTGTCGATCTTCAGCCGGGGGATATCTGCACAGCGTTCAATGACGCCGTGGTCAAAAGCTCTCAGTGTGATCCGCGATACGAAGCGAAGCTGGCAAAAACGTGGGAGGCGGTCGATCGCAACATGAAAGCGGCGCCGACACCTGACTTGGTCGCGAAGCATATTCTCAAAGTTATCGATGCAACAAACCCGCCACCTCGCGTGACCGTGGGCGACACATTCCAAACCAAGATTGCGCCGCTCATTTTCGGATTTCTGCCCCAGCGCGTTCGCATCTGGGGCCTGAAGAAATACTACGGGATATGAGCAAAACGATCTCCGAAGCGGTGATTTTGATGGCTGGATCGGGCTCGCGGTTGCGCGGCGCCGATGAGACTTTTTTGAAACCACTGGTTCCGATTCTCGGGCGCCCGCTGATTTCCTATACCCTCGACGGGCTGGCCGGGGCTGGGATCAGGAAGGTCAACGCGGTTGTCGGATTTGAAAGCGAGCGGCTGAGCGCCGCCGTCGCGCGACTAATCCCGGCCGGAATTGAGATTAGCATGATCAAAAATCTTGAATGGCGAAAAGGGAACGGCATTTCTCTTCTCGCGGCGAAGCATTATGTCACTGGGCCATTTCTGCTTACCATGAGCGATCATCTTTTTGACGATGCAACGGTCGATCTACTGATTGAGTCCGCGGACCTCAATCAGCTCAATCTCGCGGTCGACAGGAAGTTGGATTCAATTTTCGACCTCGACGACGCAATGAAAGTTCAAACCCTTGGAGATCGCGTTGCCGCAATTGGAAAGAATTTGCGCGCTTACGATGCGATCGATGTGGGGTTATTCGTTTGCCCGTTGGAAATTTTTGAATACATCGAGAGCGCGAAACAAGGCGGCGATTGCGGTCTCGTCGATGGCATCCGATTGATGGCTGCGGACAACAAAGTGCGCGCGATCAATATCGGCGAGGCTTGGTGGCAGGACGTCGATACTCCAGAGATGCTGCAATGTGCTGAGAAGAAACTGAGCGCGCCAGTTAAGAGTTGAACCCGGGTTGCGGCCGCCAATTGTCGAGTTGGCTGGCGGAGCGCGCGCAGCCGAGCGTGCAGGTTTCGTGACAAGGTTTGTAGCGATGAAATTGCTCGCGCAAATCCTCGAGGCTGTAGTCCATCAAATCCTTGGACCAAACCGTGCGCGTTTGTGAGCACCAGCTCACCTTTCCGTATTCATCGATATATAGATAACGGCTGCCAGCGCGACATTTGAATGGCGCCGTGCCCTCGCGTACCAACCGTTCACGATAGTCGGAAAATTCCATCCAGTTTTTGGGAATCTTGGAGACAATGTTTTCAAACGCCTTCAGCTCGTCGCGACCGAGCTTGAGTTGGCCATCACCATCGTGGATTAGGAGAACACGCGGCACGAAGCCCATTTCGCTCGCGAACGACACCACTTCCTCCACCTCCTCCGAAGGACACGCGCCAATGACGCCGCTGACGGTAACTCGAAAATGGGCGTAATCACGCAGCCATCGCAGGCGCTTCTTAAGATTGGCCAGAACCTTCTGCGTCGTTTCATTGGCACTAACTCCATCAATGGAGATCTGCATTTCCTGGAGTCCGGCCTGATTCAGTGCCTCGATCAAATCGGGTCGCAAGAAAAAGCCGTTGGAAATCATGCCAGTGCGGAAGAAACGAAGCTCGCGGCACTTGCGAATCAGATGAATCAGGTCCGGGTGGAGGGTCGGTTCACCGCCAGTCAACGATATCCCGAACGTGCCCAGGCTTTTCAACTTCCCAAGACGTCCTACCAAAACAGGTAGCGGGACCGGGTTGCTTACTTTGTCGTATTCGGAGCAATAACCGCACGATAGATTACACCGGCGGATGATAACCATCTGCGCGAGGAACGGACTGTAACGGAGGCGAGAAAGAATGTGCAGCGCCGAGCCAGTCGTCGACGCGGCCGAATTCTCGGTCAAGACAGAACCATTAGTTTTCATCACGCGCGAAAATCTTAGCAAAGACCGATAGCCGGGGCGAACTCATTCTGCCGAGTCGTCGGGTTGACCGATGCTCGACTTGCTCCAGTAAGATCGATCAATATTCAGCGTTCACAAGACGATGGTTGACGCATCTATTATTCTGGCCGACGCGCCAGCCGCGCTAGTTGAATCATGCGGCATCTCGATCGTGGAACGGCTCCTGCGAACGCTTCAGCGTTGCGGAGTTAAGCGCGCTATTGTTCTCTCCACCACTCCGAAGGTGATCGCGGAGCACCTGGCGCAGCCCTCATGGGCTCGCGAGCAAATCGAGGTAACGGTCTGCAACCGGGAGAGCGGAGTGGCCACCTTGAATCAGGTTGTTGATGTTTGTCCGAAGTCAGCGCAACTTCTTCTCCTTGTCCGGGGTGATGCCGTTTTCGACATCCGTTTGTTGCGTCTTCTCTCGACACAAAGTTCAACTACGGCGCTGGTTGATTCGGCCGTACCGTCCAAACTTCAATCACTCGTGGCGTCGGCGCCAAACACCAGCCGCGGGAAATTCTGCGGCGCGGTCCTCTTTCGATATGAATGGGCCGTCGCCCAAAGCGGCTCCTTCGATGAGGTTGTTGCCAATGGGTTGGCCCAGCGCACGGTCGCGGCTTTAGATGTGGCCGAGCAGCCTTTGTATTACGTCACCATGCGTCGAGAGATACGACCTTTTTGGTTTCACACACCGCCACTGAAATACAAAAAAACGGCAGAGCGCGTCCTCCTCGACTCAATACAGAAAGGGACGCAGGATATTCCCGCTCTGGTTCACGCTCCGATTGAAAATTTCCTTATTTCGCATCTTTGCAAGACTTCGATCACGCCAAATCAACTGACGATCTTATGCAACATCGTTGGTTGGATAACCACCATCCTTTTTGCCACTGGCCAGCTGTTCTTGGGAATCGCGCTCGCATTGATTGTTGGCGTCCTTGATGGTCTGGACGGCAAACAGGCGCGTATCAAAGTCGAGACATCAAAAGGCGGCAAACTCGAACATTGGTTCGATGCATTCTTCGAAATCTCGTGGTGGACTGCGCTGGCTTATTACTTTCGAAGTTCCGGCCAATTGCCGAACGCGTTCTATTATCTGGCTCTACTGTTGGTAGCTGAGGCGACCGATCTGGTCGCCAAAGGAAGCGTTTATTTCACCTGCGGAAAAGTAATCGATGAACTTAGCTCCTTCGAACGCGTGGTCCGGCTCGTGGGCGGACGGCGGAATGTTTATGTCTGGATTCTGACGGCAGGCCTTTTTTTGGGGGCGCCGGGCAAGGCCTTTGTTGTTATGGCCTGGTTGGAAGTGGCCACCGCCGTCGTGCATCTTCCCCGCGCGGCCTGGGCCGTTTGGATTCGCCGGTGCAGCGCTCGGTCAAAACCTTTGTTAACCTAACAGCCGGCTGTAAATCCGGTACGTTTTGTATTTCTTTGCGCCGACCGCTTCGATGAAACGGTTGACCATGAAGTTGTCTTCGAGAGTCATGCTGAGCTCGCCGGTAAAGCCGCGCTTGAGCGCTTCGTCCATCACCCGCAGCACCAGAGTTTCGGCAATGCCGGCGCGGCGGTACTTTTCGACGACCCCGAGCGCCACCAGCCGGGCCGTCCGGATCTTCGCTTTGTAGTAGAGCAATTTGATCAAACCGATCGGGAAACCAAAGCGGGTCAATCGACCGTTAATATGCCGGAGCGCGGCATTGATGTCCGGCACCGCGATGACGAAGCCGATCGGCTTGTCGCCAATTTCCGCAAGCAATGTTCCCTCCGGCACGATGAGCGGCTTCATCTCGCGCGCCATGTAATCGAACTCGTCTTGCGTGAAGGGAACAAAGCCCCAGTTTCTTTCCCAGGCTTGATTGTAAACCGTGCGCAACCGCCGGCTTTCGTCCTCGATCTTACGCAAATTCACCGTCCGAATGGTGACGCCATGCCTGCCCGTGCGGGCCACCGCCACTTTGCGCAGACGCTCCGCCGCCTCTGGAAATTCCGAAAACCACCAGGCGTACCAATCCTTCGCCTTGCTGAAACCACACGCCTCGATGAGTAGCGGATAGTAGCGCGGATTATGCGAGGTCAAGAGAGTCGGCGGATGTTCGAAGCCGTCGATGAGCAATCCGCAAATGTAATTGGTCGAGTAATCGATCGGCCCCATGATCTCGTCGCGCCCACGAGCGCGAAGCCAATTGGAGGCGGCTTCAAATAACGCGGACGCAACTTCTCTATTGTCGATACACTCGAAGAGGCCGAAGCAGCCGACGTTCGTTTGATGCAGTGAGTTGTAGTTCGGATCGTCACTCGCCATGATTCGGCCAACGATCTCACTGTTCTGCCAGGCAAGAAAAAGTGCGACGTCGCCGTGCCGGTAGAATGGGTGCCGTTTCCGGTCGAGGAATGCTTTGCGCTCGAGAATTAGGGGCGGTACCCAAGCAGGATCGTTTCTGTAAATGCGCCACGGGAATTTGACGAATGCATCGCGAGCTTTGCGAGTGTTGACTGGCGAAACTTCAATCTGTGACACGGAATTATAACGAATCCACGCGCGGCTCATGCCGCGCGGCCGCGAGTTCAAGCAGAGACTGCGACATGCTCTCCTGCTGAAGAATAAGATAGACCAGGAGGAAGTTAAACGCGGTGAGCTCGAGCCAAAAGTACCAAACAGGTTGACCAATAGACAAAAGAAGAAAGAGCAAAAACATTCGCGTGTTCGTCATTAGCAATCTCCACCTTCGGAGCATCGGGCCGGCAGAATCGCGAAATCGCGTCTGCAACAAACTGGGAATCTCATTCGGAAAATCGCGCTCGATCGTCTCGTGCAACCGTTTTAAGCCGGGCGAAAGCATCTCCTGCTGCCAGGTGAAATTCAGATACAGGGCGAGCAAAAATTTGTTCCACGGTTCAGCCCGCCAACGAAGTCCTCGATACTCCTCGCGCAGCATGGAGAACGAATGCAAATCCGCCCGTGATCGTCCTCTCACAAAATAAAGATAACCGTTGCGGTAATAATCGGCGGCAGCGCCCTGCAATGCATGGCTAAATCCGGCGGCAAGCGTCAGGAGAGCAACCGCGGGCCATGGGCCATGGGCCAAGCAGCGGAGGCCCAAATGGACATAGATGCTTACCCATATGAGATGGTCGGCCAGACTGTCGATGACTCGGCCGGTTCGGCTTTTCCGGTTCGTGAGGCGCGCAAGCTGGCCATCGGCATTGTCGAGGGCGTTTGCGCCGACGTGCAGGACCATGCCTGCGATGTTCACACTCAGATTGTGATAGTAATAGAGGTGTCCGGCGATAACTCCAAAGAGACAGCCGAGAAGGCTCACCCCTGCCGGCGTCATCTTGAGTTTCGCGAAGAAGCTCGCTAATCGAAATCCAATCTTGCGGTAAAAGCGGATATCGATCCAGCCTTCGACCTCGCGCGCTTTGTATGTTGCTTCGGTAGTGGAGGACGCGGCGCTCGACGCGAGATCGATCCCCATTTCTGAAAGTGAATCCCGCGCGCTCAGGATACGCGGGCAGTCTGCCGGACTGCGGGCACAAGCGTGTCGGCAAGAATATTAAGCGCCTCATCGAGATCGGCCCGCGTATGGTTCGCAGTCACGCAGGCACGGAAGCAAATACGATCTTCTGGCACGGCGGGGTAATCGACCGGCGCGACGAAGAGCCCACGATAACGCAATTCATGACCCAGTTGATACATCTGTGCACGATCGCCGACCACGAGCGGCATGATATAGGTTGTCGAGGCACCGGTATCGATCCCGATTGCGTTCAAGTGCTCACGAAAATAGTTCGCATTCGCCCAAAGCCGATCGCGTAATTCCGGTTCGCGACGGGCGATTTCGAGGGCCCGCAAAACTGCCGCGACGATGGCGGGCGGCAGTGCGCAGGAGTAAGCGTAGGAATGCGCATAATATCTCAAATAGTCCAACGTCTCGGTAGGACCTGTGACAAAACCGCCAACAGCGGCAAACGCCTTTGAGAAAGTGCCATAGACGAGCCGAATCCGCTTTTCCACGCCGAAGTGTTCAGCGGCGCCACGGCCATTTGCTCCGCACGCCAGCATCGAGTGCGCTTCATCGATGAAGACGCTCGCCTTGTGCGACTCGGCAACGTCGAGCAAACCGTCCAGGCTGGCAAAATCTCCATCCATGGAATAAATCCCCTCCACGATCACGAGCTGCCGCCGGCCCTTTCGCCGGCGCAATGCCGCGTCGAGTGAGGCGGGATCGTTGTGCTCGAACCGATCGACGCGTGAGCGTGAAAGCACCGCGCCGTCGCGCAAACTCAAGTGCGATCGATTGTCGAGGATGGCCACATCCGTCTTACGCAGAAGACCGGAGATGGTTCCAAGGGCGCCGCCAAAGCCGCTGTTAAACAACATTGCATCCTCGCGTCCCAGAAACTCCGCGACGCGGCGTTCAAGTTGCCGATGTAAATCCGTCATCCCTGAAAGCAATGGAGATCCGCACGCGCCCAGGCCGTATTTCCCGAGTGCATCTCGCGCTGCCGCGATTACCTCCGGACGATTCGCCAGCCCCAGGTAATTGTAGGAACAAAGATTGATGACCGAGCGCGGCCGCCCTTCATAATTGATGGTCGTCCGCGCGTCTGCGGTCGCGAGCAACTCGGGCTCATAAAGTGTGGCTTCCCACGCGCCTGCCTGCCGCCACTGCGTAAATGCCAAAGGCGGAACCAGGGGATCATCGCTGTCGCCAACGACAAAATCCGCAAGACTCAGTTTCGCGTCAAACTCCTGCTCCGATATCTGACAATTTAACTTGCTGCTCATGACGATCCCATGGTCGATCCAACGTTTGTTGCAAAGATAGCCGGGCTAGCAAGCTCTGAGAGTACGGCTTTAGAAGCAGAGTGAAATGACTCTGGCCAGGCGAATGAGTTGGCCAGGAAAAGCGATCGGTAGTCGAATGGCAAATAGCTGCCCATTTAAATCAAATCCTTAAGGAATTCTCGGCTGCACCGGACCAAGCTGCGAAGAGCTCGATTCCGTGGCGGGCCGGGAAGTTCAATATCGGGGCGGCAATTGTATCGGCGAAAAAGGCCGGCAGCAAGATTTAGTTGAAGCTGTAGGGTGATGACTTACACTCGATTTCCACACCGCGTCACGACCTATTTTCTCGTCGTGCGAAAGACGTAATCCCAGAGCGGGGAGCTGACGCCGTAGCCGGCGTGATCGTCTTTGTAATGATGATGCAGATGGTACTGTTTCAGCCAAAACCAAAAACCTCGCTTCATTGCGAAGTGGTGTATCGCATAATGGATCGAGTCGTAGCAAACGTATCCGAATCCGAATCCGGCCGAGATTGGCGGTGCGAACCGGCCAAACGTTATAGCGAAAAGCACCCAAAAGACGATCGCGAGCGGAATGCTTATACTCGGCGGCATCACTAACCGTCGCGCATCGTTGGGATAATCGTGATGAACGCCGTGAACGATGAAGTGCAATCGTTTTCCAAAACGGCTCTTCGGTTCATAATGAAACACGTACCGGTGAATGATGTACTCGAGAAGGGTCCAGCTCAGCACCCCGAGTGGAAAAAGTCCCGCCACTATCAAGACCGACAAATTGCTTTGGAAAAAGGCAGCGTAAAGCATGTAGCTGATCACCGGAAGGTAGAGCACCAGAGGCGTAGCTGGATGGACATGGGAGAAGAACTCCATGAAATCGCTCTTGAACATGCGAACGCTTTCGTTCCGGTTCGAGACGTAAGACCGCACCATAACTTAAGATTATTTAATTCCGCGCCGAGAGCAACGCGGTGTTTGCTCGATCGACAGTTTCCGCGGAAAGCCACGACCCGTTGTTCCCTTGTTTCATTCTTTCGATCCGCGAAAACAAGCTATATCGCTTGTCGAAGACGAACTGGAAGAGCAATCGCGTCCAGGACGAATGATACTTCAACGTGTCGTAGAATTCGGGCGCGAGCGCGCGCAGCTTTGGGAGATTGTTCCATGGAATAGAGGGCAAATCGTGGTGCTCATTGTGATAACCCATATTGAGCGCGAGCAAATTGATCGGCCCGTAATAACTGTAGGTCTCTTGCTCGGGATCGTTGGTGTAATGCTCCTGGATCCAGCGCGCGCCCACTGGATGAAGCCCAATCGAAAAGAAAAACGAGAACACGAGATAGAGAAAACCGGCCCATCCGAGAAAATAGATAATCAGAAGATCATAGGTCAGGGCGCAAATGAGATTCACCACGAACCATCGGTCCCTCATCGTGATCGCTTTCAAACGCGGCGGACGGGTGAGCTGGAAAAATGGAAACAACATTAGCCAGATCGCCTTACGATACCAGATGTTGCCGACCAGGCGCGCTTCCCAAAGGTTGGCCAGATCGGCATCATGCTCGTAATCACCCTGGTGTGAATGATGTTTAAGATGATAAACGCGAAAACCCATCGCACCTGCTGTTAAGTTTGGAAGATCGGCCAGGATCGCAATCAGTTTGTTTAAGCTCTTATTACGCAAGATGAGGTTATGGGTCGCGTCATGAATGATGACGTAGTTGGCGTGATTGGCGAAGGCTCCCACGCAATAGGCAACCAATAAGCTAAGCCACCAATAGCTAAAACCAAGTTTCCCCATCCAAAACGCTATCGCCGTTTGCAGAACCACGATGGCGAGCGCGATCAGAGCCGTGTACGGATTTCTCACCATCAACTGCCGAACCTCCGGATGCGTCTTGATGATTGCGCGCGCACGACCGCCGTGCGGATGATCAAGTTCGGATTGGTAAAAGGCAGACTGCATGGCCGGGCATCTTTATCTTTCTAGCATAGAAGTGGCGAAAACGCCATCTCGCGGAGATGCTGACGTGATTTCTTTACCGTAGAAGCTCGCCATAACTTCCGCCGAAAAATGAACGAAACTTTTTTAATCGAAAATCCAACAGCGGCCGTAGATTCTCTGCGCACTTGTCGTCCGGCTACCTAAACAAAGTGACGGAGCGGAGTGTTGATGGAGACATTTGAAGCAGATTACGTCGCGCGACGGTGGATTTGGCAATCTAATAGCGGAAGATGTGTCGGTCATCGGCGGCGATACAGATCGTGGATAAGCAAGGTCATAGTTTGCGACGGTTCCAATGGGCCACGCTCGGGATCGTCCTACTGACCATCGCGATCCGGCTTCCTTCACTTCTACATCCACCGCCAATTGACAGCGAAGGAATATATTCTGTCGTGGCGAACGAAATTGTTGACGGCGGTCGACCATACCTCGACGCGGTGGAACGCAAGCCGCCACTCCTCTTCTGGACATATGCCGTGGTGTTCGAGCTGGCGGGAAAGTACAATTGGAAGGTGCTCCACATAGTCGCCTTGGTCTGGACGCTGGCTACGATGGCCGGTTTTTTCATCGAGCTCGGTCCCGGGAATGTTCTGGCTGGTTTGCCGCAGCGCATCAGCGAAGGTGTGAAGGTGATCAGCGTGGGCAACGCGGAATCGGTGCGCAAATCGGCCGACCAGGTGCGCACTGCGAACTGATCGCCAACTTCATGGAGCGGCCGCCGCTAAGATCGACAATTATATTTGCGCCCCGCTCGTGGATCGGGCGCTGTGCAAATTATCTCGACATGTCCCGTGCCGAATTCATCGCGGCAGCGGGCCTATTCGCCCTCATGATCGCGTTCAGGCTCGTGAACATGGTTCGCTACCGGTTCGATAGCGACGAATCGCAGCACATGCACGTGATCTGGGCGTGGGCCCGGGGATTCGTGCAATACCGGGATGTTTTTGACAACCACATGCCGCTTTTCCAAATCATGTTCGCGCCCATTTTCGGACTCATCGGAGACCGGCCAACCATTCTTTACTGGATGCGATTCATTCTTTTGCCCATGTACTTTGTGGCAGCTTGGTGCACTTACCAGGTGGGCACCCGACTCTTCTCGCGGCGCGTCGCCGTGTGGGCGGTTCTGCTCGCCGGCTTTTATCCGGGTTATCATTTTACTTCTTTCGAATTTCGAACCGACAATTTATGGGCGCTGTTTTGGTTGATGTGCGTCGTCGTTCTTATCAGCGGTTCCATGAATGGACGGCGAATCCTGGTCGCGGGATTGCTTCTTGGATTTTGCTTCGCGGTCTCGATGAAATCGATGCTCTTGTTATCGGCGATCCTAGCGGCCGGATTTATTGCCATGTTGTTGGTGGGTCGCGAGCAAGTGGGCCAATCATGGCGTCAATTGATTCGGTACGGAGCGGTATTTATTGGCGCCACTGCCCTCGTCCCAGGTATCATCATGATGTTCTTCGCATTCAAAGGCATTTGGCCTGATTTCCGTTACTGCGTCTTCACGCACAATTTTCTGCCTCATCTCGACGCCGAAAAACATCCCGCGTGGATGATAATCATCTTTCCGATCGTTTTTCCCTTCATTGTTTATGTTGCCAGTTTGATCGCGGGCGCGACATCCGATCGCGCACTGGCTTTCCGCCGCTCTTTTGTCTTCCTCCTCTGTGGTTTCTATCTTTCTGCGCTCTACGGCTTTTGGACATTGATTACGCAGCAGGATTTTCTCCCCTACCATCCGCTCGCATTCGTGTTTTTCAGCGCCGCGGTGGTGGCAATTTCTGAAAGCGAACCGTTCCTGTCGCGGCTCTTGCCTCGCCTTCGTCACATGCCCTGGCCGGCTGCCGTGATAATCGTTGTATTTCTTGTCAGCCTCCTGACGCGACCTTTTTGGGTTAACCGGGCGAAAGCTGAAACCGAACTCCTGCGGGACGTTCTAAAGTTAACGAGGCCAGGAGAGTACGTTTTCGACTTCAAAGGCGAAACAATTTTCCGGCAGCGCTGTTTCCGCCCGATACTCGAGTCTATCACGGTAGAAAGGATTCAGCGCAAGTTGCTGCCGGACAATGCGCCGCAACGTTGCGTGGAAACCAGGACATGCCTGGCCGCTCCCGCCAGTGCAGGGCGGATATCCTCCTACGCGCGTCAGTTCATTGCGCGAAATTACCTGCCCGTGAAGGGCTGGGTGCGCGTGGCGGGCGGCTACTTAAAAGAGTCTTCCACTCGATCTGGCGCGCTGGAATTCGAGAGCGTGATTCCCGCATCATATGAAATCGTCTCACCGGAAGGAATTGTTTCGGGGATTTTAGATGGCCAGGCGTGCAGCGGCGCGCGTTTTCTCAATCCCGGAAAACATTTTTTCAATCCAACTATGCATGTGGCCGGTGCTCTGGCTTTCGTCTGGGCGCGCGCCATCGATCTGCATTATTCGCCCTTCACGTTTGTCCGGCCCAAACTGCAAGCGAAAGAATGGCTCATAGACATAGAGACCTCGCCGTGATCGTATTCGCTGCTGGTCGCGCGCTGCCATACGCGTTAGACGATCTTTATCCCCAAGTTTGAATTCGTCGCCGCGCCTGATGTTATTCGGGCGCCACCCTGACACGGAGCCTTTAGAAGAAATTCAAACTTTCCTAAATCGATTGCGCTTACGCAACCGTGAAGCCGCAAATCCAACAATGCCGAGCCCGCAGACCTCGAGGATTTGGTTGAAAGTCGATATTTCCGGCACCGGCACTGGAAGGACGCCGACATTATCGACTTTGGTCCCGTTCAAGTTTAGCGTGCCTTCCGCCGATCAGTCGTTCAGAAGGAAATAGATACGGAAACGAGTGGTCGCCCGGCCGCGGTGTTCCGACCAGAAATCATCAACCTGCTGCGAGTGGTTGAACTCGTCCTTCATTTTTTGCCGCAATGGCGTGCCACCAACCGTAACCAAGAGTGCCCGTGTTCCATGCCCGACTGTATAACCCGGCCAGAGCGTGAACTGGTTTTTGCCGTAAGCCTCGGGTGGCACATAGACAAAAGGATGCTCTGGCAGATAGAACCGCATCATGCTGGCGAGTGCGGAGGTGTTGGCGATCAACAGGTCGGGCTGAGTCTGTTGGCGAGCTTTCTGTACGTGCTGCGCGAAATCCAACCAGCCCTCGGCCCGGCGGAGAGGGTCATACTTCAAGGGCAGGCGAAGAAAAATTACGGTATGAAGGAAGACGGTCGCCACCAAACTCAGGCCCAGCGCGGACCATGCCGCCCAGCGCCATGTTGGGGTCCGGGCAATGAGTTGCCGCCAAAAGACGACAAGCAGAACAATTCCGGTGATCATGGACGGACCGATCCAGTTGGGTTCTCCTTTGCTGTTCAGGCCGAGGAGGAAATACATGACTTGGACAGGCAAAAATTGACTCAAGAGGTGTTTAACTCGCGCTTGATCGCCTTGCAGCCGCCAGAGTCCGATGATGGCGACCACCATGCCAGCCATGATCAGCGGCGAGACAACCCCAAAAAGTTCGCCCAGGTATTGGAGGAATTCCCAGGGATGGATGCCGAAAGAATGCTTGATACCACTGCGTTCATGCAGCGCCTGAACATGGAGCCAGCCCGTCTGCACATTCCACCAAAACACCGGAAACGAACTCACTCCAAACGCAAACAACGTTGCCAGACTTTGCCGGCTAAAAAGAAAATGCCGGTGTGGCTGCGACCAGCAGAGGAACAGCGCAACCCCAACCAGCTGAACCACGTTGATGAACTTTCCGAGAAAACCGACGCCAACCGCCAGTCCCAGCAGCAGCCAATAGCGCATTCTCCCGGTTTCGAAAGCCGTCCACGACAGATTCGCGCCCCAAGCCCAGAAAAACACGCTCAAGGGATCTATCGTCATCAGAATGGATCCGATCGAGAACAATGGGATTAGCGCCGCGACGCCAACACACCAAAGTGCGGTGCGGTCGTCGTACAATCGCTCGGCAAGCCGAAACAACTGAAATGCGGTGCCGGCGCTGAGCAGGACCGCAAAAAAGCGGACGCCAAATACCGTGTCACCGAAGAGGTGCGTGCCCAGCGCGATGGTCCAAGCGACCAAGGGACCCTTGTCCCGGTAGGAAAGGGCAAAGTGTTTTGACCAGACCCAGTAATATGCTTCGTCAGGAACAAGGTCGACGCAGCACATGTACCAAAATCGAAAGAACGTCACCAGGGCCACACCCAACAGAGCGAGGTGTGCGGGACGCATGCCCCAAACCAGCGTGTTTTTCGTTGCCGTTGTCCCGGTCGGAACGGCAGTCAGACTCATATCGGGAGATGGTTCACTGCACGGTGCTTCTTTTCTTCCGGCTTCTCTTAATTCGAACGCGACCATATCCAGTGCCCGCGCTTCGCGCAATCAGTGGATGGACGACTCTCTGAATAGGGACTCGTAATATCCCGCCATGAAGAAAAATCTGCGTTGTGCTAATCTCTACGTTGACAAATGAAATTGATCGATCGATTTGTCAGCCGCGAATTGCTGGTCAACGTCCTCTTCGCGATCGCGGTGCTGAGTCTGGTCCTCGTCGTCGGCAATATTTTCCGCAAGCTTCTCCCTTTGCTGGTGAACCACGACGTGCCGATGGAATACCTCATCACGTTCATCGCCTATGTGCTCCCGTTCTCACTGATCTTCACAATTCCGTGGGGATTGCTGACCGCGATTCTGCTCGTATTCGGACGGCTTTCTGCGGATAACGAGCTGATGGCGCTGCGTTCAAGCGGCGTGAGCATTTCCCGCATTTGCATTCCGCTCGCCGGGATTACCCTTGTTTGTACCGCGATTTGTTTGTGGCTCAACGTGCAGGCTGCGCCGGCCGCGCAGGAAAAATTGCGCAGCGCGATTTTTGATCTCGCTACGAGCAACCCGATGGCGCTTTTTGGCAGCGATCAGATAATTGATCAATTTCCCGGGCGAAAGATTTATGTTGGGAAAAAAGAAGGGAACAAGCTCGAGAACATCACTGTCTTTGAATTGAACAAAAATTTGCTTCCGGTAAAAGTCACTTACGCGCGCACCGGCATGCTCGAGGCCGATTTGGCGAACAAACAAATTCTCATGCATCTTTATCAGGCACGTTATCAAGCGCGCGATGAAAAGGACCCGTACGACCTGCGAAAGATTCGTGACGGAATCTATATGGCGGAAGGCACCTTGCCGATTAGCCTGGAGGAGCTATACGAGAAAGAGAAAAAACGACCGTACCGTTCCGCGTTATCGATCGAGCAACTACTCGATCAACTGAAGAGCGAAGACCAGCGGGAGCGCAGCGCCAGCCGAACAGAAATAAACAAACGTTTTTCATTTCCGTTCGCCTGCATCGCGTTCGCCATCATCGGTGTGCCGCTTGGCGTTACTGCCCACCGCCGCGAGACTTCGGTTGGCTTTGCCATGGGCTTGATCGTGGCCGTCAGCTATTTCCTCTTCGTCATTATCGGCGACACGTTGCGCGGAAATCCGAAAGTGCACCCGGAGCTCCTCGTGTGGTTTCCGAACGTTCTGTTTATCGTGCTCGGCACATTTTTATTTCGGCGCCTGGCACGACAATAACTTACTTAAATATGGCGAAGAAAGGTCCGGCAAAATCTCCAACATTCACTCAATCTCGGCGCGCCCCCGGTTCGAGGATAAAAACGACCCATGCAAACAACATGGGCGTTTCTAAATACGATACTCGGTCTCGGCGTTGAGCCGAAGAATCTAACATTCTTTCAACGGTCAAAACAGTCGAAAGAAATGAACGATTGCCGCCACAAACTGTCTTTTTAGGTCTGAAAAGCAGCGTCGCTATTATCCTGGCTATCGTGGCTACGGTATCGGGCTGCGCAGGTTGGGCTCACCCGCGTGAATCACAATCCAGGTGGCTCGAAGGAGTTTCTCAAGCAGACCGCATCAAGCTGCGTGCGCTTCGCGAAATGGTGAAGAACGACCCGGCAGTCCGCGCGGCCAACGAGAAGCGCAAACGCGCCAATGACGAATATCACAAGGTGCTCCGAGCCGCGATCCTCAAGAGGGACCCGTCGCTTGCGACCATTTTGGATCAAATCCGTGAACGGCGCGAGCAGAGCGAAAAAGCAAAATCGGATTAATCCGCCACTCACTTCCGCATACAATACGAACAAGGCAACCCGTTTGAATGACACAGGTGAACCCGGACGCATTTGTTATGCGGATGTGTTATGTAAAGGGTGGGAGAGATTAACGTTAAGCCCCGTTTTAATAGGTAAAACTAGTAAGAGCGACCCTAACGGGATTCGAACCCGTGTTACCGCCGTGAAAGGGCGGTGTCCTAGGCCTCTGGACGATAGGGTCGAGAAAGCCGGCCAATATCAGAAGTCGCCCGACTCTCCGCAAGGCAAATTCCCAAGAGATTGCGACAGAAATTCGCGCCAGCAATCAAAGATCGACAATCAACGCCGCCGTGCGCGAAGTTGCGCCGCGGTGTCCACTCAGCACCATGCGCGCGTTTTGCACGAGCGTTTCGCGCAAACTGGAATCGCGCAAGAGATCGCCAACTGCTCTTTGCAGCTCAGGCGCTGATGTGACTTCAATCGCACCATGTCGCGCAACCAACGAACGCGCCAACATGGCAAAGTTTTCCATGTGCGGACCAAAAATAATGGGCTTGCCCGCAGCGATGGCTTCGACCGGATTTTGCCCGCCGTGCGCAGTCAAACTTTTGCCGACAAAGACTGCATCGGCGACTCCGTACCAGTCGCGAAGTTCTCCAGTGGTGTCGAGAATCATGCAATCTGGCAAGGCGTCCCGAGTTGGAGTTGGCCGGCTGCGCAGCGCAACGCTCAATCCACGCCGTTCGAGTTGCCGCCGAATTTCGCGCCCACGCTCTGCGTGTCGCGGTGCGATGATCAAAAAGATGGACGGAAACTCCTCGCGCCAGCGGAGAAAAGCCTCGGCAAGAATTTCTTCTTCACCGGCATGAGTGCTCCCGCCCAAAATGACGGGCCGATTCCGATCGACTCCCAAGTCGCGCAGTATTCGCTCGGGTAGGGTTGGATCGACATGGATAGCTTCCGGATCGTACTTGACGCTGCCAACGACGTGGACGCGGTCTGGGAGAACGCCAATGGCCGCCCAGCGATCGACATCCTGCGGCTCCGGCACGCAGACCAGATCGAGAAGCCGGAAGGTCGGGGCGACAAAAAATCGAAACCGGCGAAATCTCTTTTCGGATCGGGGGGAGAGACGCGCGTTGACAAGCACGAGCGGGATTCGGCGCGCGTGCGCTTCGGCCGCGAGATTCGGCCAAACTTCCGCTTCGACCAGGACGATCTTCGCCGGTCGAATCGTCGCGAAGGAGCGTCGCATGATCGGCCAGAAATCAAGTGGCGTGTAGAGCACCTCGATCCAACTCGGAGCGCTCTTACGTGCAAACGCGAACCCGGTTGTCGTGGTCGTGGTCAGAACAAAGCGCACATCCGCTCCCAGCGCCCTAATCGCTTCCGCGAGTTTGAGCGCAATCATGACTTCGCCCACGCTGACCGCGTGCAGCCAGGTCGATTTTTGCGCGGAGAGCCGCGCGCGAAGAGCGGTATCGTAAATTCCGAGGCGCTGTCCGAACTTATGCCGGTAATTGCCGCGCCGGAACATCTTCACCAAATAGCCCGGCAAGAAAAACAGCAGACCAAGCGGCCAAAGCAGATTGTAAAGAAAACGAATCATTTCGTGGCCGGCATGATTCGGCGAGCCGATGGTGCATGCCGCAAGAACAAGACTTCGGTCGCGCCATAGGTTTTTGCGCGAATGACATTCCATAATTCCGTGTCGGGAACGCGCTCCGCCGGCCGCTTCTCTAAAACGAAGACGCCGCCCGGCTCGAGCAATTGGGCCAACGCCGCATTCACCAGGAGTCTTTCGGTAAAGCGCTCGCCAGCTTTCGTTTTCTCGTAGGGCGGATCGGCGAAAATGATCCGGAATTTTTCGGCAAGACTGGAACGCCGGAGAAATTCAAAAACGTCCTGCTGACGAACACGGCCGCTCAGTTTTGTTTTCGCCAGATTTTTCTCGATCGCGGCGATCGATTGCCGATCTTCCTCGACAAAGAGAACAGAGGCTGCGCCGCGACTGAGCGCTTCGATCCCAAGCCCGCCGCTTCCGGCGAAAAGATCGAGAATGGGCGCGCCGATCACTTGATCGGCCAAGCTGGAGAAGATCGCTGCTTTCACTCGATCCATCGTCGGCCGGACGCCATGCCGCGGAACGGTCAACTGGATTCCGCCGGCTGAGCCGGCGATCACTCTCATGGCGACGGGACCGGAGCCGGTGGAGCTTCAAGTTGTGTTCCGGCCGGTTTTTTCTTTTTCGGTCGCTCGCTCTTCCCGCCGCCGAGGAAACTGTTAATGACGCCGCCTAGATCCTTGAGATCGCGTCCCACCAGGTTCTCCATCAGATTCGATTTCGGGTGATCAACTGAACCGCCGACCTGAAAATCGACGGCGAAATATCCGGGCTCATTTATCGGCCGGAAATTCTGGCGAATCGCTTTGAAAAGCTGACTGCGGATTTTTTCGTTGATCGCAAGTTGAGATTCGAGTCGCAGTTTGCCGTCGAACGTGACGGTGCCGGACGCCGAGAGCCGAATGTTCGGCGAGCGCAAGATCAACTCATCGATCGTGACCACACCGGGAGTGATGCAATATTTCGCCTCCGCCTGATCGAGATGAAGCTGGGTTAATTCCTCAATCTGCAGAATCTGCCCCAGCGCCACGAGCAGGCTGTATTGCTGCACCTGTCCGTCCCGCAAGAAAATCTCGCCCGCGCCTGTGAGCGCATTGGGATCGGCGGTCTTACCCGCTGCTTCGAAGTTGCCTTCCAGTTTGCCTCGGACGATTCCCCTCGGACCGCCCGCTTCCGTAACAATCCGATCGGCCTCCACGTTGCTAAACTTTACGCTCACAGTGAATGGCGAATCCTCCGCTTGCGGCTGCATGGTGAAATGACCCGCGATTTCACCGCCCCCGGCTTGCGCCGAGATTTGAGAAAGATCCAGTTCCTTCGGGTCGTAATGCAGAGGCGATTGCAGTTGTTCGAGAAAAAAAGAATCGCGCAGCGAAATTTTCTTGACTTGCGCGTCGCCGCGCACCGCCACCCCATTGCGCACAAACGAACGAAATTTCACGCCATCGAAGATCGCGACCACGCGACCGGACCGATCGAGAAAGCGAAAGTTGCCGCCCGCTATATTGACCCGGCGAATTTCCGGGACAAACGACTTGCTTGCGCTCTTGCGCGCCCGCGCCGAAGGACCCGCGCTCTCATCGGAACCAGTGGGCGCGGTCTCCTGCGCCGGCCCCGAGCCTGCCGGCTCAGATATGACGGCTGCTGGCGGCGAAGTCACCGCAGCCGTGGAGGTGTGGCCCGCTGGGGTTCGCTTTCGCTCCTCCGCTTTTTCGGACCAACCTGGCAATCTCCATTTTCCGTCCGCATTTTGCGGCCAGATCACGTTCGGATCGACCAGCGATACCTCCTTGATCACCAAGCGCCGTGAGAAAAGTGACAGGAACTTGATGCGAAGCCGAAAAGTCTTTGCCTCGAGAAAATTCGTTGCGCCGATGGCGGGAACTTCTGGGATGGTGATGCCGCTAAGCTTAAGACCGCCCCACGGTGTCACGCTGACTTGGCGAATGTAAAGCGTCGTGCCGAGGCGTTGGCTAAGTTCCTGCTGAATCTTCGCTTGTGTCCCTTGCGATTGCACATACAAGTTCACGCCGAGCAAAACAATCGCGCCGAGCACGATCACTGCTCCAGAGGCAATCCACCCAATTCGGCGAACCTTTCGCACGGGCAGATGTTACGCAGCCCCAGTTTGAAGAAAAGATCAAAGCCTCGTCCCAATTGTGAGTAATACTGTCGTCATTCTCAACCCAGCCGCGCGAAGTGAGAAAGGGAAGCGTTGGCGCGCACGGGTCGAATCGGTCGCTCGCGGCTCCGTCATATGCGCCACGTCGCGTGCCGGCGAAGCGGAAACGCTCGCCCGACATGCGGCTGAGGAAGGGTTCGAAAAAATTGTCGCGGCTGGCGGCGACGGCACCATCAACGAGGTGGTCAACGGTTTGGCCGGGAGCGATGCTGCGCTCGGCCTCTTGCCCATCGGCACCATGAACGTTTTTGCGACGGAGCTCGGCCTCCCGGCGCACGATCTCGGACTTTGCTGGAATATTATTCAGGGCGAGAACACGCGCCTGGTTGATCTTCCGAGCGCAAACGGGAAACACTTCGTCCAGCTTGCTGGCGTGGGATTGGACGCACAAGTCGTCAAAGAAACCAGCCTGACATTGAAACGCAGTTTCGGCCCGCTCAGCTATCTCATTTCCGCGGCGCAAATTGCTGCGCGGCAACCACCGCGCCTTTTCCTTGAATCGGAAAACAGCTCCATCGACGAAGGATCTTTTGTCCTGGTGGGAAATGGACGGCTCTACGGCGGGCCGTTTCCGTTCTTTAAACAGGCGCTCATCGATGACGGTTTATTTGATGTCATCGTCTTCAAGCAGCTCGGTTATCTCGAGATCATCAAATATCTTCAGGACGTCTTTTTCAGTTCCGAGATTCGTGTCCCCGAGATCGAATACTTCCAAACCCGGCGGTTGCGCGTCACCAGCGACTCCGAAGTTCCCGTGGAGTTAGACGGCGAGCTCGTCGGGAGTTGCCCGGTTGAGTTCCAACTGCGGGAAAGAACGCTCCGCGTTCTCGCGCCCGTTCCACAGTCATGAAAAGGGCGCGCGCACGAGCTTGTGGTCAAGCTTGGCTGGTGTTCGTTGATTGTCGGTTTTAAAGGAATGACAGCGAAAGCCTCAACCAAATCGCTGGAAAAATGAATGAGCCCTTCAGCCTATAAGAAGGCAACGGGAGTCATCTCTCCCACGCTTACGGGGATGCTTCTCGAAGCTTAAAGCAATGAGCGGCATGCTTGCTGTGGATTTTCTCGCCTCTCCCCTTTGGGCCAAAGGGAGAGGATTAAGGTGAGGAGTTCGGGCCCCAAAACTGTCGGTTGCCCCTAGTAAACCCTCACCGCCTCTTCTCCCTTACGAAGGGAGTATCTGTTTAGCGCCGAAGGCGCACGGTTCATAGCAGCCTGGGGCAGCGCCCCAGGAAGTTGTACGTGCGAAGGCTCCAGCGCTGAAAGCGCGATTCATTCCGACGCCTTTTCGGTCCATCATTGGCCCATGCCCCAATCACTCAGTAAAGTCATCCTTCACATCATCTTTAGCACGAAGAATCGCGAGCCCTGGCTCGACTCAGCCATACGGCCCCGGATGCATGCCTATCTGGCGACTATCTGCCGTGACCAGGGTGGCGAAGCCTTGCGCGTGGGCGGTGTTGCCGATCACGTTCACATTGTCACGACGCTGCCGCGAACTCTTTCCCAGGCCCAACTGATCGAAGGGATAAAGAAACCATCCTCGAAATGGATCAAGGCCCTTGAGGCTCGCTATCGCGGCTTTTTCTGGCAGCGCGGGTACGGGGCGTTTTCGGTGAGCCCGAGCCAGCTCGACACTGCGCTCAAATATCTAGAGACGCAGCAGGAGCACCATCGCACTCGCACTTTTCAGGAGGAATACCGTCAGTTGCTGCGCAGACAAGGGGTTGAGTTCGATGAGCGCTATGTGTGGGATTGAGGGCGAACCGGGGTGTTGAGTCGCGCTTTCAGCGCTCGTTCATTCAGAATACGGTCGGAGTCCTGGGGCGATGCCCCAGGCCGGTATCAGGACCGCGCTTTTAGCGCTAAACAGTTACGAAAGGGAGAGGCGACCATTCGGCGTTGGCATCCACCTAATGATATACAGTTGCCGATTTCAGAATCGACAATTCGGCGGCGTTGCGATACTCTCGGACGATGCATCTGTCCGGCCGAAAGTACGCGTCCGACACGCAGCCCTGGACGCAGCGCCAGCGGATAGTTCTATTGACGTTGATCAGCGCAAACCTGGCAGTTTTTGCCGCGCAACTTCTTCTCGAAACCGATCAACCCGGGTTCGTTCGCGATTACCTCGGCATCAGTGATCGCGGTGTGCGCGACGCCTACGCCTGGCAATTTGTCACTGCCATGTTTCTCCACAATGGCCCATGGTACCTGCTCGGCAACATGCTCGTCCTGTATTTCCTCGGCCGCGACCTCGAACTGATCCTCGGTCAGCGACATTTCCTTTACCTTTATCTCGCGGGTGCGATCGGCGGCGAGCTCGGCCATCTCTTTCTCATGCCGCCGAACTCGGTTTTGCTGGGCGCGTCCGGCGGTGTTGCAGCTGTCGTTGTCGCTTATGCCACTATGCTGCCCGACCTCGAACTAACCGGGACCAGATTCTTCATGGTACCGCTGCATTTGAAGGCAAAATATCTCGCTTACGGTGTAATCGTGCTGGCCCTGGTATTGGTTTGCGTTCAGCGTACCGGCACAGTCAGCCACAGCGCTTATCTCGGAGGTTGCGCGGCCGGATGGCTCTACGCGCATCTCCTCGGTTTCGGGCAGCCCTCATTTCTCCAGCGCTTCCTCCGCCAACATCGCGCTAAGGCCGAACGCTACACGCACATGACTATCGAGCAGTTAATGAGTGAGGAAATCGATCCGCTCCTCGAAAAAATTTCGCTCTACGGTATCGACAGTCTCACCCGAGCCGAGAGGCGCAATCTCACCCGAGCGCGAGAGAGAATGGTCGAGAAACCGCAATCGGAATAGCCCAGGATTGTTCTTACCCGTTTTACATTGTCGATTTTTGCTCGATCGAATAGGCTGCTCTGCATGTTCGACGATCCAGGGACGCCTACGGCGGAAGGCAGCCGGATTAGGCCCAAAAATTACGTCTTTAAAGGCGCAATAATTGGGCCGAATACTCGTTAGATGATGAGCGAGCTCATCGAGCGCCTTAGATACCGGTTCCAGCTTTGGCGGCGAGAGCAGCGCGAAGATTGGATCGGCCCGCCAGGCACTCACTTCATTCCTGAAGATTACAGACAGCCCAGACAGCCAAATCCCGCGTTCGAAGAGCTGGTCCGTCGGCGCGAGCCGATTTGGTTTCCGGTGATTCGTTCCATCGGCGTTTACTTCGGCATCATTATCATTCTCGCGCAGATTGGCCGGCTAATCGGCGCTTTCTTGCCGGCAGCGCGCTTCGCTGTGTTTGTGGTCTTCGTCGTTTTGGCGTGCGTGTGGACGCTCATGTCACTTACCTTTACCGTTAACCTCTACAGAGCGAAGAAGAGACTACAGTCTCATGGCGACGAATCATCTAACAAAGCGCTCCAGCCAACCGCTGGCCGGTGTAATAAGAAAGTCGAGGGTTGAGGGTTGACTGTTGAGAGTAAGCGATGTTGCGCCCTCGCCAGCGGTGGCTGATCTTGTGTCTCGTTAGACCGTGAAAGAAATCAGTGGATACCCATGATGAAATAATTAGGGCAATCGCGATCGTCTCGAGCATCAAAGACAACTTACCCTCGGACCCTTATCTTGAGCTTAGATGGGTTGATGAATATCACAGAGCCCTCGCAAAGGTAGAAAAGACAATGACCGTGGATCTCACTGAGTTTCGCGTAGAGCAATCGTCCATTGGGCCCATTGTGGTGTCAGGCAACTATGGTACCGGTCAAGTAAACTATAGCGATGATTCTTTCTGCGATAGGGCCATCTTGCTCCAGAAGTCAGACGCCTTACTCAATTACTTGAATTTGTTATTGCAACCGCCTCCGGCTGAGAATCGACGAATTGGATTTGATCAATCAAAATAGTCTAATCAATCTATCCACCGAGTACATTTAATACTTGTTAGGCCTGGAACAGCAGCCTGTTTATGAACAGCCACTCTCTGTCCAATTCCAAGAAGATTGAATGGCAATTGATCAAATTAGACGCTTCCGATAATCTCGCTGCGCTCGGCAGGAAGCTGGCGTTTATCACGATGTGCTCGGACGGTGAGCCATCGCCGCGCGAACCATCTAATTCTCGTTAGATGCTAGCAGCCATTCGCATTCTTTCGGTTGCTGGCTGTGTTGTAATACTCACCGGCTGCAGCCGATTCACTGAAGGAAAGCTTTCGGGCACCTGGAGATCGGAAGACGAAAACACCGTTGAAGAAATTGCCTGCCGAAACGATCACACCTTTACGTCCTGGACCAGCTTCAAAAATGAGCTTACCACGCCCAGCGTTCTCATGGGCGCGGGCGAGTGGCACGTGCAGGGCAACCAGCTCGTCGTCCACCTCACGAAAGGCGTCGCCGTCGACACTTGGTCTAACGAAGACAAGTGGATCAGATTTACGCTTGTGAAGATCAGCAATGACGCGTTGCTGATGAAGAACTTTGACGGGAGCAAGGTTCTTACTTACAAGCGTCTGTCATATGACCATGCATTTGCCCGAGTCACACGCGCCCCAAATGATGCCGACCTTGTTGGCACATGGCAGGCTCACTACAACACCCACGACTACGAGCACCGCTTGAATGAGGATCATTCGACCGTAACTTCATATCACCTCGATGGTCGAGTGATCGAAATGGCTACTGGTTCGTGGCATGTCGAAGGAAACGATCTGACAATGGACGTGAAGATCGAGTCCGATGGGCCCGCCGAAAGCCGGAAAATTCGATGGGCAATTACCGCAGTTGAACCAAAAAGAATTGCGATCAAGGAAGGACCGGTGTCTTACGTGCTGGAGCGTGTAAAGTGATTTTCACGCACGCATTTAACCAAGAGCTGTAGGCATGTGATAAGGTCAAGCATAAGATTTTATGAGGCAGAGTTTTTTCTGCACGAAGGCTTCTTTGGTTTCTTAGCCTTGGCTCTTTGATTGTGTTGAGGCCCAGCTCGGTAGCGGGCTTGCGACAGCTTGGTGTGCAAGGTGTCCACGCGTTCAATGGCGCCGATGACGTGGCCCTGCGTCACGTGCCACACGACCACATCGACAATTGGTTTTTGGTTAATTTCGCGCCATCTTCCGCGTGATGGATCGCGGGCGCAGTTGGATTCTGGAAAAAGCCGCGGCTTCATTAAATCCGTCCCAGGTAGAAAACACGCTGCTGCAACTTAGCGAAACCTGGTCCCGCGATGGCGGGACTGCGCCCGGGCTTAACGATATTCTTGGAAGATTTCCTCTGGGCGAGGCGGCGCTGCTGCATCTCATCGCGATGTCGAGCATCTGCGCGACGAGATTGGTGCGGCATCCCGAAATTCTCTTGTGGCTCGGCCAGCCAGATGTCTGCCTGTCTGCTCGCGGCTACGAACAAATGGCCAATGACCTGCGCGTATTGGCCGGCGATTCCATTGCGGCCGAAAATTTTCGGGCGCTGCGTTTTTGGAAAAGTCGCGAGATGGCGCGGATTGCGCTCCGCGAGCTCGCCGACGTCGCGCCCCTCGAAGAAACGACTGCCGAGCTATCTCAGCTGGCAGAAATCTGTCTTAGCACAGTTTTCGAACACTGGAACTCCGAATTGCGTCAGCGCTACGGCTCCCCGGACGCCGAATTCGCCATACTCGCGCTGGGCAAGCTCGGCGGCGGCGAGCTTAATCACAGCTCCGATGTCGATCTTATCTTTCTTTACAGTCATGAGGGCCAGGTCTCGCCGCGCTTCTCCTATCACGAGTTCTTTAACCGGCTTGGGAAAAAGATTCTCGAAACGTTTTCGACGCCTGATCCCGAAGGCCCGCTTTTTCGCATCGATCTCCGCCTCCGCCCCGAAGGCTCGGCCGGCCCGCTGGCTCGCTCACTGGAAAGTATGGAGCATTACTACGGCGGTTTTGGCGAAACTTGGGAGCGGCTGGCATTGATCAAGGCCCGCGGAATCTGCGGCAGCCGCGAGCTTGCTTACGAATTCCTGCGGCAACATCAGCCGTTCATTTACCCGAGCAGTCCGACGCCCGATCTGCTCGATGAGATCGCCAGCATCAAGCGACGCATCGAGCGCGACATCGTGGGACAGGAGAATCTCGGCCGTAACGTCAAGCTTGGCGCCGGTGGCATTCGGGAGATCGAATTTATCGTGCAGGCGCTTCAGCTCATTCACGGAGCGCACCACGCCTTCTTGCAAGAACCGAGCATGTTGAAAGCGCTGCGAGCGCTTCATCAATTGGACCTTCTTCCGCCCGATGAAGTCGTAAAATTGGACGAAGCGTATCGGTTTCTCCGGCGCGTCGAGCATCGTTTGCAGATCGACGCCGAGCAGCAGACCCACACCGTCCCGCAAGAACCGGCAGTGTTGCGACGACTCGCGCTTAGTCTCGGTTTTTCATCGAGCCGAGAATTTACCTCCGCGCTGCAAAAACAGATGCGAAATGTCCGCTCAATTTTTCGGCGCGTCATTTCGGAAAAATCCGCGGAAGCAAAGCCGATTGATCTGGCAATTTTCAGCGATCAAAAACGCGCCACCAAGGCGCTGGCAGATTTGGCGCAAGCCACCGTCAGCTTCCATATCGCGCCACGCACACGCCAAATCTTTCGCAAGCTTCGCCCGCTCTTGCTCGACTGGCTCGCGAAAGCCGCGGACCCGGACGCAACTCTCAATCAATTCGTCCGGTTTGTTCAAGCCTACGGCCTGCGCAGTTTGCTCTTCGAGCTGCTGGTGACAAATCCGAAGCTGCTCGAATTGCTCGTCAAAACGTTTGATGCCAGTCGCTTTGCTGCTGACCTGCTTATCCGGCGGCCACAGTTGCTCGAAGAGATCACGCGAGATCCGACATTTTACGAAGGGCGATCGATGGCCGAACACCTGCGCCGCCTCGACTCGTTAGGCGCAAGCCCGAGCGATCTCGATCCGGTGCGCGCATACCGGCAGAGGCAATTATTGCGCGTCATTCTGCGCGATGTCCTGGGGCTCGCGGATCAAGTCGCAATCTTCGGTGAGCTTTCCACCCTTGCCGAAGCCTGTCTCTTGTTCGTGAACAATCTCCTCCGGGGCGAAAATTTAACCATCATCGCGCTCGGTAAGTTCGGCGGGCGCGAGATTAGTTACGGCGCTGACCTCGATGTTTTGTTCGTTGGGGAGGATACCCGCGCCGCGCAAAATCTTGTTGTCACCATGGCGCAGCCTAGCGCCGAAGGAAATTTACCGGCACTCGATGCGCGGCTGCGCCCCGATGGCGAGAAAGGTCCGCTTGTTTGTTCGCTCGATTCTTATCGCCTTTACTACGAGCAACGCGCTCAGTTGTGGGAAATACATGCGCTGACTCGCGCGCGCGCTATTGCCGGCCCCCATCAAAGCCAATTTCTCGAGATCGCGCAGCGCGTCTGGCGCGCGGCCGGTCAACGCGCCGATCTCTTCATGCAGATCGACAACATGCTCGAAAGAATTCGGCGCGAGCGCGGTTCCGGGCACGATTTTCTGGACCTCAAAACCGGCGCTGGCGGAATAATCGAAGCCGAATTTCTGGTGCACGCACTGCAAATGAAAGCGGAAATCTGGAATCCGAACTGGAATGATGCGCTGGAGCTATTGCGCGAACGCGGTGTCCTGCCGGCTGCTCAGGCCGCGGACGCGAAGCGCGGTTACGAATTCCTGCGGCGGTGCGAATCGGCGCTCCGTCGCTGGGAAAACAAAACCGCATCAACGCTTCCGGGCGATCCGGTCGAACAACGGAAGCTCGCGGTTCGTCTTGGCTATGAGAGTCTCGATGCCTTCCGCGAAAAATACGTCGAAGCGCGCGAAACCGTCCACGCACTCTACAACCGGCACGTGAAGAGCGCAGCCGGTTAGAAGCCATTTGGTTTGTTGAAAAACCGACGAATGCAGCCGAGCGACTGAGAGCGCCGTTAGGCGCGACCTGTTTATAGAGCCGGATGACAAAACGACCGAAGCGTGCTCAGGGAGATACGTTTTCCTATAAACGTGTGGCGCCTAATGGCGCTCATGTGCTCCAGTCACTGAGGGCTTTTCAACAGAGCTAGATGGCTTCTAGTTCGGGTTAATGGTCGAAGAGGAGCCTTCCAATCGCCTGCAAAACGAGAAGACTTACGATCAGTCCCGCGCAAACAATCGCAAAAACCAAACCGAGAACGGCGCCGACGAAGATCCAGTCGCTTTTGCGCGGCCGACTCGGGAGCTCGATGTGACGTTGGAGCAGATCGTAGTTGCGTTTGTTCGCTCTGAACCAGAACGCAAAAGCAGAACCGAGGACCGGCACGATACCGACCAGTTCGTTGATTAAAATATTCAGCGCCATGCGGGCGAGAAGGATTTTCGGCAATCCGCGAGTAACCGCGTAGATTAATACCGAAGTTGAAACAAACGCGGCGCTGACGTCGCCGATTCCTGGCACGAAATCGATGAGCGGATTAAGGCCGAAACGAAATTTCGTTCCCGGAACTCGGAGCAAACCATCCATGATGATGGCGAGCCATTTGAAGAGCGGCTCGAGTCCCGAAAACCGTCGGGATTGCCGATTCTCCGGTGGGAGAACTTCCCATTCCATTTCGCGTGCGGGTGACGACTTCAACGTAAAATCGATAATCTTCAGATTACCCTAACCCTCTCCCTAAGATGGAAAGGTAATCCGGTATCGGGGTCGGAGCCACCATCGACGCAAGACGCAAGATCGATCGCTTCTCCCCGCCGGGGAGAAGGTGAGGATGAGGGGCGGTCCGACAAAATTGTGATTCGTTAGCCGGGGATTTCTTTCAGCATCGGCGTGTTGGTCGGAAACTTTTTCACGAACATGAGCAGACGCTGGATCGCTTCTTCGAGTTTATGGCCCGCCAGGCCACGTCGGATCAAATTGATTTAAGCTTGTAATGTCGCTGTGAAGTCGCTAGACGAGCCTTGGAGGAAAACAACACCGTGAAAAAAACACTGCTCATTACAATGATCGGCATGACGGCCGCATGCAACGTGTTCGCTCAAGAGCAGGCAGCCCTGTCGATTAACGGACCATCATCGTGGGCCCGCGGCACAAAGGTGACAGTCGCGGTTCAAGACAAGTATTTCAACCTCGGAGGATCGTACGGGTTCTCGTACTGGTTGATGGTGAACACGACCGTTGCACCATTCCTCTCGATCGCTGGTCTGAAGTATTTTCCCCCGTTCAACGCTGGATACAACGCTCCGTTCCCGATCTTTTTTGACCAAAGCGGGGTCGACACCGCTGATCTCGGCGCCGGCCCCAACCCTCTTCGCGTTGTACCAGACGGCTCGTACCACGTCACCAACATCACCTTCGGGATTGCTAATAACGCGCCCGTCGGGACCTATACACTGCACATCACTACGGGGAATCCGCGCCCCTCCATTCAAACAGACGCGAACTTCAACGATGTGCCGTTCCCGCAGATCTCGTTTGTCCTCAACGTCGTGCCGTAGCCAGGCATGCTTGCTGTCCTCGGTATCGGCCGGTTCGGCTCAGGCTTCTTGATCTATCGTCGCCGAAAACATCGCGACGGTGCCACCGACTAATGTGGCTAATTCCCAGACCATTCAGGTCACGCTAAACGGCGTGCTTGGTTCGACCAACGTCGTGATTCCCAGGCGATTTTCAAAACCGCTGATAGTCTCGTTTCCCTGGCGCGCCGTAGCCTTGGGAAAGGCGGCAACGCTTCCCTGGTTTTAACGCTTTGGCAGACTGTTGAAACACGCAGCGATAGCGACGTAGGCGCGACATGTCTCTAGTTTTGTAACGGAAAAGAACGAAGCTCCAGAGGAGCGACATGTGGGCTGAAGGCGGCAAATATGCCGCTCCTAGCGGAGCTAGCCGGCTATCGTTGGGAACGAGCCTATAACCATGGCGCGCCTCCGGCGCTGAATCTCGGCCGGCAAATAGCGAGTATTGCAACAGTCTGTTAACGTGAAGCGAAGCGTTAACCCGGGATTTCCTTGAGCATCTGCGTGTTGGTCGGGAATTTTTTCACGAACATTAGCAGACGCTGGATCGCTTCCTCGGGCTTGTGACCGGCCAGACCGCGACGGATGAGATTGATCTTCTCCAGCTCCCACGGTTGCAGCAGCAACTCTTCGCGACGAGTGCCGGAAAGAAAGATATCGATCGCGGGATAAATGCGCTGGTCGCTGATCTTTCGGTCGAGCACCATTTCCATGTTTCCGGTGCCTTTGAATTCCTGAAAGATCAATTCATCCATCCGGCTGCCGGTTTCGATGAGTGCGGTGGCAACAATCGTGAGCGACCCGGCTTCTTCCGTGTTGCGGGCTGCGGCGAAGATTTTGCGTGGAATTTCCATGGCCCGCGCATCGATACCACCGCTCATGGTGCGGCCGCCGCCGGCCATCGCATTGTTAAATGCACGGGCCGTACGCGTGATCGAATCAAGCAGGATAAATACATGCTTTCCCGCTTCGACCAGCCGTTTCGCCCGCTCAATGGCAAGTTGTGCGATGCGGGTGTGACTCTTGATATCGCTGTCATTGGAACTGGCCATCAGTTCTGCCTTCGGATGCGAACGCCGGAAATCGGTGACCTCTTCCGGACGCTCATCGACCAGTAGAATGATCACGTGCATCTCTTTGTGATTTTTCGTGACAGCCTCGGCGATGTGATGCAGCAGCGTTGTTTTGCCCGTGCGCGGCGGGGCGACGATCAACCCGCGCTGGCCCATGCCGAGCGGCGTCATTAAATCCATAATGCGCGTCGTATAGCGATCGGGCTCGGTCTCGAGCTTGATCCGTTTGTTGGGGTTGATGGTCGTAAGCTCTTCGAACGGCCGCAACCCCTGATATTTGGTTGGCTCTTCCCCGTTGATCGTGAGCAGTTTGATCAACTGAGGACCGCGATTGCCCCGTCGCGTTTCGCCATAAATCCACATGCCGTCACGCAAGGCAAAACGGCGCACGATTTCAGGCGTGACGAAAATGTCCTGTGGTGTCTGGACAAAGTTTCGCTTGGGGTCTCGAAGGAAACCAAAACCTTTGCCGGAAATCTCGATGATTCCTTCGCCGAATTCCGGCTCACGCTGAATTTGCTCGCCGTTTTCCACTGCGTTCTCGGTTCCTTCAGGCGTCTGTCGATCCAACGTTTCAACGCCTGGGTTCCCAGCCGGCGGATCGACAGCCGCAGGCGCATGATTTGGAGACTCATTATAGTTCTCGCTTCCAGCCTGATCGCCCCGACCTCGGTAGCGTCTTCGTGGGTAATGGCGGCGGGGACGGTGATGGCGTTGTTCTGGTGCCGCCGCTTCAGTTTCCAGCGGTCGAGGCTGGCTCTCGTTTTCTTCGTTCATAAATAAAATGGACTTCTTCGCTCGCTGTGGCGAGCGCACACCGCCAGTTTCCTGCGGCAGTAATTTTCAGGCCGGCAACCTGGCCAGCAATTCGTCGGGAATGTCTAGATTCGAATAGACGTTTTGCACGTCATCGTCTTCTTCGAGGCTGTCGCACAAACGCAAGATCTGTAGTGCGACGTTCTCGTCGTCGACCGGAACAGTCGTATCGGGAATGAAGGTAAACTTTTGCCCATCGGTGGTTACGCCCGCATTTTTGAGCGCTTCAGCTACGGCGTAGAGCTGATCGTGGGAAGTGGTAATAACATACTCGTCCTCGTCGGTTGTCAACTCCTCCGCTCCGGCCTCCAGTGCCAGCTCAAGAATGCGATCCTCATTGATGCCCGTGCGCGGAACGGTGATTTGGCCCTTCTTGTGAAACATGTACGAAACACTTCCGGTGGAGGCGAGGTTGCCATGATTCTTGCTGAAGATGCTCCGAATCTCGGCGGCGGTGCGGTTCTTATTGTCGGTCGCAACTTCGACAATGACCGCCACCCCGCCCGGCGCATAGCCCTCGTAAACGATCTCATCGAAATGCTGCGCCTCGTTCCCCTCACCGGTCCCACGCTTGATGGCGCGCTCGACGTTATCGTTCGGCATGCTCTGCGCACGCGCCGACTGGATGGCGCTGCGCAGGCGCAGGTTGCCGTTCGGATCGCCCCCGCCGGTTTTCGCGGCGATGGTGATTTCCTTCGACAATTTGCTGAAGATCTTGCCGCGTTTAGCGTCGATCGCGCCTTTGAAACGCTTGACCTTCGACCACTTGCTATGTCCGGACATAAATGCGCGGAGCTATTTCTTAGACCTGAAAATTGACTGACTAAAAGCTGTAGATTCGGAACAGCGCGCCTCGCGAAAAAGTGACTGGCGAGGAATGAAACTACCGGCCCATATTCAATCGCAGCGCAAGCAGTTTGTCAATCAAACTAAGCAGCCGACATGGCGGCGCGCTTTCGCGTGGTCGCGTTGAGAATCCGCTTACGCAAACGCAACGATTTCGGCGTCGCTTCCACGTATTCATCGCTGTCGATGTACTCGATCGCGCGCTCGAGACTCATCTGCAGCGGGGCTTCCAGCTGAATGCCTTTGCCTTCACCCTGCGATCTCATGTTCGTGAGATGCTTTGCTTTGCACGGATTGACCGGCAAATCTTCCGGGCGCGCGGTTTCGCCTACGATCATTCCCGGGTAAACGTCTTCCTGCGGCCCGATGAAGAGACGCCCGCGTTCCTGAATGTTGTTGAGTGCGTAGGCGGTGCTAAGCCCTGCCTCCATCGACACCATCACGCCGCGGTTGCGTCCTTCGATCTCGCCTTTGAACGGCGCGTACTCACGAAACAGATGACTCATCAACCCCTCTCCCCGTGTGACATTCACGAGGTCGGTTTCGAATCCAATTAAGCCGCGCGTTGGAATGATCGCCTCAATTGAGACACGCTTCGGGTGATGATCGAGGCTGACAACATCGCCTTTGCGATTGGCAATTGATTGCAGAACGTCGCCCAGGTTCTCCTTCGGCACATCGACATACAGATTTTCGAGCGGTTCAAGCAGGGTGCCGTTCTCATCGCGCTGAAAAATGACCTCAGGCCTCGAGACCATCACTTCGTAGCCTTCGCGTCGCATCTGCTCGACGAGAATGGCGATCTGCATTTCGCCGCGCGCGTCGATCTGGAAGGCGCCCGAGGTTTCGGTATCGGCCACTTGCAACGAAACATTGCCACGCGTTTCCCGAATCAGGCGCTCGCGGACATGCCGGGCGGTGACAAACTTTCCTTCGCGCCCTGCGAATGGCGAATCGTTCACCAGAATACGCATTCGAATCGTCGGCGGATCGATATCGACGAATTGCAATGGGGCGCGCTCCTCCCGGTCGGTCAGGGTTTCGCCGATGTAAATTTCCTCGAATCCGGCGAGACGGATGATCTCGCCGGCGCTGGCATGGTTTACTTCCACTTGCTCAAGGCCTGCGTAGGTGAAGAGCGCCGTAACCGTGGCGCGCTCGCGCCGCTGATCGCGATGAATGCAGACGATGGAATCGCCCACGCTCACCCGCCCGCTCACGATGCGCCCGAGGGCGATTCTTCCGAGATAATCGCTGTAATCGAGATTCGACACGAGCATTTGGAAAAACGGGTCGGGCGAAATCTTAGGCGGCGGCACGTGCTGAACGATGGCCCGAAAGAGGGGCGTCATGTCCTCGTTGTTTTCGTGCAGCTCGCGCAGAGCGAAACCATCTTTCGCGCTGGCGTAAATGATTGGAAAATCGAGCTGCTCGTCGCTCGCTTTCAGCTCGACGAAGAGATCGAAGACCATATCGACGACCTTATGCGGCCGCGCATTTTCCCGGTCGATCTTGTTGATGACAACGATCGGCTTCACTTTGCTCTCCAGCGCTTTGCGCAAGACAAAACGCGTCTGCGCTTGCGGACCGTCGTGTGCATCGACAACGAGCAACACGCCGTCCACCATTTTCATAATCCGCTCGACTTCGCCCCCGAAATCCGCATGGCCCGGCGTGTCAACGATGTTGATCCGATAACCGTTCCACTGAAAGGCGGCGTTCTTCGCGCGAATGGTGATTCCTTTTTCACGTTCGAGGTCCATCGAATCCATGACGCGCTCCTCGACTTTCTGGTTTGCGCGGAAAGTTCCCGATTGCCGCAACAGTTGATCGACAAGGGTGGTCTTGCCGTGATCGACGTGCGCAATGATGGCAATGTTACGGATTTTATCCATGCGATCTCCTCAAGAGTGAGGAGCGACGAATATGGAATATCATGGGAGAGACACAGCTAGTCAAACGGCAGGCCTGCAACTCGCAAATCCTGTCGGACGCTTTGTCAGCACGCGTTCCGACGTCCAAGCGGCAACATTCTGCGGACGACACGAACAGCAATCCGCACCGATGCCACCGAAACCGGGTCAGCTTTCTTTAATGATGACGGTAATGCCCGTGAATCCAGACGCGATGATTATATCGCCAAGCCCAATGTCCAGGCACCCAATACCACCGATACCCACCTCCCCAATACCACGGCCCGTGGTTGTAGTAAGGGCGGTCGCCGACTTCAATAAAGACACTCGCGGTCGTCGTCGGTGGCGTGAATGCGCCCACGCAAAAGAGAGCGCCCAGCATGATTAAAAGATATCGTTTCATCCTTTACCTTGATTCGAAAATGGACGTGCGTTGGGCTGGGAATATTTGAAATTTACCGGCGTGATTACACTGGCGCTTCCGCCCGCTGCTCGCTCGGCTCGACCCATTTACCGTGCTCGCGAATTAAGTCCTGCAACCGATTGACCGCTTCCGCTTCGGGAATGTTGAATTTCACCGGCGTCTTGCCGACGTAAAGATTCACCTTCCCGGGCGCGCCGCCCACGTAACCAAAATCCGCGTCCGCCATTTCGCCGGGACCATTCACGATGCAGCCCATGATCGCGATCTTCACGCCTTTGAGATGCAAGGTCGCGGCTTTGATTTTCGCTGTCGTCGTTTGCAAATTGAAGAGTGTTCGTCCACAGCTCGGGCAGGCGACATAATCGGTTTTGAAAATCCGGGATCCAGCCGCCTGCAGAATGTTGTAAGAGAGTCGCAGCGCTTGTCCCGGCGCTTCCTCGCCCTGCACCAGAATCGCATCGCCGATTCCATCGCAAAGCAGCGAGCCAATATTCGTCGCTGCAATAAGAAGTGTCTGGAGAAATGACGAATGACGAATGTCTAATGACGAAGGAATGACGAAACCCGAATGACGAAGAGAAGTGTCCACCTTCTTTTTGGTCATTTGATCATTCGGGCTTCCTTCGTCCTTCGTCATTAGTGCTTCGTCATTTGCAGCGGAGCCACGCAGCGTGTCCTTCAACAAAATCGGATGCCGCGGGCTCAACTCCGCCGCAAGCAATCGAAACGCTGAGATCACCGAAAGATCGACATCGTCCCTGACTGTCACAATTTGTGGCGCGCGTTGCGCATTTAATTTCGCAATCGCGCCATCGTCCCGCGGATCGACTTCAACAATCCGCGCATTTTCGTAAATGATCTCCGGTTGGTAATCGCCCATCTTGTCGATCTTGTGCGCGATTTTATCGAAGTTCGTTCGCCTAACGACTACGCGAATCAATTCCTCGCCGCCGAGCCGCACACTGTCACGCTCAATGGTTTCGCTGGCTCGCTTCTGGTATGAAAACGGATCAAACGAAAGTTCGATGCCTCGCTCGCGAAAGCTTTCGGAGTTCGACGTTGGATGCTCGCCACGGCGGAGCCCGTCCACAGCGGAGGCGGGCTGGATGCCGGATGTTTTCTTTATGTTGTCGATCAACCCCCGCGCCACGGGGATTTCATGCGGGCTGTCCTCCGTCAGCGAAACACGGATCGTGTCGCCAATTCCATCCGCCAACAGCGAGCCGATTCCAATTGCGCTCTTGATTCGCGCGTCTTCACCTTCGCCGGCTTCCGTCACGCCGAGATGAATCGGATAATTCCAATCTGGCCCTTCCTCATTCAATCGCGCAACGAGCAACCTGTAGGCGGCGATCATTACTTTCGGGTTCGACGATTTCATCGAGAAGACGAACGCGTGATAATCGAGATCGCGCGCAATCCGCGCGAATTCGAACGCGCTCTCCACCATGCCAAGCGGCGTGTCACCGTAACGATTCATAATGCGATCGGAAAGCGAGCCGTGATTGGTGCCGATGCGTATGGCGATGCCGCGCTGCTTGCAAAGATCGACAAGTGGTGAGAAACGCTCGCGAATTCTGGATAACTCCGCCGCATACTGCTCATCGGTGTACTCACGAATGACGAACTTTTTTGAATCGGCGTAATTGCCGGGATTGATCCGCACCTTGTCCACCCACTTCGCGGCTTCCATTGCCGCTTCCGGTTTGAAATGGATATCAGCGACGATCGGCACATCGCAGCCCCGCTCGCGCAAACCTTTCAGGATCTGGTCGAGATTACGCGCGTCTTTCACCGTCGGCGCGGTGATGCGGACGATTTCGCAACCAACCTTCGCTAGCTCCATCGTTTGCTGGATCGACATCTCCGTGTCCATCGTGTCGCACGTGATCATCGATTGAACACGGATCGGATTCGCTCCGCCGATCCCGACGTTGCCGACCATCACTTCGCGCGTCTGGCGACGTTGGTTGAGAAATGGGTCTGAACAGTAAGAGAGGTTACGCATCAGGGGTGTGCAATCTGTCATCAAATCCGCTCCGGTCGCTCATCCCACGCCACGCGTTCGCCGCTCAGTACGATGTTAAACGGACTAAATGGCTTCGAGTGTTTCAAAATCCCGATCTCCTCGATGCTCATAGCGGGAGTATAACAACGCGGTGAGCCCGAAACAACGGCTGCGCTACCGCTCGTGCGCGCTCGGCGTCGCTTTCGGCGAAAATTTCGGCGTATCGCGGCGGCCGCCGAAAAGGTCCTGCACATCGAAGAACGCGATATAAACCATGAAGCCGATGATCAAAACTGCGCACGCGGTTTGCACCACTTCGAGAACTCGGATGTTCACCGGGCGTCGGCGCACCGCTTCAACCAGAGCCAGCGTAATGTGACCGCCGTCCAGCACCGGGATCGGCAGCAGATTGAGCAGCGCGAGGTTGACGTTGAGCACCACACTGAACCAGAGCGCCATGCGCCATCCCTCCTTGTTCTCGAACATCACATAATACACGCGCAGCATCATGACCGGTCCGCTCATGTGTTGCAGCCTCACGTCTGACTTCGGCGAGGCAATGGCCCCCACCGTATTGAAGATTGACAACGTGCCGGCGCGGATTTGCTCGAACGGACTCGGGTGCGTGATGTGGAGCTTTCCGTATGCGTCCAGAATCATCCCGTAATCTTCGTCCCACGAAATTCCAATGCGCGGCGTCGTTTCGTTCAATGGGACCTCCGGCGTCACGCTGACCGTGCGCTGTTCCGCACCGCGCTGAACGGTGATTGCCACAGGCTCCCCAGCGTGCTGCTTGATGTAATCGGAAATGGCCAGGCTGCTGGCGATCTTCCTGCCATCGACAGCAACGACAACGTCTCCTTGTCTGAGACCCGCGCGATCAGCCGGGCCATCCTTGAAAACTGAACCGATGCGAGGGTTGCCCGGATTAAACTGTAGTGGGATTTCTTTGCCGTCACGTTCCACTGTCAAGGTGAGCGACTCGCCCGGATGCTCGCGAATAAAATCTGCGACGCCGAGAATGTGGTACAACCGCTGGCCATTGATCGCGACGATCAGATCGTTCGCCTTCAGGCCAGCTTTCGCTGCCGAGCTATCCGGCTCAACTTTCGCAACCAAAGGAGTCTCGGCGGGCAGAATCTCAATTTGCCGCAGCCCCTTGCGCACCCACGGCTTGGTTTTCGGTACGATTGGCTTGGCTTCGACGGTTCGCATTTCAGTTTTGCCGTCAACATCGCGAGCGATCGTAATCGGGATTGTACTGCCTTCACTGCTAACGATCCGCCAGGAAATACTGTCGGCGCCCATGCCGCCAAAACGCGACACGCGCTGGCCATCGACCGCGAGAATTTTGTCGCCTGGTTTCAATCCAGCCTGAGCCGCGGGCGAATCCGGCATCACGTAACCGATCGTCGTGGTTGCTTCCGATTCGCTCACCGGTCGCCCAATCGCGAAAATGATGATCGCAAACAACACCGCCAGGCCGAAACTGAACAACGGTCCCGCGAACGCGACGATGATCTTGTCGACCGCGGAGATCGGAGCGAGCTTCGCACGATCCACATCCGCCTTGCCCTCGATGATGTCCATGGGCGCAAGCTGCGGCAGCGCGACGAACCCGCCAAACGGCAGCGAGCCGAGCGAGTATTGCACGCCGTTGATCGTCTTTTTCCAAAGCGGTTTGCCGAACCAGATGCCGAACTTCTCGATGTAGAGACCCCGCCAGCGCGCTGCCAGGAAATGTCCCAACTCATGGACAACGATGAGCAGATTAAAAAGAACAAGGACCTCGAGGAGGATGAGGACGACGCGCGCGACGTGCAAGATCATGGTAAAAACGTGAATCGTGATTCGTGACCCGGACAAGCAGCGCGGCCGATTTAACGCTTTAGCGATTTAACGAATCTCGTTGCCTCGGCGCGCGCCCATTGATCGGCTTGCAATATCGCATCGAGATCAGGATGCGCAACGCGCGTATGCCGGCTCATGACTTCTTCAACGATCTCCCAAATGCCCGGAAACTTCACCTGTCGCTCCAGGAACGCGACGACCGCGACTTCGTTCGCAGCGTTTAACACCGCTGGCAAAGTCCCGCCCGATTCGCCCGCGCGTCGCGCCAGATTCAGCGCCGGAAAATCATCGTAGCGCGGCGTCGCGAACTCCAGTTGCCCAAGTTTTCCGAAATTAAGCGGCGGCAATGAATTCGGCACGCGCTCCGGCCAGGTCACGGCGTACTGAATCGGAAAACACATATCGGAGTGCGACAACTGCGCGAGCACGGAGCCGTCGCTGAATTCCACCATCGAATGGACAATGCTTTGCGGATGGATCACCACTTCCACGCGCGTCATCTCCACCCCAAACAACCAGTGCGCCTCGATCATTTCCAGCCCTTTATTAAATAGAGTGGCCGAATCGATTGTGATTTTCCGGCCCATGGTCCAAGTCGGATGTTTCAGCGCCTGCTCCGGTGTAAGATCGGCAAATTCTTTCGCGGGCGTTTCCCGAAACGGTCCACCAGATGCGGTGAGGATGATGCGGCGAACATCGGAGACGTCCAACGTCCAACGTCCAACGTCCAACGTTGAACTTTCTGCATTGGACGTTGAGCGTTGAGCGTTGAGCGTTGAGCGTTTGCCTTCTAGACACTGAAAAATCGCATTGTGTTCGCTGTCCACCGGCAAAACGTGGACGCCATTGTCGCGCGCCTCCCGCATGATGATCTCGCCCGCCATCACGAGAATTTCCTTGCTCGCCACCGCCAGATCCTTTCCCGCTTGAATTGCGGTCAGGGCCGGACGCAACCCGCCCGTTCCAACGATAGCGACCAAGACTATGTCCGCATTCGTTAGGCAGGCGATCTCGCGCAATCCTTCTTCGCCCGTAAAAATCTGCGGCTCGTACTCGAGCGCGCCGCGCAAAACGTCGATCTTGCTTTCATCGACCAGACAAAGTGCCTGCGGCCGGACTTTGTTCGCGGCGGCGGCGAGCTTTTGAGCGTTGCTATTCGCCGCCAGCCCGACAATTTCCATCCGCTCCGGAATATCGTGCGCCACTTTCAACGCGCTCTCGCCGATCGACCCGGTCGCTCCCAGAACGACCACGCGTTTA